>Ga0233447_1000177_pt1 | contig 82291 bp, 72 predicted proteins | sample SI_124_October20_3_FD_183014 | JGI IMG/M metagenome (GOLD analysis project Ga0233447, IMG submission 183014) | Seawater microbial communities from Saanich Inlet, British Columbia, Canada - SI_124_October2016_135_MG | ecosystem: Environmental > Aquatic > Marine > Inlet | place: Canada: British...
CTAATTTCTCGTTATGGGTTTCTTCCATTTTTCTGATGTGATGGTGGGGTTAACTAAGGCCAATGCGTTTCATGACCGCATGGATTTGTTTCCTGGTTAATTTCTTCTCTGTGGATTCCAGGCATTCAAAGCCCCGAGAAAACAGCTCATGAATCTCTCGGTTGAACAAAATCTGATGATCTCGATTTGATATCGCTCCTTGTATTTTCTTAAACACTTTTGCGGCAGAATCCCATTCGTCTATCTCCCTGGGGTTAATTGATCCGGCAATGAAACTCTGCTTTGAGCAGCCAAGTTGGCGGCGAATATCATCAGCAAAGGAGTCACGGTTGCCACGTATCGTGTCCATCTTGTTCAAAACAACGATAACTGGAACATTCCACCTTGCAAGCTCCGCCAATGTTTCACTTTGGGTAACCGTTACCTGTTGGGAGCTAACGAGAAAAACCACGGCATCAGCCTTTGTCGCGAATTCCATTGCATCGCTTGACCATTTCGGATTCTTAGAATCTTCAAGTCCAGGTGTATCAAACAGAATTAGATTCTCCGTCAGCTGGAACCCCTTTACTTTCGAAGTGCTCCCAGGAACTGGAGAAACCTTAGTAACCTTAGTTCCAAACAGTGCGTTAATGGTCGCGGATTTCCCAGAGCTAACCCGCCCAATCAGCGCCACACGACGCTCATTATTCTTTGCCGACCTTTGCTTTGATCCACGCCGATGTGACTTGCGATGGCCTGGGTCATATTTTTGACGAAAGCCGAACACTTGAGCAACGGCAAGTCGTGCACGTGGAATATCTGTTCCACGCCGAAAAAAGCCAAGAGTAAAATAGGAGACAACTTCGTGGAGGAGATAGAAGCTCTCATCGTCTTCAAGCTCAAGCTCCGCACGCAAATCCTCAAGGGATAGTTCTCTTCCGGAGTTCATGTCTGCAAGAACGCGTAGCTGTTTCGATGTCGGGATTTTCTTTTCCGCTAATGCATCCAACAATTCTTGGATAACGTTTAGCGCAATCGCAGCCTCCATGGAGGCAATCGTGCTGCCACCGTCGATTTCATAATACTCCACAATATCGTCGAGCACTTCTCGATACTCGACTTTCCCGCCGTACCTCCAAAGGTTACCTACCTTGGTTGATGCTAAATTGCGGATGTCGTCTTCCGCTTGATCGGCTAGCTCAAGCTTGGTTAATCTTTCAACAGAGTCGTCCCACTCGAGGACCTGAGATAGCTTCATCAAGTCTCTTTTTAGTGCTCTTCGAAGCAAAGATTTTAGCTGGAGGGTTCCCACCTTTTTTATTCCACTAGATAGTCATTCATGGCAGAGCCAAGCTCAAGCAAAGGCAAGACTGGTTTTCCGAATTCGCTTTGGCAACTCCGATATGAATTGAAGCTTTTCATAAGCGCCGGGCCGGCTGCTGCGGTACCGTCCAATCTTGCCCTTGTGCCGCACCCAAACCATTAAGGACTCACAGAAGTCTTCCTCGACTGTTTCGCCAGAGTTTGCGTATGGTGTGATGAAGTCTTCCTCGCAATACTCATACGGTGTGGGTTCGTGTTGTGGTGCGCAGAAGACCTTCCGCCACTGGGCTTTGGTAACCAATCCTGGATGGTGATCAAGCAAGACGTGCCCAAACTCGTGGCGAAGTGTGTCGCGAAGGGAACAGTACGGGCCAAACGCCGCGGCAGTGCTTACGGCAGGGACCGTAATGGCGTGTCCATCGTAATGGCCATGTTCAAAGTAGTTCCATGGAGCGAAGGACAGTTGGACATCGGTCTCGTGGAGTTCCTCGGTATACAAGCCAAGGTTTTGAAACTCACGGCATACATCCGTTGTTGCTGACTGCAGTGAGGATATTGAAGTGATAATTTTCATGTTCCGAAGTGTAGGGGAATCTCTACTAAATGGTTCTTTGAATTGGGTGTCAATTAAACTAATTTTGATTTATTCATTTTCCTTGTCTTCTCCACTTGCAGTTGCAACCGTTCCAACAACCGCAACGCCAGCGGTGATTCCAATGAAGCCGTGCCGGCCACCCAAAATGACCGCCAAGGCCCCCATGATTACTACTGAACATCCACCTGTTCCTGTATTCATGATGTTCCACTCCTGGAAATCAAGCTTACCCAATAACGGCATGGCACTTGGAATCAACTTCTGCCCAATCTGGGCGGACATGGAAGGCATCGACTTCCTTTGCGGAGCATCGACTTCGTTAGCTTCCAAACTGCGGATCGCTGAATCGTGCAGAAACTCTTGCTTGGATTCTCCGTGCCAATTACGGTGAATCGATATGAAGCGCCCACCAATCCCCCCATCTTTCCTTCACCTTGCGGGATCCGAAGCTGGCGAAAGAAAGGCACTACTAATTCACGGGGTTCTTTCCAGCGCAGAAAAGATGCGGCCAATTGCTGATGCTCTTGTTCGTGCCGGTACGTGTGATTCCGTCTGGGCATACCACTCGTGGGCCTACAGGGGTCATGTTTCGCAATCAACGACATCCACACCATCTGTCCCAACTACTCCCCCTTCTCTCAAGGAACTGCTTGACGGCGTTGGCCGGCAGCTTTCAAAAAAAGCCGCAATCATTGCGGAAACTCCATCGCACGCGATTGAAGGCGCTGGACAAGAAATCGCGGGATTACTCGCGCTCCTTGGCTGGGAAAATGTCACTCTTGTGGGCCACAGTTTAGGTGGCCTCGTTGCCCGATGCGCCGTTGAGGCTTATGGTGCCGAAAAGCAAGTTGGCGTTGTAGTTAGCCTAGGAACGCCCCACTGGCTCTGGAGCAAACCGCACTCCCCAGAGGATTGGCAGGAAACTCCCGTTGATGGTGTTCGATATCTTCAAGTCGTGGGCAACGATGATTGGGTCGTATACCGAAAGGGATGGGGCGATTTCACGCCAGATGACACGGAGTACAGAGGAATCGTGAAAGTTCTTCACCGCGATCTAGATCATGGGACTATTCGTAGCGACTTTGGGAACAGCTTTATCCCGGAACTTATTTCAGCCGTCAGGGATACTCCATCACTTTGGAGAAAGGAACACCTTGTCCTCACGGATTGCGATTCGGATGTTCCAACCCTCACCATTAAAGAAGATGGATTCGACTACCCAGGGTCAAAAGCCCTTGAGGGATTTTCTGGGCGATGGGTCCAGCTTGAAACGAACTAGGGCTGCTGACCATCCCCTCTGGATTCTAGAACCAGAGGGGGCTAGTTAGTTCTAGATGGGGATTTATGCAGCTTCATAAATCATGTCGAACTCCGCCACTTCGATTTCCATCTCGTCAACATATTCATCGATCTCTGCGTCGAGAGCGTTGAAAGCAAGGTGGAGAACATAGGCATCATCAAGCAGTCCTACCCCAGGGATAAAATCTGGGATCAAGTCGAACGGCATGATGAAGTAGGCAAGAGAGCCCGCAGCGAAAGCAACGATGCGCCAAGTTGGGGCCCAATCCCCATTCCACCAGTCAACAAGCATCCAGTAGAGTATTTTCGCCCTTTGCAGCATCAGTCGGATCCAGCCAGTGCCACGCTCAACGAGTTCGTCGTACTTGCCTCCGAACTTGTCCAGCACGTCGCCAACGCCACTTTCATCCATGCTGCTTGCGGCAGACTCTAGCTGGCGTTGAAGTTTGTTTTTCTGTGTTGTCGTTATGCTTTTCATTTTTCCGTATTTGTCTGTTTGTTTCTGAGTAGATTTAAACTCACGATTATCCGCCCCGCGTTTTTTGGAGGAGGATGGTGCCGCTCTTGGGATGCATGATCATCGACTGCACCGTGTTCTCATTCATTACGGGTGATCGAGATACTGGGGCAAGGGCGGCTACAAGCGATTTCGGTTTGCAGCGTTCAGCGGCGTTCTCCACAGAATGCAAACGTGGAAGCGAGTCAGTAATGTAGTCCTCCCCGTCTTCTTCCCATTCGTCGTCCTCGAAATCTTCGTCATCTAGAAAGTGGTTCGTAATGCCGAATGGTTCGCCCTGAAATTCGTAGCAGCCATTTGTAGAGCTTGGCATGAGTTCAACAACGGCAGCTTCTCCCCTCTTGGCTCCAACGATTTGGACGAAGCAGGGGAAGGGCGTCGAGGATTGTTCCAAAACTTCGAGAGCCTCTTCATATGTGTGGCAAGATTCAAAAACCTCACGTAGTAAGAAAGTGGCGCTGGTAAAAGTAGGAAGGGCAAGGATCGATGGACCCTGCGTGGCTGGCGCTTGATTAAGGGAAAGACTGAATCTCCCCTTTGCACATCCTGACACCACTCCCACACAACCCGGCACACTGACCGCGGTGTAAGGCCCGGCCGGAGCGCCAACGAAATCAATGAGAATCGAACTATTGCGCATGCCCTCAAGCGGCCAGTCTAAATTCCTGGCGTGCAGCATGCCCCATCGTGGTTTCTGAAACGCAACACTCGTGCACAAGCCGGAATACCCGACTAGCCGCCCCGCACGCCGAGAAACGGAAATGATCTCATACATGAGATTACTCACCGCAACCGAACTCGTGTCGCCAATAGCCCAGTCGCTCCAGGCACTGATGTCATCCCGATAGTTTCCGTACACCGCACACTCACTGTAGATGAAAACGATGACCCTATCCAGTCCACTGAAGCTGCCGGTGATGAAGAATTTACAGCATTAATCCTCGAAAACTTGAAAACAGCTGGCGTCCAGCAAGCACACAAAGAAGACAAAATCAACTTCTCTACAGTTGCTCCATGGGCAGGGCATTTCATCTGCGGTGAAGGACGCTATTCCGAAGGCGACGATGAAGCCGCCAATGAATTAAGAGCTGCCATATTTATTGGTCCTGAATTTGGAACAGTTTCTCGCCCTGACTTAGTAGCTGCGGCAAAAGAAGCCGCCGAAGCAGGGTTTGATGTTTTAGTGGCTTGCGCCTTTAACTACGAAGCACATACCACGGAATTCAGCAGCCTTGGAGCCTTACCGGTCTTAAAAGCTCGAATGAATGCCGACCTACACATGGCCGATGACCTGAAGAATACAGGCAAAGGTAATTTGTTTGTCATCTTTGGCGAACCTGACATTGACATCCTTGATGCTGAAGACGGGAAAATTGCCGTGAAGATAAATGGTGTAGATGTCTTCCACCCTAACTCCGGTGAAGTGCGTAGTGATGGCGCTGATGGGATTGCTTGCTGGTTTGTGGACACAGACTACAACGAAGAAAGCTTCTTTGTCCGCCAGGCGTATTTCTTAGGCGCCAATGATCCTTACAAAGCACTCAAGACTACGCTCAAGGCTGAGATAAATACAGATGCCTGGGAGACACTCCACAGCGACACTTCCCAGCCATTCTCTAAACCTGAATCTGGTCGAATTGCTGTAAAAGTAATTAACCACCTCGGAGATGAGGTCATGAAAATCTTCCGTGTGGATTAATGGAATTCAGAATCTCTGATACTTTTACGACCAGCCTAGCCAAGCTAGGCGGTGATGAGCAGAAGGCTGTAAAGACAGCGGCCTTTGATATGCAATTGAACCCTACTAATCCTGGGCTTAAGTTTCACAAACTCACCAAGACCAAGGATAAAAAATTCTGCTCTGTTAGGGTCAGCCGTGATATTAGAGTTATTGTTCATCGAACAAATTCATGTTTTTTACTTTGCTATGTAGACCATCACGACCAGGCTTACCGCTGGGCTGAGCGCCGCAAACTTGAACGACACCCTAAAACTGGTGCTGCTCAATTAGTAGAAGTTAGAGAAACAATTCGGGAGATAGAAGTCCCGGTTTATGTTGATGCAGAACCTACCGTCGCTGAAGAAACATCTAAACCACTGCTCTTCCCGCATGTTAATTCTGATGAACTTCTGGCATACGGAGTGCCGGAAGAGTGGATTGCAGACGCATTAACTGCGACTGAAGACACCCTTTTTGCGCTTACTGACCATCTCCCCTCCGAGGCATCCGAAGCTCTCTTAGAACTGGCCACAGGGGGGGCCCCTGAGAAACCTACTCAGATTAGTGTAGATGACGACCCGTTTGAGCACCCTGATGCACAACGCCGTTTCCGTCGGATGGAAGATCGAGAGGAACTTCAAACGGCTCTTGATTATCCTTGGGAGAAGTGGGCTGTGTTCCTTCACCCAGCTCAACGGAGTGTAGTTGAAAGAGCTTTTAATGGCCCCGCAAGAGTTGCAGGGTCAGCTGGAACGGGGAAAACTGTTGTAGCGCTACATCGAGCGGTGTTTCTTGCTCGTCAACACCCTGAGGCGAACATTCTTGTTACGACGTTTTCGCTGCCACTAGCGAAGGCACTACGACTAAAACTTGGGCAACTCATTGGCGACAATCAATCTCTTTCAGTGCGAATCACCGTGCGTGCCATCAATGAGGTGGGGATTGAGTTATATGAATCTCAATTTGGCAAACCAACAATACCTACTCGGAAAATGGTTGCCCAAATGCTGAAAGATGCTGCGGCAACAATTGAAGATCATCCTTTTTCGGCAGCTTTTATTCAAGCGGAGTGGTTTGATGTTGTAGACGCTTGGCAACTCCACACTTGGGAGGCCTATAAATCTGTTCCTAGATTGGGACGCAAGACCAGACTAGGAGAGAAACAGAGAGCTGTCATCTGGCAGGTTTTTGAACAAGTTCGTCAATCAATGCACGACAAGGGGTTAACGACTCAATCCATGGTCTTTTCGACTGTCTCGGAGTCATTGCCTGGCTCAAACACAACACCGTTTGAATTTGCTGTTGTTGATGAAGCTCAAGATATAAATGTAGCTCAACTTCGATTCCTGGCAGCTCTTTCTGCTAACAAGCAGGATGGCCTTTTCTTTGCTGGTGATTTGGGCCAGCGCATCTTTCAAACGCCTTTTTCCTGGAAGGCGTTGGGCGTCGACATTCGTGGTCGTTCGCAAACATTGCGAATTAACTACAGAACATCGCATCAAATCCGACGTATGGCCGACTTGCTACTTCCCCCAGAACTAGCAGATGTCGATGGGAATTCTGAGCAGCGCAATAGGACAGTTTCAGCATTCAATGGGCCCGAGCCTGTCGTAGAAATATTGAATTCTATCGGCCAAGAAAATGGAGTCGTTGCAGATTGGCTTAAATCGCTAGGATCTTCTGGAATTAAGCCCGAAGAAATTGCACTATTCGTCCGCTCTGAAGATCAGTTCCCAAGAGCAAAAGCAGCCATTAAAGAAGCCAACTTAAAGTCCAGCACTCCGAGACTAGGCATTAAGTTGGAGTCGGGTAAAGTCGCAATTATGTCAATGCATCTTGCCAAAGGCCTTGAATTTAAAGCTGTAGGCGTCATCGCCTGTGACGACGAGATTGTGCCACTCCAGTCACGTATGGAGTCCGTTGCCGACCAGGCAGACCTTGAGGATGTCTACAACACGGAGCGTTATTTGCTTTATGTGGCCTGCACAAGAGCAAGAGATGTATTACTGGTAACCGGCGTTGACCCTGCGTCTGAGTTCCTTGAGGATTTAATGTTAACTGGTGTTTCTTGAGAATACTGACGCACAAAAGTAATTTACGGGAAAGATACATCTAACCCCTAAAGCATCCACGAGGAGTCACTAGCAGACTTGACTTAGTAGCCTCCACATAAGATTGCACCGCATCCAGGGGGAAAAGGTGCTCCTTGTAACCTTTATACAAATACGAAATGACATCATGGAGATCCTGGTAGGTCTGCCCCACTGACTTATCATCGTAATGATCATGGCTGAAACTATTCCTTTGCTAGGATTGGGTTTTTTCTTGAGGAGCTTTCCATCGAGATTTAACGAGGCCTCCTAAGTAAAACACATGCAATTGCGTAAAAAATACCTAGTCGGGGGGGAATATCAGGATTTGAATTATTCATTACAAAAAGTAACCATTCGAACCGGCTTATTTCATACCCCACCCACAACCAAACCCTAGTGGCGTCCCCGAGAGGATTCGAACACCCGACCCCCGCTTTAGGAAAGCGATGCTCTATCCAGCTGAGCTACGGGGACAACCTGAACTCAGGCAAATCTTAGCGTGGCTGCGCAGCGGTTCGCTATCTGGCGGTAAACCAATCGGCAATCTGCACATACCCCCTTTTCTTTCACTTGTTGCGGTCCTTGCAAAGCGTAGAATTTCAAGGACATGCTCCAGAACCCCGACGAACGCAACCAAGACATCCTTATCAACATCAACGGCGAGCTGCTGCCTCGAGCCGAGGCGGGCATCAGCCCTTTTGATTCTTTGGCGCAAGGCGGAGATGGTGTTTGGGAGGGCCTACGCGTCTATGAAGGTCGCATTTTCAAGCTGGAAGAGCACCTCAATCGATTGATTTCCTCTGCGAAGGCACTTGCCTTTAAAGAGATCCCTTCAAGAGAAGAAATTCTCAAGCAGATTTGCCGCACTCTGCAAGCCAACGGCATGCATGACGGAGTCCACATCCGTTTGACCTTAAGTCGTGGCGTAAAAATTACTAGCGGAATGGACCCGCGCCTCAACCAATCTGGGCCGACTCTTATTGTGTTGGCCGAATGGAAAGCACCAGTCTATGACAAGGCTGGTTTGTGTTTGATTACATCTTCTGTTCGGCGTTTTCCTCCTGATTGCTTAGATCCAAACATCCATCACAACAATTTGATTCAATCCATTCTTGCGAAGCTTGAGGCAAACCATGCCGGCGCCGACGATGCCATCCTGTTAGACAAACAGGGCTTTGTGGCGGAAACCAACGCCACGCATATTTTTGCCGTAGAAAAAGGCGTCGTCCAAACTCCGACAACAAGAGCCTGTCCAGAAGGAGTAACACGCGCGGCCATTTTGGAATTATGTGCGGAAAACGACATCCCTTGCGAGGTCACTGATTTATCTCTAACTAACTTCTATCGCGCTGAGGAAGTTTTTACCACGGGTACGATGGGAGAACTTGCCGGCGTCATTGAGATTGATGGCCGCATAGTTGGAGACGGAAAAGCGCTCGGCCGAATGACCAAGCGCCTTTCAGAACTGTTTCGCAAGCTGACTGAAAAAAGCGGCTATGTTGTTTCTGGGTAGCAAGCTCAAGACTTCAAGCTAACCCGCCAAACCCCAACCCACCCCAGCCCCACCGCCAAACAAACCAAACTCGCTGCAGACCCAAACGGGAAATCGAGCAGAATAGATGTTGGCCAACTGAGAATCACCGAGCTCAAACTCAGCAAAACCGTGCGGCGCAAATATGGAATCACGCCTGGCTTCCCTGGGACAGCGAAAAGTGGTGGCAGGAACAAAAGCGCGAACACCAACATCGGGCCGATGGTCACAATGCCTCCGCCCACTGCCGCGCCGACGAGGAGCACCTGCCAACGCTCGGCGGCGACGACGGAATGACCGAGGGTTACGGCTTGCTCGGGGTCGAATGCGACGAGAAGCAGCCATCTCCAGAGGATGAGAAGGCCGATTAACACCAAACCGCTGACGACCATTAGCGCCACCATGCCGTGCTCATCAAGCAAGATGATTTCGCCGCGGAGTAAAGTATCTGCCAGTTGCGCGCCCGCTGGTGCGGCATTCAGCAGCAGCACGGTCACTGCAAGCGCTAGGCTAAAACCAGCTGCCATCATGGCTTGTTTGTAATCGCGAAACCTAGACGAAAGGGCGGCAAAAACGCCCAATGCCAAAGCTGCAGCGCCACCTGCAAATGCAAACGAGTAAAGCATCGGGGGGTGGCCATGATGCAAAAACTCTTCTTGCACCGCCGGGAACCAAGGAATTAAAAACAATCCCAATGCCAAACCCGCAGCCGAAAACTGCGGCACAGCGACACCCAACAGAGCCGACCGTCGCACAAACAGCAACGCCCCGATTAGCGGCAAAACGATTGCCGCCGCAAGCGAAGCCAAAACGCCCTCGCGGAGTAGCTCCCACCAAAAAAGGAAATCACTCATGGGTGATTCCTCCGTCACCAATCACCCAGTGCCTCGAATCACTCGGCCAACCTTCGTGCTCATGCGTGGCAATCACCAACGCCGTGCCCCCATCGCGCAATTCACGCAGGCTTTCGTCGTAGCGCCGACGCGAAGCCATATCGAGCGCAGTGGTCGGCTCATCGAGAATTAAAACTTGCGGTTTTGCGCACATTGCACGAGCCAACAAAACGCGCTGTTTTTGCCCTCCTGACAACTCGGCGAAAAGTCGAGTGCCGTAGGTCTCTAAACCCACGCGTTTGAGATTTGTGGCAATCTGCACACGATCATCATCGGTTTCGCGTTGAAAAAGTTTCTTGCCATGCCACAAACCCATTTTGACGACATCGGTCACGGTCAGCGGGAAGACGGCATCGAGTGATGCGGCTTGCGGTAAGGAAGCCAAACGCAACCCATCTGAAATATCGCGGCGGCCGCAAACGAGCGGAAGCGAGCCGACCATGGAGCGCAGGAAAGTCGACTTGCCCGCCCCATTTGCACCGTGGAGGATATGCCAATCTCCGGCGGAAACGCTGAAGCTGACTTGACGCAAAACGGCGCGGCCTCGATAACCAAGATCGGCGGCGTGAAGGGAGAGCAAACTCATTTGCCCAACTCTTGCGCGCCTGGTTGAGTGAGCGGCGATGATTGGGGCTCTTCTAAACCCCAAGCCCGTGCTGCAGCCGCGACGAGCTCGCCCATCCAAGCAAGATAACCCTGCTTGCCCGACATGCTCGCGATTTTGACGACCGCGACATCTGTCATCCGCGGCAAGTTGCCGAGTTTGGATTCGCTGTACCACGGCTCAAGCAGCAATAACTTGACTTGCTGCTGTTGCATCGATTTCGCCAATTGCGCTAAATGCCTCGTGGTGGGCGACATTCCGGGTTTTGGCTCGACTTCACCAAGGATGACAAGACCAAACGCATCGGCGAAATAAGCCCATGAGCGGTGATAAGTCACGATGGATCTCCCGTGAGCGGGTGCCAGCCAAGTTTGCCAATGGGTTATTTGGGCAGTGAGATCGGCATCCCAGTCTCTCCAATTTGCCGAAAATGTTTCGCTCGCTTCGGGGCGGAGTTTAGACAAAAAGTCGCGCGCTGCTACAGCAAAGTTTTGCATCAAGGCAGGGTTGGTATTCCAGTGAGGGTTTCCTAATGGGTGTACATCAACCCCAGCGCCGCGGCCGAGCTGAGTCGGCACCTCAAGCGGTTGGCCGATGAAATCACCACCCACCAAATGATGACTGCCCCCTGTCGAGACATCCGTAGCGCCGCGGCCCAAATCTGCCCGACCGACCTTTTCGAGAAGGGCTGGCAGATACGCGTGCTCAAAACCCAAACCCATCGAAACCAACGCATCGGCGCGCTTGAGTTTGAGCAACATCGACGCCTTTGGCATCACCTTGTGCGGGTCAACCGCGCCCGGAGTCAGCAATTTGACATCGACCTCATCGCCACCGATTTGTCGGATGACATCCGCCAAGCCGGGAGTAGTTGCGATGATTTCCAAAGGGTCGGCGGATGCGGGCTCAACGGGCAGGGCCACCCCACCCGCAATCATCATCGTGCATAGGAAAGATAGAAAACTCATCGCGTCAACCTACCAATCAAGCCCGTGGCGGTGCTTGCCCATGAAAACCGACCACTGAATCGTGGCCAGCCAATCGGTGTCGGCGGCTGGTTCGTCAATTTGTTCAATCGCAAAACGCACGCGGTTGAACTCGCTGAAGTGGCGACTCACGGCGACTCCATAACGATAGGCCGATTTAAGGGATTCGTTGTTTTCAGTCTCCCACCAACCAACATGCGCGGCGGCAGACCACTCATTGCTGAAGCCGTGCTCGGCGACCAACCACGCGCCCTGCGGTTTGGACGACTCAAGCTCAAAGGTTTGAGCCGCACCCTCGGCATGGGCGTGGTCTTGCGTGTGGTGCCAATATTCGAAACTGAATTGCTTCCAACTGTCATCAGCAAGCGAAGCGATTTTAAAAGAAGCGTCGGCGCCAAATGTGCTCACGCCCAGCCCAAAGGCACGGCCACTTGCGTATTGACCATCTGACTCATCGAGCTCGTTGCTCCAATCAGAGTACATCCCGCCGGAACTGCCAAAGTAAGAAACACCCCACTGCCACCAGCCGTTATCGCCGAAATCATTCTGCGAACTGAGGCGGCCAGAGAAAGCCCAGTCGTCAAAACCTTTCTTGCCTGAAGAGCCCGAATGCACCTCGGCGTGGTCATGCTCTTCGCCCGCCAAATCGAGCGCATGCCCATCACTGCCATGGCTATGTGCGCCTGCTTTCGACCACGCGCCCGCCGAAAAACGCATCGGCGCGTCGCCTAGCGCAAACCATTTATGTAATTCAAGACCCTGCCCGCGCAAATGCCCACCGAACAAACCTAGCCGCACGGGGTCGCCAAAAGGCATCGCCATATCGTGACTATGGACGGTGTTAAATTTCCCTAAATCAATATTCATGCGCCCTGCACGAATTTCCCAACCATCGCCGAGACCATCAAAAATCAGGACGGCTTCCGAAACCTCAAGCTCGTGAGCCCCAGGAAATTCGATGATGGCGAAACCGCGCGCAAGTGGGTCGATGCGAGACGAAATCGACAATTCAGCCATTTGTAGGTTGGCATCAGAACCATTGTTTTTGTGAGTCGTAAAGGCACTATCGAGCACAAACCCAAATTCAGGTTGCACGCCGAGAGTGGACGGCTCAAAAGTCTGTGCATTTAAGCCCGCACAGAAAAGGGCAATGAAAAAGGTCGAAACGATATGTTTCATGGAGGAATCTCCTGGTTAATGTTTGATGAAATGCTCCAGCGCAAACTGTGAGCAGAGAAGTTCAATCAAACGAAAACAGGAGGTCCACGCAAAGGGTGCGCAGACTGCCAAGCAATGGGATGGCAATCAACTTGACTCGTAAAAGATACGCCAAAACTTTCGGCGCTTGATGACAACAATGTAGCCTCATCAAGAAGCGCAGAATGCGATCTAGTCAAATTGCAATAAGGACAATCTAAATGCGACTCAAGCTCATAATCAGCTGCGCCCGTGCCACCAAAGCCCGATGAATCATGGTGTGCACAATCATGCGCTAATTCAGCATGCTCAAATATGTGTGCACCCGCAAAGAGTATTTGGGCCAAGAAAAGCCCAATTACCCACAGCGGCGCACGATTCCGTGTCATGTTGCCATTCTACCTTCGACCTCACGCGACGCAGAACCTTCGCTATTAAAAAACTCTGCAATCCAGCCAGCCAACCCGGTGTTTCTAAATCAATGTTCACCACGATCACACTTCTATTCTTTGCTACTGTGCCGCAATACGCACCCGGCGACACCGTCTGGGAAACACAACTTTGGGGCGAAATGATGTCGTCCCCGTCTGTGGGGCCTAATGGCAACATTTACATTGCAACCCAAGAATGGGGTGGCGTTATTTACCGCATTGATGGCCCGACCGGCGATGTCTTGGCTTGGAACTACACTCCGGGCGCGGTTGAACACGCTCCTGCCATTGCCGATAACGGTTTGGTTTATGTCAACACCTTACGCCAATCGGTTTACAAAGGCCTCGACGCAGGCGGTAATCCAATCTATGTGGCCGGGCGCGCCACGACTTGCGCTTTTGACGCTGCAACACTCGAGCAAATCTGGGAAACCGAAATCCCTGGCTCGAAACGCGGCACATGGGCCTCAGACAACTCCCCCATCATTGGGCACAACAACCGCATTTACACCGGTTTCGTGTTGATGCCCGGCGATGCGACCGACACCAGCGCGCCCGTTGTTTCCATGGACGCACTCACTGGCGAAATTAAGTCCACCACCGCAACCAGCGGTTGGATCGCTTGCCCCGGAGTCATCGATGAAGACGGCCATGTCTATTACGGTGCCGAAGATGCCATCAACATCAGCGTCAATCACGAAGATGTCGGCGCGGCTCCTGTTTACCAAGGCAACTTCCTCTGCTTTGACGGCGCCGACCCTGCCAGCGGTATCGGCACCGACCCCATGAACTTACTCTGGAGCTTCCACGCTGACGGCGACTTTGGCTCACCCGTCGGCTATTGCGACGGCATCGTTTACAGCACTTGCCGCGACGGCCATCTTTATGGTTTTGAAAAAGATACCGGCGCCGTGTTTGTCGATTTTGACATGGGGACGCCCTCTTGGACAGGCACAACCATCGGGCGCATGCCCAGTGGCAACCCCGTGCTTTACACCGCGACTCACAATGCTGAATTTATTACTGCTGGCTTTACGGATTACAAAAAATCTATTCTGGCTATCGAAGTCGATGCCGCAACCGGCAACTCAAGTTTGCTCTGGGAGTATGAGAGCAAATCGCTCCACAATGGTTTTTCATTCGGCAACCCGCTGCTTGATGATCAAGGCAACCTCTACTTCAACGACGGTGGTGGTTTTATCTACAGTTTGCGCGCCGATACGGGCGCCGAAAATTGGTTCCTCTCTACGAGCCTTCAAGCCAGCGGTGTAGCCGGCCCGACCATGACCGAAGATGGGCTGCTCATACTGACCCGCTCCGATGGCATCATCATGGCGATTGAATCAAACGGCAATCATGTTGCAGATGACCTGCCATGGCCAAAATACAAGCGCAATATGCGCGCGACCGGCAACCTGAACGACCCCATCCGCGAGTTGTTTTACCTTGAGCGCCCTGAGTTGATTGCGGGCGCGGCGACGACTCTAACGGTGCATGGTATGCAGAGCATCCGCGGCTATATCGCTTACTCACTCACTGGCCCGGGTTACGCAACCGTTGCGGCACTTGGTTACTGCTTCAACAACCTCGACGCTGCCCGCTTGCTCACATCGGTTACACGCAATCCAGTAACGGCCAGAGGTACTTACATCGCCACCGTACCTGCGGGCGCGGCGGGTTTAGATATTTACATGCAAGCATTTGAGCCTAACCAAGAAAGCATGGTGATGCATTGCGTGATCCAGTAATTCATGCGCACGCATGAATCGTGCAGTAAAGCAAACCAGCGACTAGCGCTATTTCTGATGCGCCCGCGAAAAGGCAAGCACCGCACGAAAGATGTCTTCCGTCGTACACAAATCTAAACTCGCCTCACTCGCTCGCTCGCAGATGCGGGTTAAGATTTCATCTTCGCGAACTTGATCGATTGCTGGCTTATCTTTGTCGAGATCGATAGCAGTATCTGCACTCGCAGCAGCCTTAGCGCGAGCCGCGACCACCGATAAACGCGAGCGCTGCACGAGCAAATCGAGCATCTTGTCATCAATGATGTCGATGAGCTTGCGAGCTTCGGTTAGTGGGTCAGTTTCACTCATGTTTTGTCTACACGGATGATATCAACGGGGCACCCTTCGGCGGCATTTTCGAGTGCCTCGCGGTCAAGCGCCAAGCCCTTTGCGTGATGAAAGACTCCGCGTTTTTCGCCGTTAACCAAAATGGCCATGCCGTCTTCGTTCATGAAAAAGTAATCTGGTGCGGTTTCAGCGCAGAGTTGGCAGCCGATACATTCAAACGCCTTGTGGCGAATCATCACATGCGCGCGATTGGCTTTAACCATGGCTATCGCTGGCTTAAACCTCAGCGGGCTCAAGCGGGGTCAAACGGTAAATCTGGTCTCGCCGCCGCGCCTCGCCATCGTGCACCATGGAAAACTGCATGCCTTTAGGCGCGATTTCGACGGGAACCATTACCCCGTTTTGGTCAACGCGAATCTCGGCAACAACACCTTTAACGGCGCCCGTCGTGTGGCCAACGATTACATATTCATCGCCGACGCCTAACTCGACTGCGGCGGAATCAACCTGAATCACGCCTTGCTTGGAAAAGTAATTGCTAATCGTGCCGACAAAATCTTTGCGGTGTGTGGCCTTACTGCCGGGCTTATCGCTCCAGCCTTGTTTCTTGCCCAAGTAATAACCCGAGGAAAAACCGCGATTGTAAACCTTGGTTAAATCGGCTTTCCAGGCCTCAATCTTATTTTGGCTGTACGAGCCGTCAATCACTGAATCGAGCGCCTCTCGATAACAGCGCACCACTTCGCCGACATATTCTGGTGCGCGACCGCGCCCCTCAACTTTGAAAACGGTCACGCCAGCTTCAACCATCTGATCAACAAAATCAATCGTCAAAATATCATTAGGAGACATAATCAAATCATTATCGACTACGAGCTCATCGCCCGTTTCGACATCTGTGATCCGATAAGCCTTGCGGCAATTTTGCTCGCAGGCACCGCGGTTTGCCGAGGCGTTTGAGGTGTAAAGTGACATGCCACAGCGACCCGAAACGGCAATGCAAAGCGCGCCATGGGCAAAAGCTTCAATTTCAACAAGCTCACCATCAGCACCACGGATGTCATCAGCATGAATCGCCTTTGCCACGCGGTCAATCATCTGCAAACTCAGCTCGCGCGCGAAAACAATGCGCGTGCAATAAGGTGCATAAAATTTGACGGTCTGGCTATTTGAAATCGAAAGTTGAGTCGAAAGGTGCACCTCAAGCCCGATTTCGCGGGCCATCATGACAGCGGCCATATCCGACAAAATCACGGCGTCGACTTTTTGGCGAGCTGCCTCAACCAGCATTTCGCGGCACAAATCTAAATCGTGCTCATACAAAAGAGTGTTCAGAGCCAAGTAAGTCTTCACCCCGGCCTCGCGACATAGACCGCAAATCTCAGCCAAATCGCTTCCCTCAAAACTACGCCTAGCCCGCGCCCGCATATTCAATTGCGCCAACCCAAAATAAACAGCATCAGCGCCATTGGCAATCGCCGCCTGCAAAGACGGGAAACAACCAGCGGGTGCTAACAATTCGAGCTTTTGACTTTTCATTTTTGTCACACGAAATCCGTGTAGAACCCCTATTGTATAAGAGTCTTTCGTATCTCACTATGACCCTCACAAGCGACAACACCCCTCCCGACAATCCTGCCGACCTAAGCCTTGTTTTAGATTTCGCCACCGCAATCGGCGAGCTAAGCAGCGTCAAATCGCTTTATTGGCTCATGGCCGACGAGATTGCCGAGCTGCTTGAGCTTGACGATTGCGTCCTTTACCTGCGCAAGGGCGAAAATCTTTTCCAGCAATCCGCAAGTGGCATTAAAGAGAGCGACCACCATGTTGATTCACCTATCATCATTCCGGTTGGCAAAGGTGTGGTTGGCACCTGCGCTCTAACCTCCCAAACGCAACGCATTGCAGATTGCTCACAGTTCCCGGGTTTTATTGCTGATAGCGTTACTGGGCTATCCGAATTAGCCGTCCCTGTTTTATTCGAGGGGGAAGTCATCGGTGTTTTTGATACCGAGTCTTCGCAAACGGGCTTCTTTCAAGATCGACATCAATACTTGCTAGAAAAGATGGCCTTGATTGCTGCACCTCGCATCGACGCTTGCATTCAGCGCGACAAACTTGAAAATGCGGTGGTCTACCTGCTTGATAAAGACAAAAATAAAAAGCAAGAGGCCAAAGGCAGTTCAACGAGCGATCTCATCCCTGGTTTCGAAATCGGCGACCACATCTTGTCGCGGCTGATTGGCGCGCAGGGCCCCACGACTCTTTGGGAAGCCACGCAAACTTCTCTCCATCGCAGGGTTTTACTGCGCGTGCTCGCCAAAACCGACCGCAGCCAAGGCAAGCTCTTCCACGAGAAAGCCGCAATCGCATCGCAGCTCAACCGTTACAGCATTTCCAAAGTCCTTGATTTTGGCGAAGATGATGGCCGCCTCTGGATTGCCGAAGAATTTGTTCCCGACACACAACCACTCGCTGATTTCCTTGATGCCATCCATCGTTTGCCGGCGCTGCCCCAAGGTTATTTTGACACCACGACTTGGATGGGGTTTCATATTGCATCCGCGCTGACTTATGCGCACAGCCACGGCATTTTCCACGGCGCCGTTTCACCTGAAAACATTTTGATGACGGCGGGCGCGGCACCGAGGTTAATGGGGTTTGGTCTTCAAGCTCAACCCGCAATCGGTGTCACCGCTGAGAGCCTCGTCCTCGCCGATTTGCGGGCGTCGGGTGCGACGCTCTACGAAACAATTTGTTTTCAAAAACCAGACCTCGACAATTTTGTGCCGCCGAGCTTGATTCGTTCACAAACACCTATTGCTGTTGAGGAAATTTGTTTGGCACTTTTAGGCAAGAGTGATTCTTTAAAAATTAACACGATGGCCGAAGCGGTTGCCGCTTTCCAGCAATTCAAACCCAGCCGCAAGACCAAATCTCCAAATGACAGCACCGGCACATTCATGCGCTGGCTCAAACATTTCGGAGACCCGCCTTAAACGATCAGTCGTTGCGATAAACCGCATGGCAATCTAAGCAAGATTGGCGGACGCCACGCAACTGCGCGTCAAGCATCTCTTTCGCAACATCTGCGGCATCAAGCCCCTTTTCTAATTGCCGAGCCGCGACTAAACCTTGGTTTAGCCACTCTTGATAGTCTGTTTGCTCACCGTATTCGGCTTCGTCTTTGGCAGCTTCGGCACAGTTTTCAAGACCCTCTCGCATAATGCGCGCCTCTTGCCGCGGAGACAAGTCGGGTTGATTCACAGGTGCCACCCAACCCGCTTTGCGGATGTCTTTCAAACGGTCATAGACACGATCCAACTCGGCCATCGCTGTGGCTAAATCGCCGACTTCCGCTTGGGCCGTCAATTTTGCTTTGGGCAACTGCCAAATCGCATCAAAATCAAGGTCACGCAAATCACGCCACAAGCCCGCATAATCTTGACTCGTGCCAACGCGAAGCATGAAATCCTCAGCATCTTTTAATTGATAACGCGTGCTGCCTACGACACGCGGAGCCTCAGCGCGCCAGCCCAAAACATCTGCCAACAACAAAGTCGCCACGGCAGCAGCAGCAGGGCCACGATGCTTCCCGTGATGGCAATGGAAATACCACGGCCCCTTTGACGCGCGGAAGACATCAACCAAAGCCCGCGCCTGCTCATCATCAATCCCGTCATAACCGATCGGAATATGGATGTATCGCAAGCCCACCGCCTGAGCCCGCTCGTGATTCGGACGCGCGCCATCAACGCTTACGATTGTGCGGACGCCAAGCTGCTCAAGAGACTGCCAATGCGTTTGCGTCTTGGGTTGAGCCCCCGAAAAGACAGCAGGAATGACTTGAGTAAAGTGAGCAGGGGGAGAAAGCGAGGACAGCGCTGAATCAACAGGGTTTGATGAAAGTGCCGCCTGGTAATGTTGCCGAAAATCGCTCGAGTCACTCGATAGCTTAGAGCTCGGCGGCACGCAAACACTTGGGCCGCGATACGAACCAGTCTCTTGAGTCGCTGGCTGAGAATCAACTTTTGGAGTTAGCGGTTGGCAAGCAGCTAGCAATACCAAAAAGGCCGTGGCGGATGTCTTCATGCCTCTGCAATGGCAATCACCATGCCAAGTAAATCGCGATGCACAGTGCGCAAACTGTTACGGTTTAGGAACAGTGCGAAAGCCCGCTGGGATTAATTCACCTAAATTCATTTCGCGCGAATCACCACGGCAACCCATCAAAACGGGCACTGTTTCTGGGTTTGGCGCAAACTCAAGCAAAACTTGCCGGCACGCGCCACATGGAGAAAGCGGCTCATCGACATCAGCCCAAACTGCAACCGCCACGAGCTCGCGCAAACCTGAGCACACACCAAATGCGACCGCATGGCGCTCGGCACAAACGGAAACGGGGTAACTCGCGTTTTCGACATTGGTACCTGATGTCACAGTGCCATCAGACCAGCGCACCGCTGCACCCACCTTAAATTGAGAATAGGGCGAATAACTCAAGGAAGCCGCTTCACGCGCGCATCGCATCAGGTCGTCGTTGAGTTTAGGCATCTTTTCAGGATAGCAGGCGTTGGGCAAACAACTCATCATAAAGCGGTGTCGCCCAATCGAGCAACGCCTGCTGAGACTTTGGGAATGGCACTGTCTTAGGCTCAAATGGGGCAAAGCCCGTCGAGGCTTCAACCGTCTTGTACCAAAAGGGTGCCCAAACTCCGTAGCACTCATGCCGACCCGGAGCCCAGCTCAACATGGCCGGCTCGAAGTCAATGCCAAGGCGATTACACAAAGCGCGAAGCATGGCCTCGGGTCGTTGAAGCAAATCTTGCGATGACAAAACAATGGGTTGGCTCATGCCGCGAGCCAAGGAAAGCTGTTGAGCGAAACCCAAATCGTCTACAGCAACGCGCCCTAAATCGCGCACCATCGAGGGAATCATCTCGCGAGGGTGGCGAATCAAAAAGACATGCTCACGGGCGTTTAAAAACTCATGGCTCACGCCATCAAGCATATGGTGCGCCATGTGCTTTTCGAAAACCAAGGTTTTGCCCCGGTCTGCCGCCTCAAGAGCAAGGCCATCTAAATCTGGGTCACCCGTAGCCAAGACCTCTTCACGAAGCGGATGCTCTTTGAAGGTGCGTGATAAATATTTAGCATAGAAAGGCTCATCAACACCAAGGGTGTCAGAGCGATTCGCGAAGGAACGCAACAGCGCCGTTGAAACCGTGCGTGGAGTCGACCAAAGTGCGATGCGTTTCAAGGATGGCTCCTAGTCAGCAGAAGGCAAATCTATTTCGATGACGCCTTCTTTGCGACTTTTTTCTTTGCGACCTTTTTCTTTGTCACTTTTTTCTTTGCGACCTTTTTCTTTGCGACCTTCTTTTTGGCTTTCTTTTTACCGCCACCTTCGCGAGGCTTAAACTCAAAACCATGCCGACCATTTTCTTTGCGATTCAATCGCGCGGTAAAGGCACGACCTTTTTTAGAGATAAAGTCTTCGATCCAAGTTGTGTGCGCCGTTTCACCAAAGTAAGGCGTCATGTCAACACGAGTCATTTCGCGCTTACAAACTGTGCGTGGCATTTTTAGCCCACAGCCTTTATCGGTTTCACCAAAGCGGCACTCAAAGTGAGTGGGCGTTTCAAGGATTTGACCCTTTTCTTTAGCCTTGGCGTCAGCTGCACATTTTGGGCAAGACACAAAAGGCTCGGCGTTAACGGGGTAGCTGACCAACTCAGGTGCCACCTGGCCAGTATCATCACCACCTTTGTAGCCCTTGATGAAATCAAAATCGAGTTTGAGCTCTTCTTCTGTGCTGAAACGGATTTGCCCAGCATAGGTTGAGCCAGACATGGCCACAAAACCATCGAGCGGCCCTGTTTCTTTCTCTTTGAGCAGTTTTTCAACCACGGGGCGATTCATGTAGCGGCCGCGGAATTCTTTCCAGACCGTGAATAGACATGCGTCTGGCTCGACGGCTTTGACGCCGCATTCTTTTACGGAACCATCTGGCGCGTGCTCGTCAACGCAAGCCTCTAGCTCAACTTGACGCGGATCAAGTGGGGCATCAGATTCATAGGCAACATGCAAAATACCGTTGACGCGTTTCGGGTCGCAGACGACCTCGACCATGCCATCAAGCTTGCGCATCTCAATTGCGATAATCTCAAGTGACTCAGCAATAGGCTTTTTAGATTCTTTGCCAAAGCTCTTAACCGTCACATCAAACTTACTGCCCTTTGACTCTCGCGCGCAACGATAGCCCTTAACGCCTTCGAGAATCGGGTGACCATCGGCTGGGCAAGTACCCACCGGAGGCTCATCTTTATACAAATCGCCGTAATCAAAATTAGTGAGTTTTTCGACCAAGCCACGGACGGAGTTTTTAATCTCATCCATGTAACTTTCACGATCACGCTTGCCCTCTTGCACTTGCAAAAGATGGAATTCCATCTCGGCGGTCAAATCAGCTTTCGCCAAATCGTCGGCTTGCAAACGCTCTAAAAAGTCAATCAAAGTGATGGCCTTAGCTGTAGCGCGCAAACTCTTACCGGCCCGTGCGGCGTAGCCTTTGGAAATCAAGCCCTCGATGCAATCCGCACGAGTCGCCGGCGTGCCTAGCCCCTTCTCTTTTAGGGTTTGCACCAAATCATCGTCGTCTAAGTCATCGTGTCCATCGAGATTGATGTCGCTGGCCTGTTCCATGGCCTTGAGCAAACCGGCCTCTGTGTATCGCTTCGGCGGACGCGTGGCGTCGTCTTCGACCTTGAGCTTTATGTTTTTACCCTCAGTCATTTCGCCCTGCGGCACGCCGAGATCATCAAGCATCTCAGCCTTGCGTGGACGGCGGTCGGCAAGCTGCCAACCCGGAATCACCAATCGACTGGCTTCAGTAAAGAAAAGGTAAGCGCCACCATCAGCCTTGTCGGATGCAACGCGAGTCTCACGGACAACCTTTTCCCAGGTACTCTCACCCATGAATGCCGCCAAGAAACGCCGCACAACTAGCTCATAAACTTTGGCATCGTCGCCACCCAAAGGTGATGCCGGGACCGTGCCCGTTGGGATAATCGCAAAGTGATCACCCACGCGCTTGTTGTCTAAGTTGCGGGATACATTTTCGAGAGTGCCGCTCTGCAGTGCCTTGGCCGAATCGACCAAACCTTCATCACGCCCCTCTTCCGCAAAAGCGGCCGTCGCCGCGCCACTCGCAAACTCAGCAATGCGCTCGAGAACTTGTGGCATGTAATCTTCGGGCAAGGCGTCGTAATCAGTACGCGGATAAGTCAGGGCTTTGTGCGATTCATAAAGCCGCTGTGCCGCCTGCAAAGTGCGTCGCGCCGAAAGACCGTATCGACTGTTGGCCTCTTTCTGCAAGGAGGTCAGCGAATGCAACTTAGGCACTTTACGCGTCGAGCGCCGTGCCGATTCAGAAACCGTCGTCGCCGCTTTTTCGCAAATGGCACCGATAGCATTAGCTAACTTTTCGTCCCAAATCTTTTCGCCGTCTTTGCCTGATTTGGTGACACGATATTGCGCATCATATTTGTCGCCGTTGACCGTGAACTTGCCTTTGATTTTCCAGAAGTATTTTGGGATGTGCGCCAAGACCTTGAGCTCGCGGTGCACCAAGAAAGCCAAAGTGGGTGTCTGCACGCGACCTGCCGACCAAACGCCACGCTCGCGACGGCCCTTGAGCCGCTTGGTGATGCCACGAGTCGCGTTCATGCCGATGATCCAATCAGCCTCGGCGCGACAATACGCCGCAGCACCCAGGCCGTCGTATTTGGAAGCCGACTCCATTGAGCCAAATGCATCGCGAATCGCATCGGCCGTCATGGATTGCAACCAAAGGCGTAAAACGGGCTTGTCAACGCCGCAGTATTCCTCAATTTCGCGAAAAATCAACTCGCCTTCGCGAGCCGCATCACAGGCGTTGACGATGGTTTCGACATCATCACGCTGCGCAATCTTCTTTAACAAGCGTAATTGCTTGCTTTGCCCCGCGCGAGGGCGGCGCCGAAACTCGTCAGGCAAAATCGGCAAGCCGGCCAAAGACCAGTTTTTGAGCTCTGGGTCGTAAGACTCGGGCTCTTCGAGCTCAACAAGGTGACCAACTGCCCACGAGATAATGTGCTCAGGGCCTTGCCAGTAGCCCTCTAGGGGCTTGAATTTGCCAGGGAGTGCACGAGCGAGGTCGCCCGCGACGGATGGTTTCTCAGCGATAATGAATTGCATGGCGGTTAAGGCCCTTCCCGGATTTTCGGGGGTGACGACGAGCAGGATTGCCCGCGGTTGTGCGCGAACTCTATAAGGATGGGAGGGCTTTCGCAAGCCGCCAAATCCGATTTCCCAAAAAATGCAGGGTTTACCCTCAAGTTCAGCACCCCCTTTGACCGAAGAAAGACCGGAGAAAAAAACCATGAAACTAAGTAAATCAACCATCTTCGAAACCATCGCCGGCTCAATCGCGATCGCAATCGTCATCCTGCTCACCGCTTTGCCTGCAGTCACCGAGACGCCCACCCGAAATGTCGGCGTATCTGACGGCCTCGCAGTCATCCGCTCGAGCATGTTCCGCTTCGGAATGGATCACGGCGCAACTTTCGAATTCACCGAGGACGCCAACCTTGTTGAGCAACTCACCGCGCGCAGTCGCCAAGACGGCACGACCGATGTGCAAGACGGCAACGCGGACGACCTATTCTTTGGCCCCTACCTTGAGGCCATCCCCGCAAACGCGGAAAACGGCTTGAGCACCGTGCGAGTGATGCCTGCTGACATCTTCGAGCCTGTGCTAAACGGATCTGCTGGCTGGGTTTTCGTGCCTGCAACGGGCCGCATCTACCCTGACCTGCCTGGCGATGACGCACGCGGCGTCTCTTACGCGACCTACTAAAAAACAGTTCGCGTTTCATGGGCCTCCACCCAAAGGAAAAGCCTGAGCTCTCGAGCTCAGGCTTTTACCTATTTATGAGTGGTTTAGCCAATCGCTTCGCGCAACTCATCGAGCCGGCGGTGGGCGCGGCCGCTCTCAAGGGCATCTCGCACCTCAGCCGCACCGGTCGCCAAATCGGGCACCAAACCGCTTAGCTCGACGAGCAGACCGCCGCCAAGAACGACTGCGCGCATTGCGGGGCCATCAACGGCCGCCAAGGCTTGCATGGTTGCGGCGACCGCGGCTTCAAGGCGATTTTCGTGCTCTTGGCTGGGCTCGCATTCCCAGGCGAGAGCTAAGTCGTCGGGGTTTACCCTTACGGGGAATTTGCGATCACCAGATAGGCGCATGCCTCGCGTTTGCGCCGTGACACTTGGGTCGAGTGAGCCCTCGACGCCTTGCAAAACGACCGCGCGGCGGTGGCCCAATTGCTCAAGTGCGCTGGCAGCGATGCCCAAAACAGGCCCTCGGCGTGAAGGCACGCAAACGCGGGCACCGTCTGGGAGGAGCAACTTGAAAATGATGTCAGGCAAACTGCGAAGCCCTAGCTCGTCTTCGATGCGCAACATCCGTTGCCAGCCATCATCGGCGGCGGCGGGGCGCCAACCTGCAACCCCCACCAACGAGAGTAAACGCTCTGTCGCATCGCGATCACCAGACAGCGGGCCGACAAGTCGATGCCAGATATCGCCGACGGTCACACCCGCTCCTTGAGCATGCGGCGCACACTGCATAAGAATCGGTACACCCACGGCAGATGCGGCAAGAGCGGAGGCGAGGGCAAGCGGTGGGCACTTAGACTTGCCGAGTCGCGTGCTCGACAAAACGACTCCGCGCTCAGGGATGACCGGGAACTCAATGCGCAAGCGAGCAGCGGCAGCGCAACCTGCCAGCTCGTCAGCTGTGGCTCCACGGGCGCGGACTGCGGTAAACAAAGAAGCCACCTGTGCGTCGGTACCCGCACCGGCCAACAATGCGGCAAATGCCTCTTCGGCCTCCCAGCGGGTCAAATGACGCGCATCTTGCCCAGACAAAGCACCTGCGAGTTTGCGTAAAACAGCGCGCAACTCGTCAGACATCAAGAAACCTCGACCTCAGCCCGCAAAGCGGTGAGCACTTTTTCGGCATGCCCTTTGACGCGGACATTATCCCAGACATGAGCCAAGCGGCCTGACGGGTCAATTAAGAAGGTGCCTCGGACGAGACCCACGAAATCGCGACCGCCATTTGTCTTTTGCCGCCAAACACCATACTTGCCAGCGATCTTCAAAGTAGGGTCGGCCAACAAAGGGAACTTCAAACACTCGCAGGCCGCAAAATCAGCATGGCTAGCAGGGGCGTCTGGGCTGATACCTGCGACAAAAGCACCGAGGGCCTCAAACGCAGACAACCGCTCTTGGAAATCACGCGCGCCAGTCGAGCAATTTGCTGTTTTATCTTTTGGGTAGAAAAAAATCACACCCCAACGACCGCGCTGCTCGGTTAAGCGGAATCGCGCGCCATCACCAGCGGTCAAAGTAAAAGCGGGTGCGCGATCTCCGGGGGAGAGATTTGGGTTCACCATGGGGGGATATGAATTATGCGCCCCCCCATCGAAACGCGCTAGAGCTACTCGACGATTTCTTCGGGCGTTTCGTGAATGACTTCTTCGATGACCTCAATAGCGGCATCATCAGAAGACTCTTTGCGGATGGCATCAACGACTTCTTGGATCGTCGGAACCTTGCGCGGGCGGATGTGCGAGAGGTAAGGCGATTGAGCTTTATCGTAAGCCACACGGCCATTGACAACGGCCCATTGCACGAAACTGCGATAATCAAACAAATCGCCATCGCAGACGATTAAGTCAGCATCTTTGCCCACGCTGATGGAGCCAATACGCTCATCCATGCCGAGCAGAGCAGCGGGCTCGAGAGTGATGGCGCGCAAAGCGGCGGCGGATGTTAGACCACCTCGAATCGCGAATGCCGCCTCCATGGGTAGGGTGAGGAGGTCGCGGCCAGCGATGCCCATCATCGAGACCCAAGTCTCGCTCGGCAAAATGGCGAATCGCACGCCTTGATTCCACATGACTGCGGCGTTTTCGATGCTCCAGCCCGTCTCGCGATTGGTCGATTCGTCAGCGTAAGCTTTGGCGCGTGGCGTCAAGACCAAGCGCGTACCTGTGCGACTCAGACGCGCAGGAATCGTCCAGGCTTCTCGTGCGCCGAAAATGACAGATTGCATCGGGAATTCTTCGAGCAAATCGCAAGTCGAAAGCAAATCTTTTGCGGTTTGAGCGTGGAATCTGGCCAGCGCCTCGCCCTTGAGTAGAGCAATATATTTGTCTTTAATTCCGGCAGAGGATGGCTCAACAGCATCGCTTTCGCCCATCTCTTTTTCGAGCTCCCAGGCTCGCATATCAGCCAAATAAGCGCGCGTGGCTGAAAGAGCCTCGCGCGTTTGGCGGCGACCAGCAGAGGAAGTCGAAGAATAGGCCATCGTGACCCAAGGCGATTCCGTTGACATTAAGAAATCGTCGAGCACCCCATAAGTCAGCTTGACCACCGCGCCACCCGCTTCAACCGTGGTCAAACCACCCGAAAGCGCGAGCTCAACATTCATGGCGAAAGGATCAAAGCTATCGCGCACGCGACTACCTGAACCCGAGACGACGCCGCTCGTGCGCACTGCAACTAGGCCCGGGTAAACATGCATCCCGTTAGCGTCAATCACCCGTGCATCATCAGGTACGCGGACGCCTTGCCCCACTCGCAGAATGCGATTGTTTTTGCAAAGCACAGTTGCGCGGTAAAGTGTGCCATCAGTCACGGTGTGGATGGTTGCATCAACGATCGCCAAGTAAGGGCTGACTTCTTGGGCAGTTTCCTCTTCGACGACGACGACTTCTTCGACTACTTTTTCTTGAACCTCTTCGTCAGGAGTTGGCTCGGGCGCAGGCACTGGATCTTGCATAGGCAGGGCCAATGCGAAAAGTATCATCCATAGATTCATGACTTTTTCTCCTCTTCTGCGGCGCGGTCCCAGACAACTTCCCCGTCAGCGATAACGAGCAAGACTTCGGTTTGGGGGTCGAGTGGATCGCCATTCCAGATGACAAAATGAGCGGGTGAGCCCGACTTCAGTGGCTGAATCACCGTTTCTAAGCCGAGCGCAGAAGCTGGTTCAAGGGTCATGGCGCGTAGTGCAATATTGCGGTCAAGCCCATCGGCCACCAAGCCCGCTACATCGCGGCGCCAATTTGAAACACGAGATGGCGGAGTCAAAATGAGTTGCTCAACCCCAGCTGCAACGGCCTCGGCTGGTAAATTCAGGCGGTTGCGACTACTAGGTAGAAACGAAATCGTGGCCGGGAGGTCGACGCGCACCCCTGCGGCGGCAATGCCTTCGAGCACTTTGAATAGGTTGCTATCGCCTCTCCAGCCACGGCTGAACTCTAGCTCGTAGGCCACTTCCCTGTCGCCAATCAGCTCAAGCCAGTGCAACCAAGAACTTGCCGATGCAAGCTGAACGCGAGCGATGCGCTGACCGCGAATCCATTCGACAACGGCCTCGACTTGCTGATCAAGCTTGGGTGGCTCGAATTCTGCAGGAGGTGCTTCTTCTTCAGAAGCCTTTTCCGGCTTGGGCTCACTGGCGGATTGAGCACTCTCTTCGGCGCCGCCGCTATCTTTCTGCTCTTTTTCTTTCTTCGCGGCTTCTTCTTTTTCTTTTTGCTTTTTCTCCCAGGCTTCACGCTCTTTGCGCCATTCAATCTTGGCATCCTTTTCTTTCTGGATGGCCGCATCTGCATCTGCCAGCGCCTGACGAATAGCAGTCTTGCGAGAGCCCGCTGACTCTAAAGAAATGACAAGGTGCAAATCGTCATAAACGGCCTCGGGTTGAGGGTAGCCCGCATCGGTGCGCAAAACACTCGTGCGCCCGGGCAAAATCGAGCCCTGAGGGTTTAGCCCCACCATTAAAATGCCCTGTTCTAAAAGATCTGTGCCCCAATCTTGATCGAGCCAAATCATATCTTTGGCCAAGTAGTGCGAAGAATTAGAGGAGGATTTGGGTTTACCAACTTGAAAATCGGCATGTGCCAAAACAAAAGGCGGCATTGCAACCGAACCTTGCCGACGAAAATCTCGGACGCGAGCACCTTTAGGCACGCTAACCGCTTTGCCAAGTTTTTCAATGATGCCATCACGCACCATCAAAACGCCACTCGAAACGGCCTCGCCGTCGAGTGTCTCTAAGCTTGAAACACGGTAGTAAGTCACGCGACCTTCGCCTCGCAAATCTTCTTGAGACTGTGCGGCAGGCGAAGCGAAAAGACTCGCTGAGGTGAAACACCCCACGGTCAAGGCCCAAACGAAGTGATGCATAATTTTCATTAGAAACGACGCTCCTCGGTGGCGTCGTAAACGCGCTCACCGTCAATCCAAACTTGCGTCACGGAAGAACGCGGGTCAATCGGGTCGCCGGTCCATGCGGCGAAGTCGGCGTCTAAACCAACCTTTAGACGGCCTACGCGGCCTTCGACCAAAAGCGCGTCGGCCGCAAATGCAGTAATACCTCGCAAAGCGGCGAGTGAATCACGAGCGCCCAAGCGCACCCCCATCGCGGCCTGAAAAGGCAGCTCTTCCTGAGGGACGACCGGCGCGTCGGTGTTGTAGCCCAGCACCAAGTCTTCCGACTCAGCCCATTTAGCCGCGCACCCCTCGATGCGCCCGCTCGAGCGATCGAGCCAAAACTGCCGTGGCCCGTTCATAACGGGGACGCCGAGCTCAGCCGCCATCGGCGCATTTTTGAAACCATCAAAAGTACCGTGGTCGACAAAGGCCTTCATGCCAAAGTCGCGGTTGAGCATCGTAAGGGTGGTCAGCACAACCTGATAAATCTGAGTGTGAACGCTAATCGGAACCGTGCCGTTTTTCAGACCAAGGAAGTCTTGATACTTGGGCGAAAACTCAGCCTCACCCTTTTCATAGGCCTCTGCCCACTTGACGCCTTCCTTAAAAGTGCGTCGCGTATTCCAATTCATGAAAGCTCGGCCGATACCCCATGAATACCGTTCGGGGTTTCCGGCTTGCGCGACCTTAAGTGAGCCTGGCGAGCGCAAAACCACATCTTCGACCGTCTTGCCGGCCATCTTGACGACCATGCCAAAACCACTCATATTGACGCCAGAGCCTGGGATAAAGAGCGTCGTCGTGATGCCGCCTGCAAGTGCGTCTTTAACATAGGGGTTGTCGGGCTGCAAAACACTATGAGTGTGCAACTCAGGGTTGCTCAAAAACACACTGTCGTTTAAGTCACCCATCGCGCCCGCGATATGACTGTGTGGCTCAACAATACCAGGGACCAACCACTGGTCGCCCAAATCTACAACACGAGTGTCAGGAGCGATTTGCGCATCAGCCTCTCGGCCAACCCACACAATTTTGCCGTTTTGAACCGCCACCATGCCACGATTAATCAAATCATCATGAGTATGGATGCCACCCGTAGCCGTAAAAACCTTGGCGGCTTTGTAAACGATGACATCGCCAGGTGCATCTTGCGGCAAGGCAAAGGCCAGCGCGCACATCAAAGAAAGAATCATTGTTTTACCTCTCGGCCGTTGACGAAGACATGCAAAACGCGCGTGCCCAATTCAAGCGGTGGGCCACTATGGACCACCAAATCTGCATCGAGCCCTGGCTCAAGCGAGCCAATGCGGTCAGCCACACCAAACATCTCGGCTGCGCCAGATGTCAAACTCTCAAGGGCCTCTTGCGTGCCTAAACCGTAGCGTGCAGCCATGGAAAGAGCGTTTGGCAGGAAACGACCGCCAAATTCACGGAACGAGGCAAAGGCCACATTCACGCCCCTTTCCTGCAATTTAGCAGCCGGGACATAATTGCGTGCTCGGTATGACTTCACGAAAGGAGGCGCCAAGACCACGCTACTCACGGTCACGCCCGCATCTTCGCCAATGGGCGAAAGGCCCGAAGCTTGAGTGAGTGCAGAGCCATACAACTGAACATGAACAGGTATTTCAAACTCAGTAAACAAAGCTAAAGCACCACGGACTTCATCGGCGCGATCAGCTTGAATAACGGCCACGGCTCTCCTCTCAAAGAGTGCGCGGGAACCTTCGAGAGCCCATTTCTTATCGGGCTCGGCTGGGCCTTCATCGGCCTTGACCTTTTTCTTTTTATCATCTTTCTTTGCGCCCTCTTCTTCAATTTCGATACGGTTCATTTCAAAGTCAATCGCACCCAAACCAGCAAGCTCGGCATGAACGGCAGCATGGTCTGGCGCATCAAGCGTAGCTGTCAAAATCACATTGCCCATCTCGGTAGGGACTTCAAAAGTAATGATGTCGCCTTCCCAGACGCCACCCTCTAAATCAAAACTTTCGCCACTTGGCTCGTCAGGTGAAGTGATGGATGCCGTGACATCTTTGCCTTCGTGATGAATCAACAAATGGATGGTAATCGAATCAGGCAGTCGCTCGTCTTCGATAACGGCTTCCCAGAGACCGTTGATGCGATCAACGACGACCTCTTCTTCCTCGGCTTCTTTGGCGGCTTCAGAGTCATCGCCTTTACCGACTTCGTCCGCGGCTTCTTCTTCTTGCGTGGCGTTGGAGCCCAGCCATGTAGAAGACAGCTGCTCGCGCAAGGTGGATTCGGCTTTGATGCGTTTTTCGGCAGACTCAGCAGCATGCTCGCTTTCCCACTTTGCACGCTCTTCGCGCCACTTTACCCATTTGTCGGCGTATTCTTTGCCGCGCGTCAAACTCTTGCGAAGATTGTCGAGGCCAGACATGGGGTCGCTAAAGTCTGCCGAAAAGTAAACGACATGACGATCGGTCATGCCAGAGTCTTGCGGCAAGACGCCTGCTGTTTTGACAAAATCGTATCGCGCGCCATTAGCTGATAACTGAGGTGTGCCAGTCAAAACGGTGGTCACGCCTGCGCGGGCAACCGAAGCCCACGACTCGTCCCAGTAGCGACCTGCAGCGACGCGGTTCAGCAAGACTTCGGGCGAAATCTTGCGCTCAGTCGTTAAGTGGGCGGCGGCATCAATAAAACCAGGAGTTAGATGTGCGTCAGCGCCTGCTTCCAGAATGCGCGCGCCAGGTGGGTGCGGCACGCTGCGCCCAGCTGAGACAACCTTGCCCCCCATGAGAAGAACCTCGACACCACCCGTGAGTGGGTCGCCCTTGCCCGACCAAAGTGTGCCAGCGCGCACAACAACAGCCGGGGCCGTTTGACTCGCTTGCTGCGAATCGGCGGAAGTGTCAACCATGTCGGCCCGATTCCAGACGCGGCGGCCATCAACCCATGTTTGGCGCACGGATGTCGTTGAACTTAAAGGCGCACCATCAAGGACGATAAAGTCGGCGTCCATGCCGGGTAGCAAACTGCCGACTTGAGAATCGACACCGAGTGTTTGGGCGGCAATCGTTGTCAAGCTAGAGAGCGCGAGAGCTTGAGGGGCGCCATAAGAAACGGCCGCCGAAGCTGCCTCGAGAAGCCAAAGCCAACTGCCTTCGGCGGAAACGGCGACAGCAAACGGCAATTGAGCATCGGCGAGCTTGCTCAAGGTATCAGCATCTGGGGCTTGCCATTGTGTGTCTTCGGGAAGGTTAGCGAAAAGTGGTGCACGAAAAATGGCCTTTGCGCCAACAGCGGCAAGCTCTGCGGCCATCTCACCCAAACCATGCGAGCCTACGACCAACAACGGCCTCGCCCATTCGCGAGACAAGGCAATCGCCGCGCGGATGTCATCGGCAGAGTCAACGGCAACACGAAGAGTCTCGTTGCTGGCCAGCCATTGTGAAAAGGCGGCATCGTGGACATCGAATGCCAAGGCGTCGCCCTGACTGCGCTCATGGCTTTGTCGAAGCGCCATCATTGCACCCGCGCGCGATTGAGGCGCTTGAGCGATTGCAATCAAATCAGGGTTTGCATCAGTCGGTGGCAATGGTGGACGAAAATAGTCTGGCGCATTCCAGGCCAAGTGTGAGAGCTCGATGCGCAAATCACTTGCCGAATTCAAAATGCGATTTTGCCCTGCTGTTTTGACGACAGCCCCGCGGCCGCCAACAAGACGGTAACGATCGGGTGAGAGATAAACCGTTGTCACCCCGCGCGACAAGAAAGAAGTGGTGTCACGGTAAGGATTAAAATTGTCAAGAGCGCGGCGATGAGCACCAAGAGAATGATCACCTTGGCGACCCGTTCCGGTCAAAGTAGCATCAGCAGCGACAAGACCCGGCATGATGAATGCATCACCAAAATCGACGACCTCGCAGAGAGGTGGTAAGTCGATTTCGCGGCCGACATGACCCACAATTTTTCCATCTTGGACGAGGAGCCAGGCCTCGTGTTGGCCATCATTCCAGCCATTAAAAACATGGTCGGCATGGTAAGCGACAAGCGCGCCAGTAGAACTTTGCGGCGCAGCTGCAGGAATTGAAGAGGCCCAACTCGGCGCAGGCACGAGAGCCAACGCACCGACGACCAGAAGAGTCTTTTGAAAACTCAACATGATTAACGGCCCTCAGTCAGGCGCTGCAAACGCTCATCGGTTGTGCGGTCATAAGTGCGGATGCCACGCATCCAGACTTCGAGCACCCGTGAGCTGACATCAAGCGGATCGCCGTCAAGCAAAACGAAAGTGCCGTCTGCGCCAGCGGTCAAAGTGCCGATTTGACCCTCTAAACCCCACATTTGAGCAGGAACGCGCGTAACGGCATCAAGTGCAACTGAGCGCGGCACGCCCTCGCGAACGCAAGTGGCTGCTTGGTAGCCCTGCAGATTAGGGCCAAGCAATTGCCCGTTGCTGCCTAGCGCAAAAGTAACGCCGGCATCATGAAAAACCTTGGGCGCAAAAGTCTCGACCTCTTTATAAGTAACTGGGTTGCGCTCAACATGCCAAAGCGCGCCTTGCAAAACCACACCCAAGCCGGCACCCGAAAGCTCGGCTGCGGCCTTCCAGGCGGCAGCTGTAACGACAAAAACCGTTTGCTCAAGCAAGCCCATATCACTAACCCATTTTTTTCCGTGGACCACATCGGAAGCCGTCGCGCAAGCAAGCCAAACCCGCTCATCGCCATTGCGGATGGCCAGCAACCCGCGATCTTGGTCAGAGAGGTCTTCTTCGGAAATCAAATCTTTGCCAGCAAAATCGTCGCCAAAACGAACTGCGCCAGCTTGAGAATCCCAGCGGTCGGCGTCGTCGGGTTTGCGATCAGGCGCGGCATCATGCTTGGCAAGAATATCGTTACGCGTGCCCTCATCGACAAGCTTTTGACCCAACAAACGCAAACGATGGTCAAGCCCTTCGAAGGCTTCACGAAGCTCGGCGATTTGCGCAGAACGGCTCCAGCCGCGCTTAGGGCTAATCACGATTTTCATGCCCAAGTCGCCCGTTAGCGTCATTTGATCGATAGTCATGCCGGCTGGCATCACGACTCGGCCACGGCCGCCAATCACGGTTTCGTTGCCAGGCAAAACGCCCATCGCAACAGTGCCGGCGCGAAGCTCATCTTCGAAAAAGGTCGCGACTGGGTTGATGGAATCGGCGACATTGAGGAAGGGTGCAATCGGCACGCCTTCGTTGGCGCGGTCCATGCCCGAGTTGGTGTGGGCTTCAGCAAACCCCGCAAACAGGGTTGCATCGGGGTATTCGTGCATGATTGACTCATATGGCACCTCAAGATCGGCACCACCGACCGCCGTGATGCGACCGTTTTCGATTAACAAAGTGCCGTCAATGATTGTGGTGTCGCCCGTCAAGATACGGCCCGCGCGGATGGCAACCGTGCCGCTTTGTGCAGGCAACACGCTCGGCAAAAGGAGGGCGCAAGCGAGTGCAGAAGATGTGAGTAAATGACGCATGTTATGGAGTGCGGTTGTCGACGACGATGCGGCCGTCAAGGACGACCAAGAGAATGCGGGAGGTTTCTGAGAGTGGGTCGCCTGACCACAAAACGAGGTCGGCGTCTAGGCCAGGGCGAATCGTGCCCAAGCGGTCGGATTGGCCGCACATTTCTGCGGCGCGCCCCGTAATCATGGCAAGTGCATCGGCGTGGTCGAGGCCAGCACGAGCAGCTGTGCGAGCTTGATGAATCAAACTGCTTTCTGTGCGAGGCGTATCGTGCGCCTCAACCGAAGCCTGCACAACTTGAACACCTGCCTGGTGCAGCAAACGCGCCTGCGCTGGGTTGGGCTTGAGCCGCGAATTGGAACGCCCGCGATAAAAGCCATCTGCCAAGCCCTCTGGTGGAGCCGTCAGAAGCAGCAAATCGAGGGCCTGCCCGCGTGGGCGCCAAATGCCGAGCTCTTGATCAAAGCCGCCTTCGTGCTCATGCGGAAGGCCCGACTCGTCAAGGTGCTCGCAGCAAATGGGCTCGGCATGCATCGCCGAACGCATCGTTTCGATGGCCGCAGGGCCAAGCATCATGGAGCGAGAGCGCTGATCAAAAGCAGGGCCAAGCACAATCGAGACTTTGCGCTCGCCCAAATAATCGGCGATAAGCCAGGCCTCAGTGGCCTCTTCAAGGATGAGATGCGGAAACTGGAACTCGTCTTGAAGACGCAGCGCCGTTTGCAAATCGTTAGCCACGCGCGCCTGAACACGGACGGGAATGCGCCCCTCAAGTGCTGCGACCAATGGCTCAAGAGCCGGGTCAAGGTCAGCCTCGCCAGCAGCGCGTGCCTTTCGGTAAGCCTTGGCCTCATAAAAACTGCGGCGGACTTCCCAGGTCGAGCCCATGCGAGTGGTCGGGCGGCGAGATGCAAAACTGCTTGTCCAGCGACCACGCGGGCTTCCGTTGTATTGAGCGGGGTCGATACCCAGACTGATTTTCACGGCGGCGGCGTCGTCAATGACGCGCGCGCTCGGATTACCGTCAGCAAAAAGACTGGCGGCAGGTGCGCCGGCTGTTTTGACAAATGCGCCAAGACCGCCGATGACATTCCAGCTGTCGGGGCTGAGGTAGGCCGTCGTAACGCCCTGAGCCAAAGCGCGCGAAAAAGCGGCACTATCTAAATCAAGCAAATCGGCAACTTTTTGGTGCGCGACCTCGGAGGATTGCTCGACCGTTGCCGAAGTGACCCCCATCAAAGAGAAAGCGTCGACCAAGCCAGGTGTGAGCTGAGCGCCCTCGACATGAATGACGCCCGCGCTTGCAGCAACGCCATCGCCGGCCTCAAGAATCGAAACGATTTTGCCATCAGCAATCGTCACAATCGCATCTTGCATTTGCCCACCATCGCCGAGATGGAGACGCTCAACCGACAAGACCAAGTCATCGCCAACCTGGGGAGCCAGGGCTAACAAAAGAGACGAAGCGACACTTGCCGCCAAACTAGAGAACAACATCATTTTGAGACCTCACTCTGTGGGGGTGAGCCGTGAAACACCGTTTTGCCCCCTATCATGACCGCTCTTACTCGGGCGGTTGCATCGAGGGGGTGAGCCGACCACAAAACGAGGTCGGCGCGTTTGCCCGCCTGGATTGACCCAAGCTGATCGGCGACACCGGCTAACTCGGCGGAAGCGATGGTCAAGCCACGCATGGCCGCTAGTGGGTCGCGCGCCAACCGCGACCACATCATGGCCGCCTGACGATTGCTGTGAAGGGTGCGCTTTGTAAAAGAACTGCCGAAAGCTGGCTGAACCTTGGCTTTGCCGAGAGCTTTGAGTGTCTCGGGCGTGCGCGACGACCAGCCATATTCGGGGAGCGCCATGATTCCGACGATTTGCCCAGCGAGCAGGGCGCCGTAATCGGCCAAATCACCTTTTGCGATGAAGTAACTAGCACTCGAGGAGTCGCTGGTGTCAAGCATGTGGCCAAGCCACTCACCATGCACACGATTGACAGCACGGACGGCTTCCGCTTGCTCGACGAAAACGACGGGCGACTGACGCAACAAGCCGGATTCGAGCCCAGCGCGATACAAATCAACTGCGCCCGTGAGTGCGGACGGCCCAATACGAGAATCGCTCACAAAACGCTCAATCAAAGAAACCATCGGCCGCGCTTTTTGCTTAAGCACCTCGCCCCGCTCAGCACCTGGAGAGACCACAACCGACCAACCCGACAAAACATTTTCGCCACTCGGGACGACATGCACGGCGGTAAAGCCTTCGGCGAGTCGATCTTGCCAAAACTTGTCGCCCAAATCGAGCGCGTCGGCGACCTGCAATTGCGGAGTCAAAGCGCGCGAGTTTTCGGATGAAGTGCGATCAATGCCGCCCGTCGTGAATGCATCAACAAACCCAGGCGAAAGCACTCCGTCAAGGTGAAAAGTGCGGCTGCCCTCAGGGGCGATGATTTTGGGGCCAACCTCGACAATGCGACCATCGGCAATATGAACGGCCCAGCCCTCGTGAGCCTCACCATCGGCGCCAATCACTGCAGTCGGGATTAAAATTTGACTCTCAGACGACAGCAAAAGCGCGGCCGAGGTCATTAAGGTGAGGAAAAAGCTCATCATTTAACGGGGCTTGTGTGCGCGGACAGCAGCTGAGGCGTCGAAGGGTGAATCACCCTCAAAGCGAATCATGGAGGCACTTGCGCCACTTCCGATGCGGCCCAATGCGGGGTCGAGGCCCAAAATACGAGCCGGAATCGAGGTGAGTGAGGCCCAAACGCCATCGGCATCGGCACCTGCGGCAATCAATTCGCCAGCGCGCATGAGCATCAAAGCTTGCACACCATCGGATGCGCCAGAGCCCAAGGCGACATCAACGCCAGCCGCAGTCAAAGCCATGTAACGCTGAGTGAATGAGCGCGGAGGGTATTGCGCCTGCGGTTGGCTCAACATGGCCGACTGCTCGCCCATCTCAGGGAGGCAAGCCAAGATAACCGGCACATCTGCATCAGCGATGGCGGCGGCGAGCAAATCAGCGTCGCGCGCACTCACCAAAACGCTATCAAGATCAAATTGCTCGGTTAGCTCAAGAACCACGGCGATTTCATCGGCGGTCTGCACCTCAAAACGCACCTGAACACGGCCATCGATGGCATCAAAAATTGGCTTTTGCGCAGGGTCGAGCCGAGGCTGACGCGGACGCTTAGGCGATTTTGGCTGCTTGGGCTCTTTTAGATCTTTGCCCTTGTCGTCTTTGGTGATGCCATCGTCGATTTTGGCCTTGTAGTCGTCGCGCTCTTTGGCCCATTCTTCGATTTTTCCGGGGTATTCCTCGACGGCCTTGTCGTATTTTTCGACCTTTTCATCGTATTCGTCCCAGGAATCGCGCCAATCTTGTGCTTCAGTGAACAGCTCGCGAATCTTGCCCGCGCTGAGACTTGCCCCGCTAGAAGAGCTGTGCATCGAGGCGCCGACGATTTCATAGGCGACTCGGCCAGCAGGTAGCGGCAGGTCATTTGTGGAAAACACAACCGCTGTGCCTTGACCGCGCTGCATCGGACCACTCGCAAAGCTCACATAAGCTGCTGCGATACCCGCCTGGCGGGCGGCGGCGATGCGACCTGAAAGCGCGAGGTCTTCGCCCGCAAAGTCTTCGGGCAAGCTATCTAGCACATCAAGCCAAGCGGGATGATTGCGCGATTCCATTTCGCGCTCGGGCAAGAGTCGCGACCAGGCATCAACCAGCCCTGGAGCAAGTGTGCCTTGAACACGAATCGGCTTGCTAGGGGTCGAGCCCCCCATGCCGAATAAGCCACCACTCTTTTTAGCACTCGGGGGCGTGGAGCGCACCCAAGCGATGGCACCGTTTTCGATGCGCACAAAAGCAGGAGACAACACACGGCCCGAGCCAAGCCAAGCGGCATCGGCGGCAATGGTGTAAGCCTTTTCATAGCCACCATTAGGTAGCTCTGATTGGGCAAGGGCGGAAGCGGGCAAACATACCGCTAGGGAAAGAAGGACGAGCAGTCGTCTCATGGCTACAGGTTACGCAGAAGAGGCACTACTATTAAAGAGTATTTAGACTGTTCTTATGTCAAATTCACTCCCCGAAGCTATCGCGCACCCCACTGCCGTCGTAATGCCCGGTTCAGAGTTGTCGCCAGGCGTCGAAATTGGGCCATATGCGGTAATCGAACCCGGAGTCGAGGTAGGCGCAAATGTGAAAATCGGGCCACATGTGCACCTTCTTGGCCGCACGCTGATTGGCGCGGGCACCGTCATCGGCTCGGGGTCTGTCATCGGCGGCGAGCCCCAAGACAAAGGCTATGACGGCACCCGCACGCTGGTTCGCGTCGGCGAAAACTGCCGCATTCACGAGCATGTCACGATTCACCGAGCCACAACCGAAGGCGCTGGGCCTTTCGAAACCGTGATTGGCGATCGCGTGATGATGATGGTAAATAGCCATGTCGGGCATAACAGCCGGGTGGATGAAGATGCAATTTTGGTGAACGGCTCGCTGGTCGCCGGGCATGCGCATGTTTGTGCGGGTGCGATATTGTCAGGGAATGCTGCGCTACATCAATTCGGGACGATTGGCCGCCTAACGATGGTAGGCGGCGCCACGATGGTGACGAAAGACGCGCCTCCATTTTCGATTGTGGCCGGGAGTTACCCGGTTTTATGGCGTTCGCCCAATGCCGTTGGTTTGAGGCGAGCCGGGCTAGAGCGAGAAGAGCGGGATGCTCTCCGGAAAGCGCTTTACTCGATTTTCCGAGATTCAGATTCGATACAAGATGCTGCGGAAAGCTTTATGCAAAATGAGTTTGCAACCGTTCGCGAGTTGGCTGAGTTTGTGCTGAACTCAAAACGCGGGGTTTGCGCGGGTCGGGGCTCAAATAAAGAGTTATAATTGAGCCACATCTAGAAGATACAGCACGCAATGACTCATAAAAGACCCTTTACTGATTCGCTCGCCAGCACCGAAGCCGTCCTTGTTGACTTGGGGCAAAAGCTTCAAGCCGAGCGCCTGCGTCGCAATCTCACGCAGAGCAAGCTGGCGCATGAGGCGGGCATTTCTCTCTCGACTCTCAAACGGGCCGAGGCAGGCAAAACGACTCAGCTTGACAACCTCATTTGCATCTTGAGGGTGCTGGGTTTGCTGTCGCGGATTCAGGCTTTGATTCCCGATGCACTCCCAAGCCCCATGCTTGAGCTCAAAATGGGGCAAGCGCGGCGCAAGCGGGCAAGTTCGGCGAGCCTCGTTGCAGAAAAGCCGCGCGCTGATTGGGAATGGGGCGATGATTCATGACCCTCGCCTCAGTAGAGCTTTGGGGCAAGCGCATCGCGGCCGTTTCTTGGCAAAATGACTTACAGCTCGGGTTGTTCGAATACGACCCCAATTTTCTTGCGGCCCCACTTTCACCATCGCCTATTCACCTGCCTCTTCATGCGGGCACTTTCGCCTTCCAAGATTTGGCGCGTGGCACATATCAGGGCCTCCCTGGCATGCTGGCCGATGTGCTGCCCGATCGATTTGGCAACGCCATGATTAACGCTTGGTTGGCGAGTCAAGGTCGCACGCCAGAGAGTTTCAATCCCGTTGAGCGGCTCTGCTACACCGGCACGCGCGGCATGGGTGCGCTTGAGTTCAAACCTTTGCTCGCCCCTCAGCAACATTCGGGCGACACTTTGCAGGTCGCCGCTTTAGTCGAATTAGCCAACAGCATTTTGGCTGACCGCTCAGCTTTGGCGACTCACTTGCAAGACAACAAATCCACGCAAGCCGTGCATGATATTTTGCGCGTTGGCACTTCGGCAGGTGGCGCGCGGGCCAAGGCAGTCATTGCCTGGAACCCACAAACTGGCGAGTGCCGTTCGGGGCAAAGCAATCTGGCGGATGGCTTCGAGCATTGGCTGATGAAATTTGACGGGGTCACTGAAAACCGCGACCGCGAGCTCAACGACCCCTTGGGGTATGGGCTGATTGAATATGCCTATTCCCTCATGGCCAAGGCTGCTGGCATCACGATGAGTGATTGCCGCATTATGTCTGAAAATGGGCGGCATCACTTTTTGACCAAGCGTTTTGACCGCACGCGCGATGCGAAAAAGCTGCACATGCAATCGCTTTGCGCGATGGGTCATTTAGATTTCCGTCAAGCGGGCGCGCACTCTTACGAGCAGGCGATGTTGGTGATGCGTCAGTTAGGCCTGTCACAAGACGAGCTGCAAGAGCAGTTCCGGCGCATGGTTTTCAATGTCGTCGCACGCAATCAAGATGATCACACAAAAAACATCGCCTACTTAATGGATAAAACGGGCAAGTGGTCGCTTTCGCCCGCCTTTGATATCACTTGGGCCTACAACCCAATAGGTGACTGGACGAGCCGACATCAAATGAGCTTAAATGGCAAATGCGACGATTTCGCTTACGCCGATTTTGTAGCTGTGGCTCAAGCGGCGAGTATCCCAGTGCGGGTTGTTCCGCGTATCGTCGAACAAGTGCGTGATGCCGTGAGCCGCTGGGGTGAGTTTGCGAGCAAAGCTGGGGTGTCTCAAAAAGATACGGCGCGCATCTCAGATACGCACCGTTTAGGTGTTCAGTTAATTCGTTAGTTACTGAATCACTGTCGCAAGCGGGTTGGATGTACGGAAATGATCGCCACCCCAAACCTCTACGGCTTGCCACCAAACCGTGCGGCCTGTTGGAGCGAACGGCGGCACCCAAATTGTCTGGTAGGTGTTTGCTGAATTCCCTGTTGCTGAGCCCTGCAAGCGCTCAATTGGTGTTGTCAAAGCCAAGTCAAACCCATAAGGCGTCACTATCGGGCCCGCACCATAGAGCGAGTAGAGTGGCACGACCTGCGCATGACGCCGACATTGCCAACTGCTCAATGTAGCTTGTGCGCCTGGAGTGAGACCTTGGACACCGTAGGAAAAATGATCGTCGTTTAGGTCATTAGGGTCGGTGTCATCACCATCAACAGCGCCGTTTTGGTTGAGGTCTTCTTCGCCGTCAGCAAGATCACCGCCGTCGGTGTCAGCTGCATTCGGGTCAGTGAAGGTTGTGTCGTCGGCATCAGGGACGAAAATGGATGTGTCGGTTCCGCCAATCCCGTTTGCGGGGTCCCCCGCCCAGCCAGATGTCTCGCCGAGTTCGGTACCGTCTTGGATGCCGTCATTATCGGTGTCGGCGAGGAGAGGGTCAGTGGAACCGAGATACTCGTCGTTGTCGCCTAGACCGTCATCATCAGAATCTTGATCGTAGGGGTCAGTTCCGACAGTGGCTTCGTCGCCGTTGAGCATGCCGTCGGAGTCTTCGTCGCCGAGGGGGTCGAGGTTGGAAATAATGGGTGAATCTGAGTTGACAAAGGAGGCACCAGAGCCAGGAATACCGTGATTAACCCCCAATGCGTCATCTGCATTTCCATTGAAGTGCCATGCTGCGAGCAAGCCATTTCCGGAATCTAATTCAGAATACATATTGGCCTGTATTTCGGATTGACTGAGCCCGCGATTCCATAACCTCAGTTCATCGTAACGAGACCTCCGTTTATTCGAAGAATCGTTGCTAGGTGAGGTTCTACGAGCAATCCAAAAAAAAATCTTGATTCGCATTTGGTGTGTTCATCACTGGTGAGGTACCCGCATAAATACCATTTACATAATGCGTATGAACGCCATTGCTTGATGAAATCGCATAATGTCTCCAAGTCGTTCGCTCATTATCTTTTGAATAAAAATAATGTGAACCAGAGCAGGCATAGTTGTTGGCAGATGCAATCCCTCCATGTGGAACTCCACTACTGTCGACATCTGAATTCGTATGGTGATACCAGGGCATGCAAACGCCACCGGAACCTGCACTCATCAAAGGTACGGCTATATGAGAACTACCAGCATCAACCCAAACTTCAAATGTATAATTATCCCCCAATGCAAATGTCGGGTTCAATATCTCCACAAAACCATCCAAGGTGTCATCGGTTTTTAGACATTGATTTTGCGCAGGCAGCGGAAATAAAACCGCCAAAGAAAAAATGAGCGTGAGGGCTAAAGTCATACCACCCAAAAACAAAGTTTGTGGCTCCGTGACACGAGAATAAGAAATACTTCGAAGCAACAATGCGGCTTCGGCTTGGCGAAGAAGAACATCTGGCTTCTCTTTGATATTTTTGAGTTGCCTGAATTCATTTAACAAAGCCAAAAACGCCTTTCCGCGGCGGCGTTTGTTGACATTAGGGATCTTGCGCAGGGCGTCCTTAAAACTACTGGTTAGCGTTTCGAGCATTTGCCCAACCGACGGCAACTCTTCTTGGATGTCATCGTCCATTAGGTGGGCAATGCCGAAATCGCCGACTTTGAGTTGGCCATCGGGTGTGAGCAGCAAATTGCTGGCTTTGAGGTCGCAGTGCTGAACTCCGCTTTTGAGGCATGCGGTTAGACCTAAGACAGCTTGGTGGAACAGCCTCAACAACTGTTTGAGATCACCCTGAAATTCGGTGAGCGTTTCCCCGCCTTCCACCAACTCGGTTACCAAAAAGTCGAGCCCCTTTTCGTGGCCAATACCGAAGACGGTAACTACATTCACATGATTGACTTGCGCGGCGGCTTCGGCCTCTTGGCGCAAACGCTCACCGGCCAGAGGCGATAACGCCACCACGGGGTGTAAGAATTTCAGCGCAACCGACCGATTCAGGGTCATTTGCACGGCTTCCCAAACGCCGCCATAGGCCCCTGAACCTAAATGCCGCACCAAACGGAAATCACCTAGCGCGCGGCCGGGTCGGATGAGCTCGGTGGGGTTGAGAAAACGACTACAAAGCAAATCGAACTCGGCAGATACAGCGTCTCCGCATTCTGAAGCCCGCTGAGCCCACAACTCGCGTGAGAGCCCCGGGTTTTGCATTGCTTGGTCGAGCCATTCTTGGAAGAGCACCTCGGCTTGGATCTCGGCCTGGCTCACGAATCGACCTTGGTATGAATACAGCCGCAAATCATTTCTTCACCTCTTTGCGAAGTTTGGCAAGCGCCCGCCGCAACTTTTGGCGCAAGGCGGGTTCTTTCAATTGCAACTCTTCCGCCATTTCGGTGCGAGATATGTCGAGCGCGTACATCCGCAAAATCTCGCGCTCTTGCTCATTGAGTGCGGCGATAGATTTTGCAATCCGCCGCTCATCTTCGGTGCGCATGAGGATTTCAGATGGTTCTTTATCTGCACCCGCCTCCCATTCAAGCTCATGCCCCTCTGCCTGCAAATCAGCCCTGCGCCGCTCAGCCATTAAGGCGCGACGAGCGTTCATGGCTTTCCAGGTGAGGCGTTGAAGCAACCACTTGCGAAATGCCGTCCGGCCGACAAACTCGAGACCGCCGAGCTCTTCTTTCAACTCGCGGAATGCACTGACGCGCAAATCGTCTGTATCTAGATGTCTTTTCAGGCTCGGAAAACCACCGCGCAGCCAACCGTCGGGGAGCTGATACCAAAAGTACCGAAAGAACTCATCGCGCAACTCGACATCGGTATGCGCCATGTCAAAGACCACCTTCAATGCTGCATCGAGGTCGTCTTCGAAATCGCCGCGCACGGCCTGCCATTTAGCCAAACCCTCTGCCGATGCGAGAAGCTCGGCGGTGGCATGACCGATTTCATCCTGCGCCTGGGCAAGGAATTGCTGCTGGGTGGTTGAGTGGGGTTCCTCCATGTCAGTAGAAAACCGAATTGGGTTCTATGTGACAAGAGGAATAATTTGCCGCCAGGGACGGTATTTATTCACAATAATCTAGTATCTGTTTTGTAATCGCACAGCGCTCAATCATCCCCTATAATAAATAGATGTTTGCCGCCACCGTAAAAACGCTACCCCTCACTACGCTCGCCATTCTTGCGCTACTCCCCGCCTGCGGAGGCGGCGGAGACAGCGACTCGTCACAGCAAGCGAGCAAAGACGAGCAGCGGGGCATCGCACTTATGGTCACCGATGCGCCCACTGACGGTCTGTCTTCCTTCCATGCGACGATTGAAGAGTATCGGCTCATCGCAGCAGACGAATCGCGCACCGCAAATTTGCTGACCGCGCCTCGCTCTTTTGATTTTTTAGGCTTGCGCGACACCCAAGCACTTGCCGCCATCGCATCGCCCCCTGATGGGCAATATATCGGGATTTACATCAAGCTTGAGGCCGACTCCCTTCGCGCTCGAGACCGCAATGGCGACATCGCCGATGTGAGTTATTTTGACTTAAGCCACCTCGAAGACAGTGCATATTTCCCCGACGGCGCCATGGATTTTAATGCGCGCCTTTTTCGGCAGACTTTAGCTGACATTGATTTGCGCTCCTCGCTTTCGGGTGGCCCGCCAGTGGGCTACTTTTTCGACCTGCACTTGATTGCAAGCTCAAGCGACCAATGGACGGGCGGCAGCATGAAATCCTTCCGCGGGCACATCACTGAAGTCGACCATGACCGTGACCACGATGGCGATGATGATGATGACCACGACGACGGCCACGACGACGACGATGATGACGACCACGATGAATCTGAATTAGAAATCCGTCTTTACGACCCCAACTCGCCGGATTCGCATTTTGGCACGATTGATGTCGATGTCTCCGCCACCAACTTAATCATCACCGATTCGTCTGGCAACGAAATGACTCAATCGCAATTTTTCCAAACCGCGGGCGTCGGCGATTTGCTCGAGATTCAGGGCGAATGGTCTACCACTCTCGGCGACCGATTGATCGCGCAATCCATTGAAATCGAAACCGAAAGCAGTCTTGAAGTCGAGCTAGAAGGCACTCTCGTTGCACTCGGAACAAATGCATTTGATTTGCTCATTGAAGAGATTGAGCATGGCAAGGCCATTGTTTATGCAACTTATGGTGGTGAAGAACTCGTCCCTGGGGTGATAACCGTGACATGGGACGAGTTCACCGCGACCCCAGGCACCGACGCGACTTTACTCACGCTAACCGTCGGGCAAGAGCTTGATGTGCACTTTTCAGATTTCGCAAATTCTCTTTACGCGGACTCGATTGAAATGAGCGAGAGCGATTATGAGCATGGCGGCGACGGGCACGGTGGTGATGGAAATGACTCAAGAGAGGTGGAAGGCATCATTTTGAGTGTCGATGTTGCAGCTGAAACTTTTGATATGAGGTTAGATGACGACGATTACCACAATGGGGGTTATGCTGGGCAAATAATCACAGTTTCCGCACTCGGTGTTTTACCTCAAATCGAATCTGGGAATGATTCGAATTTAGCCGGTTTAGGTAGCCTCTACCCGGGGCTTGAAGTTGAGCTTCGAGGTCGTTTTTCTGGGACGCATTACACCGCGACTTCAATTATTGTCGAGCCAGCTGAGCTCGATGGCTTTGTACTCTCTGTTGATATTGCGGCGCAAACGATTGTGCTCAACAATATCGATACCGAACCCGGTTCGAGTTTCGGCTCGGCGACGCTTGGCGACCCGCTAACGGTTTTCATGCAGCCGGGTTACCGCATTGAATTCAATGACCGCCTCATCACTTTTGCCGAATTGGACGCATTGGTGACAATCAACGGGCCTAGCGCGGTTCAGCTCGAGCTCGAGGGCATCGGCGACATGGCCGGTGCGGTTTTATCTTGGGAAGTTGAACTCGAAGACGACGACGATTAAATCTGTTAGGATATTGCAACCAATCAGCACATTCGCAGTTTGGTTTTCTTTGATAAGCACCTCCTTGATGCGGGAAAGCTGGTGAAAACCCAGCGCGGAACCGCCACCGTGAGCGTTTGTTGACTCAGGTCAGGCCGGCACCATGCCGTCCGCAAGCGTAAGTCGGAAAACCCATCACCGAGAGGCTCTACCCCCATCGCCGGCGTGTTTCCGGCAGGAGTTCCCATGAAAAATCGCATGCTTGCGTGGGCCGCTTTGGCGACCCTTCTCGCGCCCGTACTCGGTGCGCAAACTTTCTCTCACGAGATTTCTTTGGCCGGTCTCGGCGACCCAAACGCCGCCGTTCGACCATTTGGCATTTCTTACGAGCCGACAACTGATCGCCTTTATGTGGCGATTGCGGGTACATTCTCGAGCAATAATTCGTCTGTTGCCGTGATTGATGCAACAACCGACACAGTGCTGCACACGATTGATGTCGGTCTTTTCCCTGAAGACATCGCCTTCGCTTACGCCCCAACGGGCAGTTACCTTTATGGCGCTGTGACCAATTCGAGTTCAGGCTCGGTGACAATCTGGGACGCAAACGACCAAGTCCTCGCAACGGTGCAACTCCCCGACCCTTGGGGTATGGGCACTTGCTACCCATTCGGCATTTGCCTGAATCGCGCGGGCACTCACTTCCTGGTTTCAACAAATGATGGGTCAGGAATGGTGTATTCCATCGAGCTTGGCACTTGGGTTCAAGACACGATGCATGACTTCCAAATGAATGCTGGCGCGGGCGGACGACTCAAATCGACCAGCAACCGTTTGTTTATTCCGACGACAACTTACACCGCAAGTTGGTCTGGCTCCGAAGCCGGGCTCGAAACACATGGCGTGCCAAATTCAGCCGGCACTCTGCACACTGAGAACAATATATTTCAGTTAGACGACACCTTTAGCACCTACCCCTCCGCCGCCGATGTCGAAGTCCTAAGCGACGGCCGAGTCCTCGTTTCAGGGATGTCATGCGCTGGCCAACTCTGGGTTTATAGCGGCCAAGGTGAGCCTCTGCGCGCAATTCAGACTGCTGATGCTTATGGATTAGCGGTGAATGCCGACGAAACCGTTTTAGCCATGTGCACTCTTGCGGGCGACACAATTCTTTTTGTCGATCTCGAAACTTACGAAGTCATTCAAGAGGTTTTCACCAATGGTTTGGGCGGCAACTTTTACAGCATGCCAAACGAAGCCGTTTTTGCAAACGACAAGTTGTTCGTCACGATGCAAGCCAATGAAGCCGTTGTTGTTTTGGACAACCTGCCGATGGGCGGCGGCACAAGTGCATTTGCAGGCTCGCTAACCGTCGGCAACGCAACGCCAAACCCTGGCGAGAGCGTCACGATTTCATTGAGCGGTTCCGGTGCTGTGGCGCTTGTTTCTTCAACTGGCAACACGCCAACTCTTGCGAGCAACGGCTTAATGCTCAACATTGGGCCCGATCATCTCTTGCGCGGTTCAGCAATGCGCAACTTTACGCGCTCGTATCGAATACCCGCGACGGCGCAAATGCGAGGCATGCATTTCTTCATACAAGGCATTGTGGATGCCCGCGGTCTTGCAATCGCAACCGCCCCGCGCGCGATTGTTATTCAATAAAGCGATTCGCGATTCCAGTCGCGCTAACCTATCCGCATGGATTCCAATTACCCATGCGGATGGCAATGGGCCTACGCCGAAAGCCCTGAGACTTTCGATGCCTTTGCACAGGCCGAAGACCCAGATGGGTTAGCGGTTGCCGCTCTGCTCAAACATTCAGATTGGGCTGAGAAACGCATTCTCGAAATCGGTTGTGGCACTGGGCGCTGGAGTGTGCAACTTGCCACCGCAAGCCGAGCGCAAGAATGGGTTGCCACTGAGCCAAGCCGCAAAATGCTCGCGCTCGCAAAACAGCATGACGACACGCCGGCATCACTTATGTTTCATCAAGCCAAAGCTCAAGCCATCGCTTTGCCCGATTCGACTTTTGATGCGATTTTTGCTGGCTGGGTTTTAGGTTATCTCAAGCCAACTGTTTTTGACGAAGCCATCAAAGAAGCGCAACGCTTGCTCAAGCCTGGTGGGCACATCTGGCTTTTTGAAAATGGGTCGACTGATGGTGGCATCCCCCAAGATGCTCGGAATATTGAACGGCTTCAAAACAGTGGATTTGAGCTCGTTGAGAGCATTTCCACGCACCTTGAGTTCCGAGACTCAGCGATGGGGCAACAAACACTAAACGCATTGTTTGCACCGCACGCCACGCCTGTAGTCGACAAAAATGGGCAAGTCGCCCATACGATTTGTTTGTGGCGGCTTTAAACGACTAAGCGTTTACTGCGGCATTCAGTTCGGCGAGAACCATGTCGCCCCACTCACTCGTGGAGTGCACGCCAGCCTTGAGGCCCTTGACGCGATCGCTTTGCAGCAAACGCTCAACCGCTGACTCAATCGCAGCAGCAGCCTCGTTTTCACCGAGGTGCTCGAGCATCATGGCGACAGCATTAACGGTGGCAACAGGGTTGGCGGTGTTTTTGCCAGTAGCTTTTGGCATCGAGCCATGAATCGGCTCAAACAGCGAAAAGTGGCCTGGGTTGATGTTGCCCGAAGCCGCAACGCCCATGCCGCCCTGAACCATTGCGCCCAAGTCGGTGATGATGTCGCCAAACAAATTAGTCGTAACTGCGGTGTCAAACCACTCAGGGTTTTTGACCATCCACATGCAAGCGGCGTCGATGTAAGCGTGGTCAGTTTTGACTTCTGGGTACTCTTTTGAGACCTCGTCAAAAACGCGCGTGTAAATATCTTGCGCGCGCACGGCGTTGGCCTTGTCGATTAAAGTCAACTGCTTGCGAGGGCGAGTCATCGCGACCTCGAATGCATAACGGATGACGCGCTCGGTGCCCATCCGCGTGTATTTCATCGGCTGTGATGCCGTTTCGTTTGGGCCACCCTTATCGGTGAACTCAGGAGGGAAGACATAAGCGTCTTCTGTGTTTTCGCGGATGATGACCATGTCAACATCAGCAGGCGTCTTATCTTTCAGAGGGCACCAACGCTCAGCCGACAACTTAATCGGGCGCAAGTTGATGTAAAGCCCGCCTTCCCAACGCAACTTGCCGATGACGCCGCGCTCAATCAAACCGACTGGGGCGCGTGGGTCGCCAATCGCGCCAAGCAGAAGTGCATCGTGTTGTTGCGCTTCAGCAAAGGCCTCGTCTGGGAAAATCTCGCCGCCGTTTTCGCCGCCCGTGGCAAGCCAGTGGTCGGTGCCGTAAGGGTAGTCGGTCAACTCGTAAGAAAAGTCGAATTGGTCACTCGCGGCGGCAAGCACGCGGAGACCTTCTTGGACGACTTCGGGGCCGATGCCATCACCGGCCAAAATGGCTATTTTGTGGGTTTTGCTCATGATTTGATGAGATTCAGGTCGGATATTCTAGCGATGCCCGACCGCCTCAACCGCCCTAATTAAGCGTGTATAACATGGCGGAATGAGCGTGCGTCGCGCGGTCATGAAAGCAATTCGATTTGACCGTTGAGCAAAACCCAAACGGGTATCACTTCGCAATTTGGAAAAGCGGTCGCCAAAGCGGTCGCCGAGGCGCGGCACTGGGATTTCTGCGTTTCGTCATTGACGGGGTTGCCCGCACAGCCTTCATGAGCGGCGACAACGATGCTTTTCGAACCATGCGCCTCGACCGAAACGGCCACGCGGCGGCGAATGGACTCGAACACTTCGTCGATATCGGCTCCGCTCCCTGGAGAATCAGCCCGCCCGGCAAGTGAGGCTACTGGCCCCGCCTCGGTCACGGTGTCGATGTATTCCGCCCCAAAACGCTCGCGCGCCCATTGATTGACCGAATGTTGGACGCGACCGTCCATGCAATTGACTGCAGTAGCGAAGATTCCTGGCATGCCCTATTTTAGAAGCAATTCACTACCCGAGCTCGCCGCGCCAATCGTCCCCTGGCATCGCGCGAAACATAAATTCATCAAAAAGCGGCACTGTGAAAGCAGTATCCCCATGATTTGGTGACCAAATCATGCCTTTTTTGACCAACTTGCTGCGTAACGGGGCAAGGCTTGTTACGCCACGACCCAATTCGTCGGCGACATCTCCGGAGCGATGAGGGCCTGGGCCCAAAACCGCCATGGCACGCAAATAGCGCTTTTCAAGCGGAGTCAAGCGGTCAAAACGCACCCGAAAAAAGCCCTCGTCAAGAGCTGCAATCGTGAGTGCTTCGGCGGCTTCGACATCTGGCAAATCAATTGGAGATGAATCGGCGACATCCCAGATATGCTTTCCCCACTCTTGAAGAAAATAAGGATAGCCCTGCGTTTGATCGAGAACGCGTTGCATGGCCTCAGCCTGCATCTCAACCTGACATTTTTTCAGCGGCACAAGCACAGCGCTCTTTGCAAACTCATCTGCCAGCGGGCCAATCTCTGGGAAATCAAACAACCGCTCGGCGTAAGACTTAGCGCGCCCCATTTGACCGCGCAATTGCGGCAAGCCCGCGCCCACCAAAACTACGGGCAACCGGCGCTGAGCCATGCGATGCAACGCAGTAATCAGCGCGGCGAGTTGTTTTTCTTCGACATACTGCAACTCATCGACAAAAAGGATGAGAGCCGTATCGGCAGCTTTTGCAGCAGCACCGACCACCTCGAAAAGAGCCTGCAAATCGTGCTCGAGATCCCCGTAATCAGCTAGGCCCAGCTCAGGCTCAGCATCGAGCACCAACTCTACATCTTGATACTTAAACTTAATAGCACCCACAAATCCTGCTAAACCACGAAGCGCACGCTCGGCTAATGATTTGGCGGCCGCAACGCGAGAGAGGCGAATTAATGCTACGCGCAATTGTGGAGCAAGAATCGCCGGAAGAGATTGACCCTCAGGAGCCTCAATGCGAATGGTTTGCAGACCCTCGGCCTCAGCATCGTTTCGCATCTGGTCTAGCAAAACCGTTTTACCAACCCCGCGCAAACCCAACATCAAAACGCTTTTGGCCGAGAGACCCGCTTGAGCACGCAAAAGTGCAACACGGACTTGCTCACATAAGGCGTCACGGCCAGCAAGCTCGGGCGGTGGCGTACCTGCACCGGGAGAAAAGGGGTTAAGGACGGGGTCCATACGGGTAGTTTATAACAAGTTTAGCGAGTTTACCAAAAAAAGATAAACTCGCTAAACTTGATATAACTCGCGCAAACCCTTACACCTAAGCGACTTGCGACGCAGGCTCGTAGGCCACGACTCGACCCGCAAAAGCACTTGCGGCCACGGTGAGTGGGCTGGCAAGGTACAAACTACCTGGACCACTTCGGCCGGCGAAGTTGCGGTTAATCGCGGAAACGGTGACTTGATCTGCGGAATCACTCACGCCTGGGCCACACCCGATGCAAGCCCCACAACCTGGGTCAACGATTTGCACCCCGACCTTGCGGAAGAGGGCGTCCCAGCCCATCACGATGGCTTGATCTTGAACGGGCTTTGATCCGTATTGGATGAAAAATTGCGTGCCCTCAGGAATCGACCGCCCCGCATCAAGTGCCTCTTGGCAAACTTGCGCGTAAAGCGCCATGTCGTCAGCTTTGCCCGCAGTGCAGGAGCCGCCGTAAGCGATATCAATTTTGACTTCAGCTAAGTCAGCAATATCCTTGCCATAAGTCGGGTCGCCAGGCTCAGCCACCATCGGGACGATTTGGCTTAAATCAATTTCATGCACCCCACCCGTGTAATGCGCGTCGGGATCGGGCGCAATAAATGTGGCAGCAATTTGCTCAGCCGTTTGCCCGGAACGCCGCTCAGCCAACCACTCAGCCAAGGCCATATCGCCTTCGCAAATGCCTGTGCGCGCCGTGCACTCGGTCGCCATGTTACACAAAGTCGCGCGCTCATCAACCGACAGCGTGGACAAACCCGAACCGCCGAATTCCATCGAGCGGTTGAGTGTGTCTTCGCGTTTTGCGAATGTATTTAAGATGTGCAAAATCACATCTTTCGCGCACACGCCAACCTGCAACTCACCCACCAAATCAAATCGAATGGTTTCGGGCACGCGCACAAAAGTAAAACCACTTTGTGCGAGGGCTGCATATTCGGTTGCGCCGACGCCATAAGTCAAAGCATTGGAGCCACCCCCCATGCAAGTATGCGAATCGGTCGCCTGCACAAAATCACCTGGCTCAATAAATACTTCACGAGCAATCTGATGACAGATGCCCGGGCTCACGCCATCAACGGCTTGGTAATCACGCACACCAGTATGTACCTGGAACTCGCGCTGCAAATCGCGCATCGTTTGAATCTTGCCGACAAAAGGCTGGAAGCGCGCAACGCCGTCTGCGTAAAGCAAGTGATCTTCAAAGACTGCGAGCTTATCGCGATTTATGACCGCGTAATCTTTTCCATATTCTTCTAATAGAAAAGTATGCACTTGAGCGGTCGTGAATTCATGACTAAAACCAGCGTCAACCTTTGCCAACACCGCATCGTCTGCGGCGACAAAACGGCCATCTGCACCTGGATTGAGCATTTTGGCGGCAATCATCTTTTCGGCCATGGTCATGCCGCGCGCGCTCGTTGCATTGGCAGGCAGGTTAATCTCACCTGATTGCACTTTGCGTGAAAAGGCAAACAAACCGCCCTCTTTAATAATGATTTGCGTGACAGGGTCGTAATGATGAATAAATTCGCTCAGCTCAATCGCCTCGCCCGACTGCAAACGCTCAAGCATCGCGTGGTCGCCCATCAATTGGCCTAGATTAATATTATTGCGCTCATGAATCGGCGCGAATGACGCAGCGAAGACATAACGAATCCCGGACCAACGCTCACATTGCGCTGCCGTCTCGCGACTCGAGCCTGTACCTTTGCGGTAACCCGAGACAATGGCCTCGAAGCCACCATTCATCAAAGCCTGCTCGACAAAAACACGCTTGCCGCCCTCATCGAGCAAGCCGGCGTAAGCGTTCTTAGCAATCTCAGTCGGCAAATGGTCAAAGCAAACCCACGCGGGCGTCATCACATCGGTGTTGATGTCGTCGAGCAAATCGTCAACGGTCAAATCACTCATCTGCAAATCAAGCCCGTGATAGAGCTGCTTGCGGAGGAGTTCGAGGTCTTTCGTTAGAAAGAGGACGCGCTTGCCCGATTCGAGACGCACGCTTTCAGGGGGTTTGGAGGAATTCATTTCTACACCTACTTATTGCTGCAAGTGCGTATTTTAGCCGCTCCTCGCTATCCTTGAAGGATGCCCGAAACCGCACCCTCCCTCTCGATTTTGCTTGTGGATGATGACGCGCGCTTTCGTGCCTCAACAGCAAAGGGGCTTGAGCTGGCCGGACACACGACCCAACTCGCCGAAGACGCTGCAGCCGCCCGACAAACGCTCGATTCTGGCACAAGTTTTGACCTCATCCTGCTCGATGTCAACATGCCCGGCGAAAATGGGTTTTCACTTTTGGGCGCTCTCCGCGAGGAAGGCTTGCGCACACCCGTTTTATTTGTCACCGCCCGCGGCACTCTTGAAGACCGCGTTTTAGGTCTGCGACTCGGCGCTGATGACTTCCTGCCCAAGCCCTTTGAGTTCGAAGAGTTGCTTGCTCGCATCGCCAGCGTCACCCGCCGCTGGCGCGCCATGCCCATGCTGCAACGCGGGCCTCTACAAATCGACCCTCATTTACGCCAAGCTCGGCGCAACGATCGCGTTTTGCCACTCTCGCCCAAAGAGTTTGATGTTTTGCTCGCACTCGCCGAATCAGGCACAACTCCCGTTTCTCGCAACGAGCTCTTGCGTCGCGTTTGGGATATCACCTTTGAGCCTGGCACCAACACCGTCGAAGTTTGCATTGCCCGTTTACGCAAAAAACTCGGCAAAGATGGTGCCACTGTTTTGCAGAACGCACCTGGCCGAGGTTACTTCCTGAGCACATGAGCCACGCGACCTGGTCCCTCCGGAAACGACTGCGGCTTTGGTTTGCCCTCAGCACTTTTACCCTCGCCGCCATCATGGGCGGCATTGGCGCGTGGTATTTACAAAACTCCGTCGAGCGTGAGGTCCGCGCTTTACTCCTCGAAGAGACCGAAGAATTCGAGGCGCTCTTCCTTTCCGACCCCACACCAAAAAATGCAAAACGCATTGCGATGATTCTCTCTGAGCATCACCCTGGCGTCCCGATGCGTTGGTGGATGCTCGATCATTCAGGAGCGATTTCCTTCCGTTTTGGCACAGATGATGTGGGCGTCCCTCCGATTCCTCATTTGCCTCAATCAGAATGGACGCAAAATTGCCCAGACAGCATCCAATGGCGTGGGCGTTCTTTGACCAATGGCGGAGAAATTATTTTGGCGCTCGATGCCGCTGGCCTCTTCGCCCACGCGGCCAACTACCGCGTGATGGCTTGGCTTGTTACCGCGCTCGCCCTTGGCGCAGGTTTACTTCTTGGCGAATTTGTATCGGGCAAAATCACAAATATGTTTGACTCGATTGCGCTTAAAGTTCAATCCGGTCATCAAGCGACGAGCCGAGCGACTGAGCTGCCCAATGAGGTTGCAATCATTACAGATACTCTCCGCAAGAGACTCGTCGCCATCCAAAACGCCGAGCGTCGGCACCGCATGATGATTGCGGGCCTGGCCCATGAAATGGGGCATCCTGTCCAAAACATGTTGAGTGAGACGGATTTGTTGCTCCTCGATAAAGCCCTCGCCAGCCAACATCGCGCGACACTTGATACACACCGCGAAGACTTGCGCGGGCTTGGCACTGCACTGCGTGATTTGGTGAGTTTGTGCTCTGGCGAAATTGACGCGCACACGCCGGTGCAAAAAGAAGACTTTGATCTCGCCCTCAGTCTCATCGATCGACTTGCAGGTGAACGCCGCGCCGCCGAACGCAAGCAGATTCACCTCTCGACAACCCAACTCGGCGATTTACGCTATTTCGGCGACAAAGAAGCCATCTTGCGCGCAATTCGAAACTTGGTCGCTAACGCGATTGCGCACTCACCAGAACGCACTACGGTTTCGCTCCACCTCGAGGGCGCAAAAGATGCACTACTCATCCGCGTCGATGACGAAGGCCCAGGCGTGCCAGACAATGAACGCGAAGCGATTTTTGAGCCTCTCTTTCGCGGCACCCACGCCCGCGGCAAGCGTCCTGGTTATGGCTTAGGCCTCGCGCTCAGCCAAGCGGCCGCGATGCGACACAAAGGCGAGTTAACGGTTACGGATGGCACCCGCGGCGGTGCGTCTTTCCGGATGGTTTTACCGCGATAAGAAATAGGGTTTATTCTCCCGCACCATGGACACCCTCTCACTCGCCAACATGTTCGCACTAAGCTCCACGCCCGTTTCAGCGGTTGCTTGGGCGGGTGGGCATATAAACACATCGTGGAAAATCGACTGCGCGGACGGCTCTGCGATTTTGTTGCAGGGGCTAAACCCTGATGTCTTCCACAACAGCTTGAGGGTGATGCAGAATTTGAATGCATTATTGACGCATGCAACACAACTTTCAGCGCCAGCAACGGGCGAACTATCGCTCATCCCCACCAAGGCAGGCCGAGATTGGCACACTGACACCAACGGCAAGCTTTGGCGGGCATTTTCATTTATTACAAACACACGCACCTTTCTTGAAACGCAATCGACTGCTCAAGCATTTGAAGCCGCGAAAGCATTTGGGCAGTTCTTACGAGAGTCTGCACAAATCGATATCGAAAAAATCCAAACCGTTTTGCCTGAATTCCACGACACACCCGCGCGCATCGCTGCTCTTCAAGAAGCCGCCAGCGCCGATTCGCACCAACGCGCCGCTTCATGCCAACTCGAAATCCAAGCCATTCTTGCCTATTTACCGCAAGCCTGCGCTTTACAGCAAACGCCGTTTCCGACGCGTATTGTGCATAATGACGCCAAAGTCGCGAATATCTTATTTAACGAATCTGGCGAAGCGGCTCTTGCCGTCATTGATCTTGACACAACGCAACCCGGTTGCGCGCTCCACGACTACGGAGACATGCTGCGCTCCATGACTTGCCGCGCCGCTGAAGATTGCCAAGACATTAATCAGGTTAAGGTCAATCCAAGCTACGCTGAGGCCGTCCGTCGAGGCTGGCTGCAGGGTTGCGGTGATTTGCTCACTCCGCTCGAGATTGCCCACATGCCTTTAGCGGGTGCTTGGATATCAACTGAATTAGCGGCTCGTTTTTTAGCGGACTATCTCAGCGGCGACCTCTATTTTCAAACTTCACGCCCTCAGCAAAATCTCGACCGTGCGCGTGTGCAACTGCAAATTGCGATGCAACTCGCTAGCTTGCAGGAATAAGGGGTAACAGTGACTACTCGCACAAAGTGCAGGCTGGCTTTGCGTCAAAAAGGGATTGAGTGCCACAACTAAGTTGCGGCACTCAAATGGTCCGTAGAAACTAATATAAATTAAGGCATGCCATGGCAAGTATCGCAACGAACCATTTCGCCTTTAGTGTAGTTTTCCCAGCGATCATCTTCGCTGTTCCAGATGCGACGATCGACGGCCACACGCGAGAGAACGGTGCCCTTTAGATCAGCGCCATGACAACTACGGCAGAGATCAAGATTTCCGTCGGCGACATCTTCGTGATCATCCACAAAGCTGGTGTTGCCTACGGCGTGCATTCCGTGAGGCCCTTCAAGAGTGTTGCCAAGACTTTCGGTATGGCAAGTGCTGCATTCAATGATTGTGCCCGTGTGACCCTGCGCCTCGTAAGACGCAACATTATCGTTGTTGTACTCGGGTGTAATCGGCCATGTGGCGTGTGGGCTTCCGTGACAAGCCGTGCAAGCCATGCCTTCGTGACCTTTTGAAAAGCGATACAACTCACCGTCATCTTCCTTGAATCGGCTATTTGAAGCCTGAATCGGAGTCGCGGTGGTGTCGCCATTCCGCCAAGCTTGAAGCAAGCGGATGCCATCTGGTGCGAATTTTAAATCGCTACCCGTCAAGTGATTCAATGCATCACCCGTGTGGCACGACTGGCATTTTGGCATGTCAGCCCAAGGCGTGCGATTACCGCCAACGGCCAGCATGTCGCCGTGACAATCGAAACACTCCATGCCCCCATCGGCCATGGCGCCACGATGGCACTCTGTGTTTTGGCCTGGATGGCACTGATAACAAGTATCAGCAGCGGAACCGCCACGAGGGAAGATGTTGTTACCGCTTGCATCCGTCAACGCACCGTGAAAACCGTGCATCGTTTCACTCATGAGTGGTTTGCCGAGTTGATCGCCTTGTGGGCCAGCACCCTCAAGATCGAGCGCGGCAGAATAGTGGCAACTGGCACAGAGCACAGGTTGCTGGCTCATTAAATCAGTGCCCTCTTCAAAATCATGAAGTTTCAAAACATTGCGTTTGGTTTGTACTTCGAGATCAGTCTCGGTTGACCAATTAACGCTTGAGTCAATAGCCGCCATCTCACCTGTGGCATGGCAATTTTGGCAATCGGTTTCAGCTGAAACAGGCAACACGATATCTTGAAAACCAACCACGCGCCCCGAGGCCTTATGGACGGCGGAAATGCGCATGAGCGGGTATGCATTTTCGACACCCGCGTCATCAATAGGAGTAATGGGCACACCAAAGGCTTCAAAGAAATTATGGGTATTATTCCACGGGATCAACTGGGGCCCGATAACGGGCGCATCATTTGGCATATAAAAACCAGTCAAGCTTTCGCCGGGATTAAGAGTTGCGCCAAAAAGTGCGCCAGCCGTATCCCAAAAATCAGATTTATTGATACTCGTGCTGTTGCGCGAGCCCTGCAAATCATTGATTGCAGAATAGGTAAACTCGATGTGAGTATCATCGAGCAACATGGGGTCTGAATTTTTCTTGCGATAAATCGCCTGCGCGTGAATCACATTAAACGGCGGCAAGATGCTGTAAACCGTAGATTCGCGGTCTACGCAGTGCATGCCCAAATCGTTTGCGGCGAACACTTTGACCTTAGATTGGGCCGCGGCGGGGTCTTCTTGGGCAGTTGCTACAGTAGGCAAGCAGAGCGCAAGAGTGAGAAGAGAAAGAAGATGCGAAGTCATTTGTACCTCGAGGGGTTGATTGGGGGGAGGGGCAGCTCCGAGTTAGAGCTCGTGACATTGTTATGACATAAAAAGCCCCGGCCGTGAGAGTGATTCCAATTACAAGCAAGTTAGATAGACCTAGGATATATCGAATAACCATATGTATTTGATGGTCGGATAGAATCAGTACAAATGCTGTTGCTCATCGACAACTACGACTCCTTCACCTACAACCTTTACCAGTCTTTAGCAAAGGCAGGCGCCGAGGTGGAAGTCGTCCGTAATGACGCCATCACGGTCGATGAGGCTCTCGCGCTAGGTGCAAATGGTGTTTTATTATCACCTGGCCCTGGGCGCCCGAGCGATGCGGGCATTTGCCTCGATTTGCTCGCCGCACTTCCGGCAAGTTTGCCACTCTTAGGTATTTGCTTGGGGCACCAGGCCCTGATTGAGTCGCTTGGCGGTCAGCTAGAGATTGATCCGATTCCGGTCCATGGCAAGAGCGCGCAGATTATTCACGAAGAGGGTTGCGCTCTTTTCAAAGGCTTCCCTAGCCCGTTTCAGGCTGGGCGCTACCACTCGATTCGTGCCGTCCGTGACGCCTTGCCGGCCTGTTTAGAGGAAACGGCCTGGACAGACGATGGCATTGTGATGGCTGTTAAGCATCGGGTGCACCCCTGGGCGGGCGTGCAGTTTCACCCCGAATCAATTTTGACCCCGATTGGTGATGAGCTGATGCGTCGCTTTGCCGAGCTGGTCGACGAGATTTAGACCTCAGCTAATAGCACGACATAATTGTGGCCATGCTTTTTGGAGCAGGCTGGGCAGGTCGTGTAGTAGGCAAACATGCGCCTTTGCGGAAGCCCGCGCAACTCAAGCTCAGCGCACATGACTTTGTACCATTTGGCTGAATCTTTGTATGGCCCGTCAAACACTTTAGTGATGAACTGACCGCTAATTGTTGTCATCTCAAGCCCCGGTACATCTTTTGTGGCCTCAAGGTAAACCTCGCTGCGCCACTTGGATGACTCATCACACATCACAATCAAATCAGGCTCTGGCTTTGCCCCCGCGCCCATAATGATTTTCATCACGCGCTCCATCATGCCCCCAAAACCAATCGGGATATGAAAAAAACACCGCACCCGCTCATGCACGAATTTCTTATCAACCCAAGAAAGCGCACCCGCCTCAAAAGGCTCAGGATTAAATCGCGCACAACAAGAGACCTCATTCATTTCGCCACTTTCGTTCATAACAGCAGTCTACGGCATTTTCAAAGCCTTGCTTAGATGGGGTCCCTTGGGGTACAACAAAAACGGTCGCAGGCGAAGCCTACGGCCGTTTTCAGTTACCCCAGATGACCCCATCTACGCAACCGTTCGAACTGGTCTTTGAATGAGGAGGGGAATCCCTTGAGCACTGCCGATGCCGGTAGATGACATGTCGAACTCAGGCTTTTGCGCCCGCGCGGATATTTTGATGACTTAATTGCGCAATCATGTCGCTTTCGCGAAGGAAACGCTGCACGCCTTGATCATCCGCATCGAGGATGCGTTTGATTTGATAACGATTGGCGACAAGCTCACCTGTTTCGTCGGATGCCGCCGCCGGGGTCGACATCATGGTGGGCTGCTGGCTTAGAGCTTGTGAATGTCTGGATTCTCGGATTGACATTTGGTGCAACGCATAGGGCGCAATCATAGCGTAGCTGAACAATGCGCCACTCCGCGCTATCTGCGCTGATTCTGAAACCCTCACGGTTTCAAAATCGGTTGCGTTCCGGCTCGGTGACTGGCTTGCGGCGGGCGAGTCGCCGATGTCGTTGCCCGGTCGGTCTACAACAAAACCCAACAAAACCCAACTAAAGCTAATTAATCAAAACCTAATTAATCAAAACCTAAGCCCTGCTTAGATGGGGTCATCTGGGGTAACTGAAAACGGCCGCAGGCTTCGCCTGCGACCGTTTTTGTTGTACCCCAAGGGACCCCATCTAAGCAACCGGTCGTTGAATAAGAAGAGCAATCCCCTGACCGCCGCCAATACATGCAGACGCCATACCAAACTCAGCCTTCGCACGCTCAAGTTGGTGATAAAGAGTCAAAACCAAACGCGTGCCAGTCGCGGCAAGTGGGTGACCAATTGCAACCGCACCGCCATTGACATTGCACTTTTCGCGGTCAAGCTCAAGCACCTTTTCGCAAGCCAAAAACTGAGCCGAGAATGCCTCGTTAATTTCAATGAAATCCATGTCGTGAACCGTCATGCCGACCTTTTCGGCAGCTAGACGCATTGACGGCACAGGGCCAATACCCATAATTTCAGGCTCAACGCCAGAGATACCCCAACTACGGATGTGCGCACGAATGGCCCACCCCTCTGCAGCGGCACGCTCGGCAGTCGTCACGATGACAGCAGCGCCACCATCGACAATGCCTGACGCATTGCCCGCAGTCACGGTGCCCTCTTTGCCAAAAGCGGCCCGCAGTTTTTGCAACTGCTCGAAGGAAGTATCAGGCTTAATGTGGTCATCCGTATCAACCACAAACTCTTTACGGCCACGCTTAACGGTAATCGGCACGATCTCTTCGGCGAATAAACCATTTTGCACGGCAGCGGTGCCCAATTTGTGAGACCGCATTGCGAACTCATCTTGCGCCTCACGACTGATGCCGTATTTAGTCGCCAAATTCTCAGCCGTCTGCGCCATGAAGAAACCGCAGTATGGGTCCATCAAAGACTCAAACAAGTAATCCTCGATTTTAGGCGCCCCACCAAGGCGGAAGCCATCTCGCGCGCCGCGGATGATGTGCGGAGCCTGCGACATATTTTCCATGCCACCCGCCACGACAACTTCGGCGTCGCCACAGAGAATCATTTGCCCAGCCGAAACGATCGACTGAATGCCTGAACCGCAAATACGATTTACGGTCAATGCAGGCACCTCATTTGCCAAACCGCCTTTGAGCGAAGCATGGCGCGCGCCATAAATCGCATCAGGGCCAGTCTGCAAAGCATTGCCCATGACAACATGATCGACCTGGTCGGCAGGCACACCAGAACGCTCAAGCGCGCCCGCAATTGCATGCGCACCCAAATCATTCGCGCCCACGGTTTTGAGCAAACCATAGCCAGGAGTGCCGACATATTCGGCCATGGCAGTGCGAGCACCACCGACGATAACTAAATCTTTTTGCATGATTAGCAGCCCTTGTATGCAGGTTTACGCTTTTCGAGAAAGGCGTGCATGCCTTCGCGCGAATCTTCGCTCGTGAACAAAATGCCAAAGGCGTCGGCCTCGGTATTTTCGCCCTGTGTTTGACCACCCTCAAGACCACGACGGATGCAATCAAGCGCCGTCTCCATGGCAACGGGGCCTCGCTTGCACAAGGTCTTGGCCAGTTTCATTGTCGCTTCAAGCAACTCATCGGCTGGCACCAAACGATTGACCAAGCCAACGCGATGGGCTTCTGAAGCGTCAAACATATCAGCAGTCAAAATCCATTCGCGCGCGACCCCCGTGCCCACGATACGCATCAAGCGCTGAGTGCCTCCGAAGCCAGGAATCAACGCCAAACCCGTTTCAGGCAGGCCCAATTTTGCGCCTTCGCAAGCCACGCGGATATGGCAAGCCATCGCCAGCTCAAGACCGCCACCCAATGCAAAGCCGTTGATCATGGCAATCACTGGCTTAGGGCAAGACTCAATGTTTGCGAAAACGCCCTGGCCAGTCAGCGCATGATCACGCGCCTCAACTGGAGTCATATCGGCCATCTCGCCAATATCAGCACCCGCAACAAATGACTTATCGCCAGCGCCAGTAATGATGATAACTTTGACATCATCGCTCATCGCAGCTTCAACGAGCGCATCATTGAGCTCTTCAAGCACCTCACTATTGAGAGCATTAAGCGCCTTTGGGCGGTTAATCGTAATCGTCGCAATGCCGCTTTCATCGACATCGGTCAGAAGGTGTTGCCAATCTAACACTAAAGCATCATCGTCAAGGACGACATCAGAGGAGGAATCGTTCATGTTTTTTTCAGTTAAGGATGGAACTAAAACGGTTAATCAATTGTGTAAACGCGCATGGCTTTGATGCCGCAAGGTTCGAGTGGGCTTGAGCCTTCACCCCCACCTGTCGCGACGGCAGCAACAGCATCAAGAGCATCTTCGCCCTTGACGACACGCCCAAATGCGGCGTATTGATTATCAAGGAAATCGGCATCGCCATGGCAAACGAAAAACTGGCAAGAAGCCGAATTAGGGTCTTGGGAACGCGCCATCGAAAGCACACCCCGCTTGTGGCTGTATTCAGGTTGACCCGTAAACTCGCCCGGGATATTCCCGTGTGGGCCAGAGCCTGTGCCTGTGCCAAGAGGGCAGCCGCCCTGAATCATGAAACCCGAAAGCACACGATGGAAACCTTTGTTGTCATAAAAGCCCTCGGCAACATAACGCACGAAGTTACGCACGGTCGCAGGGGCGACCTCTGGCCACAGCTCAAGAGTCATTGTGCCCCGGTCTGCACCGGCCACGGTCACATCGATATCAATGCGCGTTTTTGTAAGTTGCTCAACGGTGAGCTCATCAATTTTTGTGAAATCAGTCATGATTATTTTGGGATCTATTTTTTGAGTGGAGTGCGATTAACGGACGCGGCGAATGATGTGCCAACCGTATTTAGAATCATTTTTGTCGTAAGGCGCAAGCCCCACTTGGCCGACTTCGAGCTTGAAGCCAACATCGCCAAAAGCTGGCACGAGATTGCCTCGTGGCATGCCTTTTGATTTTTCGAGCTCAGACTGCAGACGCATACCGACGCGTTGCGTTTCAGCATCAGCCTCGGCCTTTGTCATCGCCTTGGTCTCAACGGCAACCTTGAGGTCAGCCTGCAAAGCATCGAACTGCGCTTTGAGCTCGGTGTATTTTTTCTCAAAGTCTGCGTCACGGCGCACCTTGTTATTGAGGATTGCATAAACGCCTGGGTTTTCATCACCTGGACGGACGGAATCGTCAGTAAACTCACGCACAAGCGCAGTGTATTCTGCATTTGTTTTGCAAGCCTTTGCTTTTTCAAAAACATCGAGGGCCAACTTTTCGGCCTCTTCTTTTGAGCGAGAAGCCGAGGGGATTGAGCCCTTAAAGGCAATCAAAATGTGCTGCACTGAAACCTTAGCTGGCTCGCCGCCAAGATCAGGCTCAGGCATCACGACCGATTCAGTTTCGGTCGGTGCACCATGCACGACTTCGACTTTATCAATCGTTACCTTGTCGACGGGGCTCGATGGGCTTCCACCGCCGGGGCCGGGTTTCACTTTTGTATCTGCAATGGCCTCGAGTGTTTTCACACCATTAACCAACATGCCGAAGCCCGTGTAGTTGCCGTCAAGGTTATGCACGGATGGCGTCTCTTCACAGCAAATGAAGAACTGGCAAGATGCCGAGTCTGGTGAGCGGTCGCGCGCCATGGAAAGCACACCATATTTATGAGCATACTTTTTGTCTTTTGAGAACTCAGCCTTGAGATTGCCATGAGGGCCATCGCCATTACCGATGCCGTTGGGGCAGCCACCCTGAATCATGAAATCACGCATGATGCGGTGGTAGGTCAAGCCGTCGTAAAAGCCTTCGTCGCAGTAACGCAGAAAACTACGCACATGAATCGGGGCGACATCCGCCCAAAAAACCAAGGTCATTGCACCGACGGATTTGCCGCCGATGGAGCAATGCATTTTGATGTAGTAATTGCCCAAGTCTGCATCGGCGACGGACTCTTTATTTTCAAAATGGAACTCAGCCTCGCGCTTTGGCGTGTAGGGCTTTTTCACTTTTGGCATTTGCTCAGTAGCAAGAATCTCGCTAGCTGGAGTTGCAGATGCAGGAGCGGAAGGCGTTGCGACTTCGGCGGCTGCTGGCATAGCGGAAGAATCTGCAGTCATGGCTGCAGAAGCTGCGTCACCGCCACAAGCGGCTATCAGCAATAAGAATGGAAGAATCAGAGTCGTTTTCATCAGGTGTTTGTTATGGAAGTTGCCAGGCTGTGGTCATGCCGAGGCCACCGCTTACGCAGAGAGTGGCCAAACCGCGTTTTTCTTTGCGGCGTTTCATTTCATGGAGCAGGGTTACCACGATGCGTGAGCCTGTGTTGCCAATCGGGTGGCCTAATGCAATTGCACCACCATTGACATTGAGGCGCTCGGCCTCAATCGGAAGCTCTTGCAAACAGGCCATCGCCTGGGCTGCAAAGGCCTCGTTTAATTCGATTAGGCCAAAATCATCGAGCGTCAAACCATTACGCTCAAGCAAAGGCAAGGTCGCAGGGATCGGCCCCAAACCCATACGCGCTGGGTCAGTACCGGCTGTTTGGCTATCAACCAAAACGGCCAAAGGCTCAAGGCCTGCCCGCTCGGCTTCTCGTGCGGTCGTCAAAACCAAAGCACTCGCGCCATCTGTAATGCCAGAAGCATTGCCGGGAGTAACTGTGCCACCTTCGGCACGAAACACCGTCGGCAATTTGGCCAAGCCCTCAATCGTGGTCTGTGGCCGCATATGCTCATCACGATCAATCAAAATATCACCACGGCGATTGGGGACTGTGATCGAAATAATTTCGTCATCAAAGCGCCCCGCCGCCCAAGCCTCAGCGGCCTTGCGCTGGCTCTCAAGGGCAAATGCATCTTGCGCCTCTCGAGAGATGCTGCCTTCTTCGGCCAAAGTCTCGGCCGTCGCGCCCATCAATTGATCGCTCAATGGGCAAAGGAAGCCATCACGATACATCAAATCGACCACTTTGCCGTCGCCTAAACGATAGCCATCACGCATGCGATCGAGCATAAACGGAACTCGCGACATCGATTCCATGCCGCCCGCGACTGCGTAGGTGGCGCGCCCTAAAAGCAAATCGTCAGCAGCGAGCTGAATCGACTTCATGCCAGAAGCGCAGGCCATATTGACGGTCATCGAAGTGGCCTCTTCAGGGATGCCAGCGCCCCATGAAACCTGGCGAGCTGGGTTTGGCTTGGAACCCGCTTGCCGGCCTTGGCCAAAATACAAAACATCAATCGCATCGGCCGGCACTTTGGCAGCCTCAAGTGCACCCGCCACAGCGGCACGACCCAAATCAGGAGCAGCAAGAGTTGATAAACCACCCATAAAACGGCCTATGGGTGTGCGAACGGCCGAAACGACCACGATGAGCTCTGGGGATGCCATGAGCCGCATATTCTACTCGCGCTAGAATCTGCACCATGGGAGTTTTCGGAACACTACTTGGAGGAAGCCTCGGCTTCATGATGGGCGGCCCTTTGGGTGCGCTTCTCGGCGGCGCTATCGGTTCATCGATGACCCGTGAGCCTACTGCTGGCGGCGCGCGGCATGGATTTCCAGGCGGCGTCCCTCGCTCAGCGGAAGACATGCAAATGGTCTTTGCCGTCGCCTTGACTAGCCTTGCCGCCAAAGTGGCAAAGGCCGACGGCGAGGTCACGCGAGAAGAGATTGATACCTTTGACCGCTTCTTGAGCCAGTCGCTGCAGACCGCCAAGTGGCCTCAAAAGTCTTTAATGAAGCTCGACATAGCGACACTCCCACGGCTGAATACACCCAGCAAGTCCGGATGCTTCTTGGCGGCAACCCTAGCCGCATGAGCGATATTGTGACTCTGCTCTTGGCCATTGCTCATGCCGACGGGCATTTTCACCAGGCCGAAGAGGTGCTCGTCCGTCGAATTAGCCTTGAGCTGGGGCTTGATGATCGTCATTTTCAGTCATGCAAGGCCACTTTTGAAGCAGGCCGTGGGCGATCTGGTGGTGGCGCATCAAGCCAGACATCGATTTCGAGAGCCTACAAAGTGCTTGGCGTCGAGCCGACGGCCACTGATGCCGAGGTTAAATCGGCCTATCGCAATTTGGCCAAGGAGTATCACCCAGATGTCTTGCAATCAAAGGGTTTGCCAAGCGACTTTATGGAATTTGCCAAACAAAAAATGGCCACTGTCAACGACGCCTGGAGTGTCGTCAAGCAGAACCGCGGGCTCTAGCCAGCTGAGGCCAGAGCCAAGGGGCTACCACTGAATCGGAATCTTGATGAAATCAAGAACCGAGCGAGGGCTCGACAGGTCAACACCTGTTTCTTGGGCATCGATATTGAAAATCACCCGGTAGCGCAAGAAGCGACAGCCTTGCAACTCGCCCAACTTTGAAGTCCAGTCGGATGCGCTAGGCAATGGTACGCCAGGAAGGTCAGAGCCAGCAAAAGACTCGTGAGCGCCCTGAAATTCCATGTAGACCGCGACGCTATCTGGGAGAGAATCTCTCAAGCCGCTCGTCGCAATTTTGAAAAACTTGCGGCGTAAAGACCAAATTGGATTTGCCGCATTAAGCGCGAAGGATGGTGCGCCATCTGCCGAGTCTGTCACAAAAGACAAAACATCTGCAATGGCATTGTAGGAAGATTGAACAACCGCAAAGCTCAACTGCCCAAGTGAGTCTGGCAAGAAATCATAACCCGTGAGTAGCACCGGATTACGAAGATAGTCAGCTGGAAGGCTCTGCGAGGCATCTTGAATCTCGATGTTGTAGAACTGAATGTCAAGTAAGCTCGTTGAAGCCGACGCGACTTCCGAAAGGGGCGTGGTGAGATTACCCGAAGTCAAAACGGCACCACTCTTGGCACTGATGCCATCAAAAGTAACCAAGGATGACATCCGTACTTGCCAATCAAGGTCGCCTGTTCCGGTGAGAGTCATGTCGCCATCGAGCGGGTCAGTGTCTAATGTCAACTGAGAGCTGCCCGCGTTAAACGCCGCCGAAAGGACCGTATAGCCGATTTGCGTGCCGTTTGCACTTGAATCAGGGTAAACCAAATGCTCACCCAGACCGATATCGGCCAAGAACAAATCAGTGTCGTCAAGGAAGCGTTGAGGCACGCGGACGACATCTGTTTGAATCACAATTTGATTTGCCGTGATGCTCACGCCGGGGTCGCCACCTAGACCTGCCGCCAGAATCGAGTCGGAATAGGCCGGGAAATCAAGGTACTGGAACTCACCAGTAGCGCCGTCAACAATGGACTCAGACAATCGCATGCCAGCCAAGCCTGTGTCAATCCAGCGGCTCATGAACATGGACTTGGAAGAGAACATTGGCACAAGGCAAAGCGCGTAAGGGGCGCATGCATACTCAAGCATCTCTTCGGCGCGAGCAATTGGATCGCCCCCTTGGGCATTGACATAACTGCGCATAGCACCAGCCGCCTTTTGTGGCCAATCAATGTCTCTTTCGGGGTTTGGAACATGAATCTGAATAATGCCATTGCCGCCGGCACCGCCACGGCCCACATTAAAAGTAGCATTGCCATCGTTAATGTTGGTTCCTGGTACCTTAATGAAGTGCGCACCCGCCCAACCGCGACGGCCACCGTATGCATTAACGGATTCTGTGCGCGTGAGAGAACTAAGCTCTTCCTCGGTGTTTGCAGTGCCAACATCAATCTGAGACAAATCAAGACCCGTTGAACTATGCAAAACGACATGCCCGCCTGAGCCACCACCCGACCCCGAAATCATGGTGTAGAACCAGTTCAAAGATTCACCGGCTGCCCCGTTGCCACCTCGAGCGGTAACGATGCCAAACTCACCAAGGGTAATTTTGCCAATTGCAAAAATCATAATCTGCCCACCACCCGCGCCACCTGGAGCACCTTTGTAATACTCATTGCCCGCAATCGTCGTGGATGACAGGGGGTAGACAGGGAAGTAGTCTTCGAGCGGGCCGTCTTTTTCGCCATCGAAGTCAGCATCGGGACGCACAACGATTTGAGCATCACCTGATGCACCGCCACCAGAGCCCGCCCAAGGCATCAGCAGCTCACCAACCGAGACAGTACCGTCTGGCTTTAAGCGCGCGCCCCAGAAATCATTGCTTCCATCACCATCTGGAGAGAAAACCGTGTTGCCCGCTGAGCCAGGGTCTGGGCCCAATGTCGGGTGCCCAAAGAGGAATGGTGGGAAAGTGCCGCTCGTCCAGGCTGGATCCCAGCCTGGGGCTCCGTCAGTGACATCTTCACAAGTGTCATCAGGCATCTGGTCTTCCATGCCAAAGGAACCGCGAGGGTCATTCCAGCCAGGGGCGAGGCCTAAATAAGCCGATTCGTAGGCCGAGCCACGGAGGCCATCTTCGCCGCCGTAGACCTGCCAGTTCCAGGCTGTGTGGCGACTAGGTAAATGGTCGGGGCCGCCGTTGTCAACCGATTGCGGGCCGTGACCCTCACCAAACAGCCAATCTGATTTATGCAGAGCGTAGTTGGGCGTCATGGCAAATGTACCACCACCCGCGCCTGCTGCAAGAATGTGCTTTACCGTGTTGTCGGTACTACTGCTCACGACGCCTGTTTTTTGATTAAAGCAACCCTCGCCACCTTGACCACCCGCGCCCGTTTGCCCAAATGGGCCATCACCGTTAGAGCCGCGAGGAGTGTAATCATCGATGATTTGAGATGCCGTACCACCACTTCCACCACCGCATTTGCCTACGGCCCCGCCTTCGGAGAATTGAGGAGAGTTTAGAGCAGACGGCTGCAAACCGCGGTCGCCATCGACCGTTAAAACGCCTTCGATGACAACATTACCCGTGGCGTAAATAACCAAAGGGTTGTCGCCCATCCCACGCAAAGTGCTGCCTTCTGCTAGATAAAAATCATCTACATAAATCACGCCATTATTGACTTGGAATTGACGATTATGACTGTCGACGAAAATTTGATTACTCATCGTAAAGATGTCGGTGAACCCTGAATCCCAGTAGAAGTCATCATCATCACTTACAAATTCACCGGGGAAGTCAAAAGAAGCGCCAACAAAGCCATCGCCCACATCTGCCATTGGCAAGGGAAGACCAACTTCTAGATCGATCATGGAAGAATCTAGAAAGCCCTCTTGAAACTCATCAGAAACTGCGAAACGATGGTCAAACGGCTCTGCAATGCCTGAAGCGGGGTTTAAGACGGAAGGGAAATAATTAGCAAGAGTTGTAGTCGAAAAAGGAACACTCGTAAAATCAGATGCCGATGATTGACCCGCAATATCGCGGAAGGCAGCATCAACGACGATTTTCAAGTTGCGGTTTGGCAGCAAAACACCAACAGCAACGAAAGCAACAATCGCTTGATTGTTGCCACAATTAGAAAGAAGCTCCATGTAGCCTGGAACGCGATTCGATGAGCTGTAAATAGACTCGCCGGGCTCTCCAATTTCGTCATCGGAATAGAGCACATAAATATTATTTGTATTTAAGTTTGAGCTACGGCCATCAATGGGCTGGTTAAAAGTCAAAACGACCTTGGCTTTACCGTCTTGAGCCGTTGTGAAAAAGTTTAAGCCACTAGGCCAAAGAGTGTCAGGCTCTATGACGACTGGCGGGCCAGGAACGAAATCTTGGAAAAGAGGTTCAGAATAAGACGGGGTATGGAATTGAAGCGAAGTACCAGATCGTAATGACTTGCCTGAAGAGTCTCGCAAAAAGGAAAAGCTATTGTTTTGAGAGGTAATGGAGGGCACGAACAATTCATATTCAGAGTCCGGAATCAAACCACCATCATCAAAAGACTCGTTGACGCCACAATTAGGGTGAAAAGTGACCTCGAAGCCATCTTCAGAAACCGTGAACCCGCCCGTGACAGGGTTGCCATTTTCGAGTGGCCTAAACTGAATGGTAGAAAAATCAATCGTGCTTGGATCTACAGCGTGGTTGAAGACAAAAGAGATTGGACGATTCAAAGCCCACTGCTGCCCGTCAAGCATATTTGTTGTGAGTAACAAGAAATCGCCGCCTGTAGTAGGATCGGCGTCTTCAACCTTCAAGCAAGAGGTCAACGGCAAGATAGCCGCAAGAAGAAGGAGTAATGACGGTAGTTTTGGCATGGTTCGATGTGCTCCGGACGCCCAACATTCTATAGTTTTCTGGCCAGAGTACCTGAGATTGCAAGCCCTATGCCGGGTCAAAAGCTCGGTCGTGTGCGAAAACGCACCACGCATAATCGGGAACATAGAGTAGGATTGGAGCGTCATTTCCTTTCTAGGAACTCCCTTCTACTAAACTCCCCACCCATGATTCTTGAATCCCTAATCCTTTTAGCAGCCGCTACACAATCGGTCGCCCCCGCCGCAAGTGATTTTGCGCAATACGAAACACGCGCCAACACTTTCGAAAGCAACCGCCAAATGGACCCATCGCTTGCCGCAAGTCCTTCTGGCACAATGCTTTCCGCATGGAGCAGCCGCCGGCAAGAGCAAGGTACTTTTGGTGTTTTTGCCCAGCTGATTGATCCGCTTGGCCGCCACATCGGTACCGAGTTTCATGTCAACCAATATATGGTTGGGCATCAAATGCGGCCTGCTGTAGCTTTTTCCGATGACGACAACGCCTGGGTCATCTGGAATTCCATCGGGCAAGATGGTGACGGCGGTGGCATTTTCGCACGCCGATTTGGCTGGCAAGAGCGAGATGTTGATGAAAAAACGGAGCGCTTTTTCGGCCCATTGGGAGATGAATTCTTAGTCAACTCCACAACAAAGGGTGAGCAAAGCAATGCAACCCTTGCCATCCACGCTTCAGGCGAGGTGCTCATCACATGGGCCGGTGAGCAAGCCGAATCTGGGCAACGCCGTATTTTCGCTCGTAGATTCTCGATTGATGGCACTCCTTTGGGCACCGACATGGCCGTCAGCGACTACCAAGGAGTTGACCAAGAGCGCCTGCCATCCATCGGCACTCTAAGCGATGGTTTCGTGGTTGCTTGGGCGCAACACACTTCTGAAGGCTGGCCTCAGGGCATCCGTGGGCGGAAACTGCCGCTGATGGGCGTGACCGAGATGAGTGCTTCTTTTGAAATTTGCGGTACTGATTTTGACATGCCTGTTGAACCTTGCCTCGACACAAATGGTAAAGATACATTTGCTGTCGCCTGGATGGCCACACAAGATAATGCAGACTATCTTCCTTATGTGCGTCGCTTTCATGCCGATGGCACACCAGCTGGCGAGCGGCAACAAGTTGATGCCGGTGGCGAAGGTTTTGCAAACGGCGCATTGGTTGCCATGGCTCCTGACGGTCGCTTCTTTGTGAGCTACAACGCAAATGGTCTCAAAGAGATTGCCGACCAGCCCGCCCACCGTCCTAAACGCCCGGCGGAAGTCCGCGGCCAACGCTTTGCAGCAAACGGCGCACTCGAAGGCGAGCCATTCCGTTTCAACAAAACAAATGATGGTGAGCAAACGCTTCAAGTTGGTATTAATGCGCGCCACGCACTCTGGACGGCTCAAGATCAACTTGCCTGCGCTTGGCACGGCAACATTGATGACGACCATCGCGCAATTGGCGTTTCGATTTTTGCACCGCATGGTTTTCAGCCCACGGCTCCGGAGAGCGTCGAGCGGAAAGCTGCCGCAGCTGGCGTTACTCTTGCTTCGGTTTATGGCGACAGCGCAAAGCCTGAATACGACCCAACTGTTCAGCCCGCACCTCGCAACCCATGGGTTTCGGCGGCGGGTGGCATCAGCGGTTTTGACGCAATCGGCAATACAGGCTGGACGCCACCAGACCCAGACCTCGCCGTTGGGGAAAACCACATTGTCGTCGTTGTGAACGGTCAAATCGCCATTTTTGATAAAAGTGGAAACCGTTCATTTGCTCAATCTTTGACGAGCTTTTGGTCGAGCGTCGGCGCAGGTGGCTTTGTCTTTGACCCCGTCGCACTCTGGGATTCCCACACAGGTCGCTTCATTGTGGCCGCTGCTGATGGTGCCGGCACCAACGACGCCGTGTGCATCGCCATGTCCAAAACAGGTGACCCAAACGGCGGTTGGCACAAATATCGTTTCCGCACTAATTCATGCGCGTTCCTTGACTTCCCTAACTTGGGCGTCAACGAAGAAGCCGTCTACATGACAGGCGATTGCTTTAGCGGTGGCGGCAACCGCATCTTTGTTTTTGATAAGGCCAAAATGATGAGTGGCCAATCATTTACTCTTGGCGACAAGCAGGCATCGGGCAGCCTCCAATCTTTGGGCGCGACCAACAACTACGATACTAATTCGCCAGCTTATTTTGCGACGACTTGGGGCGCATCGAGCAATAGCAAGATTAAGTTGACAGCCATGACTAACCCGCTGAGCTCACTCACTTTGACTGACTTCCAACTGTCGATTCCTCAGCCTTACTACAGCCCACCCGATGCCGCGCAATTGGGGTCATCCAACAAAGTGAGCACGATTGACTACCGCCTCAAAAACGGTGTAGTGCGAGATGGATTTATGTACATCACCCACTCTTCTGGGCATGCGAACACGGCTCGCGTGCGCTGGTACAAAGTTGATTTGCAAGGATGGCCGAACTCAGGCTCCAACCCTGTGCTGGTTGATAGTGGCACGCAAAACTTGGGCGTTGGCGAGCACAACTGGTTCCCCGACATCCATGTAACGACTTCAGGTGATATGGTTTTGGCCTTTAACCGTTCGTCGTCGAGTCAATATGTGTCAATCGAATACAGCTATCGTTTGGCGGGTGATCCTGCTGGCGAATTGCGCGACCCAACACAGCTTCAGATTTCAAACGGCCCCGCGACCGGCAGCCGCTACGGCGATTACGCTGGCGTTGATGCTGACCCTGATCGCCCAGGGCATTTTTGGAGCGCCCACGAATACATCCAAGGCGGATGGCATGTGTGGTGTGGTGAGTTTTCTACCGTCACAACGATGGGTCATTCTCATGACAACTTAATCCACGGCCGCAACACTAAGTTCTATGCAACGGGTGCAAACCCAGGCGAGAGGGTTCACTTCTTGGCAAGCTTGCAGCCTGGGCCGAGCCCCGCGATTGGGCAGCTTGGTGGCTTAGTCCTTGAAATTGGTGCGCCTATCATTTACCTATCTGCCGCAACAGCCGACTCAAACGGCGATGCACAGGCGCAAGTCATGGTGCCAAGCAATACCCCTGTTGGCATAACGGTTTATAGCCAAGCCGTCGCACAACGCGGTGCGGGTGGCGCAAGCTCAATCATGTCAGTCTTAGCAACGGGTGTGGTCTATTAGAGCGAATTGCGTTGCTGACTGAGCAACGCGCGACACACTCAATCGGCGGCCAGCACTTCCAAGACGAGGTGCCGGTCGCCTTCTTTTTTAACGGAGGCGCCGACCCAACCAGCCGCTTTGGCAAATGCACTCAACTCTGCCGTGGTGTAAGCCGCAAGTAAAGATGCGTAAAACAAATTGCGCGCCTGCTTCGGCTCGTCAGACGCGTGTTGCGCGACGAGCTGCATGGCCTCTTGCTCGGTCTCGGGGCGGCGCAAATCACGGATGAGCAAAACACCACCCGCCCTGCAAAGTCGCCGTGCTTCTTTCAAAAAAGCGACGGGGTCAGAGACATGGTGCAACACCGAATTCGACCAAACCGTATCGAACGCACCATCTGGCTCATCTGACAAATCAGCGACATCAGCCTTACGGAACTCAACACGATCACCATGATTCGAAATCGCACGATGTTCCTCGGCTATCGCGAGCATGGGTTCACTTAAATCGGTCGCCACGATGCGACATTCGCGGTCCATGACAACGGCAGTCAAAGGGATGTGCCCAGGCCCAGTACCCAAATCAAGCATCCGTCCGCCAGCGCCGAGTTGAAACAAGCGCATCAAAAAAGCCTCATTCGCCTCACTGTGGTCCATTGCGTCATAAAGCTCAGCCTCGTTGGCGGATGCCATGATTTCCGTTTCAGGTGTGCGATCCATTCGCACAGATTAGCGACGCGTGAGTGCATCGCCCATCGCAGTTCTGCGACTCTAAACTCATGTCCATGAAACTCACCGACCGGAGTGACGCATTTGCCAAAGCCTGCAATCGATTATCGTTTGCCGAGCCCGTGACTCATGTCTACAACCCACTCGATTACGCACGCGCTTCACACCACCTATATCTTGAGCGTTACGCACGACCAAACAAAATCAAAGCCATTTGGCTCGGCATGAACCCCGGCCCCTGGGGCATGGCGCAAACGGGTGTTCCATTTGGCGAGGTTGCGGCCGCGCGTGATTTTTTGGGGGTCGAGGCTCAAATCGACAAACCCTCCAGAGAGCACCCTAAACGGCCCATTCAGGGCTTTGACTGCCCACGCTCTGAGGTCAGTGGCCGCCGCGTTTGGGAATGGGCGAGCGAGTATTTCGGCTCCGCCGATGCATTTTTTGATCGCTTTTTCATTTTGAATTATTGCCCACTTTGCTTCATGACCGAAACTGGAAAAAACTTCACGCCCGACAAGTTGCCAGCCGATGAGCGCTTGCCACTTGAGGCTCTGTGCGATGCGTTTTTAATTGAAACGGTAGAGCACCTCCGACCAGAATGGGTCATTGGCGTGGGTAAGTTCGCAGAAAAGCGTGCGCGAAAAGCTCTGGCTGATGTTCAAATTGATGAAACGCCTCTGCAATTTGGCAGCATCCTGCATCCTAGCCCGGCATCCCCTGCGGCAAATCGCGGTTGGGCACCTCAAGCTCAAGCGCAACTTGAAACGATGGGCTTGATCTAAACCATGCTTTTGACCACCTTAAATATGAATGGCATCCGTGCCGCTGAGCGAAAGGGCTTTTTCCCTTGGCTTGAAACTACGGCGCCTGATTTTGTTTGCCTGCAAGAAACGCGAGTTCGAGACCATCAGATGTCGGCCGAGATGCAAACTCCTCCTGGCGGCTATCACGCTTTTTATCAGCACGCCGAAAAGCCGGGGTATTCGGGTGTTGCGATTTACAGCAAACGCAAACCAGATCGCGTCATCACAAAATTGGGCTGGGAGCCGGCCGACCGCGAGGGGCGTTTTATTCAAGCTGATTATGGAAAGCTAAGTATCGTTTCGGTTTATGTGCCTTCCGGGTCGAGCGGTGAAGTGAGGCAGGCATTCAAATATGAGTTCCTTGATGTCTTCCACGAATGGCTGCGCGCGCAAAAACGCAAACGCCGGCAAACCATCATTTGCGGCGACTTCAACATCGCGCACAAAAAGATCGACATCAAAAATTGGCGCGGTAATCAGAAGAACTCAGGCTTCCTCCCTGATGAGCGGGCATGGATGACATCCGTATTTGACGACACTGGTTTTGTTGATGTCTTCCGTGAGCTGAACCAAAAAGAAGAGCAATACACTTGGTGGAGCAACCGTGGTCAGGCTTGGGCCAACAACACCGGCTGGCGACTAGACTACCAAATCGCAACGCCAAAGATTGCTGCAAGTCGTGTATCTGAGGGCATTTACAGAGATGGGCGGTTCTCTGACCATGCGCCCTTCTCTGTGCGTTACGACTGGCCTTTGCAAGAATAAGGGTCGCGCATCGGCTCAATGCAATGTAGGCTAGATAGACCATGAAAACCCTCCCCTTTCTCGCTACCATTTTGCTGTCTGCTCCACTTGCGATGGCACAAACCGACCATACCTTCGATGTCGTTACCGGGCAGTCGCAATTTCACTACGGCGGCACGACCAGCCTAGGCGACATTGTGGGCCGACCCAACAACTTCCGCCTCACGGGCTCTATGGCTGTCAATCTCACAAAAGACGCGAGCACAGGCCTGTTCACAGACGGTCAAATGACTTCTGGCGCGCTCGCTACAAACCCTACGACGCTTCACGCTGTTGTACCTAACCCCATTTCGTTTCTGCCTGACCTCGCCGATTTGTACATTCGCGATGCTGTGTTTTCAGTGACAAGCGATGCTTTCACAGTCGACGCCGCTGGCAATTACAGCACTATGATTATCCTGACCGCCGTGTCTGGAGAAGTCGAGGTTGTGCCTCTTATTGGCGCGACAACGATTACACCGCTTGCCAGTTCTGACCCATCCGACCCCACGCCTGTTACAGGCATGGTTTACGACGACGGCACCAATGTCGTTTTCACTCTCGCCATGGATGTAACATTCCAGTTTGACGATGGCACAACTTCTGCCGATATCTGGATTGATGGCAATGCAGTCTCCGCGCATGATTCAGGCTCTACGCTTCCACCAACTCTTGCTGTTTCAAATCTAAATGCTGGTCAAACAGCGACTTTTGATTTCGTTGACGGCGACGCAAATGCTCCTAGCTTTTTGGCATATAGCCTCGCAGGCTTAGGCGCGACCTGGATTGCTCAGCTTAATGTCTTCCTCGACATTGCAAACCCAACTCAAGCAGGCCCCATGCTGATGTCTAATGCTCTCGGTCAAACAACCTGGAATCTACCCATTCCCGGCAATGCCGCAGGCGCATCGGTTTGGTTCCAGGCGATTCAACACAGCGTCAAGACCAATGTAGCGGCTGAAGTCGTGCAATAACTTTGCGTCACGCGTGCTGCAACGCGCGCTTGACAACAGAGGCCTCAACTTTGGTTGGGGCCTTTCTTTTTTAGGCCGCGTCGTCGCTTGAAGAAACAGGCGGGATATGAACGGCCGTCCCGCGTGACAAGAGACAACCCACCGCACCACATGCGCGACCAATCTCTAAGTTAGGCAACTCAACCTCAAGGAAGCGGCCGACTCGCCGTGTACGCACAAGCCCCACATTGGTCATTTTGGTGAGGTGCTGAGATAGCGCTGGCTTGCTAATACCGGTTGCCGACAACAAATCGGCCGAGGGCATACTTCCCCCCTTTTCGGTCAAGAGCTGCAAAATTTGCAAACGAACGGGGTGACCCATCACGCGGCACAACTGTGCTTGGACCATGCGCGTTTGCTCGGGAGAAAGAGAACCTTGGGGAGGATTCATGGCGGAAAGGGCCCTGAGACACGCTCATGGGTTGCGAGATAAATAAACCCCGCAACCCACGATTCAAAGGGAAGAACCTAGAAATCTAAGAACATCCGCCCTCTTTGCGTTTTTTGCGCTTGACCTTTTTCTTTTTGGGTGCGGGTGGTGGTGCGGCACCTTCGCCGAGTGCACTCTTGCCTTGCATCCGTAATTGCCATGCTTTTGCCAAGGCATCGGTTACAGATGGATCAAGCACTTGAGCTTGCCAAGCGGCGGCACCGCCTGCCAGGACGGCAACCGAAGCGCCACCCGCTCTTAAATCTGCCGCGACATGGCGTGCGACATCTGAGCCAGAAGCATCGATAACAATCAGCTTGCGAGAATCCGCAAAGGTTGGTCGAGTGCGCAGGTCGAGCAATTCTTCGGATGTGAATTTAAGGGCGTTTGGCATTTCTGGCAGAGAACCTTCGGGGCGCAAGTCAAGGCAAAGGCAATCTTGCCGCTCTGCGGCCGCCCATTCCAGCAACTGAAGCGGCTGAATAACGGCAACACTCTGCGCATCGCCCGCTGTGGTGAGAGCGCGTGCATTGCCAGGGCCTGCGAAGGAAATCGTAGCGACAATCATGCCGGCCATGACCGCAGCACCAGCCGCCATTTTGTGAGCCTTTGGAAATGGGATACCCGTGGCGCGGCGTTCAAACCAGCCGACAGCACTAAAGGCACCGATAGCCATCAAGACCACACCCATCACAATGATACCTGGGTTTACGCCCAACCAATCGTGCAAAGTAACGACACCCATCGAGCCTGAATTCCAAAACTCTTGCACGCGAGCAAAATGGTTTTCGAACCCAAGACAACCGAACATGATACCGAAGACCACAAACACGGCATCAAGTCGGCCACTCGCAACGCCCACCACCGAAGTGCCGGGGCAGTAACCCGCCATCACAAAACCGAAGCCAAGCAGTAAACCGCCGATAGCTTGTGGGTAGATGTAAGTCGGGCGAAAAGCGATGGCGTCCATCTGGACTACGCCGAGCCCGATCAGCAAGTAAAGGCCAAGCATGGTCGTAACGATGGCCGAAAACATAACCTTGAGTACGCGCCAGTCTTTGCCGTAGAAAATCGCGGCCAATACTTTGGACGACCCGAAGCCACCTCGCTCAAGCATGAAGCCGAAGCCCACACCAATCAGAAGCGACCAGAAAAGCGTGGCGTCGAAACCCCACTCTGCGAGAACATTAAGAGGGAAAATCATTTCCATTGCCTCCGTACGAAATAGGCCAGTGCGAAGCCGCCTGCAAAGACAGCCATCATGAAGGCCCAAGAGCCCAATGCGAGTTGAGAGCCGCCCGAAAGAGCTTGGCCCGAGGTGCAGCCGCGCGCGATGCGAGATGCGACGCCCATGAGCAAACCGCCCACAAATGCCAGCAGGAGTCGCCTGCGCTTGGTTGCGGTTGGGCCTCGTTCCACTGTGCCAAATGGCTTGACGCGCCCTGCTGAGATGGCGGCGAAGAACCCTCCGATAGCGACACCAAGTAGCCCGAAGACAAGATTGTCCATCAAGACATGGCGTGAGCCGTGCGCAATTTTGCTCGCATGATCGAGCGAGTCAATGTAATCAGAATTGACCTGATCAGCGGTAAAAAGTGCAATGCGTCCAAAGCCGCCGGATGCCCCAAGGCCGTTGCCAAGTAGCAAATGAGAAGCCAGCAAAATCAAGCCCAGGCCAAAGCCCGCCAAGTAAGGCGACCAATAGGGTTTGTCTTTTGCAGGTGTGATGTTGTTTGTGTGTGTCATGGTGTGCTCCTAAAAACCCACGGACTGACCCGCGGAGACCATTACAAATCGCAAGGCAAGACCGCCGAGCAAAACGAGAATCGGCGCGACCGGTGTTTCGGCCCAGCGCTTGCGGAGTGCCTGAATCTCAAGAGTCGCAGGCACCAAAAGGCCGGCGATGACCACCAAACCCCAGAAAGGAGCCGTGTAAGCACCGCCAAGGATGAGACTCGCCGCTTCTTTTGTCGGCGCGCCATGAGTGAGCAACCCAATAATCCAGAGACCGAGAAGGGTTAGCTCTGTGCCAACTAACGCAAGGTCGAGACGAATGAGCCGCTCGTGTTCCCCATGATTATTAGTTAACAAAGCCAGCAGCGCGGCGGCCGTGGATGCACCAGAAACCAAAAAGAGTGGGCCGAGGATGCCAGAGTTCCAGAATGGTCGAGCGGAAAAACCTGACAACAAAACACCGGTGTAAATCCCGAGGGCCAAACCAAAACCGATGTTAAAGCGAGCCAATACAGCACGATGCTTTTCAGCAAATGTGGCGGCCCATTTCACAAGCCCCATCTTGGCCAACGCCGTTTCGCGCGTATACGGATGGCGCAACAATGCAGCCGCAGCCGAGAAGACCGCACCTGCCCCAACGAAGAGCAAAATCCAGGACCCCCACGACATCGGTGAAGTTACTTTGAATGCTGTGTAAAAACGGAAGACATGAACTTTGTAAGACAGGTCTAAGAACAGCGCGGTCATCCCGATTGCCAAAACGGGCAAGACAAAGAGTGGCGCCAAGTTGGCTTGCGTTGCATCTTGCTCGGTGCGATTCCTGAGGCTTGCAAGTGCACCCAAGATGATGAGCCCTGCAGCTAGGCCGCCCAAGAAAAGATACACCGGGATTTCCCAACCCCAGATGTGCATGTGAGGGTCAATGCCGTGATTCGCCCGTGTGGACATCACTTCGACATGTTGAAGCATGAGAGGTAGATTCATGATCGACTCCTATTCCACCAAGAAGAAACGAGGTTGCGTGCCAGCTTCGGGTTTTTGCACCGAATGATGTCGCGCGCGCAGAAGTTGAGAGATGTCTGAGTTAGGGTCATCAAGATCCCCCACCACAATTGCGGATGTCGGGCAGACACCGGCACATGCAGTCGTTTCACCCGCGCCCAGTCGATGCGCACAGAGCGTGCACTTGTCGACGAAACCCTCTGGATGAACGAATCGCGCACCATAAGGGCAAGAAGCAATGCACGCCTTACACCCCGTGCACAAATCGCGATCAACCTGCACCGTATCAAAGACATCTTCGTGATGACTTGCACCCGTTGGGCACGATTGCACACAAGGTGCGTCGGTGCAATGCTGACAGCAATCTGACCACACCTTCATCGTGAGATCAGGGAAACGCCCCTCTGTGATTTGCGTCACCCATCGGCGCGCGTAACCATCAGGCACATTGTTTTCGGTTTTGCAGGCGAGGACGCAAGCGCTGCATCCAACACAGCGGCGCGTATCAACCGCCATTCCGTAAGTTGCGGATTTGCTCATTTCAGACCTCGTGGCGCGGTTTGCGCACCTTTCTTAGGGAAACGAAATTGAGGTTCATGCCCGTGCCGCCCATGAGCGGATCGACCTTGAACTTAGTAAAAAGATCCGAATCACTCGCGCCTAGACCAAAGGCCTGAGTGAGCCGAGGGTTGCGCCGACCAAAGCCGTGCACAAGGTAAACACAATCGTGGCGGATGCGCTCTGTTGCCTTGACCTGGACGGGGCCGCTTTCGACGCCATCTTGGTTTGTCAGCATCACATAGTCGCCATTGTCTAAGCCCTCGTCATCGGCCATCGTGCGATTCAGCCAAATCAAATTTTCAGGGTACTGCTGCAAGAGCATTTTATTGTTGGCTGTACGGCCAAAAGTATGCACCGGCGAGCGACCCGTCAAGAGGCGGTAACTGCCACTTGGGCCAGGGTCTTGAGGCTTGTATTGCGGGACGGGGTCAAAACCAGAATCAGCTAAATCTTGCGAATAGAGCTCGATTTTGCCACTTGGCGTGCCAAACTCAAATTCTTCGTCGTCTTCAAGGTAGAGCGGATCTGCTGTTGTGGTGAAAGCACCATCGGCAATTAACTGCTGATACTTTTCAGGGCCGTAACCCGTAGCGAGCAAACGAGCAGCATGGAGATCTTCTGGCTTATCCCAAGGGAAGAAGTCATCGAGCCCCAAACGCTTTGCGATCTCTTTTGCCATCCACCAACCAGGCTTGCTGTTACCTAATGGCTCAACAACAGGTTGGCGCATGGCGACAAATGGCTCGCGGAACGATTGCACAATCAAATCGTCGTGTCGCTCAAGATAAGTGCATTCAGGCAAAACGACATCGGCCCAACCGCAAATTTCAGCGGGCAAAATGTCAATCGCGACCATGAAGTCAAGCTTCTGAATTGCATCAAGCGTGCGTTGCTTATTCGGCAAGACAATGGGTAAGTTTGTGCCGTAAACCATCCAGGCTTTAATGTCGTATGGCTTGCCGCTCAATGTTGCTTCACGCAAACCTGAAGCCAACGCGCCCGAAGCAAACGGGTATTGACCCTCGCTCTCTTGATCGGCACGCGCGCGATGCTCAGGTGCGTGGGGCATATTCGGCATGCCTTTTAGATCAGCGCGAGAAGGCAGATAAAAACCACCGCGGCGACCCCAAGTGCCCAAAAGCGCGTTTAATATGGCAATTGCCCGACTTCGCTGCGCGTCATCACCGTACCAGACTACATGGCGACCCGGGTGTATCAAGCAGTGCGGGGCGGCATCGGCCACCTCGCGAATCGTTTCTTGAATTGCCTCGACCGTCAAACCAGTTTCGATGGCAACCGCTGCAGGTGTGTAACGCGCGACCGCTTTGCGTAGTTTGTCAAAACCAATCGTGCGCTTGGCGACATACTCTTTGTCGAACCAATTATTTTCGATGACCTCGCGAATCCAGCAAAGCAAGAGCGCCATGTCGGCACCCGGCTTAATCGGCAACCAACGCTTGGCCTTGCCCGCTGCAACAGAATGCCGAGGATCAACGACAAACAGTTTCATGCCGCGCGCCATCCCTTCGGCGAAGTCTTGCACTTGAGTGTTATGCATATTTTCACCAAGGTGCGAACCAATCAACACCATAGCACGACAGTTTGGGATGTCGAGAGGCTCAGGCGAACCCACGCTAGAGCCGAAAGTTAGCTCAAAACCAGCCGCTCGTGGGCCGCGACACTGCGCATAAGAAGGTGCAGCAATGTTTGGCGAGCCCATGCCCTTCATGAGAGTCTTGAAAAAGCTGCCGCCAGCGCCGTGATAAAGCATGGCGATAGCTTCGGCGCCATCACGATCGATAATGGTGCGGAAATTATCGGCCACCTTATCGAGAGCTTCTTCCCAAGTCGCTTCGCGGAACTTATCTTCACCGCGCTCGCCGGTGCGAATCAAAGGCACGCTCAAACGATCGGGGTCGTAAAGAGTGCCGACCGCACCCACCCCCCGTGGGCACAGCTTGCCTTTCGACAAAGGATGATGCGGGTTGCCCGAAATCGCGCGCACTTTGCCATCTTTGACATGGGCTTGCACGCCGCACTTCCAGAAACACATTTCGCAAACCGAAGGGACGATCGTCTCGTCACCCCGAAGAGGTTTAGGAGCGCGCGCTGCATCATCAAGCAGGCAAGCAGGCAAATGAGAGGCCATCGTAGCCCCCAAACCTGCCGCTCCGCTGATCTGCAAAAAGCGTCTCCGATTGAGTGAGTTAGTTTTCATGATTCAAACACACGCGCCTGCTCCTTGGCATGGCGACTGAGGGCACACCCGACCAAGCCGCAAGCCTGGCCGATTTCGGGGTGAGCCAATTGGATGTAAGTAAAACGCCCTCTGCGGCTAGTACGAATCAGCCCAACAGAGACCATCTTGCTGATGTG
>Ga0233447_1000183_pt1 | contig 80177 bp, 76 predicted proteins | sample SI_124_October20_3_FD_183014 | JGI IMG/M metagenome (GOLD analysis project Ga0233447, IMG submission 183014) | Seawater microbial communities from Saanich Inlet, British Columbia, Canada - SI_124_October2016_135_MG | ecosystem: Environmental > Aquatic > Marine > Inlet | place: Canada: British...
TGGGCAGCCATGACAAAAGGAGATATCTTTCTTTATCCCAGCTTACGGGATGCTGTGGCAACCGTTATTATCGAGGCGATGGGTGCTGGCCTTCCGATTATCTGTCTTGATAAAACAGGACCAGCACAGGTATTGAATCACCAAACAGGTGTTGTTATCCAACCGGGAAATATTCAAAAGACTGTGGATAGTCTGGCCAGTGCTATCATTCTATTGGTATCGGATCCTTCCTTAAGACAACAAATGGGCAAAACTGCTCAAAAAACTGCTGCGAAAGAACATACATGGGACGTACGCGCCAAAGCAATGCTCAAGGTATATTCCGATGCTGGAGTAGATGTTGATGACAACTGAAGCGTTTCTTTTTAAAAAAGGCCTTGGAGTTGCACAATATATAATTGTGGGGGACGGCTTAAAATTTCTTCCACAAATCTCTTTTTACACAGGGTTAAGGCTTGTACTTGAAAAAAATACAATAAAATACAGTTTTCACCAGCCTGTAACAACAACCAAAGAAGATCTTAAAATCCATAAGGCTATTGACTTGGTTGAACGATTTCTTTGTGCAGCACCCGGGAAATGGTCAGGACTTTTTTTATACACTTCCTGGTATAAGGATACCCTATTAATAGGATGTGCAAAAGGCCAATCAGATTCATATTTTTTTAAAATTTTTAAACATGAGTCATCTGCCCGAAAAGAGCACGCCCAGATGGAAAAATTATCCAGCCTTTACGGCAGATGGTTCAAAATCCCTAAAGTTATAAAATGTTCAAAATCATTATTTGTTCTGTCCTTTGTCAACCGTTATGCAAGGGTAAAAAAACAAGCCGCCTGTCAACTGCTTGCAACTGTAGCGGACAATTGGAAAAAAAAACCATCTAAGGGGTCTGCTTCACTGGTAAGTCTGCTTGAAAAATTAAAATATTTGACAGACCATTTAAATTATGCCGACCTTCCAAAAACCAAAATCGATAACCTCCTGGAGATGATCCATGGCCAATTAGCACCCCAATGGGCGGAATATCCATTATATCTTACCCATGGGGATATGACATCATGGAATATGTATCTGACGTCTTCGAGGCAAGTTGCTTTGGTTGACGCTGAACGCGTCGGATTTCGATCGATTTACACCGATCTTCTTCATTATCATATTCAGCAAAAAGCAATGCAACGCTTTGAGATCGGATCTGCTATTTCTTTTGTTCATTACCTTTGCCGATGGACTGCTATCGGGCCGGATGAAGCTAAGGCTTACTCTATTTTGTATTTATTGGAAGAGTTATGTCAGGATGCACAGGACCTTGCCGATTTCAAGGAACAACAGGCACTTGTCCGGGCCTTTGCACGAAAATTGTCATGGCTTAAAACCATAATTAAAAACAGTCCTTCTTAATAAAATCAGGAATTCAATGTGAACAAATCCAAACCATTATCGATTCTTTGTGTGCACCAGGGAAATGAATTATACGGCTCTGATATCATGTTTGTTCAATCCATAAGGGCATTACGGCAGTTTTTTCCAACGGCCAGAATTGATGTCATTATCCCTGGAAAAGGACCCATTGAAAAATTGATCAGCCACCATGCTGACAAGATCATTTACGGGCCAGTCTGGGTATTAAGGAAAAGTAATATTAAAGCTTTTTCAGGTATTACAAAATTATTATTCTTGCCCGGGTCAGCAACCCAGGCTATTAAGATGATGAAAAATTATCATCTGGTCTACATCAATACAATTGTTATAATAAATTTTCTTATTGCAGCCCTTCTTTCCAGAACCAGCTGTCTGATACACATCCATGAAATTGTTTCAGGCCTTCCGGGAAAAGTTCTCGGCCGGATTGCACAAAAGGCTTCAACTCTTACAATCTGTAATTCACATGCTACTGCTAAGTCCTTTGGATTAACCAACCGGTTTAATACCCATGTCGTCTGGAATGGAACAGATTGCCCTTCTGAAGTTTTCTTGCCCGATGTAAAAGCTGTCAGACCGTTAAGGATCCTGATGCCGGGAAGGATTAATTCCTGGAAAGGACAGGATATTTTGGTTCAGGCACTTGCAAAAATGGATAAAATTACCAGCCGACATTTACAGGTTCGTATTGTTGGTGATGTTTATAAAGGGCAGGATCATTTTCGGGAAAATTTAATCCACCAGATAGACAAGCATGATTTGAATGACACCATAAAATTGCTGGGATTTTGCCAGTATATGGATAAAATGTATGCATGGGCTGATGTTGTCATTGTGCCGTCCCTCAAACCCGAGCCTTTCGGTTTAGTCGCCATTGAGGCCATGAGCCATGCACGCCCGGTGATTGCTTCAGCACACGGCGGACTCAAGGAGATTCTGATTGACAATCTTACCGGCTGGCTTGTTCCGCCAGGGGATGCAACAGCTATTGCCAATATATTAAATCTTTTGATTAAAAAAAGAGAAGGCATTAAAAAAAAGGGGGAGCAGGCTCGTAAAAGAGCCTTATTGGTATTTTCGAATTCAAGTTATCGAAAAAATATTGGGACCTTAGCCCTCTCGCTTCAGAAAAGTTTTAAAGGCAATACATGAAAAAGGTTACTCTTTCTTCAAAAATTGTAAAAAAGTTATTAATCCTTTCCGGGAAAACATACACTCCTGATCCTGATATCCCGGCAGGACTTTTATTGAACGAAATCATTACCCGCTTGTCCATGATGCTCCGCGGTATCTGCTATTTTCATAAATTGGTTTTCATAGGCCAAAACGTAAAAATCAGAGGCCGACGTTTCATCAAAATCGGATCCAGAGCGACTATAGAAGACGGGGTCTATCTGGATGCCTATGCCCGAAATGGTATCCACATTGGGACGCTGTCACGGATAGGTGCGGGTACCATCATTCGGTCAACAGCACACCTTAGTGTCCTTGGAAAGGGCCTGACCATGGGGCAAAATTCGGGAATCGGTGAATATGGATATCTTGGGTGTGCCGGAGGCATCTGGATTGGGGATGATGTTATCATGGGCCAATTTGTCAGTTTCCATGCCCAGGAGCATCATTATTCCAACCCTAATATTCTGATCAGACACCAGAGTGTGACACAGAAAGGTATACGGATCGGCTCAAATACATGGGTGGGTTCGCGTGTAACATTTCTTGATGGCACTGATATAGGATCAGATTCTGTTGTTGCTGCAGGTGCAGTTGTTAAAGGAAAATTTCCATCTGGAGCCATCATCGGGGGGGTACCGGCAAAGGTTATAAAAATGCGATGAAAAATATAATCCTGAAAATACAATTATGCTTACTTACTTTAGCTTCAATTTTTTCTTTTGGCGGTACGAACAATATTGATGCCTATGCTTTAGGTCAGAACTTCATTTTGCAGCGTCTAAAAGGTATTTCACTAATGATACCTATATTTATTTTCATACTGATCCTTGCAGTAAGGTCTGCTCAAATCAGGTTGTTGAAAACTGTTTTCAAAAATAATCAAATATTAATAATGTATATTTTATGGTCATTATTATCTACTCTCTGGTCGGTGAATGGGTTTTATTCAATAAATAAACTTATTATTTTCACCTTGTTCTTAATATCCGCTTCCTGTTTGATTTCCCAATATCTTTATTTTTTCAAAGAGGATGCCCTAACAAAATTATATCTCCATTTTTATATTGTTACATCTATTATCGCTGTTTTTATTTTCACAATTTGGGCTTATTACGGGATGCAGTTTGGGCGAGAGTCACGAATGATTTTTAGTCCATATACACATGCGAATCAGATCGCATCTTACCTAGGAATTGGATTCTTATTTTTGCTATGTCATAATAATTCAAAGAATACGAAAAAATTTACTACACACTATAATAAGCCCTTTTTAAAATACGCTCTTTACATGTTTTTTCTATTAATGATTTTCGTTTCCTTTTCCAGAACAGTATTCATTTCAGTTATTTTTGCAATACTGATTTCTTATCTTTTCACAAAAATAAAACAATATGATGAAAAAAAAATTATAAAAAAAATATTGATCATAATATCAATATGTGTGTTTTTCATTTTATTACTTTGGATCGAAAATGAAACCGTACAATTTTTAGAACGAAAATCGGGACAAGGATTGTTAAACTCGCGAACTGTCATTTGGAAGCAGGCATTAAACGGTTTAACCAACCACTCTTTTTTAATAGGATGGGGATATGGCCTCATTTCTAAATACAGTGTTTTGAAATTAGAATGGGTTTCCACAAATGGTGCCCACAATATGTTTCTACAGGTTCTTGCTGGTACCGGGATAGTTGGGCTGATATTACTGTTTTCACTTTTCGTATCGTTTTTCAATATCTTTAATAAAAGCTACCTAATATTTGATTTAGGGCACCCCGCCTTCAGAATAGGGATACTGTTTTTCTTTATTTTGAATGGCCTTTCAGACAACCTTTTTGGTATTGGTATTTCAGGCTCTTTCTTAAACTTATTTTTTTTATATAATATTTCTGTGCTCTCAATCAATGAAATAAACACCCACTCACCAACAAAACAAATCAAATGACGATGGACTTAGCAATTTTAGGCACCCGCGGTATTCCCGCAAAACATGGCGGTTTTGAAACTTTTGCGGAATATTTCTCACTTTACCTTAAACAAAAAGGTTGGAATGTTACAGTATATTGTCAGGAAGATGGGAATGGTCCAAAGTACGAGGATGACTGGCATGGTATTCATCGAATACATATTCCAGTTACCATAGAAGGTGCCAAAGGCACCATTGTCTTTGACTGGCTATCAATATTGCATGCACTAAACAGAAAAATTCCAATTCTAACCCTTGGATATAATACCGCTATTTTCTGTTTTTTATATCGTTTAAAAGGCTTGAAAAATATTATTAATATGGATGGAATTGAGTGGCACCGTGCGAAATGGACAGCTTTTGAGAGAGCCTGGCTATATATGAATGAAAAACTGGGTTCCTGGCTTGGGAATCATCTGATTGCAGATCATCCTGAAATCAAAAAGCACCTTGCCCAATTTGTTCCCTCTGACAAAATAACAGTTATACCCTATAGTGCTGATTTATTAAGATCCGCAGATATTAATCAACTTGATCAATTTGGCCTGAAACCTGGAAAATATGCGATACTAATTGCCAGACCAGAGCCAGAAAATTCAATCCTTGAAATAGTTCGTGCATATTCAAGCCAGAAAAGGGGGATGCGATTAGTGGTACTTGGAAATTACAATCCCAATTCAGATGAATATCAAAAAACAGTTTTAGATGTAGCCAGCGATGAAACAATGTTTGTCGGGGCAATTTACCGTCAAGCCCAGGTTCAGGCTTTGAGATTTTTTGCACGGTTTTATATTCATGGACATACTGTTGGGGGTACAAACCCATCTTTAGTTGAAGCTCTTGGAGCAGGGTCTCCTGTTCTTGCCCATGATAATAAATTTAACCGATGGGTCGCAGGAGAAGATTCTTTTTATTTTTCTACAGAAACAGAATGTGAAAAAAAAATAAGTGAATTAATTAAAAATGATGAGATAATTTCAAGCATGAAAGCCGCCAGCTTAAAACAATATATTAAAAAATTTACTGCCGACAAAGTTCACAGTGCCTATGAACAGCTCTTAAAGGAACATGGATTTTGATTTTAAACACAGACATAACTGATGAAGAAAAATTAGTATTATTGTTATCAAATCCATATCTTACAGAAAGTCATAGAAACGACATAAAATTAATCATTCTAAATAATAAGAATATCAACCCGGGGGAAATTTATTCGATAGTATTAGCCAATGAAGTGGCTGGATTTGTTTTTAAAAATTCCAATGCTCCATATATTTTTCCTGATAAAATTAATATTAATTTACACAACTTTTATAGGCAGACTGCTTTTAAAAATATCCTCATTCTTAGAGAAACATTAGCCGTATTAAAATTATTGTCCGACAACAAAATTGCAGCGGTTCCTTTAAAAGGCGCAACAGCATCTGATTTATTATTTAATGATTTCGGGATTTATCCTTCAGGGGATATTGATATATTAGTCCACCCGTCGAAACTATCGGAATCCAAAAAAACTCTTTGCGATCATGGCGGTTTTACTCAAATCCAAGAAACTTCTGAGCAGGATTTGCTTTCCAACCACTATCATTTAATCTTCAGAAAAAATAACTTATTATTGGAAGTCCACTGGAACTTAGTGAAAAGATATTTTAGCATTCCAGCGGATTTCTGGTGGCAGGGATCAAAAGAATTTGAATGGAATGGAATCAATACGTTTGCACTCGCCATAGAACAATATATACTTTATAATATTTTCCGACTCTTTGACCATTGTTTCCATCCTTTGCGTTTTTTTATATTATTGGGTGGTATAATCGAGCAGAATGTGGATAACATTAATTGGGACAGATTAATTAATGTTGCCAGTCACTATAAAATGAAAAAGCTTGTTGTTTTCACACTAAGGCTGCTTAAAGATATGTTCAATACCAATATTCCAAAAAAAATTATTGAAAAAGAATATTGTGGATATAACTTTTTCAAGACCTTAGTTTTTTCTGGTATTTTTTCAGGTATACAAAAACAACATCAGCGAATGATGCTTTATACAGTATTGCTTATTGAGTTAAAAACAGTATTCAATATACTTGTTAAAAGAATTTTCCCATCAAAAGGAGAGCTTCGGCTACGCTATAATATTTCATCAAAATCTAAAAAAATATATCTCTACTACATTTTTAACCCTTTTTTACTATTATTTAAAAAAACAAAATAAAGGAAGCGTTAATAAATGCTTAATGAACACAGCTCATTTATTTTAGATATGCAGAAAACAATTGATATTGGTATTACCGGTTTTTCATTTATTGTAGCCTATTTTATTAAAAGGAACCTGTTGCCGGGATCAATGAGTAATCTTTCCAACGATCCAAACTATTATATTATTCTTCTACTGATTATTATTGCCTGGTTTATTTCCTTTAAGTGGATGGACATGTATATGTCCTATCGCGAGCAAGAATTCTGGCAGTTTTTCACCACTATTCTAAAATCCTGTTTCATGGGAATTATACTGGTAAGCATTACTATGTATCTTCTTAGAATCCAGGGTGTCAGTCGTCTTTTAATGGGTATTTTTCTGGTTCTTAATGTTTCTTTGCTGACTTTATCCAAGTTTATAATTTTCAAAATCCTGGAAAAAGTCAGGACAGATGGGCTTAATACAAAGAACATTCTTATTGTCGGGAGTAAAGAACGGGCCCGGCAGGTTATCGAAGTGGTAGAAAAACACAAAGCTACCGGATATATGGTTCTGGGCTGTTTTGAAGTGGATGAAGAAAAACTTGGGCAATCGGTTTTTAATGAGCATAAGGTGATCGGCCTTGTCAAAGACCTTGAAGAATATCTGCAGAATAACATTGTCGATGAACTGATCTTTGCCATGTCTCTTAAAAAATTAAAAAACGGGGACCGATATCTTGCATTTGCTGAAAGCATGGGCATTAAGGTCAGGATTGTTCCTGACTGGGAACTGCATTACCTTATGTACAGGCCCAATATAGCGGCTGTCAATTTTGAAGAATTTCTAGGGGTTCACACCATGGCCCTTCAATCAACCCCCCAGAATGAAGGTAAAATGTTAATCAAACATGTGGGTGATTTTCTGGGCGCTTTTATTTTGACCATTATCCTGCTGCCGGTTTTTATTGGTATTGGTCTTGCCATAAAAATATTTTCCAAAGGACCAATTTTCTATAAACAGGAACGCCTGGGAATGAACGGCAGAGTTTTTATGGTGTATAAGTTCAGGACAATGATTGAACATGCAGATGAAATGCTCAAAGAGCTTGCAGAGATGAATGAGGCGGACGGGCCTGCATTTAAAATCAAGGATGATCCAAGAATTATTCCCTGGGTGGGTACTTTTCTGAGGAAAACAAGTCTGGATGAACTGCCCCAGCTCTTTAATGTATTAAAAAGTGAGATGAGCCTTGTAGGGCCAAGGCCGCCAATATCCAAAGAAGTTGATGAATATTCAGTGTGGCAAAGGAGGCGTTTGTCCATGAAGCCCGGAATGACGTGTCTGTGGCAGATTGCACCAAGGCGGAATGAACTGAGTTTTGAAGACTGGATGAAACTGGATTTGCAGTATATTGACAACTGGTCTCTTTTTAATGATTTCAAGATCCTGGTGCTGACTGCCAAGGCTGTTTTGACAGGGGCTGGGAGATAAAACAACGTGATTTTTAAGATGGAGACTCGTTGAAAATTGAATTAAACAAGATATTACTTTCAAGTAAACAGATTGCCAGTCTCCTTAAAAAAACCTGTGAAAAGCAAGTCTCTTTTAAATTTACTGCAAAGGGGATGAGCATGTCACCCTTTATCTGCGATGGTGATTCTTTAATAATTAAACCTTTCACAAGGGGAAAAAAGCCTGGAATAGGAGATATAATTGCATTTATTAACCCTGTGGAAGGTTATCTTGTCATTCACAGGGTGATTAAAATTAAAAATAAACAATATCTCTTAAAAGGCGACAACGTTTATTATCACGATGGGTATTGTGATGATAAAGATATCCACGGTATTGTAAAAAATATTATTCTAGCAAGGAAAACTTTTCAAGGTCCGAAACGACTTTTACGAAACAGTTTCCTTTATTTAAATGATTATAAAAAAACAATGGCTTTTCTCAGCAGATATAAAATATTGACTTTGGTGTGCCGATTGATTAACAAATTAATATAAATAGTGTTTGAACGAAAACTCACCCATCTACTGCGTTGCTGCAAAAGTTTGAAATCCTCATGTACAGGAGTACACTCCGGTTTCAAACTTTCTTGCGCCTTGTATATGGGAAATTTTTCGCCCAAACACGGGTTTCCGGTCAGGCCATAAATAACTACAATGTGTTCAAATACTCATAAAATGAAAACCAATATTAAATATTACAAAGCTGTGGGGATAACTATTAAGGTGATCTCAGATTTTCCCTTTAATGAAAATACATTTCACCCAAAATTTAAGCTGTTTGAAGTCAAAGGGCCTGGAAGGGAGAATATCACTATCTACCAACATTTTCACTTGCCGGATCTCTCACAATATTTAGACTCCTCTAAAAAAGAAATTTATAAAAATGCGCAATGGCACATTATACAATCTGAAAACTATTGGATTTATAAATACACACCTGTTTATCCTATGGATATAGGACATCCTGCTACCGCCATATTTAATAAAGACCACTCTATAATTCATACCTATTCACCCGGCATTGATGAGAAAAAATATAAAAATGGCTGTTTTGAGGCTTTGACACTTTTCAATTCAGATCAGATTCTTTTTTCAAAGCTTTTGTGCAATAGAAAAGGACTTATTCTTCATTCAAATGGATTTGATATTTATGGAAATGGTATATTGATAACAGGAGAATCAGGTGCTGGAAAGAGTACGCTTTCACAAATGCTGAAAAACAAAGGGTTTGAAATACTATGCGATGACAGAATGTTTATTAAAAAAAATAAAGAATTTTACATATATGGCAGTTGGTGCCATGGAACTGTTCCGGATGTCTCGCCAGCTATAGCTCCTTTAAAAGCCATTCTGTTTCTTGAGAAATCAAAAAATAATTCCATTCAAAAAATTGAGAATAGAAGCCAAATATTACAGGACCTTATCACATCCCTTGTGAGGCCCTTTTTGAGTGGACAGGAGTGGATTTCAACCCTTAAAACACTTGAAGAAATTATTAATAGTACACAATGCTATAAAACAAAATTTGATTTATCCGGCGAAATATGTGAATTAATAGATGAATTATTTCATAAAGATAAAAACATGAGGTCAAATGGCTGTTAACTTAAAAACATATTACAAAACTTCTGACCAGGTCATTACAAGAAAAATTGAAGACGACCTTATAATAGTTCCGCTTAATGATGGAATTGGAGATCTTGATGCTGAGATGTTCTCCTTAAATGTCACTGGAATTGCCATCTGGGAAAAATTAGACGGCACAAAATCTCTTGATACTGTTATCGCTGAAACAGCAAAAGACTTTAATATTTCATTTGATCATATAAAAGAGGATGTGGTTGAACTTGTGGAAAAATTGTTAAAATTGGGTTTTTTAGTAAAATTATAACAAAAAATCTGTTTGAAATTTACTAAGATACTATTTTCATAAATAACCTAAATCATTAATTTTTAAACTTAATATTTTTTTTTCTGGTTTAATGTGGTATGGTTGTTGCACAAATTAAATATACGAAATATACAAACCATATAAATGGAGTTATAAAAATGGAACCTACTTCGACAAAAGAATGGGTGAAACCTGAACTTAAAGTAATAAGTTTTGCAGAAACAAATGAAACTGTTTTAAATGTGAGTGGTGGATGGAAATCTTGGACTGGCCAAGGCGATGAAAACGGCCAAGGATAATTAATCTGCATTAGGCAATTAAGTTTTCGCAGTTGGCTTAATGAAGAAAAATTGATTTGATATAAATTTTTATGCTATTTTTTTTAAAAGACAGAGGGCTTTAAAAGCTCGCTGTCTTTTTTTTGTTTTGTGTATATTACCTTTAAGACTGCCAGGGAACGATCACCTTGGAAGACATGGTAATTTATTCTTATCCCAGCCTTATGAATTTTAAAACTGAAACCCCAGGCCCTGAACCAGAAATTCCCTCTAATGTACCAGAAATAGAATTTACAACCGAAAAATAAGCCTTGAGTTTAAAAATATGAGTTTTTTTTACCAGAATTATGTAAAAAATGTTATTAATTGTGTAAATTTTTCTATAAAATCAAGAGAAACTATTGCTCTTGCAGGTGAGAACGGCTCTGGTAAATCACCCATCGTGAAATTATCAGCAAGGCTATATGGTTCTCAATGGCAGGTGGTTATATATAATAAGAATGTGACATATTTCGTCATAATATAAACCTATATTTGTCAAACAGCACCTCAAAAGCTTCTTTAAACATTTTTTAAGTTGATATGTTATTTTAATATTGTATAATATTAGACTATTGCATAAAGCATTTGAAGGGAGGCCCTGCATTGAAAAAAAGAAGCTGCAAAAGGTTCAGTATCCCGGGCACTATTATTTATTATAAAAACAAACCCCGTTTTTTCGGCCGAAGCAAATATACAGATGACTATTATCCGGTCATCAATATGAGCCGGGGAGGCGTAAATTTTTTGTGCGATCAGAGGCTTGCAGTAGGTGCCCGGCTGATAGTAAAGGTCAATATCCCAGGAATGCAGATTGAGCCTGAGATCATTGCCGATGTCAAATGGATATCAAAAAACCCGGAACAAAGTTACCGCTACCAGACCGGGATTGCTTTTAGCTCCTATGGCAACGGCAGAAATAAAAATTCAATGGAAATTCTTTCCTTTTTAAGAGAGTTAGAGAGGGGAACCCAATAATGTTGAATAAAAATATTTTCACAAAATTGAGAAATAAAAGTTATAAATTGTTACATAATTGTTCAATTAATATTTTCGTCTGGCTTACAAAGTGAATGTCTTGGACCTGGCACACTAATTGCTTTATAAAAATGCATACAACGGTTAAGCAAGACACAACGAAATATTTTAGAAAAGGTTGGAAGCTATGATGAAAAAAATATTGACAACAAGCATACTGATAATCGGATTGACTGTCTTTTCAAATGTCGCCTTTACACAGGAAGTTGTACCGGAAGGTTCACAGGTCGTTGTACCGGAAGGTTCACAAGGTGTTGTGCCTGAAGGCTCAGAGGGCGTTGTAACAGAAATCTCAGAGGACGGTTTACCGGCAAATGACTGGGAGCAAGAATATGTAGAAGCCCTTCAGCAAGGGCGGATAAAAACCACGGGCCAATATTCAGGATTAGGATACGCAACTAACGACACTTCTGCATTGGATAATGCCATTAAAAATGCAATGGAGTCATCCGCCCCTCCTGGCGAGGTAATAAAAATTGCTGTGGACCAGGGATATAGTCCCTACTCTGTTATTAAAAAGGTACTCGGCCATGGTGGGAAAATCGAACTGGATCAACTTTGCATGTACTCCACTCAAAGCGATATCAACAAACAGGTTCTTGCAAAAGCGGTTGCAGATGCAAAAACTTTAACTGCCATATGTGATCCTATTTATTCCAGTGATGAAATTGCCCAGACACCATGCTTAAAAGACATTGGATTAGGGTATACCCCTGTTGCAACAGCAGCTCCGGGCCGGGTAGGAAGCATCTCCCCTAGAAAAGATCCAAAACCATTTAGTCCAAGCACCATATAAGAACTGGAGAAAACTTTATAAAATCAAACCCTTGGATAAAAGTTGAATAAGGAGATCCGGACACGACTGATAATCCATTGAAATTCACTTTGGAAATTTAATAAAAAGCCTTGTTAATTGACCTTTCAAGGCTTTTTTCTATTGACAATATATCCTGGTAAATATTAAGCTGTTTTTCAATCAATATATTATGATTATGGCAAATCTGTTTTTGAATTTTTAAATGAACAATTCAATTTTGTGACATCATAATGGAGTACAAAATGAAAAGTAATAAAAAGTTCATCCAACTAATTTTGATGGTATTTTCTATTACCATAATATTCCAATTTGCCTATGCTGCGGATTCTACTCCCATTGGCCAGGAAACAATCCCTTCAGGATCAGAGACAATCCCTTCAGGATCAGAGACAATTCCTTCAGGGTCAGAAACAATCCCTGGAGGGTCAGTACCTGGAGGATCAGAGACAATTCCTGGAGGTTCAGTACCTGGAGGTTCGGTACCTGGTGGGCAGACTGAAGGAGGTATAAGTTCTGATATTCTCGGCGCAGAGGGCGGTGGTATATTTCACCCTTTTATAATTCTTGAAGAACTCTATACTGACAATCTTTTTGCCACTAATTCAAATAAAAAGTCATCACTTATCAGTACCATAACCCCGGGGATCTGGCTTGTATTCCCTGGAAACAAAGTAAAACAATTACAAATCGATACAACCATAACTTCTGCCGGTGGACTTCACTTGAGCCGCGTCAAGCCTGAAGGCGGCACCAGACGTTACCAGACTTATTTTTTATATTCACCTGAATTCGTCTTTATTTCCGAATATTCCAAACATGATCATATAAATCACAAAGCTGAAGCTCTTTTTCAGTATAATTTGAATTTTGGATTATCCTTTGATTTAATTGGTATTTTTAATGCCAGAGAAGAAATCTCCGGAGATGGTTTGTCAGATACACTTTACAGGCATCAGGATAATCTGATTGATTTTATCACAACCTATGATCCACCTTCGCAGAAATTCAAAATTCAATTGTCTTTATCAAATTACGGCCTGGATTATAAAGAAACTATTGTTTCTGATAGAGACAGGAATGACATATCATATGGCATAGCTTTATTTTACAAATTCTGGACCAAAGTTGATCTTTTTACGGAATATAATTATTCAGATATTAAATTTGATTCCGCTATTATAAATGACAGTATTGAAAATAGGTACTATGCAGGTGCGAATTGGGAAATAACCGATAAAACAAACGGGATCGTTAAATTAGGGTATATACAAAAGGATTTTAACTCACCAGCGGTCAAAGATCAAGACGGTATTTCCTTTGAACTGCGACTGCAACATGAGTTAAATGCTAAACGCTCAATTCAGGCAACGGGATACCGGAAATTCCACGAATCTGATATGGCCGGTGCTTCAAGTTTTCTTTCAACTGGTGCTGATGTTACTCTGGGGCAGAAATTCACTGAAAAATGGTCTGCCAGTCTGAGTATGTTTTATAAGCGTAATGAGTACAATGGCTTTAACAGGAATGATGATGTTTTAGGCATTGCACCGGCAATAAAATTTGAGCCCAGGGATTGGATGTTTTTTGATTTGGGATATCTTTATTATCAAAGCAGTTCAAATTATGTGTTTTATGATTTTGATATAAACCAGATTTACCTGAGAGCTACCCTATACATGTAAAAAAAATGATGCAGTGTAATTTTAAAAATTTTATATTGATTTTCTTTTTATCCTTTCTACCACTTATTTGTTCTGCACAGGAATACACAGTAGGAGAAGGTGATGTTCTGGATATCAATGTCTATGAAAACAAAGATTTATCTACAACGGTCAGGGTTAGCTCGGACAGCACAATACGGGTACCGCTTGTAGGCGAAATTTCCATAAAAGGCCTCACTGTTTCCCAGATTTCTGCTAAAATTGAAAAGTTATTTGCTGATGGTTATCTTGTAAGTCCCCAGGTGGATGTGTTTATTGCAGAACATCGAAGCAAGAAGGCGACTATTTTAGGCCAGGTTAATAATCCCGGGCAATATGAACTGCGGGGCAAAGTTACATTTTTAGAATTTATTTCAAAAGCTGGCGGGTTGACTTCAGATGTCGGCAGCACTGCAACCATAAAACATTCAAGTGCATCCGGCATCAATAAAGATCCAGTTGTTATAAAACTGGACAAACTAATTAAACAAGGGGACACATCTTTAAACATTACCATACAGCATAATGACAGCATCTATATTTCAAAGGCGAAAACCTATTATGTTTCCGGAGAAGTTAAGAGACCCGATTCCTATAAGTATGAAAAGGAAATTACCGTTATCAAGGCGATTACCATGGCAGGCGGATTTTCGAAAATAGCGGCTAAAAATAAGGTTAAAATCATTCGAATGATAGACAATAATAAAACTATTTATAAAAACGTTAACATGGACGAACCAATCCTTCCGGATGATGTTATTGTGGTGCCTGAAAGTTTTTTCTGATGATGAATGAGAAAGAAATACATTTAAGAGACTACTTAAGAATTATCAGCAAAAGGAAAGGCACGATTTTCACCTTTTTTATTCTAACCCTGTTAATCGTCATCATTGCCACATTTACAGCCACACCCTTGTATTTTGCATCTACTAAAGTCATGATAGAAAGGAATACTGCCGGAGCTCTTACAAGCAGCTATAGATACACGCCCTATGATCCTGAATTTATTGAAACCAATAATCAATTGATAACAAGTTCCGCCGTCCTGGAAAAAGCAGTTAAAAGTCTGAATCCGGAAAAAATTTATGATACATTTTTTGCGAAAAAAGAAGAAAAAAAATCTTATATTTCTTATTTTACCGGATGGACAAAAGATCAATATATTTCATTTAAAGAATTGATCGGTATTGAAAAGCTGGCATCTGAATCAATTGATAACGATATTGTAGAAAAATCAATCCCTGACAAGCCGGATATCACGCTTTCAAAAGCCAAGATTCTTGAAGGTATTATTAAAAATAATATTTCAGTATCGCCTGTTGAAAATTCAAGGATTCTTCAAATCGGTTATATGTCTGATAATCCAGCTGTTTCAGCTCAAATAGCAAATTCTGTTGCCCAGGCGTATATTGATGAACTGGTTGATATGCAGATGGAGGTTTCCGGTTACAGTATCGGCTGGATGAAAAAAAAATCGGAAATACAAAGGATTAACCTTGAAGAATCGGAAAAGGAATTATACGAATATAAGAAAAAACATGACATCGTAATGGTGGAAGATAAGATCACTGTTTTACCGGAAAGACTTTCAGACCTTTCCAGGAATCTGACGGTTGCTGAAACAAAAAGACAAGAGCTGCTGGCCATTTACAATCAGGTTAAAAATATCAGAAAAGGGCAGCTTGAAACGATTACGGTAATAGCAGAGGCTCCATCAATTAAATCCATTAATCTGCAAATTCAAATCATTCAGCAAAAAATATCAGAGCTGTCTAAAAAATATGGTCCTAAGCATCCCAGAATGAGCACAGCCAAAAATGAACTGACCACCCTTAAAAATGCAAAATATCAGGAGCTTGGCAAAATTGTACAGACAATAAAAAATGAGTACCTGCTTGCACAATCCAATGAAAGGGATTTAAAAGAACTGCTGGCCCAGACCAGGTTTGATGCAGCCAGGTTTGGTGAAAAATCAATTCAACTGGGTATTCTTCAACGCAAAGTGGATACCAACCGCTATCTTTATGATGCGCTTGTAAAAAAAATGAAAGAAAGCGGAATTACTGAAAGAAGCCAGGCCGTCAATGTATGGGTAATTGAAAAAGCACAACTGCCTGAATATCCTGCTAAACCCAGAAAAAAGAGGAATATCCTGCTGGGTATAATTCTGGGATTGTTTGGGGGACTCGGGCTTGCCTTTTTTTTAGAATACCTTGATAATACTGTTAAAACGCCTGAAGATGTTGAAGAAAAATTTGATATCCCGGTTATAAGCACAATTGATTTTCTAAAAGACAAAGAACAAACCATTATTCAAAATGTGCTTAACGATTCATCATCATTGATCGCAGAAAGTTTTGAGGGATTGAGAACTTCCATAATGCTCTCATCTGGTGATAATCCTTTAAAAACGATTCTTATCAGCAGCATCATACCGGGAGAGGGGAAATCTTCCATCAGTGCCTGTTTAGCAATAACCACTGCCCAGTCAGGAAAAAAGGTATTATTGATTGATGCAGACATGAGAAGACCTGTGCAGCATAAAAACTTAAACCTTGAAAATACATCCGGGTTAAGCTCTTTTCTGGCCGGGGTTTCAGATGCAAAGGGGCTTGAATTAAATTCACCCATAGAAAATCTCGATGTTATTACTGCAGGTCCGATCCCTCCCAACCCGTCAGAGCTTTTAGACTCAAAAAAATTCGTCTCCCTGCTTTCCGATGCTTCGGAAATTTATGACAGAATTATTATTGATACCCCGCCTCTGGCAAGTGTGACTGACCCCATTATTTTAAGCCAGCACGTTGATGGATTCATCATTGTAACCTGGGCTGGGAAAACCACCTATGAAATGCTGGGCAATGGATTAAAAAAACTCAAAGAAGCTGATGCTCCCATCACAGGTCTTGTGCTGAACCGGTTCAGCGCTAAAAAAAGTGGTTATTATTATAATTATGGTGATTATTATTACGCATCAGATTCATAATTAATATGTCATTAAAACTATCCAAAACTTTATTTTTCTTTTTATTTATTTTCGCCCCTCTGGCATTTGGAACAACTGAGCCATGGTCCTATGCAATTATGGAGACCACAGCTTCTCTGGCCCTGGTCTTTTTTTTTATTTTTATTCTGAAAGATGAAAATAAATTATACCATGTCCCCGGCATTGTTCCCTTATGTATTTTTCTTTTGTATATATTTTTTCAACTGATTCCGCTTCCCCCTTTTTTTGTTAAATTTTTATCACCTGAAATATTTAATATCCATCAAACAAATAATTTGATAACAAATACAGATTCATGGATGCAGTTAACTGTTTATCCAAAGGCGACATTATCTGAATTTTTCAGATATTCCACCTATGTAATGTTCTATATATTGACTGTTCAATTGCTCGTCAAAAAAGAAATGCTCCAGTCCACTGTCTTTACAATTATGATTTTTGGCGGGCTTCTTGCCTTTTCTTCTATCCTTCAGTTTTATCTTACCGATGACATGGCATTATGGTTCAGGCATGTTCCAATCAATGCACTGGTAACAGGACCCTATGTAAATCACAATCATTATGCCGGGTTAATGGAAATGATTTTTCCCATTGTTCTCGGTCTTTTTTTCTTTTACAGGCCAAGAATTGGAAACAAAACTTTAATAAAAGGAATCTTAGAAATATTAAGCCAGGAAAAGGCCAATATTCATATTTTGATCGGAACTTCGGCATTATTAATCGTTGTTTCCATATTTGTCAGCCTTTCCAGAGGTGCCATGATCAGCACATGCCTGTCCTTGATGGTGTTCACCTTTTTCCTGCTGAAAAAAAAAATAAGCAAGGGAAACACCATATTGGTTCTCACTGTCATAATATTAACCGCAATTTCCATTGGATGGTTTGGGTGGGACCAGATAATTGATCGGTTTGCCTCATTGAAAAATTCCCAGGGCGTAATCTATGAATCCCGGCTTGACTTCTGGCAGGACACCAAGGATATTATCAGCCATTATAAAGTCACGGGATCAGGTATGGGCACTTATTCGCATATTTATCCTTTGCACCGATCAGTGGTAAGTGATCTGTTTTTGACCCATGCACACAATGATTATCTTGAACTTCTGGCAGAAGGCGGTGTGATTGGCTTTTTGTTAGCTGCCGGGTTTCTGATAACCTTTTTTTTTAAAACATATAAAATGTTTGCAAAAAGAAGGGATGCTTTTTCAATTTATCTTTATATGGGCAGCATAACAGCGATGGCTTCAATCCTTTTTCACAGTTTTACGGATTTCAACATGCATATTGGTGCAAATGGGCTGTGGTTCTTTTTTGTCGCCGGTATTGCCGTTTCTGCAGCCAACACCGGCATAAGGGTACAAAGCCGCCAGACAAGACTTCTATCCTTAACTTCAAATAAAAAAAAACTGGGCCTTGGTTTCATCATTTGCATGATCACTATTTTTACATTTTTATTTAATACTTCCAATTTATTAGGTATTTTCTACTATTCAAATATCAAAGATTCCAGTATGAGTGCAGACACTCCAAGAGAAGTGATTCAAAAAATAGAAAAAATTGCCAATTTTGCTTCAAGGGTTGACCCGTTTCAGGCAGACTATCCATTTACACAAGCAAACACTGCCTGGTTCCAGAATGAAATAAAAAAATCAGAAAATCATTTTATCGCTTCCCTTAATCTTGATCCCTTAAATTCTAGGTATTTGAACAGATTTGCTACTTTCCTGGCCCGGCAGAATGATTCAAAGAGAGCAGAAATCGCCTTTGAAAAAAGCATGCTTTATGAGAAAAGCAACCCGGAATATACCTTTCAATACGCGGTATGGTTATTTGCAAACAAAAAGCTTGAACAGGGTCTTGAATTCATGAAACAGGCTTTGAGTCTGGATGATAAATTTATCGAGCGCGCCTTAACCACTATGATTGTCTCGGGAATAGACTCAGATAAAATTGAACAGGCAATTCCGGATAAACCAGGGCCATCCATTGCCTTTGCCCAGTTTTTATATGATACAGGAAACATACAGGCAGCCATTGATCGATATATTGGTTCACTTGATTTAATTGAAAACCGGAAAATTGAATCTTTTCAATATCGACATCATAACCAAATAAACATTACACGATCCCATTTTTTAACAGTTTTTCGATTTTTTAACAAACACAATGATCTTAAGAATGCAATGCTTACAATGGAAAGAGCTGAAAAAGCTTTGCCCATGGATGCTCTTATCAAAGTTGTTTTTGGTGATTTATATTATGAGCAGGATATTTTGTATAAAGCCCTGGAAAAATACGAACATGCGCTTTTACTGGACCCTGTGAACAAAAGAGCATTAAAAATGGTCAAAAAAATCAATCGCTGATATGCGCCTCTGCAAATTGTGCCAGGACTTCATGAATTCGCTGGGGAGGAGAAACAACAAAATAATTTTCTGCCACAGCATGGCCGATCTCATGGGCCACGACTCTTAAAACTGCATTATTAGCTGAAAAAAACACCCGGTTTCTGGAGGGTGAGTAAAAAGCGATATAACCCACCTTTACATTGTAGATTTTGATAAATTCCTTTTGAACATCTTTTACCCCTGGGAGAATCACCACGGAAAACTTGAATTTTGGAGGGAACATATCCAGTACACGCCTTGCTTTTGCAGCAATAAATTCAAGCTTTGCGGCCACTTCACTTTCTATGGAATCGCCGCCCTTGATTTTTGACTTAAGACGTCCCATGTTCAACTTTTTATTAAATGTTCTCAGAGTATTCTTATCAAAATATGTAATGGTGACAGTTTTCCCTCTAATTTCAAAAGCGACACAATCCAACGGGAAAGAAAAAAACATTACCATAACAACCAATAAATATATGGATTTAATACGAATCATAAGAAATTGTTTCCTATACTTTTTTCCGGGAAAATGTATAGCTGTTTATCTCGGTTAAAACCTTTTTTTGACTGTCCAGTATTTGATTTAAAAAAGGTTCAGCCCTGCTGATATCCATATCAGTATCTTTCATAATTTTTTTTAATTGATGGACTGAAATTTCGATATTTGAATTCGCGGCTTCAATTACAGACAGTTTTTCAGATAAGCCTGAATTAAATTGATTTATCAGATCTGCCAGTTCTTTTCCTTCATCCTTGGGCCGCAATATAATCTGGTCGGAAATATCCCCATCTATCATCTCTCTGAAACTTCTTCTAAAACGGAACACAGGTCCTGCTACCCTGTGGGTTAAAAACAAAGTAGCAACGACTACAAGTCCGCCCCCGACAACAACGAAGACCCATTGGGCACTGAGAATTTTTTTGAACAGAATAAATGGGGTAACCCCTAGTTGAAGCTGGTAATCATCATAGGAAATGGAAAGCGTGTTGGAAGAAAAAAAGCTGAATACAGCCATGAACAGAAGGCTTCCAATTGCAGCAATAATAAAATAATTAAAAATATAACGCCCCTGAAATTCTTTATTGATGAAATAATTTCGTCGTTTAAACTGTTTCATTCATTTTTCCTCCAAATTTCTGCTGCGTTTCTCATTTTATCATACCATTCATCCATGAGCTGTTCTTTTTTTTTGTCCTTGATATAACCAGTGACATATTCAATATCAAATTCTTGCGTTTCATTGGAGTTTTCTATCTTCTGAACCTTATCAAGTTTGTAAATATAAACCTGGAAATCCATGGATGTGAGATCATTGGCAATGGGTTTTGAAACCTCCCCGACACCTAAAGTCATCACCATAAATTTCAGGTCATAGGACAGGTCAGGAAAAGCAGCTTCAATTTTTTCAATGGTTTCATTGGTTCTATTTTGTGCATCTTTCATGCTCGGGTAAATCTTTTTAGTCAGAAAAAATTTATTTTGACTAGCTGCCTTATATTTTGCAATATCTTCTTCTGTAACATCTACCTGCATTGCATCCAGTTTTCGGTCCAGAAGGATTTTTATCAATGACTGCTCATAAAAATTTTGAACTGACATCCGGAAGGCTTTTTCCTTGTTAATCTCCAATTTGACTGCTTCCTGAATAAAAAGCTGCTTTTCAATGATCTCCTCAATGAATTGGTCTTGATCCATGTGGTGAGGTTTCTTGACCAGCATGTTTTTAAATTCTTTTTCGGAAATCACCCTGTCATTTATGGATAAAAACGGTTTTGTGATTTCAACCTTGGAAGTAAACACCCCATAGGCTACTAATCCGGAAAAGACAATCATGATCGCCATAATGTAGTAAAGATACTTCATATTTGTCGTGTCCTTTAATTAAAATTAATCTTTAAAAATCAAACGACCTGTATTTCTTTCCACCTGAATGCACCGGTCATCAAGAAGCCATTGCATATTATAGTCTTTAATATTCGTTATTTCAAGTTCGGGAAGACCATTGACTTTCAGCCATTCCCTAATAATCGGTTTTTGCTCAGGGTCCTGGGCTCTTGCAGTAAATATCTTAACCCTTATGCCATTATTAATCAATTCTTTAACCAGGGTCAGCATAGCAGGAACAGGATCACCAATTTCATCGAACGGGGAAGTTCTGTCATAATAGGCTAATGTTCCATCAAGGTCAATACCTGTCCAGAGTCCGGGCTGTTTTTTACTTCCAGAAGTAAAGGATTCATTCCCATCAACATTTATGGAATATTCTTTTGTACTTTCTTCTTTAGCCCTTTTTAAATATTTTTTTATTGAATTTAACATAATCTTTTATATAATATAATACTACCTGAAAATAAATAAAAAGGAAGCGGTCTTTTGAAAAAAGTTATATTATTCATTTTATTGTCATTATCTTTTTCTACAATAATTTATGCAGAAACTGCAAAAGGACTCTTTGATAATGGCGTTCTCTACTTCAAACAAGGTCAGTACCAAAAGGCGGTGGATGAATTTACTAAACTGATTGAAATTGCTCCTGACAATGCAGATGCATACAAAAATCGGGGAGTATCCCGCATGAAACAGGAAAAATTTGATCTTGCCATTCAGGATTTTACAAAAGCTCAAGAATTATTCCCCGGTCTTAATGGACTTCACAGTAATTTAGGAGTGGCCTGGTTTTACAAAAAAGAATATAAAAAAGCTATTGAAAACTATGACATCGAAATTGCAACGTCTCCGGAAAATCATGTGGCATATTTTAACAGGGCATTGTGTCTTGCAGAACTTGGCAGGAACAGTGAAGCACTTGATGATATTTCACAAACACTTGAACTACAACCAGATTTTTACCTGGCAATCTGCTATAAGGCAGATCTGCTTGCCAAGCTGGGAGAAAATGCCAAAGCTCTTGAAACCTATGAAGCTGCTATCAAACACACTTATGCAACAAAAAAGTTAGACCAGCTCAAGCAAAAGATTCAAGAAATAAAAAATTCCAAGTCTAAAAAGGATAAATCTAAAAACAATAAAGCCGCAGAAAATGTACCTGAAATAAAAAATACTTCAAATAGAGGGTACTCTCTTCAGACAGGTGCTTTTCTCAATCCGGAAAATGCCAATAAAGCAAAATACCAGCTGCTCGAATACGGTCTTGATCCAAGGATTCTAGTCATCCAGGACAAAAAAGGAAGGGTCTGGTATCTGGTAAGATTAGGCGATTATTCCAGCAAGACAGAAGCTCAGGAATCCAGGCTTGTTTACAGGGAGGAACTGGGAATCAAGTCAGTAATCAGATCTTATGGCGTCTGGTAAAACAAAGAGACTAGTGGAGACTAGTGGGGTCAGGCTTCGCTTATTGTGGTTATTGAGTTCAATAACCACAATAAGCGAAGCCTGACCCCAATTCTTTCGCTATGCGCATCAGACAGAAAACCGAATATTTAAAATATCACCGTCTTCAACAACGTAATCCTTGCCTTCTACATAAATCCTGCCGGCCTTTTTAAGTTCGGCTTCACTGCCGGACGTCATGAGATCATTGTATTTAAATACTTCTGCCCTGATAAAGCCCCGTTCAAGATCAGAATGAATCACACCTGCTGCTCTGGGTGCCTTTGCCCCATTTCCAACCAGCCATTGTCTGACTTCATCCTTTCCAACCGTAAAAAATGAAATCAGGTTCAAAGATTTCAAACAAAGCCCGGTCAGGCTTTCAAGGGCTGTCTGCCCTATCCCGAGACCTTCTAAAAATTCATCTTTTTCTTCCTGGGTATCCAGCATGGCAATTTCCGCCTCAACCTTTGCAGACACGAGCATAACCTCAATCTCCAGGGTTTCACAACTTTGTTTGAAAGGTGATAAAAAGGCCTCATTATCAAGGTCTTCTTCAGATACGTTAACGGCAATGACCATTTTTTTCCTTGTAATAAATGGATAGCTCCTGATCATTTTTTCTTCATCATCCGTCAATTCAATCAGTCTTAACGGTTTTTCCTCTTCAAGGATATCTTTGAGCTTATGCATCAGAACAAGTTCTTTTTGCTGATCTTCATCTTTTATTTTTTTAACCATGGCCTCAAGTCGTTCGATTCTTTTTTCCACAAATATCTGATCGTGCAGGACCAACTCGGAATTAACCATTTCAAAATCTCTTCTGGAATCAACAGATCCTTCAGCATGATAAATTGAATCATCTTCAAAGGAACGGACCACGTGACAGATTGCATCCATATCTGCTATATCCCTGAAAATTTCTCCCCTGGAAATAGTTTCAGCCTCCATTTTGGGAAGCAGTACAAGCTCAATTCTTGCCCTGACATTCTTTTTAGGCTCATACATTTCAACCAGTTTATTAAATCTTGAATCAAGGATATCTGCGCTGCCGGGCACAGGTTTAAATGCTTTGGATGACTCTTTGATCTCATTGCCTGATAAAATCTGAAATAATGTCTTTTTGCCTGTTTGTGGCAGGCCTATAATTCCTACTTTCATAGTTTAAATTTTATTCCTGTTAAAATTTTAAATTTTACATCATGGGAAAAATAATATATCAAATTTATGGACAATTAAACAGTACTAATAGGAAACTTATCTATGCCTGAAAATTTATACTCTCCTCCATTGCTTTTTGGCAATGGTCACATCCAGACAATTTTTCCCGTACTTTTCAGAAAAATCAATTCTGTCAGCTATAAAAGAGAACGGATTAAAACTTTTGATAAAGATTTTATAGATCTTGACTGGTCAACCCAGGACAACAACCGGCTTGCCATCATATCACACGGGCTTGAAGGTAATACCCAGAGAGCTTATATCAAAGGTATGGTAAAAGCACTCAACAATAATAACTGGGATGCTCTGGCATGGAATTACAGATCCTGCAGTGGTGAGCCGAATCACTTACTCAAATCCTATCACAACGGGGTGACCGATGATCTGTCATGGGTAATCAAACATGCCAGCCAAAAATACCCCTATAAGGAAATTGCACTTATAGGATTCAGCCTTGGCGGAAATCTTACCCTTTTGTACCTGGGAAGAGAAAACCCGGACCCGATTATAACGAAATCTGTCGTGTTTTCAGTTCCATGTGATTTAAAGGCAAGTGCCAAAGTTCTGACAAAACCTTCAAATAAACTGTATATGAAACGGTTTCTGGTCATGCTCCATCAAAAAATCAAACAAAAAATGAAAATTTTTCCCGACCTCATTGATGATAAAGGATATGAAAAAATTAAAAATTTTAAAGCATTTGATGACCGATATACAGCTCCTATTCACGGTTTTAAAAATGCATATGACTATTATGAAAAATGTTCCAGCAAGCCTTTTATTCCGGATATCAAAGTTCCCACACTAATAATCAATGCTATGAATGATCCGTTTTTATCTGAAAAGTGTTACCCTGTCAAAGAGGCTAAGACCAACAAATTTATCACACTTAGTATGCCGGATTCAGGAGGCCATGTAGGCTTTGTCAGTTTTAATAAACAACATATTTACTGGTCTGAAAAAAGAGCAATAAATTTTTTATAATTCTTTTTTAAATTTATGGGTCATTATGTATTCGTACAATAAAGGAAATAATCGTGATATAAGATAGCCCAGTTTCCCCATGAATGTGAGAATGAGAATGGATTTTTTCTTTAAAATACCGTTTACAATCTGTTTTGCAACATTTTCAGGGGTATCTTCTGGACCTACCCTGGTCTGTTTATGGGTGGCAATTTTACCGTCGCAACCAAGGGCCCTTGTCTGAAGGTTTGTCCTGATAAAACCGGGACAGACAATCATCACATGAACGCCTTTGTGCCGTAATTCGCATCTCAGGGATGTAAACAGGCCGTGCAGTGCGTGTTTACTGGCACTATACCCGGTTCTCCCCAATAATGGAGCCACTCCTGCAATGGACTCATTTACAATGATGATCCCTTTTGTCTGAACAAGATATGGAAGCGCAGCTTTAGTACAATATAAAGATCCAAAAAAATTTACATCCATCACCCTTTTAAAAACTTTTGTATCTGTATTTTCAAACAAGCCTCTCTGGGTGATGCCGGCATTATTAAACAATATATCAACCTTACCAAATTTGTCCAGGACCTTATTGATGGCAGCGATACATTCTCTTTCTTTTGTAACATCACAGGCAATTGCAAGAATCTTATATCCTTTATCTGAAAAAATATTCTGCTGAACTTCAAGCGCATTCTCGTCCATATCAAGCATGACGATCCAGGTTCCCTGTCCAGCCAACTCCCAGCAGGTTGCGAGACCAATACCTGAGGCACCGCCTGTGACTATTGCTACTTTATTTTTCAAACAAGACTTACTCATTTTTCAGGATACGGGATTTATCTCATTATTCGGCAGTTTTTTCAGATTAAAAATCACGGCCGTCACAAGCCCTGCTATGATATGCCAGATTCCCCACCAGGCGACAAGAATTGCCATCCCCCCTAGACCATCAAAAAAACTGAACACCAGCACAAGTCCCAGAGCTGAATTCTGTATCCCCACTTCAATGCAAACCGCCCTGCAATCTTTTTCTTCAAGTTTAAACAACCTGCCGGACCAATAGCCAATATTGAGTGCAAGGGCATTGTGAATGAGGACGGCCAGCATCACAATCCCTACATACTTTAAAAAATACTGCCAGTTAGCAGCCAATGCCCCACAGACAATGATAATAAAAAAGATCAGAGAAAATATTTTAAATGGTTTTTTCACCTTCCGGGCAAAATCCGGCAGATAATGACCAATGGACATACCCGCGATAAGGGGGATACCCAAAATCAAAAAAACCGTTATAAATACATCTACAGGGTTCAGGCTGACCTGTTTTAAAATAGCGGCAGTCTCGGGGTTCAAACTGCCCCAGAAAGAAATATTAAACGGGGTCATGATAATGGCTGCAACGGTTGATATCGCTGTCATACTGATGGATACTGCAGAATTACCATTGGATAGGTAGGTGATAATATTGGATAGATTTCCACCTGGACAGGCCGCCACCAGCATCATTCCAAGGGCAATGGAGGGATGGGGTTTGATGAGCAGCACCAGCAGAAATGTAAAGGCCGGCAGCAGGATAAACTGGGCAGCAAGACCTATTGCCGGTGCTTTCGGGCTTGAGACAATTCGTTTAAAATCGTCTATTTTAAGTTCCAAAGCAACCCCCAGCATCATCAATCCGATGGCGGCATTGATAATGGCAATGCCTGTGGGATTAAAATTCAGCCGAACCTGGTCTATTATTATAGTATCCATCATCGTCCCCTTTATTTAGTATTTGGGCGAAAACTCACCCATCTGCTGCGTTGCTGCAAAACTCTAAAATCCTCATGTACATTAGTACACTCCGGTTTCAGAGTTTTTTGCGCCTTGCATATGGGCAACTCTTCACCCAAACACGGGTTTCCGGTCAAGCAATAGTTAAAAATTTAGGCTTTATAGGCACCCACATTTGCCAGCATTGCGCTGCCGGGACTGACAGTTGTGGGATCTGTCATCACATTGATGCAGCAGACCTTGTTTGAGGCAAATGCCTCTTCCAGGGCTGGTTTGATATCTTGTGGATTTTGAACAAAAAATCCCCTGCCCCCAATGGCTTCCACCATTTTATGATAATCAACTTTCCCGATAAAGGTCCCGTTTTCAATGGCGTGGCCAATGCGAAGCTCCTGGCTGTGACGGATCATCCCCCAGCCAAGGTCATTGGAAATAACCACCACAATCGGAAGATTTTTTCGTATGGCTGTTTCAAATTCCATAAAATTAAATCCAATAGACCCGTCTCCTGTGATAAGACAGACCCGGCTGTCAGGATTCAATAATTTAGCTGCATTTGCATAGGGCAGCCCCACTGCCAAAGATCCATAAATACCATAATCAAGATATCTTCCAGCATGGGTCATGGTTCTGGTCATCCCCATCCATGTAGTGGTATCTCCTCCATCTGCCACAACAATATCTGTCTTTTGGTTCATGAATGCATTGATTTCGCCGGCAAGACGCAAAGGATGAATAGGAAGGTTGTCAGATTGCCAGTCGTTTTTAGAGTTTTTTTTACTCTCTTTATGGGCAAGGGAAAGCTTTTCAATCCAAGGGGTAAATTTTAATTTTAATTCGCTGCTTAGTTCATCCTTTAAAAGTTGATTACATGCATTTAAAAACCCTTTTACATCGCTGACAACAGGCAGATCAACCGTTCTATTCCGGCCGATCTCTTCGGGTTCAATATCCACCTGTATCAGTTTGGCAGCAGGGTTGAAAATATCTCCGAAAAGATAATAAAGGCAGATGCGGGACCCAAGAACAATAATCAGATCCGTCTCAATATATGCGGCAAACCCGCAGCCTGGACGGATAGCAATTGCCCCTTCAAAACACAAAGGGTGATCATCAGAGACCACTCCTCTGCCTGACAGGGAAGTGAATAAGGGCATACCTGTTTTTTCAATAAACTCTTTTAACTCACTTTCGGCATGGGACTGCCAGGCTCCTGTTCCTGCAATGACAACAGGATTTTCAGCCTTTTGCATCATCTTAATCATCTCTGAGGCTTTAGCAGGATCAGCCGGATTTGATACCACCTCTGTATTCGTATATTTTACCGCATCTTTTTGAACTGGTGTGTTTAATACATCAATGGGGAACTCAAGATAAACCGGCCCTGGTCTTCCGCTTTGTGCGGTCCTGAAGGCAAGATCAATATATTCATTGATGCGTTCGGGTTTCTGGCAGACCAAAGTCTTTTTCACCATGGGTTTAATCACTGCTTCCTGGGGCATATCCTGGAGGTCCAGTTTTTCCTTGTTATCAAGTCCCACACATCCGGCTATTAATACAAGGGGGGTGTTTGAAAAATGGGCGCTGGCAACACCAGTTAAAGCGTTGGTAAAGCCCGGGCCCGCCGTTACCATGGCAACCCCTGCCCTGCGCGTCAGTTTCCCCCATGCTTCTGCCATAAATAAAGCAGACTGCTCATGCCGGGTATCAAAAATTTTAACTTCAGATCCTTCAAGATATTGATATATCGGTGTAATATGCCCTCCGCACAATGAAAAAATAGTGTCCACTTTTCTTTCAATCAATGCCTGGGCTACAAGTTCGCCTCCTGTTATTGTCTCTGCCATTTATTAAATTTCCTTTTTGCTGAAAATTGGTGAAAAAATTAATTTCTCTTGTTTGCCTGTAATCCTGCGCTATTTCTGCTCAACATATTTCATTTGCGGTCCTTATACCCTTTCATAGTTCCATTAACTGCCCCCCGCAAAGGTTCAGTGCCTGACCTGTTACATAAGAAGATAACTCTGATGCCAGAAACAAAGCCATGTCAGCAACTTCCCGGGGTGTTCCTATCCGTCCCATGGGAATAGTTTCACACATCTTTTGTTCGCGTTCCTCAACACTGGTATTGAAAAACTGCGCTTCCAGCTCAAATCCCCATTTTTTAAGTTCTGTCATAACCTGGCCGGGACATATGGCATTTACCCTGATATTCAGTCCTGCAAGTTCTTTGGCCATCACCTTGGTGAGCATTATCACTCCTGCCTTGGATACTGAATAGGCACCATTGAAAAGTGCCGGGACCTTACCTGCCCGAGATGCAATATTGATAATATTTCCACCTTTTTCCTGCATCATGGGGACAATAGCCTTGGATACCCTGAAAACCCCATGGAGATTGACATCAATGGTTTTCATCCAAGCGGTTTCATCATAGGTATGAATACCATTGGGCACACCAAATGAGGCGCCTGCATTATTGCATAAGATATCCACACGATCAAATTTCTTCTGGATGACCGATACCATATCCCTGATGGTTTCCATATGAGTTACATCAACATTGACTGCAAGCGTCTCTACCCCATACTCCCTTTGCAGTTCTTCTCCGATCACCATCATCTCATTCATGGAACCTGTTTTCACATCTGTACCCAGGCCTTTTTCGCTCCCATAGTCTGCGATGATGACATGACATCCTTTTGAAGCAAATTTTTTTGATATAGCATACCCGATTCCGGACTTTTTGCCGGAGCCTGTGACCAATGCGACTTTGCCTTTTAAATTCAAGTCCATTTTATCCCCTTAAAAATTTTTATTTAATACTGTGAATCAATTTTTAAACACGATAATCAAAAAGTTTTTCAAGGCTTTCCTTTTCAAGAATCGTCTTTGCAAATTTCTTCCTTATTCTTATAATAAAAATATATAGTGCCGATGCCAAGTTCGGATTTTTTTGTTTAAGGCAATTTGATCTTCTGTTTTTCCACATCAATATTCTGGCGATATAAAATAACCACATGACCAACCATACCGGCGATAAGAGATCCGGTGGCTTTGGCAATTTCTTTTGTTAAAGAATTTTTTAGATCCTTTTCTTTATAATCATTAAATTTTACTTTGATCAGTTCAGTGGCTTCAAGGGCTGTATCAATTTCTTCCAAAAGAGTTGGGGTAATTCCTTTCTGGCCAATAAACGCCGCCGGGTTAAGATTGTGGGCAATCCCTCTTAAATATTTTTTTTGTGATCCTTTTAATTCTTTCAAATCATGCATCCTTTAAAATTGAATTTTTAAAGATGTTATCATATCATAAAACAAATTAAATTAACAAAAATATCGCTATTTGGGTAAAATGTTAATATTAACAAAATCCCCAAATAGCAATTTTGAGAATTTATTTCCTGATCTGACCAAAAATGCTTTTTAAGATATTTTCCTCTTAATGCAGTGAAGGCCCGTTGACGAATATTTTTCAAACCTTATTGTATACGAATATGGTATGGTTTGACTGAATATGAATTTTAACTTTTTAACAAGGATGGTTTAATATGGCATTACAAAAAATAACATTGAATGTAGATGGAATGAGCTGTGGCCACTGCTCAGGAATGGTCCAGAGAACCCTTGAAGAGATAGAAGGGATTTTTAATGTATCAGTTGATCTTGAAGCCAAGAAGGCCTTTTTTGATGCAGATGACACCTCAGGCCTCATTGACAAGGCAATTAAAGAGGTAACTGAAGCTGGATACAAAGCATCAAGCTAATAGCGAATCTAAAAAACAGGCTGGAAACTTTTAATTTTTCAGCCTACCTCTAAATAAGTCTTTTAAATCATAATGACTGAATATAACAAAAATAAAAAAAGCGGAGTAAGAAGAATCCTGCTTATGGGTGTCTTCTGGAGGATATTATTTATCGAAGCCGCTCTCCTTATTTTTTCCCTTTTCTATAAATGGGCGGCTGAAGACGTATCCCACATTGACCTGTTCTGGTATGGTATAAGAATAATTATCATGGTGGGAATTATCATCGCATTTATGATGATAACATTGGAAAAATTTTTAAATCATCGAATCATAACCCCGCTTGAAAAAATTGCAAGATCCAACAAAAGAATTCAAAAAGACATTACCCGGGCAGGTCATATCGAACTTTCAGATGATGCTCCACAGGAAATAAAAAGTATTGTAACGTCCAGGGGGAAAATGCTGGAAACCATTCTTAGTGTTTCCGATGAACGCTTACGACTCATGAATTTTATCCGGGAGACCTTTGGCCGGTATCTTTCCAACAAGGTGGTGGATGAAATTTTAGAATCCCCAAAAGGCCTACAAATTGGCGGTACAAGAAAAATTGTGACTGTATTGATGGCTGACCTGAGAGGGTTTACAAGCCTTTCCGAAACCAGGGACCCCGAGGAAATGGTACAATTGTTGAACCGGTTCCTGGAAAAAATGTCTGTTATTATCCATAAATATGACGGTATCATAGATGAAATTATTGGCGATTCAATACTTGCAATTTTTGGTGCGCCTGAAAGTCATGGAAATGATCCGGAACGAGCTGTAGCATGCGCCCTTGAAATGCAGAACGCTCTTACCCCTCTAAATAACGAGATCCTTACGTCAGGGTACCCTCCCCTTGAAATGGGGATCGGAATCAACACAGGAACCGTTATTGTGGGAAATATCGGATCAGAGCTGAGAATGAAATATGGGATTGTAGGTGCTGCCGTCAACACTGCCGCTCGGATTGAATCCAATAGTATTGGTGGCCAGGTCCTAATCGGGAAATCCACCTATGAACTTGTCAGAGAATATGTCAAGGCAGATCCCGCTCAAACCGCCATGATGAAAGGTATGAAAAAACCCCTGGTTTTCTATTCCGTATTTGCCATTGAATCCAAATATATTGTTCTGCTTAATTCTCCTGTAGAAGGGAAAATGGTATTGCCCATAAGAATTCCTTTTCAATGCTGGAAAATTATAGACAAAAAAATTGACCTTATTCCCATGACAGGTGAAACCATAAGTATGGATGGTAACAAAATAGATGCCCACATCCCTTCAGGCCTGAAAATTTTTACTGACATCAGACTAAAATTTGATTTTTGTATTGACGCCCACTGTTTTGAAGATATATACGCCAAAAGTATTCCCTTTGAAAAAGGAGGGGAGAAAAGCTTTAACCGTCTTCAAATTACCTCAATGGATACAAAGGACAGAGCGATCTTAAAAAAGTGGATATCACAGGGTTTATATTAATATTAGCCTAAGTCCTTGTTCCCCAGGGTAATCGCATGTAACTTTTTTATGATTACTCCATACCCGTTCAGGTCAGTTTACCTTTCCTTCGCTGGATGGGACATGTTGACAGGTCCCAAGATGCTCATCCAAAGCAAACTGGCCTGAACTAATTGTTGCGCTGACAATTATAATCATTGTAACGGATAGCTGAACAAAATATTGTTTATATGCGTTAGCCATGCCTTGTTCCCTGTTTTAACTTGACAATTGTAGAAAATTGTTTTTGGATAGAATATTTTCATCTGTGATCTGAACCCTAATAATTATTTAAAAAGGGGATTTAATATCAGAATAAATAGTTTCAAATTTCATGATCCAAATAAAAGTGTTAAAATTTTTGTTTTTTGGTTTGTGATCATTATTATGGGATGGACCTTTCCTGGCTTGTCCAGAGCGCAGGAAAAAAGAATCACCAATGATTTGGGAATGGATTTCATCCTTGTCAAGCCTGGATCATTTATGATGGGCAGCCCTGAAAATGAGCTGCATCGTGATAAAAACGAAGTTCTGCATAAAATGAAAATTGTTAAACCTTTTTATCTTCAATCAACGGAAGTCACTGTTAAACAATGGAAAGCTGTTATTGGAAAAAAAATATTCAGCCGTAAAAAAGGAACGGATAATATGCCCGTTGTCCAGGTCTCTTTTTATGATTGTCAGAACTTTATAAAGAAACTGAATAAGATGAATAAGGGAGTTTACAGGCTTCCAACCGAGGCGGAATGGGAATATGCGTGCCGGGCGGGAACAATTACTGCATATAGCTGGGGGAATTCAATTGACTGCTCAAAGGCCATGTATGGGAATAACCGGCAAAAACGAACCGAGTGTATACAGCACTTCAAATCCATGGGGTTCGAGTCGAACCAAGCCGCACCAGTTAAAAGTTTTGCCCCTAATCCATGGGGATTCTATGATATGCACGGGAATGTCTGGGAATGGTGTTCAGACCCTTACTATGAATATACAAAGCATAAGGATAATACTGGATTTGACCTCATAAAAACAGATCCAAGAATCAAACGGGGGGGAAGCTGGTACAAATATGGATGGTATTGTCGAAGTGCCAACCGTGCCTATGCCCATCCAGGAGCAAAATTTAAAACAACCGGTTTCAGGTTGGTCCTTGAGGCTGATTAATGCGTGAAAAACTTCTGAGGTTTTTAAAACTGTATGAAGAAGAGATCAGTCTGCTCATGTGGACAGCCGCCCTTTTGTTTATTATACGAAGTTCTGGGGTTATTCTTACCAATTATGCTGAGACGGCTTTTCTAAAGCGCTATGGTGTTGAATATCTTCCCATAGTAAATATGGTCAACGCCATTGCCACTTTTTTTATCACGGGTTTTTTAGCGACCTTCATGGGAAGAGTGTCCGGGGCACAGCTGCTTTCCTATGTTTTTATTTTCTGTGGAATCAGTGTTACCCTGATTCGAATTTTAATTCCATTTGGTTTTGACCTTTTATATCCTCTGCTTTTTATGCTCAAGAGCCAATTTGAACTTTTGCAGGCAATGCTGTTCTGGAATATATGCAACGATCTTTTCAATACGCGCCAATCCAAAAGGATATTTCCCCTGCTAACGGCCGGCGGTGTGATAGGCCTTATCCTTGGGAGCTTTGGAACACCATATTTTGCAAAATTATTCCAGATGGATAATCTATTATATCTGTATTTGTGCACAACTCTTTTAGGAACTGCCATTGTTCAGTCCATGGGCCGTTTATACCCCTCCTTGTTTTTTTCAGCAAATAAAGAAAATAAAGAAAATAAAAAAGCTTCAATGATCCAGGAATTTAAAAATGTCCTGCCTTTGATCAAAGATTCGGTTCTCATAAAAATATTATTGGTTATGACGTTTATGCCCAACGTGATTATTCCTATAGTGAACTATCAGTTCAGTTATGCCATAAATGACCAGTTTGCAACTGAAGCCGGCATGATTGAATTTTTTGGATATTTCAAGGGCGGATTATACGTGGTCAGCTTGTTCATTCTCTTGTTTGTAGGTAGAATTTATGGGAAATGGGGCCTTCCGGTTGCCTTGATGTTTCATCCCTTTAATTATATGATTGCTGTTTTTGCATTTCTTTTAAATTTTGGCTTCTTTTCAGCCATGTATGCCAGGATGTCCACTAATATAATTCGAACGACCATAAATATGCCGGCAACTTCGATATTGATAGGACTTTTTCCAATATCCTACAGGGCAATGATACGGCCTTTTCTCAGGGGCACTGTTGTAAGGTTAGCACTTTTTGTAGGATCAGGCCTGATTCTGATATCTGGAAATTTTTTCCACCCTAAATATCTGTCCCTGGTGGCTTTGCCCTTTTTGCTGGCCTGGATTGCCGCACCAATCGTCCTTAAATCAAAATATCCTAAAATACTTATGGATTTGATTTCCAACAATCTTCTGGATATCAAAAGCATGGGACAAGAGGAACTGGAACAGATTTTCAAAGGAGACAAAATTTTACCGCAGCTTAAAAAGGCATTCCTGTCTGCCAGGGGGAAAGATGCAATCTGGTATGGAAATCTATTAAAAAATTTTGCCGCTCAGGATCTGGATCAAAGTATTCTTGAAGCTTTAGAAAATCAGGATGATGAAACCAAGATTGCTCTGATCAAAATGATTACCCCTCAGGGCATTGCTGCCTACATGGAGAATCTGATAAAATTTCTTGACCCCCAAAAACCTGAGGTGACAATTGCGATTTTAAAAATTTTCTGTCTCCAGGGGTCAAAATCAATAAAAAAAATTAATGTCTCAGTCTCCCCTTACATCAACAATCCACATCCGGTAGTAAAAGGATTTACAGCAGCATGTCTATATCAGGGAAACCCTGAAAAATATAGCATCATGATTGACAAATGGCTTGAATCAAACGATATCAACGACATTCAGTCCGGAATTGTCAGTGCAGGGTTGAGTGGAGAAAAACAATACATTGATATCCTTCTTAATATACTATCCAGGAATGATATTGATAAGATTATAACGGATATTATCATAGCCCTGTCCCGGCTTAAAGCCAAGGAATTGAACTCTGTTATTTATTCTTATTTTTCATATGACAGCAAAAATGTCCGGATGGCAGCACTTGACGCTCTTGATATCAATGATGATTTTTCACTGAAAAAGGCCATATTGCTCCTGGCTGACTATTCAGATTCCATTCACGAATTCGCCAAAGAAAAAATTAAAAATGCTGAATACCATAATAACAAGATCCTGGTTGAATGTCTGGGTCTTCCAGGCACCCGCATTAGAAGAGGCCTTTTTGAATTACTGGAAACCCTTGATATAAAAGAACTGGATGTGTTTATGTTTGCCAAAAATAATGTGGACAAATGTTATGCATATCTTGCCATGAGCCAGAACCTTAAAAAACTGCCCAAGGGAAAAATGCTGAATCTTGTCATTGAACACATACTTCAGCAAAAAGAGATCTGTCTTGAAAACATTCTTCGTGTGCTGGCAATTCGAGATCAGACCGGAAGGATGAAAACTGCATGGAGGGGGCTTTTCTCACCGGATACACGGCAGAGAGCAAACGCCATTGAACTTTTAAGTGACATAATGGACCACCGACTTTTTAATGCCATTCTTCCGCTTTTGGAAAGCCCGAGTCCGGCAATGGCGCTTATAGAAGGCAAAAAGGTGGCGGTAATCCCCAAATTCGATCCTGAAGGGAAAGAGGTTTTTTCAAATCTGTTATCATCTGAAGACTGGGTGGATGTAATAATGGGGCTCAGCCTTTCCTATGAAAACCCCTCACTTGTAGAAGGCAATGAGCTATTCAAAGAATTGGAAATTTCAATCAATAAGAATATTTTAAAGGAAGTACAAATGATTTTGATGAAGAATGGCCAAGCGCCAAAAAATCCACAGAAAATCAAATCAACCGAAATTCCTCTTGGCGAGAAAATACTTCTTTTAAAGGAGATTGAAATCTTTTCAGATCTCAGTCCTGCTGAACTGGCAGCCATCGCTACAGTAACCAAAGAACTTAATTATCTTGAAAATAGAACAGTTATCAAACAAAACGATGTGGGTGAAACCGTATTTCTGGTAATTGATGGCGAGGTGGAGGTAATCAAAGAAAAAACGAATGGGGATGAAATGGTTATCGCTACTATCGGTGCGGGAGATGCTTTCGGAGAAATGGCGCTGCTGGAAAATGAGGTGCGCTCTGCAACGATTAAGACAACAAAACCTTCCCGGTTTTTAATCATCCACCAACAGGAATTCACGGAAACTGCAATGGAATACCCCAGGATTGCTTTAAAGATCTGCAAGGTTTTAAGCAGACGCATCCGCAACCTTCACAGCCAGATTTGATATAATCTGTTATCACTTTAAAAGTTGTTTTTCTATTGCCTGTGCCAGGTCATCTCTTCCCTGTTCTTTGAGCATTGGAATAAGAGGCCTGTAAAATGGCGGCCTGACCCTGATAGTGATATCAAACTGGGAGATATGTTTCGGGGTAATTTCATCTTCAACAAAGGCCCTGGTCTTAGCCAGCAGGCCAAGGGCTGTTAATTCCGTCATGGTTCGGACACATTTTTCGCATTTACCACAATTTAGACGATCCGGAACATTGGCAAGGCACACCCTGAAATTCTGAAATGCTATATCCCATTGAGAAACAATCTTTATTTTTTCGATTCTGGAAAGATGATAATCCCTGTGCCTTATCCTGAGATCCAAAGAAGAATATTCAGGATCAAGAAGAGGGTGAGACCCACAGGGATGCAGGTTAGGTATGTCATAGGAAGATCCGATAAAAACCAGATTCATTCTCTTGGAAAAGGAATGGGAAATAGCTGCCAGAACCGAACCAAAAAAATAGTTGAGCCACAATTCCCGTTCATCGCAAAGATGCCTGATATTGGTATAAACCGGTATCAGTGAAAGTTCAGCATCATCGGTAATCTTTGAAATAGATTCCATTGCCCTGTCAAAAACATGGTATTTCATTCCCCGCTCAACCACACCGCCAATATCAAATCCATGAAGGAAAAAGCCATCTTTGACATAGCCCGGATGTTTGCGGGGATAATGAAGCCGGTTTAATCGCAGAGCAGCCAGAGAATCCATGCCGCCGGACATGAACATGCCGGCAACAGGTGTTTTGACCTGCCTGATTTCAGACATGACAGGCGCCTCTATTTTAAGTGGATGATATTTCCCTTTTGTCCAGTCAGAAAGGATATGCATGGCGGTTTCAAGGCCTTCTTTTAAAAATGGACAGATCTCTTGATCCATCACAAGTCTTTTTTCCCCAAAATGTATGGCCGGCAAAAGGCAGCCCACCAGAAATGAATGAGGATTGATATCAAAATATTTTGCATAGGCTTTGGAAGTCTTGATAAAAACCTCTTTATCAGGCTGACTGCAATCTTCAAAGCTAACAAGGGCCTTTGCTGTTATGCTTTCTTCATCCTGGATCAAATTAAAGTTGGAAATTTTCATAATCTAATATACTCGCCTGCTAGTTGTTGTAAGTTGATGTGACATATGCCAATATCTGCTTTGCAATATCTTTTCCCGTTGCAGCCTCAAGTCCTTTAAAACCGGGCGAATAATTGACCTCAAGTAACAGCGGCGGACCCCCTTTTTCCACAATAAGATCAATTCCGGCAATTTGAAGCTGACATGCTTTTGCAGCCTTAAGAGCTATTGAGGCACAGGCTTTTGTCAATTCAACAGGCCTGGCATGCCCTTTCTGGTGTATATTGGTTCTAAAATCCCGGCTGTCAGGAACAAGTGCCATTGCACCTGCTATTTTATCTCCTATCACAAACACCCTGATATCGGTACGTTCCTGCGGGTTAATGAACTGCTGAACTAAAAGCCCCTTCCCTGGATTGAGAAACCGGGTTAAAAAAGCTTTGGCTTCAGGCTGGCTGCTTATCTTTATAACTCCATCCCCACCCATTCCATCCACTTGTTTTGCTACAACGGGAAATCCTCCTAATTGTTTTACTGCAGACAAAAAAGATTCCGGCTTTGTGATAAAAATTGTTGAAGGAACATTAAGGCCTGATGACACAAGAGTCTGAAGGGTGATAAATTGATTCCTTGCAATTGTGACACCTTTAAGGCTGTTCACAAGGGGTATCTTGGAATGCATGAACTGGCGCAGAAGTACCAGCCCATAATCTCCCATGGGCGATCCCTGCCGGGGCATGATGACATCAAGTTTTTTGTATTGCTTTTCAATAAAAAATTCAAAACGGCTGCCTTTCAGAGAACACAAGATATCATAGGGGTTGATCAGAATGATTTCATTCCCTGAGTCTTGGGCTGCCTGTTTAAGGCGAGAATTGGGATGAAAAGAAAAATCATTAATGGTTAAAACACCGATATTCATAGTTTAAGTTTCCAGTCTTTTTCGATCATATGCCCGGGCATCCATATACCCAGTTCCTTACCAGCCTTTTTACTATAATACACGGCAATTTTTTTTGTTTTATTTTTTTTGGCAATTTTGTGAGTGGCTGTATTGTCTTCACTGATAATGGAAAAAATTTTATATTGTCCCGCTCTTTTTGTCAGTCCTTTCAGCAGTCTTGCGCCAACACCAAGAGCTCTGTATTCAGGTCGAACAGAAGTGTAGCCCCTTTCAACAAAGTGTTTAAAATCAAGTCCTGTAATGGTATCCAGTCTTTTAATGAATTCATCTCTTGGATGTTTCAGACTTGAATTGCCTACAATTATACCATTTTCCTGGGCATATCCTATTAAATAGGCTCTTTCAAGGTTGTACCGGACATATTTGGTATCCACAGATCCACCGGCTTCCACCATTGCACAGATCTCGTCTAGAAAACCAGGCGGCAGATCATCTGGTTTTCTATAATAAAAATTGATATCGCTTCCCAGTGAAATAATGGTTTCATTAATTTTGTCCGCTCTCAGGCAGAAAAGATTTTTTTTTCCGTGGTGTTTTAAATAAAGTAAAAGATGTACTGGATCTGACAAAAAATTCCAAAAGGGTTGGCCCACAAGCTTTTTTACACCTGAATATGCCTTAAGTGAATGATCCATACCATTGAGATTTGATTTGCCATAGGGGCCCGGACCAGCCGAATTTTCATAGGAATGAGCGATATTGGGATTTAAGGATATAAACCTGAGCCAATCCTTTTTATCCTCGCTGCCGGTCGTTCCTGTCAGTTCCACATGATTCCAGATGCCTTGTTTGGAAATATCCCATAAGTCTTTTATGTTATATGGGTCTTTTTTCCCAGGGTTTTTCCATTGGACCAGGGTTGTTCCAGAGGAAAAAATATTTTGGTTTTTATTATTGTCAGACATCTTTTCATAGTCTTCCATATCAGTCTGAATACCAAAAAAAAATTCGGCCGGGTTCTTTATTTTTAAAAAAATTTCAAAAGAAAAAAGGAGATTATTAAAAAAGAAGCCTTTTGCTCCGAATTTGTCATTCAACTTTGCCACAAAATCGCCCAAAGACAAGGAATCCTTAAAAAAATCAGCTTGAATCGGTAATATAAGTTCCGGTGCCAGGTATTCTTTTAAGGGGAACATGGAAAAATCTGGCTCGATATTTGAATATCCATTGTCACATTTCCAGGTAGTGTTTATCCATTTTAAAAAAAGCGACTGGTTTTGCAGGGAAAAAATCTGGCCTGGGTCAGGTGTGTTATTTCCTGCATGATATTTCTCCTGTAGAACAATTGTCTGTATTTCAGGAAAATTGGTTTTAATATATTTAATCATAGTGTTTGAAGGCGAGATTTGACTTTCAGAATCCAGAGCAATAATAACTGTCTCTGGAAGGGCCTGTTTAAGCATCAAACCAAATTTTTCATAATAAAAAGAAATAAAAAGTGGATTATTATTGTCATCAACAATACTGCCGGACAGAAAATTCCATCTGATCCTGGATGGATAAAAACCTGCTGAATACAAAAATAATAAATCATCTATCCGGTTTCGGGCTACTAAATATTTTTCAGGGTCATAAAATGATTCCGACCTGAAATACTCTGTTGAGAAAGGTTGAAAGGACAGGCTTTGAAATACTTTTTCCAGCACCCTGAAGTCTTTATTGGAGATCAGGCTTTTTTTCTTGTTTTGTACAAAGGCCTTAAACCCTATTTCAAGCACTCTTTTTGAAAAAACATGGTTAGTAAAAAAATCAAGATTTGCATCGTATATTACGACATTAAAGTCCTCTGGCGAAAAACATCCCGCTGCAAAGGCTCCCGTAAAAGAGGGCATGGCAGGGCTTGTCAACGGTGGGGTGACGATCATAATACTTTTTTTATTCATGATTTTCATAGCTTTCATTGTTCTGTTATGATACCTTATCGGCTTGACGCTTGCAATATAGTATTTTGGACAATACTTTAAGGAATTTAAGTTAACGACCATGAAAATTGCATTTTTAATGGATAATCTAAGACAGATCAATCCAGTATTGGAAACCACAAGCTACCTGATGTACGAATGCAACCAGAGAGAACATACTGTATTCTTTCTGGAACCCCACGACGTCTATATACGTAAAAATCAAGTTGTTGCAAGGATGAGAAACATTTCAGTAAAACCAAATCTTCGCATTGAAGATTATTGGCAGTTGCTCATCGAATGTCTGAACAAGGATGATCTGATATTTGAAACAGTTACAGATCTGGATGCCCTGTTTTTACGAAAAGATCCTCCCATAATTTATCAACTCATGGAATTTTTAGGCCCTGTCAGCGACAAAATTTTCATGGTTAACGATACAATGGGGCAAATAAAGGGCAACAGCAAGGTTTATGCCCTGAACTTTCCGGATATTATTCCTGAAACACATATCTCCAGGGATCCCAGCAGGATCAAAAAAATCGTTGATAATTTTGGTGGGGACATGGTGATAAAACCGCTTCAGGGGCACGGAGGACACGGTGTAATCAAGGTAAGTAACCGGGATCAGGAAAATCTAAATTCATTGATCAATTATTATATTAATTCAAGCAAACCCTATCCTGAACGCCGCCCCACACTGGTTCAGGAATATCTGGATATTGTCAAACATGATGGAGATGTCAGGATTTTACTCTTAAACGGGGAAATTTTAGGGGCCATGGGCAGAAAATCACTCCATGGTGACTTCAGAACAAATGTCCACGCCGGTGCAAAAGTATTTAAACATGAAATCACACACAAAGAACGGGAGATATGCGAAGTCCTGAAAGATCAGTTAATAAAAGACGGTTTATATTTTGTCGGAATTGATATTATCGGAGACAAACTTGTTGAGATTAATTGTGTGAGCCCGGGGGGCATACCCAGAATAAATCAATTGGATAACGTAAAACTGGAAACCAGAGTCATTGATTTTATTGAGCAGCAGATTAAAGGCCCTTGGAAATGAACGTCCAAAAAAGGCAGAGCAGCTTATTTAATAATTATTTAATGCGCATCTTATTTTCAGGGCTTGTAATATTTATTGCTGGTACTTTTTTATCCTGCCAGGAAAGTAATAAAACAAACCTGCTTAAAATAGGATTGCCGGAAGAACCCAAGTCATTGAATGTCTGGCTGGCAAGTGATGCCAACTCACGTAAAATACTCTCCCAGATCTACCAGTCTTTGTATACGCGAGATCCAAAAACATTAGAAATAATTCCCTGGCTTGCCAAGGAAGACCCTGTTTTCAATAAAAAAGACCTTTCTTATACTGTAAAATTAAGAGATGCAAAATGGTCTGATGGAAGCGATTTTACATCTGGTGATGTTGTCTTTACTAAAAAATTGTTCCTTGATTTTAAAATCCCCCGTTATGCCAGTAAATGGAAGTCGATAAAAAAGATCGATGTCATTGACGATCACACACTTATTTTTTATTTAAAAAAACCTTCAGCAATTTTTCTTTCCCGGGTTCTAACCGCTCCCATGGTATCAAGAAAAGAATGGGAACCAATAGCAGAAAAGGCAAAAAAGACAAAAAAACCTTTAAGAGCGTTGCAGAATCATATTGTTGAAAAACCTCTGGGTACAGGTCCTTTTATTCTGACTGAACATAGAAAAGGCGCCTATATTTATATGAAGAAAAATCCTTATTTTTTCGGAACAGGCAAGAAAATCGCCAATCATATTCTCGGACCCTATGTAGACTCCATTCTATTTAAAATATACGGTACCAGTGATGTTGCAATTTTAGCGCTTAAAAAGGGTGATATAGACATGTACTGGTGGGATATCCAGCCTGGATATATAAAGGAACTGAAAGCACACCCCGATATCAAAGTATTTCTGAACAAAAAAAGTGCTTTGTATTACATGGGATTTAACTTAAGAAAACCACCATTTAATGATAAAATTTTGCGGCAGGCTATCGCAACTCTTATTAACAAAGAATTCATCCTTACAAGAATTCTTCAAAATTATGGTTCGCCCATGCGGTCTATTATTCCGTCCGGTAATACCTTCTGGCACAATCCCAATGTCCGTCAATATGGTGAAGGATTAACAAATGAAGATCGGTTCAAAACAGCCTATGAGATGCTTAAAAAAGCAGGTTATACATGGGATAAAGAACCTGAGTTGTCTAATAGTGAGGTTGTTGCGGGACAAGGGATACGTCTTCCCAGCGGGGAATTAATGGATAATTTTGTAATCCTGACACCCCCTGCTGATTATGATCCCAAAAGGGCCTTTGCCGGGATGATGATACAGGAATGGATTAGAAAAATGGGTTTACCTGCTTTTGCAAGACCCATGTCCTTTAACTCGCTTATCGACCGGGTAAAAGGAAAACATGATTTTGATTCCTTTATTTTAGGATATGGTAGTCTCAATCTTGATCCGGATTATCTAAGAGCATTTTTCTATTCAAAATATGACAAGCCCAGGGGATGGAACATGAGCGGGTACAATAATCCTGCTTTTGATAAAATTGCTGAAGAGCAACAAAGCGTTATTGATGTTGAAAAACGAAAAAAAATAATTTTTGAAATGCAGGCCATTCTCATGGAGGATATCCCGTATATCCCTTTATACAATCCTCATATTTTAGAAGCTGTTTTCACAAAAAGGTTTAAAGGCTGGGTGGAAAAAGTAGACGGTATCGGCGATATCTGGTCTCTATGTATGGTAAAGCAAAACAATTGATAGTTTAATAACCAGGATAAAGATAAATGGGAACAAAGAAATTTATTTTCAAAAAACTGATAGAAATAACACTCCTTTTCTTTATTATTCTTACGGTTTTGTTTTTTCTTTTCAGGGCAGCTCCCGGTGATCCTGTCTCAAGAATGATAGACCCCACGCTGACACCCGAGGATATCCAGCACCTGATCGCACAGCTTGGGCTTGATGAGCCGGCATGGAAGCAGTACTTTATTTATATAAAAAATTTTTTTGCAGGTAATATGGGTTACTCCTTTCATTATGGAGAACCTGTCAGCAATATCATACTGGAAAGGATGCCATGCACCATTCTGCTTTTTACCACATCTACACTTTTAGCCGCATTTGTAGGTGTTTTGCTGGGAAAAATATCAGCCTGGAAACAAGGAACAGGACTTGATAATTTTTTATCAATAAGTGCTCTTGTCTGTCATACACTTTTTATCCCCTGGTTTGCTTTGCTTATTTTATGGGCACTTGCCTATAAGGTTGGCTGGTTCCCTCTGGGGGGAATTATTTCCCCGGAATTATGGATACAGGACACATCAATTATCGTAAAAGTAATGGATGTCGTACACCATATGTTTTTACCTTTACTCACCCTTTTTATTATTCACCTTGGCAGCTATCTTTTACTCATGAGATCCAGCATGTTGAGCGTACTCAGGGAAGATTATATTATTACTGCAAGGGCAAAGGGGCTTTCTGATAAAATAATACGAAATAAACATGCAGCAAAGAATGCTGCCCTGCCCGTTATAACCAGCGTGGGACTCAGTCTTGCTTTTTCCATTAATGGTGGTGCTTTAACAGAACAGATTTTCACCTGGCCAGGTATTGGAAGAGAGCTTATTTTTGCTGTAAGCAACAACGATTATCCTTTGGCCCAGGCATGTTTTTTACTGATCACTGCCGTGGTGCTGATTGCTAATCTGATCGTGGATCTTTTGTATGCATATTTGGACCCGAGGATCAGCTATTGATGGAAAATTCAAAATATATATCAAAAAATAGAAATCACTCTATTGAAAGATTTACAAAGGCCTGGGCCATATTTATAAAAAACCCCATGGGGAAAACAGGCCTTATAATTTTATTGGTTTTCATGCTCATGGCCGTTGCAAGTTTTTTCGTCCCGCTATTAGGTCCTGTTTATCATCCTATGACTGGTGTGGATCCAAACATAACATATTCAACCGGACCCAGTTTTCAGCACTGGCTGGGAACGGATTTTATCGGGAGAGATCTTTTTGTACAGCTTTTGGAAGGTGCAAAAGTAGCTTTCATTGTCGGACTTTCCTGTGCTTTCATCAGTGTTGTTCTCGGCACTGCAATAGGAATGATATCCGGGTATGCAGGCGGAATAGTTGACACAATCCTCATGAGGATCGCCGATATATTCATGGTGCTGCCTTCTCTTGTTATTCTTCTGATTCTGGCATCATTGTGGGAGTTGAGTATCTGGGTTATTATTTTTATTATTGCGATAATGAGATGGCCATCCGTATCAAGGATTATCCGTTCCCAGACCCTGTCATTGAAATCAAGGCCGTTTATTGAAGCCTCCAGGGTGGCAGGGGCATCAAACTTCAGAATCATCTTTAAACATATTATGCCCAATGTTCTTCCCTTGGCATTCTTATATATGACATTCAGGGTTACAGCAGCCATTCTGGTAGAAGCGGCACTGTCTTTTCTGGGCTTTGGAGATCCCGGCCAGGTCAGCTGGGGAATGATGCTTCAATGGGTGTGGAGTTCAGGTCATATGTTTCAGGCGCCATACTGGCTTTTACCTCCCGGTATTTGCATCTCTTTGTTGACCCTCTCATTTTACATGTTGGGCCGCGCAATGGATGAAGTTCTTGATCCAAGGCTTCGAAAAGAAGAAGAGGGAGAATAAATGGCAGTACTAAAAGTTGAAAATTTAAGTGTCGGATATAAAAGTAAAAAAGGCCTTGTTAATGCCGTCAATAACATTTCCTTTTCAATAGAGCAGGGCCAGTCGTTGGGATTTGTTGGAGAATCCGGATGTGGAAAAACCACAATTGGAATGGCGCTTATGGGCCTTTTGCCTGAAAATGCATCCATTTTACAGGGCAACATAATTTTTAATGGCAAAAACCTTGCTCGTTTTAATGATGATGAATGGAGGAATTTCAGGGGCAAAGAAATATCAATGATATTCCAGGCTGCTATGAATGCTCTGAATCCTGTCATCCGGGTTGATGAACAGATCGCAGAAGTTATTGAGACCCATAATCCTGAAATGCCCAAAACAGATGTTTACACCCAGGTAAAAAAAATGTTCAACCTTGTTGAAATTCCTGAAAATCGTTTAAGGGATTACCCCCATCAATACAGTGGTGGCATGAAACAAAGGGCTATTATAGCAATGGCCCTTGCATGCAAGCCAAAATTAATCATTGCTGATGAGCCTACAACGGCTCTGGATGTAATTGTTCAGGATCAGATTCTTAAAGAAATCAAACAGATTCAAAAAGCCTTGAATACCAGTGTAATTTTTATTTCCCATAATATTGCAGTGGTAGCAGATGTCTGCAAGGATATCTGCGTGATGTATGCAGGACAGATAGTAGAAAAAGGGACAAGAGAAGAAGTCTTTAAATTTCCAAGGCACCCTTATACTAAAACCCTATTGGGATCATACCTGAGTCTGGAGTCAGAAGAAAATATCAAGGTTCCTGAAATGAGAGATTCTCCTGATTTGATAACAACTACTGGAGTCTGCATGTTTGCTGAGAATTGTAATTGTAAATCTCAAGACTGTAAAAACAAGACACCTGAATGGGTGAATCTTTCTTCAACTCATCAGGCCCTTTGTTTCGAAGACGTACTAAATAAGGACGAAAATGACTGAGGAACAAAATAAACAAACCCCTATTATTGAATTAAATGGCGTGACAAAGGAATACTGTTTAAAACAAACCTTTTTTTCAAAAGGCGATGCCTGTGTTCTTGCCACCAACAATATAGATTTGACAATACAAAAGGGAGAAATTTTTGGTCTTGTCGGCCAGAGCGGCAGCGGTAAAACAACCATAGGAAGGCTTTTGGTAAAGCTTGAAGAACCATCCAAAGGGATTATAAAGATGAATGGAAAGCCCATACACGATCTTCATGGAAATGCTTTGAGAAACTATCGGTCAAAGGTTCAAATGATTTTTCAAGATCCATATCAGTCCTTGAATCCACATCTTTCCATTTCAGAGACTATTTTAGAACCCCTGATTGTCAATAAAATAGGCAATACCATCACCCGTCAGACAAAGGTAATTGAGACTTTAGAAATTGTTGGGCTATCTCCCGGAGAAGACTTTTACCACCGGTATCCCCACCAGTTAAGCGGCGGACAAAGACAGCGGGTTGCCGTGGCACGGGCGATTGTTCTGGGCCCGGAATTTATTGTTGCAGATGAGCCAACCTCAATGATGGATGCCACCATTGCCATCCAGCTTTTCCAATTATTGCTGGATATCAGAAAAAAATTTAATATAACCTTCCTTTTTATCACACACAATCTGGCTGCAGCCAGATACCTGTGCAATCGGATTGCGGTAATTCACAATGGAGTGATCGTTGAAACCGGAATCGCAGATAACATTATTAAAGACCCTCAACATGCCTACACCAAAAAACTGATCCTGGCACAACCCGGATTAAGCTTGAAAAAATAAATCGTCAATTTTAAATATATGGATATCTCAAAATGAAAGAAACATTATTCATACAATTTTATGCTAAAACAAAAAGTGGCTGGTTTGATCTTTGCAATGGATTTTCAGACACATGGGACCTTTGTAGCAATAAAGGGGACTTTTACTGGATGGCCCATGAAGAAGACAATGACAAGTGGTATCTTAAAGAAACCTATCAGGATATTCCCCTTCCCATACAAAAGGGAACCGTCTATATCAGTGCAAGTTACGTCAATCATCTTTATCAGGCCTATACCTGGTCAATACAATATCCCGACATTCGCTTCATTGTTGGCGGACCAGTGGCATCTGAAAGAAGCTTTGGCGGCGGCAATTGGAATTCCGTCCATTTCAAAGTTGAAAAAGACCTGCCGCCCAACCTTTTTCTCACGGGCCAAAGTGTTGAAAGTCTCTTTAAAGTACCGGAGTTTTCAGGGAAGTGGAAACTTACAATTCCTGATGCCGTGCCAAAAGACAGCAAAATTTATTTTTCCTATACCCTTGAAAATCAATGCTATTGGAAAAAATGCCCTTTTTGTTCCATTGCCCAGCATTGCAAGGAGCATTTCAGAAAACGCAAAAATCTGGATCTTGAATTCAAAGACCTGGACTTTAAGGGCCACAAAATTGTCCGTCTCAATACAGGCTCTATTACGCCGGAGCACATCAAAGCCATTCTTCCAAACCTGCCAATAGGAAATGATATCGAATACCGGTTCTTTATGCGGGCAGCTAAAGCCGAGACAAATGCCTTAAAACAGGCGGTTAAAAACTTTGACAAAAAAATCCCGGAATGCACATTGGGCTTTGGTATTGAATTTCCTTCGGACCGGATGTGGAAATATCTGGACAAGGGTACTATCATGAGCGAAGTTATTGAAACCCTTGAATTTTGCATGCAAACCGGTTTCAAAGTCAATGCCAATGTTATTCTTGGGTGGAATAATCTTATAGACCAGGATCTGAAAGATCTGGAAAAATTCATGGACAGCCTTTCAGGACACACCGTCACCACCTTGCAGCTTAGATGGCTTTTTGCCCATCCATACACAAAAATATATGATACCTATGACGGTGTTGATGATACCATTCGGTTGGGACCCTTTAATTGCGGGTTTAATGTAAAAGTGAATGACGAGCAAAAAGAATTGAATCTTGCAGCAGCCAAAATCATCAAGGGAAAATGTGATCTTAAGCATATAAAACTGGAAGGCTATAAAAACTTAAGAAAGGGCCAGCTATAGCAGACCTTTCCATAAAAGTCACAACCCCTTTTTGTTCAAAGGGGTTGTGACTTTTAGTTTTCTATACTTTTTTCTCCCTTAAAATGGTAACCAGCAAAGCGATTATTGCCGGGATCAATAAAATCATTATTATAATGCCTATTCCCATGATACCCTCCTAATCAATTTTTTGAAGCCATTTCTTTCTTGTCAGTTTTAGTATATTGATCAGATAATGCTGCCAATCCTCCAATGGTGCCAAGGTTCATGGATTCAAGAGCAGAACTTGGCACAACGATCAATGACCCTTTTTCCTTTAACCCCTCAAAGAGCATGTTCATTCCCCGAAGTTGGAGAGCAATGGGGTTGTCACGGTATTGTTCCGCTGCAAGGGCAAATTTTTCAGCGATTTCGGTTTCCGCTGTTCCCAGGATAATTCTGGCCTGACGTTCTCTTTCTGCCTGGGCCTGCTTGCTCATGGCGTCGGAAAGGGCAGCAGGGATAACTATATCCTTGATGCCCACCGTCTGGCATGAAATTCCCCATGGATTGGTATGCTCATCCATTATTTTCTGCAGGGCCCGGGCAATTTTATCCCTGTTCTGAAGAATATCTGCAAGTTCATGTTTGCCAATGATATCCCGCAAACTGGTCATTGCGACATAGGTCACAGCTTTGATATATTGGCGGACCTCAAGGGCTGCTTTTTCTGCATCCCAGACTGTCCAGTACACCACAGCATCCACATTGACTGGAACAGTGTCCCGGGTCAATGTTTTTTCCGCTGAAAAATCGGTTACCCTCACCCGTTGATCAATAAAGACGTCGATCCGGTCAATGATGGGAATGATAATGAACAAACCCGGGCCCCTCAGGCCTTTAAACTTTCCCAGCCTCAAAAGAACTGCCTTTTCCCACTGATCTGCGATCTGGAAACAGGAGGCAATAAAAAGAGAGGCGATCCCACCGGCAAGGGCCAGGAACATATTAAGGGAGCCCATGAGGCTGAGAATCAGAAAGAGTGATCCAAGAACCAAAAAGATCACAATTGAAAACGGGTTAAACCATCTTAATTTCTTCCACTGGTCATCATTCCAGTTGTTTTTCATTTTTCACCTCCCTGTTTTGTCTGTAATTGCCTGACAATCTCGTTCGTGGAGAAACCATAGCTGGATGCAATACTGAAAAATTCAGAACATATACTGGCAAGTTTTTTTTCTCTCTCCTCTGTTGGAATTTGGATTTCCAGATTGCCGATAAATGTGCCGGTTCCCTGCTGAGTTTCAAGAACATTCTGAATTTCGAGTTCCCGGTAAGCTTTGCTCACTGTGTTCAGGTTGACTTTAAGAAGTACTGCAAGTGCCCTGACCGTTGGAAGCTGTTCACCGATTTTCAACGTCCCCGTTGCAACACCAAATCGAATCTGGTCAATAATTTGGCGGTAAAAGGGAATACCGCTTTTCGGGTCCAGCATAAAGTCGATCATTGCCATCACCTCCTGTTCTTTGGCCATACAAAAAAAGTTGGTCAAATTTAATTTTTATTCTTATAGTTTACTATTGTATTAGTCTTATATGACAATATAAAATATGGAAAGTCAAGAAAAAATTATTTTTTTGTCTTACTTGGCAGAATGTCCCTCGCATTAATCGGTCTTGAAAAATTGTTATTTGGAAAAAAAATTGCTGATAGTTTTACTGCTTAATTTAAAAATAGTATTTTTGATATAAAACCAGTGTTTAGGGAAAATGCCAATATTGGCATTTTCCCTAAATGACCATAAATCACTGAATCCCATTTTTTTTTTTGCAAAGCACAGTGTTTTTTGGTAGCGTAATTTTAACAATTTTTTATAGATAGAATTTGAATTTTTCTTTATTGGGACAATTATGCTTATTCCAAGAATCCTTATTGTACGACACTTAGAATCAGTCCCATTTATAATTGGAGATCCCCTAAATGGTCGATAAACCAAGCTACGAAGAATTAGAACAACGGGTCCAAGGATTACAAAAGATAACTAACGAGCTCAGACAGGCGGAGAAAGCACTATTGGAAAACGAAAAAAAGTTCAGATTTCTCACCGAAAATATTGCTGATATCGTCTGGACTCTTGATCGCAATTTTAAAACCACATATGTTAGCCCTTCCATTGAGAACATGCTTGGCTTTACACCGAAAGAACGAAAACAACAAAGCCTGGAGGAAATGATTACACCGGATTCCCTTCAGAAGATCCAGATGAAATTCTTAGAAGAACTTGAGCACGACGAGAAAAATCTCTCTGATCCAGAAAGATTTATAACTATGGAGGTCCAATACTACCGAAAAGACAATTCCATAGTCTGGATGGAAAACAGCATAAAGGCGATACGTGACCCAGCAGGTAAAATTGTCGGAATGCATGGTGTTTCGCGTGACATCAATAAACGCAAAAAGGCGGAGGAAAAACTGCGAGATAGCGAAACACGATTTCGGATTCTTACCGAACAATCTCCCAACATGGTTTTTATAAATGCGAATGGGAAAATTGTGTATGTAAATGATCGATGTTTTGAAATGATGGGTTATAGCAAAGATGAATTTTATTCACACGATTTCAACTTTCTTTCTTTAATGGAGCCGGAATCCCAAAAACAGGCGAAATCGTTCTTTAAAAAGCACATGGAAAACATTGAGGTTCCTCCCCTTGAATATAAAGTTATTAAAAAAGACGGCAGCATGATTGAAACGATAATCAATACAAAACTAATAGATTATCAAGGGGAGAGCGCAATTCTTGGAGTAGTGACGGATATTACTGAGCAAAAGCGTATTGAGAATGAACTCAGAATTCGTGATGAGAAACTGTCTCATTTGTCTAATCAGACCGAACAGTTAAGTCTGGCGACAGCATCCATGATTTCAATCAAAGAAGAACAAGAATTTTTTGATAAAATCAGCAAAGCAATTGTTGATTTTTCTGACTTTAAAAGAGTGATTATCTCTTTATTTAAAGACCAATCTCCTTTCAGGGATATTATTGCCTTCGGCGGAGTAGAATCGGATTTGATTGATAAGCTGAGGAAAGTGGAAATGCCAAAAGCCTGGTATGATAAAGTTTTTATTGAAGAAAATATTGTCGGGCATTTCAGCTACTATATTCCCCATACAAAAAAAAACATACTGAACCAAGAGGCAACCATATACGGTAGCGGATTTGTGCCGGAATTTGAAAACAGATGGCACCCGGAAGACAACCTTTTTGTGAGAATGAATGACCAAAAAGGCAACTCTATAGGCGTTATATCCGTTGATGAATCAAAATCGGGATTAAAACCCAGCCCTGAAAGGGTTAGACCTCTGGAAATTTTTTCAAGCCTAATTTCACAGATCGTTATTCTTAAAAAAGAACAAGCAGAGAAAAGGGATATAGAAGCTCAGCTCCAACAAGCCCAAAAAATGGAATCCATAGGCACTTTAGCCGGCGGTATCGCTCATGATTTTAATAACATTTTGGGTATTATTGTTGGTAACACAGAGCTTGCTTTAGATGATGTTCCAAAATGGAATTCTGCTTATCATAGCCTTGAAGAGATCAAGAAGGCCAGTCTAAGGGCAAAAAATATTGTTAAACAACTTTTAAGTTTCAGCCGGAAAACCGATCAGAAACTGCAACCCATTCAAATTGCTTTAGTCATTAAAGATGCATTGAAATTTTTGCGATCAACGATTCCAACCACAATAAATATTCACCAGAGGATTCAAACCACTGAAGAAATGATTCTTGCTGACCCAACTCAGATCAACCAGATCATAATGAACCTGTGTATTAATGCCTCCCACGCCATGGAGCAAACCGGCGGGGATCTGAGTGTCACTTTGAAAAAGGTAATTTTGGACAATAACTCCGCCAAAAACAATTCTGGTTTGAAAAGCGGGGCTCATGTCAAGATAATGATAAGCGATACAGGCCCGGGCATAGATCCGGAAATCATCGATCAAATTTTTGACCCTTATTTTACAACCAAGGAAGTAGGCAAAGGTTCCGGCATGGGTTTGGCTGTAGTACACGGCATTGTTAAAAATCATAGTGGAACAATTGTCGTTGAAAACGGTCTGGGCAAAGGCACTACATTTATCATATTTTTCCCTTTGGCTTCAAAAAAAGCGATGGTTGAAAGCAAAATTTCCCAGGATATTCCAAGGGGAAATGAAACTATATTATTTGTGGATGATGAAATCTCCATTGTAAAAATGGTGAAAAGGATGTTTGAGCGCCTGGGATACAAAGTTGAAACCGCTACAACACCGCAAGATGCTTTGGAACGATTCAGCTCAAATCCTGATCATTTTGATCTTGTCATAACTGACATGACCATGCCCCAGATGACGGGTGTTAAATTATCTGAAAAGCTGATGGCCATTCGAGAAGATATCCCCATCATTATCTGCACCGGTCACAGTGCGCTTGTTGATGAAGAAAGAGCAAAAGATCTGGGTTTGGCAGCCTATGTCATGAAACCAATCGACATGCTGGAAACAGCACAGACGATTCGAAAAGTGCTTGAAAAATAAATAATTAAAACCTGAAAATTGCATATTTCCTTCATGCCTCGTACCTGCCCTATTAAATGGCTGTGTTGACTTTATTTTTCAAATGATTATTCTGGACAGAGTAATTAAAGGAGCCCCTATAATGAAAAAAAATATGGTATCACCACCTCCCGGGATAGATTCCCTGACATCTGTTGTCAGTTTTGACCCGCTTTTGGACTTTGGGGAAAAAAATCTGGTGCCAAATTATCCCCACATGAATTTAATGTTCCTGGAACTGAAAGATAAATTAAGACAGGTCCCGGAAATAAGAGGTTCGGTCAAGGATATTGAAGACCTGACGAAATATCAAGATATCATGATCCCCCTTATGAGTGCCATATTTCCTCCGGCATCTTTTCACAATGATATCATGGGTGCCTTCACCCCCTGCACACTCCAGCCTTTTTTTGTGACTCCAAAATTTCAGAGATTATTTCTTGACAATAACAATAGTATTAAAGCCGATCTAAAGAAAATCGTTGAAACAGAAAAAACCAAAAAAATGGTGGATATCTATTCCTTAGTGCTTGAACGGATTTATGATTTTAGCTATGACCAGTTCGATACCATGAATATAAAAAAGATTCCGGAAGTAAAAACCGGTCTGGATCGTTATTATAGCTTTACACCTGATTTTCAATTCGTCCGGATCCGGGCGCTTGAACCGCCAAGAAAGCTTTCAGAAGATGATCGAGCTATGATCAGCAATCATATTCATGACATTGATATTTTAAGCCGGTATATTGACTTAAGTAAATTTGAATTCTCAGGTTTTACCATTGTCAGAGCAATGGATGTAACGGAATCTGAAGTTATTTCTGCCTTTAAAAGAGATCTGATCGATCAACAGGCCATTTTTTCTTCAGAAGGAATGACTCTTTTAGAATCACGGATTCAGGTTCTTTTCCGGAGGCCGGACATGACCATCGGTATTGGAGCCCTTCAAGGAGATCAGGTCATGCTCATTAAAGGTGACTGTAACTCTAATATCAATTGTCTGTTTGCCAATTCCCATCATATTGACCTTAAAGACCTTAAGGGTTCTGTTTGGTTGCAGGCAGTGGAAAAAGGATCTGTATTGTATATACCTGATCTTGCAAAAAAACCAGACCTCATTCCCGTAGAACAGCAGGCTTTAGCCGTTGGCTTAAGATCAATGCTTTTATCTCCTTTGTATTTTCAGGGAGAAATCATCGGGCTTCTGGAAATTTTTACCAGGACTCCAAATGATCTGGGCACCATCAATTCCGTGCTTTTGGAACAGATCACCCCTTTGTTATCACTGGCTTTAAAAAGAGGACAGGATGAATTGGACAAACAGGTCCAGTCCATTATCAAGGAGAAATGTACTGCTGTCCATTCTTCTGTGGAATGGCGTTTTGAAAAAGCGGCCATTGCCCATATGGAGCGAATCCATGATGGCAGCCATAACTCAGAAATGGAACCCATTGTTTTTAAGGGTGTGGTTCCTTTTTACGGTCAATCTGACATCCGAGGTTCTTCTCTGGCCAGAAACAAAGGAATCCAGCAGGACCTGACCCAGCAATTGACCCTGGCTCTTGATGTAATGGATGCAGGCTCAAAAAAAAGACCCTGGCCCCTGTTGGGTGAAATGAAATACCGAATTGAAACCCTGATTCAGGACATTGGATCTGGAATATCCTCAGGTGACGAGAATGCCGTGTTTTCACTTCTGAATAATGAGGTGGCGCCTTTCTTTGGAGACCTGACCGGACTGGGTTCTGAGGTTTTAAAACGGATTGAGATTTATAATGCTGCCCTGGATCCATCAACAGGTATGATTTATAATAAAAGAAAAGATTACGAAAATAGTGTATCCAAATTAAATAAAACCCTGGCCGTCTATATAGACCAGAAAGATGAATTGATCCAGCAAAATTTTCCACACTATTTTGAAAAACGTCAGACAGACGGGGTCGACTATATGATGTATATAGGAGCCTCCATGATGGAAAACCAAAAGCTTGCCAAGTTTCATATCAAGGATTTAACTCTCTGGCAGCTGATGCTTTCCTGTGGCCTAGCTTTGCAGACAGCAAAGGTTAAAAAACAATTGAAAATCCCTTTGGACACCTGCCATCTAATCCTGATCAACCACACCCCGCTGTCTATCCGATTCAGGTTTGACGAAAAGCGGTTTGACGTGGACGGAGCCTATGATGTCCGCCATGAAATCATAAAGTCACGCATTGACAAGGCTCTGATTAAAGGATCAGGGGAAAGACTGACCCAGCCCGGCCGCATTGCCGTGGTTTATTCAAACCCGGAAGAAGGGAAAGGAATCCAACAACATATTGATTTTCTCATTAGCACGGGCAAGCTCCATGATGACCTTGAAATTCTTGATCTGGATGATATGCCGGATGTCAGGGGTTTAAAAGCCCTCAGGGTTGGTGTGAATCTGAAATCTGCGGCCGATAATAATATCATTAACATAAAAACCGGATAACTCTGCCTTTAGAATTTTTTCTATTGACATTTTTTATATATTTATTTATCGTTAATAGACGATAAACGATAATACAATTGATAAAACTTTTGAAAATTATAATTGACACTTTGAAACTGGATTATAAAAAACCAGATGAATACTGCGCAGCTTGCAAAGATATTTAAAGCATTAGGCCATCCAACACGGATAAAAATCGTTGAACATCTTATTGATATAAATACCTGTATCTGTGGAGAAATTGTTAATATCTTTCCCTATTCTCAATCCACTATCAGCCAGCATTTAAAACTGTTAAAAGAATCCGGGATTGTCTGTGGGGAAATCGAAGGCCCGAAAACTTATTTTTGCGTGGACAAGGCTGTTTTAAATAAATTTAAGCAATATATCCAAAATTTATAAGGATAAAAAATAAATGGATAAAATAAAGGAATTCATATCTATTAAACCTTCTGGTCAAAAAAAAATCAAAATCTCAACCTTTGATGTAAATATCATGCCTTCAATGGATGAAGCTGGTTTGAAGAGTTCAGGTGAACCTTCCAGCACCATGGCAGGCTATGAAAAACCAGGCTACAAACTATGTTCTTATGTGGAAAAATTTATTAAAACCGATGCCGGGATTATCCCTATCATCAAATCAAAGCTTGGAAAGGATGACCTTTTTTCAACATTGTACGTCAGATGCGGAATAAGCCGTAATAAATATACAGTGGCTCCCGGGCTTTACGGCATAGGACAACCAGATAAAAATTGTGAAGTGCTTGTTACTGCAAATTTCAAACTAACATTTGATCATTTGAGAAAAGAACTTGATGAGATAAATGCATGGATTCTTGTTCTGGACACAAAAGGGGTCAATGTATGGTGTGCAGCTGGAAAGGGAACCTTTTCAACCCTGGAACTTGTAAATAGAATTAAAGATTGTAAACTTGAAAAAATCGTGGATCATAAACGGGTCATTGTTCCCCAGCTTGGAGCAACGGGTGTGTCAGCAAGGGATGTTAAAAAAAAGTCAGGCTTCAGGGCCGTATATGGCCCAATTCGCGCCAATGATATCAAGGCTTTTTTAAAAAATAAAAGAAAAGCCGATAAAAAAATGAGACAGGTTACATTTAACCTGTATGAACGATTTATCCTGACACCTGTGGAAATTCAAATCTTTCTGAAACCAGCAATGATCACGGCACTTATCCTGTTCATTATTTCAGGATTTGGACCGGGTATTTTTTCTTTTTCCGGGGCCTTGGAAAGAGGCCTGTTATCTTTTTTAGCCCTTATTGCAGGAATAGTTTCAGGAGCATTTGTTACCCCCGTGCTTCTTCCATTTCTCCCATCCAGACAATTTGCACTTAAAGGCATCATTGCCGGAAGTGTATTTGCGATTCTTTTTTTGGCACAGGTTTCCAAAGATATTCCAGGTATTGCGGGATCTCTGGCTCTTTTTTTATTTAGTGTGACCATAAGCTCTTATCTGGCCATGAATTTTACTGGAGCCACACCTTTTACATCACCCTCAGGAGTTGAAAAAGAAATGAAGCGTTATATTCCTGTGCAGTTAGCCTGCCTTGTGATTTCAACCGGGCTTTGGATATATTCAGCATTTTGACATAAATATTTAAAGGATTCATAATGAAAGATTTAAGATATTTAGAAGATGTATCATCCTTGGCACTGGATGAAGAAAAATGTATCGGCTGCAGCCTGTGTACTGAAGTCTGTCCCCAGGCTGTTTTTGAAATGAGACAGAGCAAAGCCAATATTGTTGATTTCAATGCCTGCATGGAATGTGGCGCCTGTGTCAACAACTGCCCTTCCGGGGCAATATCAGTAAGTCCAGGTGTAGGCTGAGCCGCCTATATTATCCAGGTCTGGATAAAGGGTAAAGAAAACGCCTCCTGTTGTATCGGATAGTGCTGCGGATCACCTGTAAAACATGTGCAGTCTACGGTTTGCCACTCTGGTTTGATTCTGATCTTTTTTCCAATGTAAGTTCAATCCTTGGCGGAGTTATATTTATAATATTAATTCTGTCATTGGGCAGGATTAGATTTCCTGTATTAATACTATAAAAATATGTCCCTGGTCTTGCTGAAAATAAATCAATATAAGTAAGAAGATTATTTTTATTTAACTGGCTGACATCTTTTCTCAATCCACTGCAGGTAACAGAAATTTTAAGATCATTTGGCCGGGATACCATAAGCTCTGCCGGTATATTTTTAAAATTAAGGGGCAAATCGATTTTTTTTTCAAAATCCTGCTGCCCTGCAAGGGCCATCCACAGGATAAACACCAATGCAAATACAGCCGCCTTTATTTTATAATTCCTGGTAAACCATGATATAATTTTTTCTTTAATATTTGTATCCACATCTTTTTGGCTAAATATCACATCCTCTATTATGGTGGACAATTCTTCCTGATCTTTTACCTTTTGAACTTTCTGATCACCAGCAAATGATATTTCCCCTCTTTCCTCTGAAATAATCATTACCCAGGCATCACATTGTTCAGTTAATCCCAGGGCTGCCCTGTGCCTTGTTCCCCATTCCTGGGGAAGATCTTCCCTGGCAGACAAGGGCAGGTAGCAGGATACTTTCAAAATTTTCCCCCTGCAAATAAGGATTGCCCCATCATGTAGCGGTGATTCCTTATAAAAAATGGAGTTCAATATCTCAGGCTGGGGATCACATTCCATAGAAATCCCTTTGGTGACTAAATCAAATGTCAAGTCTGATCTTTCAAAAACAATGAGTGCGCCGATTCTTCTTTTGGCTGCGTCAAAGACCCAGTCTGCAAACTCAGGTATCCAGTTATCCCTGGCTACTCCCTGTTTAAATCCTAAATTCTTCAAAGGATTAAACCGCTCAAGCATCTGTCTAATTTCTTTTTGAAACAGGATAATCAAGAGAATAACAAAGACCTGCCATAAAATCTGAAAAACCCAGGTGGTTAAAAAAAGCCCCCAGTATTTGGCCACAATAAAGATTCCGCTTAAAAGGACAATACCGATAAGGGCTTTAAAGGCTTTGGTGCCCCAGAACCATATATAGAGCTGATAGGAAACCATGGAAATAAACAAGATATCAAGAATATCCGGCACTCCGATATTAGACAATAGGGCAAACAAATTCATTAGCGGTATTTCTCCTGTTCTATGTCCAGATTATTATTGTATTTCTCCACAAGCTTAGGTCCGCAAATTTTATAAAGTAAACGAAATTACTTGTCTTTTGGCCCATCTACTGCGTTGCATCAAAGGCCAAATAGGCCTGTTTCCATAAATGTTTTTCTTAAAATAGTGCAACACATACGAGAATTGTATGTCTGCTGTTAATTCTTAATTTATTTGTAAACCAAAAAAACTGATTTGTATAGGTTAAATCTTTTCATTTTCCCCTTACCAGCTAAAAAAAATATGGATACCAAAGCAAACCATTATAATTTTTATGTAAATACCATAATGAAAAAAATTAAAGAGAGGATGGTGGACGAAGGGACCTGTGCATCTAATACATGGCTTCGATTAAATCCTTAAAAGCCTTATTGACGAATTTTCGCTTGATTTTCATGGTGGGAGTCACCTCCCCGTCCTCTTCATAGAGCCTTTTTGGAAGAATGGTGAATTTTCTAATGTTTTCAACCCGTGCAAGGGTTTCATTAACATTTTTGACTTCCCTGTCAATAAGGGCGATCACTTGTTCATCGCAGGTTAAATCTTTATAGGTTGAAAACTGAATTTTGTTATCCTGGGCAAACTTAGCCACATTGTCCTCATCAATCATAATAAGGCAGGATAAAAATTTTCGCTTGTCTCCAATCACAACTGTATCATTAATGTAAATACTTGCTTTAAGTTTATTCTCAATATACTGGGGAGTAATATTTTTACCACCCGCTGTCACGATAATATCTTTTTTGCGGTCTGTTATTTTTAAAAATCCATCCGAATCTATCTCACCCACATCTCCTGTCAGCAGCCAGCCGTCAACAATAGTTTCAGCAGTTGCCTTATCGCTTTTATAATACCCTTTAAACACTCCCGGCGATTTAACAAGAATCTCACCATCTTCAGCAATTTTTAAATCAATTCCTTTAAGGGCTATTCCAACAGTCCCGAATTTGGTTTTATCCTCTGGTGAAAGGGTGGTTACCCCTGTCCCTTCCGTCTGGCCATATCCTTCAATCAGATTCATTCCAATGGATTGAAAAAACCGCAATACTTCTTTTGATATGGGAGCAGCCCCTGAAATAGCCACCCTGATGTTTTCAAACCCAAGCCGTTCTTTTAGCTTTCTGAAAATAGTAAACCAGGCAATGGAAAATAGGATTCTGTGAAAAACGCCAAGAGATTTAAAATTCATGACCCGATCAGCCCTTTTTTCCCCAATCTTCAGGGCAAGTTTAAAAACAAAACGTTTAAACCAGGTGGCATCATCCATTTTAATCATGATATTTGAATAATATTTTTCCCAAATCCTTGGAACAGCGTATCCCACAGTTGGAGAGACTTCCATCATGTTTTGCATGACCGTATCCGGTTTTTCCACAAAGTTAACAACATAGGTAAATTTTATATGGATAAAAACGGTAAAAAGCCGTTCAAAAACATGGCACAACGGCAAAAAAGACAGAACATTGTCTTCTTTGTGTATTTTTATAATTGTGTCGACTGCACTGGCCATCCAAGTCACATTTTTATGAGTAAGCATGGCACCTTTGGGCGGACCTGTAGTGCCCGAGGTATATATGATCACTGCAAGATCATCCGGTGTGACCTTAGCCTGCCTGTCCTTAAAAAGTGATGGATTCTCTTTATCTTCTTTGCTGCCCATTTCAAGCAGCTGATCAAAGGTCATAACCATGGGATCTGTGAAAGCCAAAAGTCCCTTTGTGTCCCATACAATAACCTTTTTTAAAAGAGGTGCATTCTGTCTGAACATCAACCATTTGTCCAGTTGTTCTTCATTTTCCACAAATAAAAATCTGGCATCACAATGATCGACTACATACTGAACCTGCTGCCAGGCATTGGTGGCATAAACCCCTACAGACACCCCGCCCACGCATTGAATTGCCATATCAGCCATAACCCATTCAAAGCTGTTATCACCTATAATGCATGCAGCATCTCCTTTTTCAAATCCCATGGAAGCCAGAGCGCACCCAATCTTTTTAGCTTTATCATGGTATTCATGCCAGGTAATATCATGCCAAAGGCCCAGCTGTTTTGTTCGCATTGCAACCTTTGAAGGGTTTTTATCAACAGCCCGGTTAAAAACCTGGGGAATTGTCTCAAATATGGATTCTGTTTTTTTCATCGCCATGCTTTCTTTCTTTTCCATCTCTGGTAGCCTTTGGCTGATGTTTCGGATTTTATGCCAAGATAAAACTCTTTGACATCTTTGTCTTCCAAAAGATCTTTTGCTTTCCCTTTCATTACAAACCGCCCATTTTCAAGGATCAGCCCGGTGTTAGAAATGGAAAGGGCCATGTTGGCATTCTGCTCAACCAGAAGGATTGTCACTCCTTTTTTGTTTATCGCACTGATAATGGAAAAAATCTCTTTTACCAGGATGGGAGAAAGCCCGAGAGACGGTTCATCAAGGAGTAAAAGCCTGGGTCTGAGCATCAAAGCTCTACCAATGGCAAGCATTTGCTGCTCTCCGCCGGAAAGTGTACCTGCCCATTGATTGGTTCTTTCTCTTAAAACAGGGAAATAGTCAAAGACCTGTTCAATATCCTTTTTTATCCCAGATGTGTCTTTCCTGATATAGGCCCCCATTAATAAATGTTCATGGACCGTGAGTTCCTCAAAAACCTCCCGGCCTTCCGGCACATAGGCAATGCCTTTCCTGACGATTTCATCTGTATCCTTATGCTGGATGGGGATCCCGTCATATTCAATGATACCCTTGTCCGGCTGATCCTCAATCTGGCCCATGATCGTCTTTAAGATAGTTGATTTTCCCGCCCCATTATTGCCCAGAATCGTGGTGATGCTTCCCTCTTTTACTGCAAAAGAAGCCCCCCTGATGGCATATACCAGATCATAATAGGTCTCTATATTTTTTACTTCAAGCAGATCCGGCATATTTAGTTTTCCTCTCCTATGTATGCTTTGAGGACTTCTTTATTCTGCTGGACCTCTTCAGGGCTCCCCAGGGTGACCTGCTTTCCAAAATTAATGGCCAAAACCCTGCTTGAAATATCCATGACCATTTTCATGTCATGCTCAATGAGCAGGATGGAAATCCCCAGCTCATCCTGAATATCCTTAATCCAGAAGATCATATCCTGCTTTTCTTCAGAGTTCATGCCGGCACAGGGTTCATCAAGCAAAAGCAAATCCGGTTCCAGGGCAAGGGCGCGACCCAGTTCAATCAGCTTCTGGGTTCCATAGGGCAAAGCTCCTACAAACTTGTCCCGAACATTCTGAAGTTCCAGAAAATCTATAATTTCTTCCACTCGTTCACGATGAACAATTTCTTCCTTTCCGGCAAAAGAAGATTTTCCCCACAAAAACATTCCTTTAAAAACCCCAGTTTTCATGTGGATATGACGACCCAGCATTATATTCTCCATGGTGTTCATATGGGAAAACAGCTCAATATTCTGGAAGGTTCTGGCAATTCCCATCCTGGCAATAGTATCAGGCTTTTTATTTTCAATGGAATTGCCTTTAAACTGAATATTGCCCTGATCTGGTTTATAAAGTCCTGATATGCAGTTAAAAAGGGTGGTCTTTCCCGCACCATTGGGACCGATCACGGAAAAGATCTCACCCTTGTTCATGGTAAAACTGATATTCTGGAGAGCTTTTATCCCGCCAAAGGAAATAGACAGGTGGTCAACCAGAAAAAAAGAGGATTCCATATTATTTTATACTCATCCAATCTGTAAGCTTTTTAGCTTTTCCACCGGCAAGGCACTGAACCAGAAAGGTCTGGGATGCTCCCTGACGTGAATACATATCATTCTTGTTAAACGGTTTATAATTGACTTCAGGGCCGATGCCTTTAAATCCTTTTATCTGTTCCATTGCATTAATAAAATTTTCTCGGGTAAGATCACGTCCCGTCTTTTTTAATCCTTCAATCATGGGTTCAGTAAAAAGAATACCTGCATAATAAAAAACGCCCCATCTTTCTTCTTTGGCCGCATATTTATCAAACACCTCTTCTTTATATTTATCAAGCAGAGGATAACCGGAATCTGGAAGTTCACCAAGAGTACCCGTTATAACACCTTCCCAAAGGCCTTTTGTAATGTGCATCATAAATGGAAAATCAGAGGTGGTGCTGGTACTCATGAACTGGGGTTCAAACTTCATGGCCTTGCTGATACCGACAATTCTTGCAGAATGTCCTACTCCTGTCCACATTAGTACCAGGTCTGCCTTGGATTGTCTCAATTTCATCACATGGGGTTTAAGATCCGTATCTTTATTTTCCATGGATACCTGTGCAACGGCTTTCATGCCATGGGCCTTTAGTTCTTCAAGAGCCCCGCGCAGTCCGTTCTTTCCATATTCATCATTCAAATAAGCAATGGCAATCCGCTTTTTCCCCATTGTTTCAATGGCGTATTTGATCAATGCCTTTGCTTCACCATAATAAAGCGGATAAACGGCAAACAGATTATTCTGGGGAGGATCTACCCAGTGCATGGAACCTGCAGCAGGTCCTACCCATGGGATATTTTTTTTAGCCAGATAATCTCGAACAGCAAGCCCTGGAGATGTTCCCACACCACAGGCCCAGGCAAACATCCCCGTACCTTCCTGGAGTTCTTTTACCCCGGCCTTTGTTTTAGCTGGATTATACCCATCATCAAACATGTGATAAACAATTTTTCTACCATGGATACCGCCATTATCATTGATCCATTTAAAATAATCGCGGGTACCTCTTGCGACATTACCCCAAGCTGCTGCAGGGCCTGTCTGGGGACCCCACTGCCCAAGATGAATTTCCGTATCTGTAACACCGACTTCAGCGCATAGGTTTGGAGCAAAGCTCAACAAAAAAGCCAAAGAAATTAATAAAACAAGTCCTAATCTTTTTTTCATCATTCCCTCCTTTTTAAACAATCATTGGTTCTATATTTCGTTCACGCATTACTATATTTACATCTGAATTAAACCTTTTTTATATAATGCCTGGCAAAAAGACCGCTTGGTTTAACGCACAAAACAAGCACAATAATGACAAAAGCAACCACTGTCTTAAATTCAATGGAAATATATCCTCCAAAGAGATTCTCAATAATACCCAGCATATAAGCCGCAACAATTACTCCCGGCAAAGAGGTCATTCCGCCCATGACTGCTGCGGCAAATCCCTTGAGCATGGGATCCCACATCATGAATGGTTGCATGATGGTCGGAGAAATTAAAAGACCTGCCACAGCTCCCACAAGAGAGGAAATCCCCCAGGTCATCATCATAATCCTATTGGTCCTCACCCCTACAATCTGTGCAGCAACACTGTTTTGCTGGGTGGCTTTCATGGCAAGCCCCAATTTTGAATATCTGAAAAACAAATATAGTGTGGTCATTAATAGTAATGCTGCCACCAATGTCAAAACTTCGAGTTTGCTTACAAAGATATCGCCGATAATAAAGCTGTCATAAGGCCCTATGGGAAACGGCATGGTTTTCTGGTCCGCCCCGAATTTCCATGACACAAATCCTAGAATAATCATTTCAATGCCGATGGTGATAACGATCATGCCCAAAATATTGGGTTCTTTTGCCCGTCTAAGAATGGCAAATTCTAAAAAGAATCCCAAAAGTACTGCAAACACAAATGTTAAAAAGAAAGCAAGATATAAAGACATATTAAAAGATGTTAAGAGCATCATGGCAAAAAATGATGAGATCAGAGCCATTTCACCCTGGGCAAAATTGGGCACCTCAGATGTCTTATAAATGATTACCATGGCAAGTCCCATTAAGGCATAGGAGCTTCCCACTGCAACACCGTTGACAATCATCTGGATCAAATCAATCATTTAGATCTCCATATTAAAAAGGCCATGTTCGCCAGTATTTTTTAGTTCGAATCCATATGCCATATAGCCCAAGGGGTTCAAACAGCATGATCCCAACCAGAATGGAACCAAATACAATATATTGAATATTGGATACACCCGTAATGGAAAACCAGTTGTTAGAAAGATGCTCCAGCCAGTCCCCAACATAGGGGATATCAAGAATATTGCGCAATTTCAAATCCATCCAACAAAGAAGTGTAGCCCCGGCAATAGCTCCCATCATGGATCCAAGGCCTCCCACAACTACCATGGCCAGAAACATGATGGACATCATCAAGGTAAAAATTTCCGGCTCAATAAACTTTAACACAAAGGCATATAACCCACCTGCAATGCCGGCATAAAATGCACTCACTGCAAAAGCCAAAGTTTTGTAATAAAGGATATTTACCCCCATTGTCTGGGCTGCGATATCAGCATCCCTGATGGCAATAAATGCCCTGCCCACCCTTGTCTTGATAAGGTTCCGCATAAACAGCAGCAAAAAAATTGTGAGCGTTATCAAAAGAAAATAAAACTCCTTATCCGTATCCAGAACCCAGGAGCCAATGGTGATATCAGGCGCATGGATACCTTCTCTGCCACCAAAAAGTTCAATTCGTCCTATAATCTGGGTAATGGTCAATCCAAATCCCAGTGTGGCAATGGCAAGATAGGGTCCATCAAGGCGAAGAGCCGGCAAACCCAGCAGAAACCCGAAACAACCTGAAACAAAAGCGGCACATGGCAGGGCTAAAAGGAATGGAAATCCTGCCTTTGTCATCAGGATAATCGTTCCATAAGCACCAATGGCAAAAAACCCGGCATGGCCAAGAGAAATCTGCCCCGTATATCCCACCAGAAGATTTAAGCCTGCTGCAACAATGATATTAATGGCAATATAATTGGCCACATAAATATAATAATTATCTACAAAAAAGGGTAAACAATAAAGAGATCCAATTAAGACAGCAAACCAGAAAAGAACAACCGGAGAGGTTAAAAGCTGCACATCCTCATAATAATCCCTTTTCATATCCATATAAAACAATCCTTTTTTGTTCAACAGGGTGGTGTGACAATGTATATACTACTTATTTTCTAGCTTGTTAGTTGTCAAGCAAAAAAAGGTTGATTTGCATAACAAACAGTGTTTAACCATTGTGTGTTTATTATATTGACACTTTATAAACACCAAAGACTTCTAAATTATTTTTTTTGATTTTCCATTGGACTGGTACTTGAATATTTCCATGAAGCATAGTATCGTATTCCGACAAAAATACACAAAATTTTGCACACTGCAAAATGAATAACCCCATAGCCAATGTAGCTCAGGTGGCAGAGCAGCTCACTCGTAATGAGCAGGTCTACGGTTCGAATCCGTACATTGGCTCCAGTAATATCAATGCTCTTGGGGTTTTCCCTCAAGAGCTTTTTTTATGCGTGTGAGAGTCTGTGTGAGACTTTTAGTAAATTGTTTAGGGCTCTCTTTAGAAATTAAGTCAGTAATAGCAGTTTTCCGACACCTGGATTTGACCGGATTAATATTCAAAATATGTCTCATATTACTGCCTTATTTCCAACTTTCTTTTCTGTTTTTTCAAATTTTTCGTCTAGGATATCCATTGCATCCTTTTGACTATTTCCAATGGAATGCAAATAGATTTCTGTCGTCTTTCTGTTTTCATGACCAAGGATTCTTTGGATATCCCCTATTGGCACATTCTGATGATCAAGCAATGATGCGCCAAAGTGCCTTAAAGGGTGATACCGGAAATATTTAACACCTGCATGTTTACATAGGATTTTCATTAGCCGTTTTCGATCAATATATGGCCCCTCTTTAAATTCACCCAATTTACAGCTCCAATACCGGTGCCAGAACACCCAAGGTTTGTCCTTGTCTCGTTCCGCACATCGCCTTGATAATATTCCATGAAGCCTTTTATTCATTGCAATGCGCCTTGGAGTAAGACTCCCACCTCTTTTTTTTCGGGTATAAAGGTACAAATATCGTTCCTTTAAATGAACATCTTCCCAAGCAAGACGGTTTATTTCAGATACCCTGCCCATTGTGCAAGCGATTACCCATAAATAATCCTGTGAATCGGGATCAGCAGAGTTGATAACCTTTAGGACATCCTCTATAGGCGGCACATACTTAACCTTTTTTTCAACAGGAAAAAACGCTAAACCTTTCGTGGGATTATTTGATATCCAGTTCCTTGGATCGATCATTCCAAAATTAAACATAGCCCTCAACATGGTTAGCTGCATATTAGCGGAAATAACTGAAACTGATTTCTTTTGTCTATAAATAAAATTTTGGATCATATTTGCGGTAATTTCACTACACATCATTTTACTCCAAAGTCTGCACCAGCGCTTTGCAGCATAAATATGATTTGTATAGTAACGAACACTGTTATACTCCTGGACATAATCTAATCTTCTATTAATCAACTCCAAGAATTCCATGTCTATTGGGGTTGCATCTTTGATCATCTGAACTTCTGGGTTTTGTATTCCCTCCTTTTTTTTGGCCTCTGTCTGCTTGGCCTCTCTTTTGGTTTTGAACCATGTTTCTGTGTAACGTTTTCCTTTCAGGGTGAAGTCGTACCTCCACCCCTTTCCTTTGACAAAATATAAACTCATAGAGGTCCTCCTTTGCTGGAAAAAATAATGAACCTCCGAGCTTCCTTCCTCCCAATATCCCAGCATTTTTGTAAACCCAACTTATGCTTTTTTTCAGATATTGAGCGGTTTCCTCGGGTGTTAGTATATTTTTTCCGCCAGCCATTGTAAAATCATTTCTCCATTTTCAGGATTTAAAAAAAATCTTCTGAAAATAAAGGGTGAGGTAGGCTGTCGCGGTGCGACTTTTTATGTCACACCATGAATAACTGGTTGAAACGATGAAAACAAAAACCCCCTTGCTGTAGTAAACAAGAGGGTTTAAGTTGTATTAAATATAAAAAAGAAATTATTAGCTTAAATGCCAATCAAAGCCTTCGGGTGGCTCATAAATAAACGCACCCCCCTCTTTGTGGATATAAGTTGTAAAATGTGAGTACAAGTCTTTATCAATAGGTTTGATTGTTTCAAGTGCACGATCATAACTCTTTTTAATAGCGCCACCAGTTGTTGTGGAACCTCCACTATCATTAAATTTATCGGATTGTACAATAATTTTGTTTGTTTTTTTGATAATTTTCCATTTAATCCCAAATTTAGCCAGATTATCTTTTGATTTTATTAAATTCTTTTTTAATTGGCGAACTTTCTCAAATTCTCCATCCCGTTCAGCTTTTTTGATCTTTTTCAACGTATCTTCGACTTTCTTTAAAACAGCGTTGCACATTTTGGTGTCTGCATAATGCTGTTGTGATACTTTTGTTGATATTGAAAGTTCTCCAGCATTTTCCATCGATGTGATTATTTTTTCAGTAAGAGTGCTATGTTTATTGTTATCTTTATTTTTATCCAGCTTTGATTTTTTGTTTTCATAAATATCACTTAATGCGGAGTAATATATTTTTTGTCTTGGTAGCGACAAAATGATATATATCCAGCCAAATCCTTTATCTGTCAATGCTCTCTTTGGTTTTCCCCCATTGAACCGTATCGTCCATCCTTTTCCTTCTTTTTTCATGACATGCGGTGCGTCTTCAGAAAGTCCTTTTATCGTTGCTTTATATAATCTTTTCAAATAGCTTTCCTTCAGATCCCAAACTGCAGCATATGAAAATGGATTAAATTGGATCAGGCCTTCATACTTTTTCAGAAAATCAATAAGGCTATCTTTTAAAAATTCCTGAACATATTGTTTGTGAAAATTCTCATGAACGAGATCCACCATTCTTTTATGATTGTTTCTCATGTCACTTGAAAGTTCGATATCTTCATCATGTTGATTCCCAAATGAAAAATCTTCCGGTATCCCCTTACCAGAAAAAGGATTTTTTTTAATCCAAAGATAATCACAATTTTTCAATGGTTCTCTCGTAAAAGGGTTCAATTCTATAGGATCTGAAATCAAAATATTGAATAACTTCAAAGATTTTTTGTGTTCAATTTTAATCTGTTTCTTTCGTTTTTCTATGTCTTCTTTCGTTCGGTAATGCAATTCATAGTTCCTTAAATCCTCCTTCATCCATTCTTCTGAAACAGCTAACGCCTGATCAATTTGCTGACCAATATAATAATTGTACTTTAAGAGTGAATCAATTTTCTCCATCAAATCATGGAAATAATGATAACGAGGAAATAACTTTTCCCTTTTTTCATTTTCGTAGTTTATTATTTCAGCTATGCTTTTTTCGTCAAACCAATAAATACCAATATAGGTCCCGGCCGGTTCAGTTTTATTTGTCATGTTGTATGAACAAAATGAATTTTCTAAATCCTTATTATCTCCTGCAACACTTATTACTAAATCATCAAAAAATTCAAGAGTGTCTGTCGGCCTATCATAAGCATAATCGTAAATGCAAAAATCTTTCAATACAGCATTTGTTCCCCTAAAAGGGGAATAATATCTCAAATTCAAGGTATTCAATTCCGGCACCCAACTTAATGATTGTTTTTTAGTATCCTGATCATTTTTGTTAGGTATCGACCATGAGTTTAGAAAATTTTCAAATTCCTTAATGTCAAGGGCTCTCATTTTGTAAAAACTTATTTTAAGACATTTAGGACATGTTATCCCGATATATCCTTTGGTTTTTTCATACCATAGCATTATTTCGTGTTTTGAAGGTCCCAAAATGGGGTCAGCATTTTCATGTCGTTTTTCTTCATGAAGAAAAATCACACCATATAACCAAACTGCTAACTTTATTGAATCCTTATTATATTGTTGGTCACATTTTCTATGCAAACATTTATCAATTCCGAATTTTTCGAATACTATTGATTCCATAACCTCTCCAAAATTTTAGTGATCAAATACCGGATATCTTAAATAAAATTGTTGGGATTGCCAAGAATATTTAAAATTTTATCGTCCTATCGTCCAAATGCTATTTTCCCTAACGTTTAGGGTTGAGAAATATAAGCTTGGGCGATAGGACGGTGAATTCATGAAAACTATTTTCTGAATCATCCAATCTCATTCATTAACAACTCACAGACCTCCCGGTTTTCTATTCCCAGATACCGCATGGTGATTGCCGGTGAAGAGTGCTGGTATCGCTTACATAAGATTTCAAACCCTGCGCCGTGCTGTGTGCGTTGCAAATAGCCCCACGATTTTCTTAAGCTATGGGTTCCATACCGGCCTTTAAGATTAATAGCTGATGTCCAGGACCTGACAAGGCGGCCAACGCTCTGGCTGGATATGTGGTGGTTACCTTTCCGGGACTTGAACAAGAAATCATCTGGTGCAGGTTCAATAACTGTAAGGTAAGCTTGTAAAGCTCTGTGGACAGCTTTGTTGATCACCAGCACATTATCTTTTCCAGTTTTTGTCTCAACGATGTTAATAACAGTTCCAGGTTTGGCTCCTTCCACCTGACTATATTTGATTCGGACCAAATCTTTTGCCCGAAGACCATTATTTATTCCTGTAATCCAAAGCAGGTAATCCCTTGGTTTGGATTTCAACAATCTGCCAATCGCTTTGATGTCTTTAATTTTACGAATTGGCTCCACGGTAAGATTGGAACCCTTTTTAATAGATCTGGATGGTGTCATAACTCTTTCTCCTTCAATGTTATGTTTTATATCTTTAAGGCCACAAACCGGCCTTTCAAAACTGGGTTGTTCTGACGAAAATGCGGGAAGCCCTAACAGGCAAGGTTCTTCAAGGTTGATGAATGTGTAGGTTTAAGCAAAAGTACGCATTCGGGAATACTTGGTGGATGGAGTTTCCATATATGGAAATTTGAACTGTCCGTATGCTGACGGAGTACTCAAAATAAACAAATAAGAGGATTTGGTATTTACATTTATATATTTTTTTATTAAAGCGATAGCATCTATCAAAATTTACTTTTGAAAACAAAGGTCTTCTTATGGAAAATCAAGAGATAAAGTTCATAGAATTTTCAGGGGTGAGAGTTTCTTCAAACTATATTCAAGAATTCGATGAAAAAAAAGTTAGGGATTCAATATATCGCGAAACAATAAGTTCAATAAAATTAAAAAAAGGAGTATATTCAAAACACCCATTATTACAGGTCCTGATGGGAGGTGGATTTACTTATATCGGTTTTTTATTCATCAAAATGCTTATTGAGGGTTACAATAATGGAGGTAGAATTAAAGGTCTATTTTTGGTTGTGATGATTTTAACATTGCCAATGGGGATATGGCTAATTCTAAACAGTTTTCGAAAAGGTTATTATCTTGAAATTAAATGGAATGCAGGTGAAAAAAGGTTCGCATTTATTAGCAAACCAGATTTTAGTGAAATTAAAAATTTTATAGAGCAAATGAGTTCGAAATTTGATTATGAAGTGGATGTGAGAGATTTGTAATTTAATTCAAATGCTAAATAATTGTTATGATGAGGAAGGACTGTTCAAATGAAATCTCATGTAAAATTAAAAACAATAAGTCTTAAAAATCACCCTGAATATGATGAACGCTGGCTTCATAATGCTATAGCTGAAGACCCATCAATTCTGAAGTTAGGTGATATCATTGTAAAAGACAAAGAAAGGATTCATGCCGGTGCTGGTAGACTCGATATTTTGCTTCAAGAAGCCGACGGTCATGGCCGCTATGAAGTTGAAATCCAATTAGGTGCGACAGATGAATCACATATCATAAGGACGATTGAATATTGGGATATTGAACGAAAAAGGTATCCTCAATATGACCACACCGCTGTAATAATAGCTGAAGATGTAACGAGTCGATTTTTGAACGTGATAAGTTTATTTAACGGATTTATCCCCATAATGGCCATTCAGGTTTCTGCCATTGAGACCTCTGAAGGTATTGGGCTTCATTTCACAAAAGTTTTAGATACAGTACAGCTTGGATTTTTGGATGAAGATGAAGAAACATCTGAAATTACAGATAGAAATTACTGGGAAACCAAAAGAGGCACTCCACAAACTGTTAAACTTGCTGATAAAATATTTGAAATCGCAAAAGAGTTTTCATCAACATCTATTGAACAAAGCTATAACAAGTATTATATAGGATTTTGGGTTGATGGTAAGGCTCTGAATTTTGCTATATGTAGACCACAAAAGAATGCTCTCCGTTTAGAAATTAAATTACCAAAGACAGATGAGTTCGATGAGCTAATTTCCTCGTCTGGTATTGATATGCTTGATTATGACAAGCGTTGGAGAAATTATCGTCTGCGGCTTACAAAACAGGATATCGAAAATCAGCAAGAAAAAATTAAAAATCTGATGCTGGAAGCTTACAATTTAAGAAAATAAAAATATGGCTGAAGACCTTACTCATTTTGAAATCAAACAGTATCTTCTATTTCTCGATAAATATCTTCCCAGCAATCCAACTTCTGTAAACGATTTATATACACTTCCTAAAAAATTAGACTATGCTTTCAATGGCTCAACAAAACAAAAGGAAAGTACCTTACAAAAAATTGCTGAACATATGGGATTCTATCTTGGGCTGCTGGCACCAATTAAAATTCATTTCAAGGACAAGAATGTAGCCGGTAGGAAATCGGAAACAATTTTCTATGGCGATAAGGAAGGAACGGTTTCAGAAGAAACAAAATCGACATATACGGAAGAAATAAAATATGCTGGGTTGTACAAAATTTTTGGTCCTGAACACAGAGAAATAGTTATTGTAAATGACACCTCATTTTATCTGACACATTTTTTGTCCGTCTTGGCCCACGAAGTCACTCATAATTATCTTTATCAACATAAAATTAAACCACCTGAAAATTTTGATAACGAGATTCTAACTGATTTGGCTGCGACTTATTTGGGATTTGGACCAACATTAATGCGTGGTTACGCTCCATCTGAAGCCACACATTGTCTTTTGGGATACGTTAATACTACCACAATTTTAAGAGCTATAATTATTTCATATTACTATCGCAATTGGGAATATTACGATACATTTAAAAAATTTGAATGGTTTGAAATTTACAGATACAAATTATTCTTTTTTCTTCTACCTTTCGCAATTAAAAAAAGATTTAATATGAAAAAAGACAAAGGTGAAATTCAAAAGGTTATTATTGAGTGTCAAAATTGTCTTAATAAAATGAGAATACCTTTGAATAATAAGCTGCTAAAGATTGTATGTCCACATTGCGATTTTGAATTTCATGTATTGAATGGGGTTATTTCAAAAGATGGCTTTTCAAACTGAATCTACAGGATATGAGAAAACAATTCTTTCAGACCTGCAAGGTGCTTGGATAAATTTCCGTGAAGCAGTTGTGAGTAGTGCGGGATTTCCGGGGTGGGATAAAGTTATTTTTCATACAGACGACGCTATGAGTTGGGAGATTGTCAGAAATCTTAAACTGATGCCTCCATTGGTTTTTATTATCAGAAATATTTGTGTTCAAGGCAGAGCCCCAGAAGAAGTCCTTAACTGGCTAAATGAAATCCATGAACTCCTTCAGGAGGTTGTATGAAAAATTTGGGGGACAGTACGACATTTTACCACCGAATATAGCAAAACTGTAATTGGGCAATCTGGCAGAAACCACACAAAGAAAAGGCATATTATGGCAAAGCATCAATGGACGAAGAAAGATGATGTAGTAGCATTCTTTTTATATAAATTTGGAGATGAAGATTTGATATTTGATACTGCTGCGATTGCTGAAAAGCTTGGTATGTCGAAAAAAAGCCTCATCGCCAGGAAGGGAAATTTCAAATATCTTGATACTGGAAAGGGCCTTTCTCATGTGGCAAATTCATCTGAAAGTATATATGAAAAATTAAAAGATGTTTCTAAACCGAAATTCTTATCTTTTGTGAAAAAAATCCTTTATCCACAAAAGTAGCCGTGTCAATGAACAACTACAATATTGGAATCTTAATGGTCACTTAAAAATCATTAAGTTCACGGCAAACGAATCGTGTATACCCATCTTCCTCACTGAATATTTATTCATTTATGGAGTTTTAGGAGCTGGCTCACCAGGAGCTTAAATGTAAACTTCCACAGAACCATCTTCATTGACAAGATAAACACGGATACCTGAATTACGTATTGGTAATTGCATTGAATCAATGATTCCCCGGTGGCCCTTATTGTTTGGTAATGCGATTGCAACCTGTGATGTAGGGTGTAGTTGTAGCGTCTGAAACGATTTAAGTATAGCAACGCCCATGTGGGTTCTTATTTGACTGGAGTTGAATTCTTTACCATAGCGACTACTGCCTTTTTTTGATGAAGTGGCACCTTTGGCTTCAACGAAACAATACCCTTTTTGAGGATGTTCAGCAACAATATCGATACCCTGCTGCTTTGTGTTGAGGGCTTGGGTTATGGTGCACCCATCTTTTTCAAGATATTTGCTTACAAAATCTACAATATTATTTTCAGTTAGCATGAGATGCCCTTCTTTACTTTCAAATCTTCTATTTATCCAACAGCTAAATAAAATCAAACCTTAATTTGTATTTTGAACATTAAGTTGAGAGGCGAGCTTTCAACGAAATCTGCTCAAAAGCTGTTTGTAGTCCTTTTTATGCTGTAAATTGATCTGCGGCCAAGTATGCTTCGCCAGTCTGCGAAGAATGTCGACGGATTCTTTTAATAACATCTCCCAGGCCCATAATACCTCCTAAAACAAGGTATAAATGGCTATGGTCAAGCAGCAACAATGGCGTCCTATCTCCAGAGGCTTCCTTCTTTGCTACAGAGGAATATCCAGATATGGAAACTAAAACTCCCATCGTGTTGTCTGCTTTGCTTGTTACTTTTTTATAAAAAGTGTCAATATCCGGTGCTCCGGCTTGAGCTGTCGTGAATTTCAACTCAACGAGGTAAGTAGTACCAGAAATTGTGAGCGACCCATCAATTTGACGACCTGAATGAACATAAGGTTTTCTATTGGTTATTTCAGAAAAATTTAAAAGAGCATAAAACCAATCTTGGAATTCATAACCAGCTTTCTGCGTGCCAAGTTTTTGACCAAGTTGGTTGAGTTGTTCGTTAAGTTTTTGTAGCGATAGCTGTGAACGTGAAATTTCTTGCTGTTTTTTGCGAAACTCTTCTCTTGTTCTTTGTTTGTCTTCTTCAGATTGTATCTGCTCCTCTTGCTTTTTATGATAAATCCGTAAACGAGAAACTGCTTCATGAGCCTCTTTTAACATTATTTCAGAATTTTCCCAGTTTTTTAAGTCAGGGAATGTCCTTTGTTCCATTAGGAATTTACCCATCCTCATTATTACTATTCGGCCATTGTCCGAACTTGGGAGCTTTTCAAAGAGCATATCAAGTATATCTCTTTTTGACTCATCAGGACCCCACGATCCTATAGATGATTCTGAAATTTTACATTGGCGTAAAAACTTTGATAAAGCTTTTTTTCGCCAAAAAGACTTGAGACAGGTATCGTATATTAAATCGATGTAATATGGTGTTAATTTTGATTTCATTCGATTACTTTTTATAATTAAATAATATCTGAACCAAACCGCTTGAAAATAAAGTTAAGAATTCAATATCAAGATAAATTATTCTTGTAAAGGCATCATCAAGTATATGGGAAAATACAAACTCCAAAGAAAATACGCCATTTATAAAATCATTATAAGAAAATCACGTAGCAAAAAAAGTCGCAACATAATTAGAGATAGAGACTCCCCCAGCAAATCCAACTTTATTAAATTTGATGCATAAAAATCATTTGCTGTTCCAGTGATGAAACACTTTTGTTTTGCCGACACCGGTATTTCCACATCCAGACCACAGAAACAAACGTGCATGGCATCTCATCGGAGACCTTATGGGATTGGAGGTGTGAACACCAGGTATGGAAGTGAAGGGGTGGATGCTGGGAAACTTTATGGATGGATACTATTTTTATACGATACTATATACTATTGATTTCATTCGATTTAACCCTTGCTGATGCACATACACAAATCAAATTAGACAGCCCTTAAAAAGGAGATTTAACCCTTTATCAGGCTTGTGTCAGGCAGGTGTCAAAGCCGGTAAGCCGATATTAAGTTTTTCAAAAGAAGGCACCCGAACAGGTTCAACTGGCACCTGAACAAATTGTACAGGTAGATTTTTCTTTTTTATTTTTAATAAAGATCCCTTGAGATTTTTATTCTTTATAATTATCAATTAAACATTCAAAAAATTGTTTACCATATTTCTCAAAAGTCTTGCTTCCCACACCAGGAATTTTTAAAAGTTCATTAAGAGTCGTTGGCTTTCCTCTTGCCATCTCTATTAATGTCGCATCTTGAAAAATACAGTAAGCAGGTATATTTTCTTTTTTTACAAATTCCATTCGAATAATTTTTAATAGTTCAAATAATTCTCTTGAATCATCAGATAAATTGTCAATAACCTCTGTTTTTTTAGCTTTTCTTATTTTTCTGTCTTCATTTTTAGCCTTTCTTATTTCTTCTTCTGTATCTTTTGTGGCTTCGAGAATTTTTTCTTCGTTTTTACAGATCCCTTCTTCTAAATTATCTTCAATAAAATCAACCAATCTGATTCCTAGTTCATCACAATGGTTCCTTATGCTTTTATAAAGGTCAGTTGGGATCTTTATTGTGGCGTAGTCTTTTAGGTCGCCCATACTTAATCCCCTTTGTGGTTTAATGGTTTAATAGTTTAGTGGTTTGAATTTAGCAGGTTTGGAGAGTTGATGCAAGGATTTGGAATTCATATTCACATCAGAAATAACCACGATAGAACGGCCTAAAAAGAGGCTTAAATGAAAGATTTGGCCAATGATTTCTTACATGGTTTTTACATCAATGAAAATATCGATAACATACTTTTGAAGCTTATGCCTTTTTAATGACATAAGATGTTTTTGCAGGTTCAATGCACCAGTCCATTCCTTATATTCTGTCGGGATATGCGTTTGATCATTACAAAAATATATGAAAATCATATATGCATTTACACCACAGAATTCCCGTAGGAAATATAGATGACATAATCGGTTTGCATATTGATAAAATCCATCAAACCAATTTTTGCCGGACGAGGCCTTCAGATATTCCTTGGTGCGGCCAATACCCCTTTGAATTTTTATTATGGAATCGTCAGCTTTGGCAAAACAGGAGGAGGTAATCTCTGGAATATTTGCCTTTGCTTCAACAAGGAAATAATGGTTACTATTGCTTTTCCCTAATGCATCCCACTGTGGTCCTCTTTCTGGCCAGAATTCGGAAAGCTTATTATTGAAATTCTGTAACCCCAAAATTTTTAAGAAATCTTTATCACGGTATTCAGCATAGTTGTCATGTTTTAAGGGTGAAAGCCATTGAATCTCAAAGGAATCATTTCCTATGTGAATTTTTATTTTCTCGTTCAATAGATCGCTATTTTTATTAACAAGGGTTTGTATCCATTTTAAGCTGCCTTTATCCCCTTGCTTTTGTTGAATTTTCATGATTTACGCCGGGTCCAGTTTTAATTTTTATTGAGCCCGAATTTCCGGGTACCAAGTTTTTCTTTCCATCTATTTTCACATTCGATAACACCATTAGCCGTTGTCGTGGCTGAAAGAATTTCAAGGATGGAGAATTGGAAATGATCAGCATCTAATGGTTTTAATTTCTTGTTACCCCCGTGACCATCTTGAGCGTAGTTTGCCCATCTACCATAAATCCCATTCCCACCATAGGCTGACCCAACATATAATTTCCCCGAGAGTTTGTCCTGAATCAGATAGATGCCATTAACAGATGAAAGGGCTGTTACCCAAGTTTGATTTGAATCTGGGAATTGCATTATATTCTTAAGCTCAACAAAACTCAAATCTATGAGGCTGAAAGATTGGAAATCACCGATAGATTTTTCCCCTTTAATTTCCACGACCACTTTATCTTTTGATTGAACCCAGGCAACTGTGGCACCGCCCCATTCAATGATTAATCTTTCGGATAGATCATCAATAACCGGATTCTTTTTAAGATCATATTTAACATGGTTATTATACCAATCCGTGGGTAAATTATATTTCTCTAGCAGGACTCTTGTTCTCTCTGTAAAATCAGAACTCTCAATGCATCTTTTTATATCCCACAAACCTAAAAAAATTGCCGTTGTTTTATGGTATGGAGCAAATACGGCTATTGCAGCAGCGGACCCAAATTTTTTAGGCATTTGAAAACTCTGATACATCTCGAAACGTAGAAGATCGTTAAGGAATGTTTCCCTGATAGGAATTTCCTTATTGCTATGTCGAACCAGCTTTACAGTTTTTGGTGTGATACCGTATATTTCAAATATGTTGTGTAAAGTTATCATTTTTTTTGCCTCGTCATTAAAAAATATTTTAATAAATTAAGAAAGCCAGTCGTTCCAATAAGATGTTGAATAGGGCGATCATTTTTCTGCATTATCAATCAGTATCCCCAATTTGCTTAATTCTGGTCGATCTATTAAAATTTTCTTTGCTTTATCTAAATATTCTTCAATAGAATATGGACTATCAACAGAACCATATGTTGGGTCCGTTCCTTTTTTATCAGCAAAAGCCAGTGCCACGAGAATACCAGAATTAATTTCCCCATCTAATCTTGATATTTTTAACAAATCTTTTAACAAATCGTGAAGGATGCTGGCATGGCTGTCCCGAATACTATTTGTTTCCAATGCTTTCTCCCACCAGGAACGAGGGATATCCATTGAAAGGTGGGATAAAATGCATTTAGCGCTTAATTCAGTTTCGTTTTCATAATCATACAAACAATATGATAAACTTTCTAGCCATAAGCTCATTTAATTTGTACCCCAAAATATTAATTTTTTAAACATGGATTTAACTTGATAGCCGTTTTAGATCAAAAACACCCACCATTTTAATTTTCATACTAAAAATCACAGTACCCCAAATAGTGGTGCAAGACAAATTAGTTTTCAAAATAGCCTGGTATTGTCTCCATAAGTCCTCCAACCCTACCTCAAACCAAAACTTATATAAAATCCTTTTTAATAAAAATTAACTGGGAAAGAGGGAAATGTAGAAGTGCTACGGTAATGAATACGGGGAAACTTTATGGATGGATACTGCCTTTGTACCTTACTATATACTATTGATTTCATTCAATTTAAGCTCTGTTTAACCCTTGTTGATATGTGGGTAAATCAAAATCTATAGCCGTTAAACGCAAGGGATTGTCCTATATCAGGTTTGTTTCAAATTTGGTGCCAAACAGTTGGAATCAGCTTGTGAAAGGTTCAAAATTCTCGCCCGGCTGGTACCTGTCTTCCCTTCAATCAGGGATATAGTATCACCTATGTTTTTATTAAGAAAATCTGATACCTTCAACCTTGTCAAATCACCTATTCAACCTTTTACTCACTGAACAAAATTTGGTTGGAATTGAACATACTTTCTGAATTAAATTCTTTATACCCCTTTAAAACACTTTTTTCCTTTGGATTTATATACAAAAAATCAATTTTAATTTTTAAGAAATCTGATATTTCTTCATCAATACCACTCCCTCCCCTGTTAAAACCTGTATGGTTAAAATAATCAATGTATTGGGTTTTAGTCAAAAGAATCGAAAATTTCATTTGTTTTGACATCTCTTTCATATAATCAACCTTGTATGATTCTTTTTTAGGAAGGACAATTTTGATATTGAAAACTATTAACCCTGAATCCCAATTAAAATCTATAAACCCTTTTGTCGATATATCTTGGACTTTAACTTTGAATTTCCTTCCAATTAGGGGTTTCAAAGATTCAATTTGTTTTAACAACCTTTGTTCACACCTATAAATACCCCAATCCAACATACTGACAGAATCACTTATTAAATGGTGAATTTTTTTTGATGGTTCACAATATACAGAATTTGTAATAAGGATTGTAAAAAATACAGATAACAAAATTTTCTTCATAATATCACCTATGATTTGGTTTCTATCAGTTCAAACTTCATTTTGTTAAAAATGGTCTAAAATTAACAAATATAAAATAAATTTAGAATTCTAAACAGGTTCCACAATAAGACCAATTTCCATCAACAAAATAAAATGGTTTTTCTTTTGTTGTGTTAAAAGATTGAACATATAGATATTGGACATAAACTATTGATCCATTGGTATCTATGGTTATCACTTTGAGAGAATTTTCATTTGATCCTTTGTGTAGAACTTTTGGTTTTACATCAAAAGTATAGTTTTTTAACCTCAAAGGTCCTGAAATATAACCTGTTGTTCTATTCACAACAAATTCTTTACCTGTTAGGTTAAGGTTTTTATTTTCTTTTTGTTCCCAAATTCCTTGTTCACTAATGGTATATGTTTCTTTGACAACACATTTATAACTATCACTACAATAGACACTGGTTGTAATCAAGATTGTAAAAATTATAGATATCAATATTTTTTTCATATCATCATCCTTGTTTGTTATTCACTAAACAATATTTCTTTACTAATTTTATCACTTTGAGATGATAAAATTATTTTTTTCATAGAACTATCATTATAGATATCAACTTTTATCATTATATGATTTTTTATGTCTTCCTCTGTGGGATATCCTTTTATTTTATATCCCCACAACATAAAGTTTTCTTCGTCTTTTGTTTTTCTAATTATATTTGTGATTACCACACATAAATTTTTCAAAAAATCTTTTTCAAAATCGAGGATTGGTGAGTCAGGAGGAGTGATAACCAAATCTATTCTTATTACAATTCTGTTTTTGTACCAATCAAAAGAACACACTATAACGTTTAGATAAATTGATACAGTTCTACTTTGATAAATTGATACGTTGGCTGACATAGGCAAGCGTTTACCCCGCCAAAGAATTTAAAAATAAAACCCCGCTACAGCCAGCCCCGCTACAGC
>Ga0233447_1000185_pt1 | contig 79518 bp, 75 predicted proteins | sample SI_124_October20_3_FD_183014 | JGI IMG/M metagenome (GOLD analysis project Ga0233447, IMG submission 183014) | Seawater microbial communities from Saanich Inlet, British Columbia, Canada - SI_124_October2016_135_MG | ecosystem: Environmental > Aquatic > Marine > Inlet | place: Canada: British...
ACCTGAATGTTTGTGCCCGGGCACAAACTCTTCTCTGTTAAATTAAACCATAAAAGTATCTGCTATTTATTAAGATTAAGATTATTTGGTCAAATCCGTGCATACTCATAACAGGTTTACTAAAAAATTGGGGTCTTTTTAGTAAAATCAAAGGTTGACAAAAAATAGGTTTAGGTTTACGGTATAGGCCATAATTAACCACCCCCTTATTATGCCTGCCCCAAAAGTGCCTGGCGATAACGGCGGCGACGCCGATAGCGATCGTGATTGTGAAGAAAATAGAGATTGTGATGATCATGGTGGTCAGCCTAATGGTAGCGTTCCGGCTGGCATTTCTCCTGTTTATGATCATTTTGCTGGTCGTGAACCAGGAGAGGATTGTGATGATATGGATGTTGGCGTTGTTACAGACCCGTTAGTTTTTGATGATACTGATACTGACGGCTATGGTGATGCTGCTGTTGTTACACCTTGCCCCCCAACAGGGCCATTTGTTGTTGAATCCCATGGTGATTGCGATGACCACCAGTCGACTCCAAGAATTGCTGAACATCAAAGAGAAGCCCTCCAGCAATTGGAGGAATTAACTAGGGGTATGGAGGGGGGTTCTAGACTTATTTTTGCCGAAATTCGGAAGGTAATTGAGGCTAACCCAACTGAGCCTTGGGGGGCAAATTTGTGGGGACTTAGGTGTTCTTTTGAGTTATTAGTTCAAGTAGCAGATTATGCAGTTAATAATTATGATAATGAGCAAGCTGTTTATGCTTTTTATGATAGTGCTTATAAAGCAATTTTGGCGATTTATAGTCCTACTGAACAATTTGAGACTAGTGATGAAAGGGAACTCGGTAAGTTTAATGCTACTTCTATGTTACGGGACTATAATGCTTGTTTAGCGGTGTCGATGGCCTCACGTTTAAAAATTAACAATTGTGAAGTCTACTGAAGATAAAAACACATAATAATATGGTCCCATCCACCCCCACTAATAGGCCCCCAACCCCCTTATCTCCGGAACGTGCGTTCCAGGAAGTATTAGATGAGAACCCTGGGCATTCCATGGTTTTTTATACAGAGAATAAAGGGAAGGTAAACGCTATAGCTGGGAAGGAGTTAATGCACCGGGCAGCACGACATTTTTTAAGTGAAGCGACGACTTTGAATGAAGAGACTTGTTGGAATAATTTCGCGGGTTTTTATAGAGAGCTATCTGTTTGGTGTGGTGTCCCTGGGCGTAGTTCTGCTGAGGAAGCTGTTCTAGGAACAGCGCGTCAATTAGAAGAATGTTTTAGAGCTATTTCGGATAGGTTTCATGTTGGGATGACTGAAAAAAGGCGCAGTGTCGCATTGCGACGAAGTCGAGATAAACAAGTAGCGCGATTTTCTGAGCAGCAGGGGATTTCTGGAAAAACTAAAATAGCGATATCAGCGATTTTTCTTGTAGCAGCAGCAGCTTTGGCTACTTATACTAATGGTCCTGGAGCTTGTAATTGTGAAGGTTGTGGTGATCCAGAAAATCCAGCCGCTGATACACAACCAGATGATGATTTGACTGGTTAGCGTCCACAACATTTCTTATACTTTTTTTCGCTTCCACAGGGACAAGGATCATTCCTTCCTACTTTTTCGTATGCGGCGGGGTCGGGTTGTTCTTTAGGTTGTCTTTCGGGGAATCCAGGAGTTGGATCATCAGCACTAACAACACTTACATTTTTGGGATCTACTTTGGTGGGTTTTTCTTGAGGTTCATTCATAGTGCTGCCCGCACTTATTTTTTGGATGCCAGCGGTGGCGAAAGTCCCGGCTTGGACTGGCGTGCCGGCCGAACCAGGGTTGGCGCCTATGACTCTGGCTAATTGACTCTTACTTAAACTGCCTTCAATGGCCGAAGCATTGGTTTTCATTTGCATAGGCAAAAGTGGTGCTAGTTGAGCCTGTTTTTCGGCTTGGCGGACTCGTACTTTGAACAAAGTACTAACAATTTGGGTTTGAATCATGTTATTTAATTCCCCAAACAATTCAAAACCTTCGTTTTGGTATTCAATTAACGGGTTTCTTTGGCCGTAACTGCGCAAAGCCACTCTTTCGCGTAATTGAGTCATTTCGTTGATGTGTTCCATCCATAAAGTGTCTAAAATTCGGAAAGCAATTGCTCTTTCAACCTGTCGCATTAATTCGGGGCTAGGCATGGTTGCTTCTTTTTCAGTGTATTCAAGTCGTAAGAATTTTTGGGCCACAGGTACTATTTCATCGGAAATTTTGTATTTTTTGAGTTCTTCTTCGGAAATTTTGTTATCGGAATAGCAAAGATTGCTAAGAGTTTCGGCAATTTCTTTGTAGTTCCATTTTTCCTTAGTTTCGAGTGCGGCGTGAAACATAACAATGTCATTGGCTTCTTTATTAATTAGTTCTTTGATTTCGTCGTGAATGTTTTCGTTAGTCAAAAAGTTGTTGCGACGTTTATACATGATTTCACGGTGTGTGTTCATAACATTGTCGTATTCCACTAGGTGTTTACGAATGTCAAAGTTTCTTCCTTCAACTTTCTTTTGAGCACTTTCTACGGAACGACTAATCATACGGTTTTCAATGGGCATGTCATCTGGGATCCCTAGCCTTTCCATAGTTGCTTTAATTCGGTCTGATCCAAATAAACGCATTAATTCATCTTCCATGGAAAGATAAAATTGTGTGGTTCCTGGGTCACCTTGACGTCCAGATCGACCACGAAGTTGATTATCAATGCGTCGACTTTCATGACGTTCTGTTCCAGCCACATAAAGACCACCTAATTCAATAACTCCTTCGCCTAATTTAATGTCAGTTCCTCGACCAGCCATATTGGTAGCAATGGTGACCGCGCCTTTTTGGCCAGCTTGGGAAACGATTTCTGCTTCACGTTGGTGGTGTTTAGCATTAAGAACATTGTGTTTAATCCCTTGAACGGAAAGTAGCTTACTGAGCATCTCAGATTTTTCAACCGAGATTGTACCAATTAATGAAGGTTGTCCTTTTTCGTGTAGCTCTTTAGTTTTTTTGGCAATCGCCATGAATTTAGCTTGCACTGTTTTATAAACAACATCCGGAAGGTCTTGCCGAGTGATAGGTTCGTGCGTGGGGATAACTAAAGTTTCTAAATTATAAATAGCTCCGAATTCTTCGGCTTCGGTCACCGCGGTCCCAGTCATTCCGGCTAGTTTTTCGTACATGCGGAAAAAATTCTGGAAAGTAATAGTGGCCATGGTTTTACTTTCACGTTTAATGGGCACCCCTTCTTTTGCTTCGATAGCTTGGTGTAGTCCATGTGAAAAGCGACGTCCGGGCATTAAGCGTCCGGTGAATTCATCCACAATTACAACTTGTTTGTCGTTTAGGACATAGTCGATGTCTTTTTGGTAGGCAGTTTTGGCGCGGAGAGCTTGTTCAATGTGGTGAACCTCTTGAAATCCAGCGTCAGTGTAAATATTTTCAACACCGAGGAATTCTTCCATTTTTTTAATTCCTTGTTCGGATAAAACCGCGGTTTTGGCTTTTTCATCAACATTGTAGTGGGTATTTTCTTCTAGTTTATCAACTAACGTGTTGTATTGAAGATATTTTTGAGTGGATTCTTCGGCGGGTTGCGAAATAATAAGGGGAGTTCGAGCTTCATCAATTAAAATAGAGTCAACTTCATCCACAATAGCGTAATAAAGATTTCGTTGGGCCTTGTGTTCTGGGAAACGGGCCATGTTGTCGCGTAGATAATCAAATCCCATTTCATTATTAGTGCTGTAGGTAACATCAGCTTTATAAGCAGCTTTTTTATCTTCTGGGGAAAGTCCATGTTTATTTACTCCAACAGTTAAACCTAATAAACGATAAACTCCACCCATCCATTCAGCATCACGTTCGGCTAAATAATCATTAACAGTAACTAAGTGAGTTCCTTTCCCAGTTAAGGCATTTAAATAAATTGGCATGGTACAAGCTAGAGTTTTCCCTTCGCCAGTTTTCATTTCGGTAACTTTTCCTTGATGAAGAATAATCCCGCCGATAATTTGAACATCATAAGGAATCATATTCCATTCAGTTTGATGTCCCCGAATTTCCCATTTTTCACCTATTAGTTGACGACAAGCAAATTTAACTAAAGCAAAAGCCTCTGGAAGAAGATCCTCTAAAGTTTCCCCTTTTTCTAGGCGGCTTTTAAATTCATCGGTTTTTTTGGGAATGTCTTCGGTTTTTAGTTCGTTCTGATATTTTTCTTCGATTTGATTAATATGTTCAACCATCGGTTTTAACCGAGCAATCGCTTTATCATTGGGATCACCAATGATTTTGTTAATAATTTTTGTAACAACCATTTGTTAGGAGGGAGTTTATTTAAATTTAAGTCGCGCCTATTTTACTCTTTAGTCAGCGCCTTGGCCACCCAGAACTACCAGTAGGGTTCGGGCAAGAATTTTTAGATCAAGTAGAGGAGACCATTTTTCAATGTAAAAAGTGTCGTAACGAACCTCTTCTTCAAAGTTTAGATCAGAGCGACCATTAACCTGAGCTAAACCAGTAATGCCAGGTTTAATATTAAGCACAAATTTATGATGTTTTTTGTATTTTGCTACTTCTTCCGGAAGGTGGGGACGAGGTCCAACTAAGCTCATTTTTCCAGCAAAAACACTCCATAATTGAGGAAGTTCATCTAGGCTCCAGCGTCGTAAGTGTTTGCCAAACCTGGTAATACGAGGGTCGTTTTTGATTTTAACAAGTGGGCTGCCTTGACGGTGACTTTTTTCATTTAAGTCTTTATATCGGAGGTTATCGGTTTTGGGTTTCATGGTGCGGAATTTGTAGAATTTGAATAATTTACCATGTTCACCAACGCGTTTAACTGGTTCGCCATTATCTTTTTTAGAGAAAATAACTGGTCCGCGTGAATCTAATTTGATGTAAATAGCGATAATTAGAAGTGAAGGACTTAAAATTATTAAAAGGAGACTAGAAAAAATAATATCAAAAATTCGTTTGTAGACTTTTCCCCAACCATCTAGGGGAGTCATTTTTAGGGAAATAAGAGGAAGGCCGGCAATGTTAAAAACATCGATTTCAGTTTTGTGGATTTGGAGGACATCTGGCACAAAATGATATTGGATGTGGTGTTCGCGACAGAAATCAATGATTTTGTGAGCTTCAGCTTCGGGAAGGTCAGATTTGGTTTGAATAATTTCTTCGATTTGATGACGTTTGATGATTTTTTCTAATTCCGTGATTTTGCCAAGAATTCTTAAAGGAGAATTTTTAATGGGGCGACCGCTTTGGGTGAGGGCCCCTTTTAAATAATAGGCTGGATTGAATTTAAGTTTTTCACAGATTTTATTAGTGAGAATGTTTTTGCCAATAAAAAGAATGCGTCTTCTCCCAATTCCGTATTTGGTAAGCCAGCGTTGAAATAATCTCATAATTACTCTTCCGGAAGACACAAAAATAACCGCTGAAATCCAAATATAACCAAGAACTAAACGTGAGAAGAAGAATTGTCTAGTTACAAAATAATAAGCAATAATCAGCATAATCCAGGCTGAAACTAGCGAAAAAACACGAATAACTTCGTTTCCAATGCGGCCCGAATTTTTCATGGCATACATGTGATTAACCGCAAAAACGACAATTAGTGCTAAAGCGGCCCATCCGGCAAACTGTAAATACTCAGGAAGAGTTGGGAAATTTAGAATATCTACGGGGAAGTGCATCCCGGGAATTAAATCACTGTATTGGCGCATATGATAAGCGACCAAGGTGGCCAGGATGACCATCCCAAAGTCGAGCGGGATGCGTAGGATTCCAAAAATGATTTCAGATTTTTTCATCAGGTCTATTGTATACGTGCACCCCAAAAAAGAAAACCTATCATAAGCCGAGTTTTGTCGAGGTGATCATCGATCTAGGATTGCCATTGCTGACAATCTCAAGCGGTGAGGAGCTTAGCCCGTGACATTACGGGGAGTTCTAAGCAGCCAGATCTCACCTTGCAGCAGGTAGGGTTTACCGACGATCCTGGATCACTCCAGGAGTCCCGTTCTTTGGGCTCGTCTTAGCCGCGCGGCTCTAGACGAACTTCTAGGTCAGGGCGTTGCACATCCAGAGCGGCGAACCGCTCCTTCTTACGTCTCTGTGGCACTGTCCCTACAAACATCTTATTAGGATGTTGCGATCGCTGTTAGCGATTACCATAATGTCAAGCTGCTCGGACTTTCCTCCTTTAGTGGCGCGAGCCAAAAAAGGCGATCACTCAAGGTTTTCTTAATGGGAGAGTATTATAAAAGACCTTTATTTTAAGTGCAAGTCAAGTTTTGGGGTGGATGGGCTGTGGGGGACGGGCCTTTAAGACTCTTTAGTCTTTTTTATTTTGGTGTACTCTCGTTCAAAAAAGAGAGCAGTTTCTAAGCATTCCTTAGCTTTTTGATTTTGAGGATCAATTGCTAGGGCGTGTCTAAGTAAGTTAATGCTGCGGGCAAAGTTTCGATCATTCATATAACAAACTGCCAGGTCACACATGACCAAAACGTCATCGGCAGACATGGTGAGAGCTCGTTCTAATAAAATAATACCTTTTTTGCGTTGTCCAAAGTGAAAAACAGACCAACCTAAACAACGGAGAATTTCCGGGTGGTTGGCTTGTAGTTCATCAGCCATTTCAAGATATCCAACAGATTTTTTCCAGTTTCCAAGAGCGGAATGGGTGAACCCGAGTAGATAGTTGGCGTTGGCACTGTTTGGATCAATACTAATGGCGCGTTCGAGGGCTTTTTTTGCTTTGCTGTATTCGCGAAGGCTTAAATAATTGTCTCCAAGTTCTTCAAATGCCTCTAAACAGTTTAAGTCATGATGAAGAATAGTATTACAAATCTTTATTGCTTCTTCATGATTCCCTTCAAGTTTTTGTCGATCGGCTTCGAGGATAAGGGATTGGTGGTCCATTTAGAGATTTTTTATTTTTGTACGTGTTTTTGCGTATCAGGACATTGTAGCAAATTTTCAGGGGAAAATCAACCCTACAACAGGTTATGTCCAAAAAGGCTGTTCTTGTCTTGAATAAGCCTAAAGTCTTAATTTATTAGGAGGCTTTGAAGCCGTTTTTGTGTAGAAATTCTTCGACGCGTGGGCCTAAATCTGGTCGTTTAAGCGCCCAATTAAGAGTGGCTTTGATTAATCCGATCTTAGTCCCGCAATCATAGCGGGTTCCTTCTAGTTCGTAGCCGTAAATAGGTTGCTTATTAATAAGAGAGCGAAAACCATCGATGAGGCGAATTTCACCATCTCTAGTGGCGGATTCAGCTTTTTCTAATTCAGCAAAGATTTCGGGAGTACAGACGTATTTACCAATAATTCCTAAATCTGATGGGGCGTCTTTGGGATCGGGTTTTTCAACTAAGCTTTTAATTTCGATTTCGCGGCCATTTTGAGATTTAGGAACAACCATGCCGTATTTATTACTGTCTTCAAGTGGAATTTTTTCTAGTCCAATTACGCAGCTTTCAGTTTTTTCGTAAACATTCATAAGTTGTTGGATGGCTGGAGTTTCGCTATCTACTAGGTCATCTCCAAACAAAACAGCAAAGGGTTCGTTGCCAATCACTTCTTTGGCGCAGAGAATGGCGTGTCCGTCACCAAGAGGCTGGGGTTGGCGCACATAAATAAATTTGGCGAGGTTAGAAACTTTGCGGACTTCTTCTAAAAGGTCGTGTTTTCTTTTTTCAACTAAGTTGTGTTCAAGTTCAAATGAATAATCAAAATGATCTTCGATGGAGCGTTTACCACGACCAGTCACAATTACAATTTCTTCAATGCCCGAATTAACAGCTTCTTCTACTAGATATTGAATAACAGGTTTATCAACCACGGGAAGCATTTCTTTGGGCTGAGCTTTCGTTACCGGAAGGAAGCGGGTTCCAAATCCAGCAGCCGGGAAAACAGCTTTGCGAATTTTAGGCATAATAGGGGACTTAAGAGTTTTCGATTTCTATAATTCTAGTGCGAACACGTTCGGTTTTTGGAATGCGGATTTGAAGGACATTGTTTTTGAAATTCGCATCAACATTATTAGTATCTACCGCTGCCGGGAGAACAATGGAGCGCGAGAAATTTCCCCAAAAGCATTCCTCAATATAAAAGTCTTCGTTTTTTACGTTGTCAGTGGCTGGCATTTGGCGTCGTCCTTTAATAGTAATTACATCGTCGGTGATAGAAATGCTGATTTCTTCGGAACTAGATCCAGCAATTGGTGCAATAATTACAATGTCGTTTTCGGTTTGATAAACATCTACGGAAAGTTGACCCTCTTGTTCGGCAACAAAGTCTGGGGGAGCTTTCTTGATTTTAGGGACCGGATGATCGTGGCGGGATTTGTCTCCGATAGGTTTACGACCAGTTTTTTTTGAAGCCTTGGTGATTTGTCCGATACCGATGGGTTTCATACTATAGAGGTTATTTAGCAGCTTTGATTTCGCTTTTTTTCCAGGTCTTTTTAGGAAGGAAGTTGAGGAATTCTTGTTGAGTGAGGGTTTCTTTTTCAATGAGAGTGGCTGCGATTTTGTGCATTTCTTTTAAGTGTTTTTTAAGTACTTTTTTTGAGGCCTCGTACCCTTCTTTTACTATTTTTTCTACCTCAGCGTCAATCTCTGCTGCCATTTTTTCGGAGAAATTTCTAACTCGTCCAAAATCGCGGCCTAGAAATACTTCTTGATTTGCTTCGCCGTAAATAATTGGACCTAAGGTGCTCATGCCAAATTCAGTGACCATTTTGCGAGCTAATTTAGAGGCTCGTTCTAGATCGTTGCTGGCGCCGGTAGTCATTTCGCCAAAGATAAGTTCTTCGGCCGTGTAACCACCCATTAAGGATATAATTTCATCCATAAATTTGGAACGACTAGAAAGATGTTTGTCTTCTTCTGGAAGGAACCAAGTTGCGCCTAAACTCATGCCACGGGAGACAATGGAAATTTTGTGAACAGGATCGCATTTAGGGGAGTAGTGTCCAGCTAGAGCGTGTCCAACTTCGTGGTAGGCAGTGATTTTTCGTTCTTCTTTGTTCATGGCGCGGGATTTGCGTTCTGGGCCCATGACAACTTTTTCAATGGAGCTTTCAATGTGTTTTTGAGTGACTTTTTTCTGGTTTAATTTAGCAGCCAAAATCGCGGCTTCATTAAGGAGATTTTCTAAATCTGCCCCGGAAAAGCCAGGAGTTTGTTGGGCGATTTTTTTAAGATTTGCGGTTTTGGTAAGAGGCTTGTTTTTGGAGTGAACTTTTAGAATTGCTTCACGTGCTTTTAAGTCTGGGCGATCCACAATTACACGGCGGTCAAATCTTCCCGGACGGAGCAGGGCGGGGTCTAAAACATCCGGACGGTTGGTGGCGGCCATGACAATGACATTAGTGCCTTGTTCAAAGCCATCCATTTCTGTCAGAATTTGGTTGAGGGTTTGTTCTCTTTCGTCATGGCCGCCACCAAGACCAGCTCCGCGCTGGCGACCAACAGCATCAATTTCATCAATAAAAATAATACAAGGAGCGTTGCGTTTAGCGCGTTTAAATAAGTCACGCACGCGACTGGCTCCCACACCCACAAACATTTCTACAAATTCAGAACCCGAGATATTAAAGAAAGGAACATCAGCTTCTCCAGAAACAGCTCGAGCTAGCAAAGTTTTTCCACAACCAGGAGGCCCAATCAAAACCACACCGCGCGGAATTTTAGCCCCCATTTTTGTATATTTTTTGGGAGTTTTTAGGAAATCCACAATCTCTTCGAGTTCATTTTTAGCTTCAACAGCACCAGCCACATCTTTGAACTTAGTTTTGTTCTTTTTACTATCATTGGAACGAGCCTTACTTTTACCAAAAGACATAGCTTGGCTATTGGATGATTGCGCTTGGCGCATCATAAATAAGAAAAACCCAATAATAATGGCAAAAGGCACTAATCCAATCAAAACATCCCGCCAAAAATTAGAAGCTTGTAAATCAATAATTTCAATTTCAACCTGCGCCAAAACCTCGGGATCAATATCAGCTAAAAGTTCGGTTACATTGGCACTACTCTCTTTAATAGTATAGAACTCAAACTCAGTTTCTGCGGCAATTTCACTGTCTTCAGTAAAGGAAATTTCATTGCCTGCGACTTGAATTTTATACACTTCGCCTGCTTCTACGCTATCTACAAATTCACTTAAAGGTACTATTTCTACATTGCTTTCAGCGGGGTTAAACATGAAATACAACGTGGTCAAAAGAAGCGCCGAAATAATGAGGTATAGAAGATTATTGCTTTTTGGACGTTGCGGGAGTTTGCGGACCGGCGGTTTGGAAGGGAGGTTAGGCATTTCGAAAATAAGGTTTAAATTTTAGCGTAATGATTGTACCGCAAGTAAGGGAGGATGGCTATGTTTTAAATCGTTCATCCACCCTCGTCCCAACTGCCACAATTTTGTCGTTTTTTGTTGTAAAAATCGGCACGTTTTGTCTTTCGGTGCGTGGGATTTTTGAATCTGTAAAGTAATCTTGAAGTTTTTTGGTACCTTTCATTCCAGATGGCTGAAAGCGATCGCCGGGTTGCCAGGTGCGTTTTTTAAGAATGCCTTGTGGAACGCGGTCAAAGGCGATGGGTAAGGTTTTTGGGTCGATTTTGGGAGAATCTTTTTGGGTGGAGGTAAATTTAATTTGGCCATATTCGGTGCGGACAGTAAGTTTTGAGCCAAATTGTTTTTGTTTGCCGGTTAAGTTGCGCGTGATGAGAGTTAAGACTTCTGTAATGTTTTTACGGGAGAGACCATTAGTAGAGCCGTAAGTTTGTTCGTAGAGGTGAGCGAGGAGAAAGGATTGGAATTCGGGTTCTTCGCGCGTGAATTCTTTGGTTGATACTTTGGTTCGATTGTCCCACCATTTTTGAGCGCGATTTGAAAGATCGTCATATTCGGCGAGAGCTTTTTTGCGATTTTTTTGGAAATCAGCGAGGAGGTCAGGATTTTTTTTGAGCAATTCAGGGATAAGTTCAAGACGAACCCAGTTGCGAAGAAAGTCAGTGTTTTGGTTAGTGGAGTCTTCGCGGTAGGGAAGGTTGTGTTGCGTGAGGTGGGCAAGGATTTCGGATTTGGGGGTTTGGAGGAGCGGCCGCGATAAGTGTTTGTTTGTGGCGCGCATGCCGATTCGGCCGCGTAAGTGGCAGCCACGCATTTTGTTCATGAGTACGGTTTCCAGATTGTCGTTTAAATGATGGGCAAGCAGAATTTCGGAAGCAGCGTGTTTTTGACGCATGCGTTCGAAAAAATCATAACGTAAAATTCGTCCTGCTTCTTCTAGGGATTTTTTATGGGTTTTGGCATAAGCGGCCACATCAGTTGTTTCGACTTCGATTTTTAAGTTGTGCTCAATGGCTAAATTGCGCACGAATTTTTCATCCGTTTCACTTTCTTTTCCGCGAAGCTGATGATTGAAATGCGCGAGGATTGGTCGCGTGCCGTCTTTAAGTAGTTTGTGCAGCAGATAAACTGAGTCCGCGCCGCCGGAAATGGCTAGAATAAGCTTTTTCATGGTCCTAAAATACCTTTTTTAGTGTGGAAGGGGAAGGTTAATTGATTAAATTAGGTTAATATGGTATAATATAAGGATTGAATTTTAATTATGATTTTATGAATCATGAAATACCTCAAGAAGATGTAGCAGAATCTCCTGGGTCTAGGGATGCGTTATTAACGCAAGTTATGGACTCTTTACCTCCCGATGTGAGGGATGTGTTGAAAGAAAAAGTACAAGTTTATTCAGAAATTATGGTTGTTGTTGAGGAGCAATGGGCGTCTTTAGACGCTAATCCTCGTCTTTCTGAAAAAGAGAGAAACGAATTAAAAGCTTATTATTTATTGTTAGTGTATGCGAATTCGGCTGGGGTTGATTTGCAGCCTTTTAGGGAAGCGAGTTTATATCATAGTAAAGATTCGGGGGCTTATAGTGTTGATGATATGATTGGGGATGAAAAACGTTTGGAAGTATCTGTGGCAACAGTTTTTCCTAGTGATTTAGATTCAGTGGATTTAACGCCTGCTTTAAGGTCTATTCGTCATGCGTTGATCTTTTCAGGCATTTACATCAAAAGAAGTGGCGGGCTTAATTTTCATTATCCTCCTTTTGGTAAAAACGCTTGGCCACAGAATGTTAAGGTTAGGGAAGATTATGAAGATGGTGTAGCTGAGTATAGTAAGGCCGATTTTAAATATGTGTATTCAGTTAATGGAGAGTTGGTTGAGATGATGGATCTTTTGCTAGAAATAGATCCTTTATTAATGCCATCTGAGCCGCAATCTTTGTTTTCTGCTTCGATGAATTTTGATTACGAAAAGGATGGTTTAAGATTAAGAGTTTATAATTTGTTTAATCCGGAGGATCCGATTTTGTGGGAGAGATTTTATGGGTACCCATCATTAGGTGATGATGGATCTGTTAGTGAGAAAGATGTTTATGAATGGCAGCAAGCAGTTTTAGATGAAATGGCAGCTTTTTATGAGGAGTTAGATGTGGGTGTTTTGCAGGCTGATTTTGAAACCTTACCACAGGTAGAGATTAATCACGGTATTGCAGATTTTAATATTTTATCACTGCAAGAAGAGGGTTTAGATTTAACTTCACAAAGATTTTATGAAGATTTTTTTGCTTTAGGTGGTAGGTATGTAGTGGTCCCAATTGTTGATAAGAAGGAATTAGAAAGAATTAGTCCAGGTTTTTTGTCCTCTCGGTTTGGGAGTTATCCTGGGTCTTTTGTTACTAATGGAGAACGTAGTGAAGAGGCAGTGACGGCGCATCCGCTTTGTATTAATGGTCAGGCTTTTGCTCTTGTTTTTGACTATTTTATAGAGTCAGAAGACTTTGAGGAATATAAAGATATGGAAGGAGAGTATAAAGATAAATATGGGAATAATATTTACGTGAATATTATTAGTTCTGAGAGTCAAACTCAGATGAGAGTTAAAGTTTATTGTCCTTTTGTTTACGCGGAAGAAGGGGAAGAGGATGTTTATGTGCCGGTTAGTGTGGATTTAGAGGGTTTAGATTTACCAGAGGGGCTGCAAGGGCGTGAGTTAACAAATATAGTTTATGTAAAAGCGCAGCAGCCAGCTTATCGTACTGGGGGAGTATTTGAGGATTTACCGGATTATGATTTGAAGTTTTATACAAATGTGCGTAATGAAGAAGAATTTAATGGAGCTATTGCAGAAGGGTTAGATGTGACGGTTGCTAAAGGCGCGATTCACGCGGAAATGATGTGGGGGTATGAACCTGGGGATTTAATTTGGAATGTAAATGTTGTGGAGGCGCGGTATATGAACGCTTTTTATTATCATGCTAATCCACATTCTATATTTTTTCAGGATGAGATTTTGGATATTCACCATAAGGATTTAGAAGCTGTGACTTATCACGAGGCAATACATTTAATAGATCGTTATTTAGGGATAACAGACGAGGGAGCTTTTAAAGATTGGTATGATGAATTACGACAGGGGGGTGAAGGTGATTTTTTCCAAATGTTAAAGGAAGAAGAGTTTTTATCAGCAATTGGGGGGCACCCTTGGGATAATGAGGCGGAACTTTTAGCATCTTTTTTAAATAGTTTTAATCATCCAGAATGGGAAGAGACAATCGCTACTACTTCGGATGAATTTATTAGTTTTTATTATGATGGTTTGTTGGCACTTGAGGCCAGGTTGGGCGAAATTGGCTTACCAGAAGAGGCTCCGCTTTGGAGTATTATTGATGAGAAACGCGAATATATAGATTGTGAGTTATTGGCGATTGATTAGTTCTTCAAAATCGTCATCCTCAGCCAACATATTTTTGATTTCTTTGCCGCATTTTTTGCAATAATGAACTACATCAAATCCCAAATATCCTTTGCGACTTCCTTTTTCGAGGCGCACTGGTTTCATTAATCCGCCACATTGACTGGCGCGATCACCTGGGACTTCATGGTCTACATGTTTGGAGTATAAACAGGTTGGACAGTGATTTCGACAACCTCGACCGAGAGGCGTAACATTCCCTCCACATTTTTCACAAGTGAACTCCTCATCTCGCGCAATAAAATTTTTTCGAATTTGGCTCATACAGGTAACTCTGAAAAATATACTATCGACTGCAATGTTACCATTTTGGCTGCAATTTGTTCAGCGCTCCTCGACGTATCGTTTTTGATACGCCTTCGTCGTGCTTCTTAAATTTCGCTCAAAATAGGTAACATTTCGTTTCGATACCATATTCCCCAGAGTTACCTAAACAGGTTAGCATAAGTTGACCTTATCTTAAAATTAAGGTATAATGATAGGAAATAAAAACCAAATTAACAAGCTTTTCTATGGATTCTATGGAAACAGACGTTCAAGCGGTTCAACAAGAACTTCCTTCTGGTAACCTGCGCTTCATTCATTTGATCGCTGGAGTGCTACTAGTTGGAGTGATGCTCTTAACTGGTTGGGCTTACTTACAAAAATATCGGATTGCCAAAGCCATGGCTGTGGTGGAATCAGACATTGAACAAGTTCAAGATGCTTTAGACGAAAAAACAGAACAAAAACTAGATAGTGTAGTAATTGCGCAAAATACGATTGAAGCGGTCGAAGAATCCTCGATTGTTTGGTCTAGTGTTTTGACTCGATTGTTAACAGTTACACCTTTAGATGTATTTTATCGATCTTATTCTGCTTCTTTGGATGGGCAAATGTCAGTTAGTGTTTTAACTGATACTTATGATTCGGCAGCCCAGTTAATTGCTCTTTTAGACGAAGACAACACGTTTGAAGATGTGTTTGTTTCTTCCCTTACAAAAGGAACAGCCGAAGCAGGCTTTGATGTGGTGAGTTTTGGAATTGTCTTTTCTGTAAATTAATTTTTTATTATGGCTCAACGTAATACAACTTCAACCTTTATTGCTGGCATACTTTTGATTCTAACTTTAGTAATTGGATTGTTTGTATGGCAACCAGCGCGCGAAACTGTGAACTCTTTGGAAGCTTCTTTATTAGATGCTGAATCTGAACTTAGTTCATTAGAAACTGAGTTAGCAGATTTAGTTATTTTAGAAGAAGAGCTTCCGGTTTCAGAAAAAGAAAGAGAACGAATTTTGGAAGCAGTGCCAATTGGCCTTAGTCAGGATGAATTAGTACGTAATTTAGATGAGATTGCCGAGGAAGCGGATGTGTCTTTGAATTCCATGACTTTTTCTCTGCAAAATGTAGAAGGAACAACCGCGGATGTTGTTTCGATGGTTGCTAATTTTACTGGAAGTTACGCTGATTTAGGTCGACTTTTGGAAGCTTTGGAAAACAATGATCGTTTATTCAAAGTTGTTTCCATTGGCGTCCAATTAGGTGACGTTACCGAAGAAGGTCAACAAATGACTTTTAGTGTTACATTAGAAGCTTATTACCAATAATAATATGGATCATTTTCGAGTTGATGACATTTTAACGTCTTATGGAGAAATTCATGGTGACGAAACTGAGCAAGTTATCTACGGGGTAACTGATCGGTCTAAGCAGTCTCTTTGGGTTCGTTTGAATGATGCTTGGATTGATCGTCAAAAAGTGCCAATTAAAGAAAAATCTTACTTTTTTCATCTGTTAGCTGTGATGTTGGATGCTGGAATCCCAATGCTGCAATCTTTACGAGTTTTAGCTAATAAATCTACAAATGAACGTTTTCGTCGGGTGATTTCTACAATGGCGCATTATGTGGAAGGTGGACGACCGCTTTCCGAAGCAATGGCCAAATTTCCAACCGTGTTTGATGATGCGGAAATTGGAGTGGTTCGATCTGGAGAAGCAATTGGTCGATTGGATCAGATGATGGCTAAACTTTCTAAGCAATTGGAGCGTACTTATAATATTCATTTAAAAGTGCGCGGAGCAATGACTTATCCAATTGTGGTGTTAGTAGTGTTGGCTTTAGCAACTTTAGTAGTTATGACGTTAGTGGTGCCAAAATTAGAAGTGTTTTTTGATGAAAGTGGAGTTTCTCTGCCGTGGTTAACAGAAGCGGTTTTGTTAATTAGTCATTTTGTGAGTGAATTTTGGTGGGTGCTTGTGTTGGGAATTATGATTTTTATGGTGCTTGGAAATTTGTTTGTGAGTACTCGTTCTGGAAGATTAAAATTTGATTACTGGATGCTGAAAATTCCGTTTGTGGGACCGCTTTTACAACAGGCTTTGATTACTAAGTTTGTGCGGCTTCTTGGAGTGATGGCGGCTTCTGGTTTGCCAATTAATAAAGCGCTCAAAATCTTGGGTGATTCCATGGGAAATATGTTGTATCGAATGAAGGTTCGTGAAGTTGTGCACGGCGTAGAAAAAGGTGGGAAGATTTCTGAAAACCTCGCCACAACGCCATTTTTATTCCCAACTACGGTAACGCAGATGCTTTCTATTGGAGAAAATTCCGCGACCTTGGATCAAGCTTGCGAAAAATTAGCAGATCATTACGAGCTAGAAATCGAGCATTCTATTAAAAATATTACAACTGTGATGGAGCCGGCTTTGATTGTATTTGTAGGAGCGGCCGTGGCAGTGTTGGCTCTAGCGATTCTGGGTCCAGTGTTCTCACTTTCAGAATTGGTGTAAAATAGGTTCATGAGCCCTCCCAAAGCCTTTACCTTAGTTGAACTTATTGTTGTGATGACTGTCATCGCGCTTCTTTCGGCGGTGGCGATGATTGATTATGGAACGTCAGTAAAAAAAGCACGATTGCAAGTAGCAACCGAAGAATTGATATTGTTATTGGAAGATGGGGGAGTACGGGCGCGCACAAATCCAAATGGCGAAGCGCAGTGTTGGGTTTTGGAAGTGCCAGTGGGAAGTTCACCAGTTTTGTGGACGGCTTTGTGGGACAATACTAATAATGAGTGTGATTTGAGCACTACGACTATGGAAGCAACTGAGTTTTTGGATTGGGCAAAAGTAATAATTAGCGAGGTGACCGTGGATCCGGATGATTCACAAACGCCTATTAGTTCAATTTTGTGGTTTGTTTTTGGACCACCAGATGGAGATATTGAATTGTATCAGGGGACTAGTTGGGAGGTGGTGGATGAATCAGTGGTAGATATTGATATTTCTTATGGCGTGACAGATGAAGAAATATTTAATAAAACTGTTCGAGCAACTACCATAACATCCAGCTTTGAGATATACTGACTCCCGTGAAATTAATCTCTCGCCATAATTCGGCCTTTACCTTAGTAGAAGTGATCATTGGGATTGCGATTTTGAGTATTGTGATGTCCTCGATTACGGTTTTGACCATTATTTCTATTCAGGCTAATCAAGCGAATGTGAATCGGTTAACAGCTTATTATTTGGCGCAGGAAGGTGTGGAGGGTTTACGAAATATGCGCGATAGTAATTGGTTGCAAAATTATGGTTGGGATGCGGATTCGGGCTGGGGGATTGATTTTGAAGCTGATGGTTATTATAAAATTGATTATTTACCAGGAGGAGATCCGCCTTGGGAATTAACTTATGGAGGCAATGATCTGGATGTGTTTTTGGGTTCGGATTTAATGCTTTATTTGGCGAATGATGGTGGACATGTTTTTTATGTGAATAACACTGCCTCTTGGTCTGATTATTCAGCTTCGCGTTATAATCGCTATTTGCATATTACTCATGATGTGGATGGTGAAGATATTTTGGAAGTGACAGCCGTCGTGTTTTGGGATGACCATGGGAATGAACGAGATGTTCAAGTTTCTACTCTTTTAACAGATTGGCGTGAAGGTCCAATCTAAACCATTTTTATGCTAGAAAGTCTTAAAAATTGGCGAACTGATAAACGTGGTTTTACGTTGGTGGAACTTATTATTTCGATGTTGGTTTTTACGATTTTTATTGGAGTGGTTTCTACAGTTTATATTTCGGTGACGAGGTCACTTAGACACGCCAGCGAGGTGCGCAAAGTTTATTCTGAGGCGCGGTTTTTAATGGATAAAATTACGCAAGATGTGCGGCTTTATACCGTGGATTATGAGTGCTTGAATAGTCCAGAAACTCGCGAATCAGTGATGTATGGGGAATGCCGATTGGGAACTTATAATTATGATGGACAAGGGAGTTATTTACCTTTGGTGTCGACGGATGGTTTGAGTCGAATAGTTTATCTTTATGAGAATGATGAATTGTCGGTTTTGGAATTGGAATGGGATGAAACAGATTCAATTTGGGTGGGGAGTACGGGTTATTACACCGGTTTTCAAACTCTGGGGACTGAGGCCGTGGATTTAGAAGATGTGCGGTTTAGTGTTTATCCTTTGGAAAGTCCTTATTCTTATTCATCGTTTGATTTAGATGATCAATATCAACCTAGTGTGCACGTGGTAATCGCGGCTAAAAGTACTTCAACTTTATTGACTGATGTTTTAACAATTACTTTGCAATCTACTATTTCTTCTCGTGTTTATGGTGTCTCTTTTTAAAAAACAACCGGGTTCTGCGCTTTTAATTTCAATTCTCCTTATGAGTTTTGTGATTGTGTTTGGGCTGGGAATTTCGAGTTTGATTGTAGATGCAGTAAGAGTGGAAACAAATGTAATTGAGGCTGGGAAAGCGTATTTTGCGGCCGAGGGAGGGATTGAAGAAACTTTGTATTTTCAGGAGAATGAACTCCCGGGTTACGAGGCTGTAGTAGAAGAAAGTGCGCCCACGGAATTAGAAAATGGCGCAACTTTGATTTACGAAATGTTTGCTGTGGGGGAGGAGGTGCCGTGTGATCATCGAAGTAGTGATTGGCGGACTTTGGGGCCAATGGAATCAATTTCTTTGCCTGTGTTTAAGGCTGGAGAAAGTGGGCGCGTTGATATAGTAACTTTTGAAGTTGAGTATTATGTAGAGGATGGAGCTGGCGGGAAAGTTTCGGTTGATGACTCTTTGCGTTGGAAGATTCTGGGGCTGGATAAGAATGATGATTATCGAACTGAAGCAGTTAGTGGCTTGTTGAATTTTTCTGAGTCAGCGATTGGGGCTAATAATGAAGGTGAAATTTTGAATTCTGATGACTTGGGGAACCATTATGATTTAAGTGGGGCCACGCAAACATATTATACGGGTGATATGGGCTATGCGATTTCGACCTTTTTGGAAGACCATATTTTGAATTATTTGATTCTGACTAATTTTGCGTCTGATGACATGCAAGTTAAATTAATCACTGCCGAAGAAGCGGTTTGTGAATACACTTTGACCGAAGCGGATGGATTTAGTGGTGGCACTAAACAAAGCATTGATGTTCAAGTTAAATTAGATTCTTTCCTCCCGGTGTTCGATTTTGTCCTTTACCAAACTTCTGATGATTAATGATTACTACATTACAACCACTCTCCCTTACGTTAATTCTGATCCGCACATTGGGTTTGCACTTGAAATTATTCAGGCGGATGCAATTGCGCGGTATCAACGTTTGCAGGGCAAAGAGGTTACTTTTAATACAGGGACGGATGAGCATGGATTAAAGATTTTTCGGAAAGCAGAGGAGCGGGGGATTAGTGCTCAAGAATTTTGTGATGAGTACGCCGCCAAGTTTGATGATTTAAAAGAAGCTTTGAATTTAAGTTATACGCAGTTTATTCGAACTACAGATGAGCATCATATTGCGGCGGCACAAGAGTTTTGGAAAAGGTGTGATGCCAATGGGGACATCTACAAAAAACAATATAAGGTTAAATATTGTGTGGGCTGTGAATTGGAGAAAACAGAGTCAGCTTTAGAGGATGGGAAATGTCCGATGCATCCAAATTTGGAGATAGAAATTATTGAGGAGGAGAATTATTTCTTTAAGTATTCACGTTATGAAGAAGCGCTTTTGAAGTTATATAAAGAACAACCAGATTTTGTATTACCAAGGCATCGTTTGACTGAAATTGCTAATTTTACGGAAAAGGGATTAGAGGATTTTAGTATTTCACGGTTAAAGGAAAAAATGCCGTGGGGTGTGCCAGTGCCTGGTGATGAAGAGCACGTGATGTACGTGTGGTTTGATGCTTTGATTAATTATATTTCGACTTTGGGTTGGCCAGAAGATGAGGCGAATTTTGAAAAGTTGTGGCCGGGTTGGCAAATTGCGGGGAAGGATAATTTAAGGCAGCAGTCTTCGATGTGGCAGTCTATGCTTTTGTCAGCTGGGCTTAAGCCTTCAGCGCAGATTTTGATTCATGGATTTATGACTGCGGAAGGGAAAAAGATGAGTAAGTCACTTGGAAATGTAGTGGATCCGTTTGAAGCGGTCAAAATTTATGGGATTGATGCTTTGCGTTTTTATCTTTTAAAGGATATCCCAACCGCGGAAGATGGGGATTTTAATAAAGAGCGGTTTAAAATTAATTATGATAGTGATTTAGCAAATAACTTGGGTAATTTGGTGAGTCGGGTGATTGCGATGACAGTTAAGTATTTTGATGGGAAGGTGCCGGAAATGTGTGCGCCAAAACTTACTTTGGAGCATTTGGAACGAAAATGGGGTGAAATTGATGATGGCATGACAAACTTTGATATTAAAAAGGCCGTGGAAGGGGTGTGGTCAATGTTGGATTCGGGGAACCGGTATGTGGAGGAAGAAAAGCCGTGGCAATTGGCTAAAGAGGGCAATGAGGCGAAATTAAAGGAGGTGATGTATGTCTTGCTCGAAGGTTTGCGTCAGGCAAGCTGGATGATTGAGCCGTATATGCCAGAAGCAGCGGCTAAAATTCGAACGCAACTTGGTGCTAATGAAGATGAAAGTGAAGGGCTGGCTTTGAGGGAATGGGGACGGTTAAAGCCCGGCACGCAGGTTGAAAAAGGCGAACCATTATTTCCTCGTTCGGAAGAATAATTACGAAGTTTCTTCAGTCTCAGCATCGGGATCCACAGAAAGAGAAATGCGGATAACGTTTTGGACAATGGCGTAAGAAAGAATTACAACAATTAGACCAACAATGGCCCAAGTCATACCTTTTTTAGCTTTTTGGATTTCTTCTTCTTTACCAAAGGCTTTGATGTAATTGAAACCACTCATAATAATGAAAAACACCGCCAAAATACCGGCTATTTGCAGGAGTACAACGGCTACGTCTGCAATAATATAAGTAATGGAGCGATCACTAAAGTTTTTGGAGGCATCATCGGCGTTGTTTTCATAAACTTCCATGTAACCTTGAGGGGCGTAATCTGGTCTTAAATCTGGATCAACGGCGTAAGCCGCGTGCGCTACAGTATGAAAAAATAAAACACTTAAAGTAGTGAATAAGACAAGCGCGAAAGTTTTTTTAAGAAAGTTCATGTTAATCAAGATCAAGAGTAGCAACACCAAAGATAATAGCGTAAGAACCAGCAATCACGGCAATACCAATCATGCAGTAAACTAAAATTCGTTTAGCTTTGGAAATTTCTTCTTCGTTGTCATTAGCTACCACTAGCAAATAGCCAGCGTATAAAATGGCAATAAAAACCAAAGTTCCAGCCAAAGAAAGGGCCGTATTAATAAAGAATGGTAAAAAGTCTTCGGTAATATGTCCGGAGGGGAGTTTAACGTTTCCTTGATTAGTAGTGGCTTGAGGAGATAGTTCAATAAGTTCTTGTTCTTCTGGGAAAAGACATTTTAATTTTTCGTCAGCTGATAAGCCAGAGGGATCTTCGCAGGGGTCAACAGCGGCATAAGCAGGGACGACCCAGGTCGAGGCGGCTGATAAAGCTAGTATTAATTTAGTTAAGATTTTTTTCATAAAGTTTTGATTAAATGTCTTCGTAGGTGACTTGTTCCTGAGAATCGGTTTCGTAACTGCCTTCTGGGAAAGCAAGAGTGTTAATAGCGGAAACCACAGAGTAAGCCAGTAAAGTAATTACAAAACCAATAATGGACCAAGTCGCAATTCGTTTGGCTTCGGTAATACCTTCTTCTTCACCGTAAGAGGTTAAGAAGCGAATACCAGCGTAAATAAGAGCTAATAGAGCAAATCCAGCAATAAGGCCTAAAAAGCCTTCAATAAAAGTTGGGATAGCGGTGGTACGCACGTATTCTTGAAATCTTTCGTGATCTTCAGAATCAGAAGGGTCGTCTTCGGGGCCTGGGAGAAGGTCTGGTTTAGTGATTGTTGGGACTTGAACATCAGAGGCTTGTACCGGTCCAATTATAAAGTTTGTTGAATTTGAAAGTGTCCCAAATCCTATTACCAAAAAAGTTCCGAGAAAACTTACAAGAATGAGTTTGGTAAATAGTTTTTTCATAATTAGTTAGAGAAAAAAGTAGGATTAATTGTGTAGAGAATTAGAGCGGATAGGAACAAAACCACCAATCCAGATAAGGATTGCATAATGCGGTTTTTAGCAGCTCCAACGCTTTCACCAGAACCCTGATCCATAGAAATTTGAATACCACTAATAACAATTACTAAAACCGCAATAATTCCAACTACACTGGCTGCCCAGCGATAAAGAATGGAAATATAGGTTTTGAGTAATCCGGTCCCAGATTGACCAATTAAAACTTGAACGTAAGTACAAAGCGCTCCCTCTGGGCAGGAAGGGGTTGAACTGTAAGGGATGTACATGTAGTCAGAGTCGTTTTCCGTGTATGAGGTTTCGTAGGCCTCGTTCCATGTTCCTTTGTTATCAGGGTCGTAGCCACCCTTATAGTCTTTTTCTAAATAAGGGTCTCCTTCTGCGGGTTCCTGTGTGACAACGTAAGCACATTTATATTTCATAAAAACCTCACTAACATGAATACCATTACTGATAATAACTTCATCAAAAGCCGAGATTGGTTCTCGGAGTTCAGTTACAATATATGAGCGGTTGTTTTCCATGCCCATGGTGTTTTTGGTGACGTAATCAAGGCGGCTACTTGTGCTACAATCTGGGAGTTCGTTATCTGCAAATACAAGATTGGCATTAAGTGTTAAAAGAAGACTTAATAACAAGAGAAAACCACAAGTTTTTTTGAATAAATTTTTCATTAGACGCCGGGTAAATAGAATAGAGATTGAACAAAACGCACAATAATGTACGAAAACATGGCAATAACTAGGCCAAAAATTGCACTTGTTAAGACGTCTTTTCCTTTTTGAAGGAGATGTTCTTCTCCTTGAGAAACAATCATCATTAAGCCACCGGCAATGATTAAAATCATAGCAATAGCACCCACAATACGAGTAACAAAATTCACAATATCAAGAATAAAGGCGGTAATAGGGATGTCTTCTTTTAAGTATGATTGGCATTGTTCTCCTTCTGAGCCTACTTCACCTTCTGTACAGCCTCCTTCCTCAACATTGTCACCAGTAGAAAGAATTTGGCCGACATTAAAAGAACTGCCATTATCTAGGTTAGTCATTTCGATATCTTTGCTATGCACGGCTTGAGTAGCCGAGAGGAAACTAAACAGAACTAGGAAGAAAAGAGTTTTGCTAAGTATTTTTTTAAACATGAGATGTAGTTATTTCTTATTATTATACCAGAAAATAAGGTTAGGGGCAATGGGTGAGGTGTAAAATGTTGAGACTTGCAATTAAGAAGGGATTTGGGTATAAAAAGAGGGATTTGGGAAGCGTTATCCGCTCCGCCGCGGGATAACCTGTTTCTTTTAACCACAGTTAGTGCAAAGGTGATGGTTACAGGATCGCTTCGCTTCCTGTAACTGGGGGCTGTAGCTCAGTTGGCCAGAGCACTCGCATGGCATGCGAGGGGTCAAGGGTTCGAATCCCTTCAGCTCCACCATACACAAAACGGAATAGCATTCCTGTTTTGTGCAAAGCGAGAGCTATGCGTTGTTTAGTAGCCTTTAATCTTCCTCTAAGGAGGCTTTTATATCTTTTAATTTTATTTCAACGAGATCAAGGGCCGCTTGATCTCCACTGCCACTGTCTATTATGGAGCAGGCAGCTGGGTTGTCTTTCATCCAATGTACTCTTAGGGTTTTATTAGTACTTCCAAAAGGAGGAAATAATATTAGGATTGTATCTAGTTCACCTTTTTCATATGAGCAAACTATAGTTAACTCTCTATATCTTTGCGAAATTTCATCAGTGTCCTCTAGCTCAAAATGGAGATGGTATTTTATAGTTTTAGTTAAGTCACCGTCGGGGTATTCAATATTTTCTTCGCTAATTTGTTCAACAACTCTTTTATTACTACGTTTTTTATACCAATGGTCACTTTTTTGAGCTGCTTCAGATAAATGGACAATAAAATCTGTTAGAACTTTTTCAAGCCTATTATACGTTTCTATGGCTTTTGGTGAATAGTATATTGGAGGTTCTTCTTCTTCTTTTTCTTCGGTTGGCGTTGCGCTACCACAAGCATCTAGTAAAGCGACAGTGCGTTGAAAGCTTTTTGGATTTACTTGCAAAGTAGTAGGAAGTGATGGCGTCCAAACTAACATGTTATGTCGCTGGTGGCTAAAAGATACGCCTTCTATAAAATCAAAAATTATTCTTATCTGGGTTAATTCATTGTTTTGATTATAAATGCAAGACAAGTGGATTAGTGTTGGGCTGTCTTCGTCTGGGAGCGTTACTTCATAGTTAGTGTGTTTTATAATGTCTGTACCGTTTTTTTCGGTTTGTTCTTTTCCAATAGGTTTAATTATGCCTTGTTTTTTACGGGCTATTTGCGGCAAACGATCAACTAAGGTTTGGAGAACATCACCTACTTTTTCGTGTTTTTCTTGATAGTCTTCTGGTAATTCTGCTCTTGTCGTGATAACTGCATCCCTTAACTTAGTTAATTCGTTGGGAGGGCTATCTAGGTTGTCTGAGTGTTCGAGTTTATTAATCATAATTTGTTTTTAATACTCCAGCCTATCCGGCAAATACTCATCAAGAGTTTTTTCGCTAATGATTTTTTGTTTAGCAAGTTCTTTGAGCGCGTGTTCCATAGTTTGCATGCCTTCTTTGCGGCTAGTTTCGATAACAGAGTCGATTTGGTGGGTGTGACCTTTGCGAATGAGGTTTTGGACTGCGTGATTAGAGCGGAGAATTTCGCAGGCGGCAATTCGTTTGGTGCTATTAACAGTAGTTTGTTCAGCTGGAAGTAGTTGCTGCCAGATAATAGCTTCTAGGGTTTCGGAAACTTGGGTTCTAACCTGTTGCTGCTGGTCAGCTGGGAAAACATCAATAATACGGTCAATGGCTTTGCCAGCGCCGCTGGTGTGAAGTGTGGAAAAAATTAGATGCCCAGTTTCAGCGGCGGTAATAGCCAGAGAAATTGTTTCTAAATCACGCATTTCACCAACCAAAATCACATCGGGATCCTCCCTTAAGCCAGATCTTAAAGCGTCTTGAAAGTTGGCTGTATGTGCCCCAATTTCACGTTGTTCAATAATGGATTGTTGATTTTCGTGGATGAATTCAATGGGATCTTCTACAGTAATAATATGTTTTTGTTGGTTTTGATTAATTTCGTTAATAAGAGCGGCTAGGGTAGAGGATTTACCACAACCTGTTGGTCCAGTAATTAGAACTAAACCTTGTTTAAGTTTAGTTAATTCTTTGAGCTGGGGAGGTAATTGTAATTCATCTAAAGTAAGTGGTTTTTCAGGAATAACTCGAAAAACAGCGCTCAAGCCTTTGCGTTGCCGAAAAACATTTACGCGAAATCTTCCAATCCCTTCGGCGGCAACGCCCCCATCTACATCCAAACTAGCTTTCATAAGTTGTTTGAGTGTTTCTGGCAGAATGCTATGCAAATATTTTTCAACAATTTCAGAGGTTAAAACAGGGTGTTCTTTTATAGGGACTAATTTTCCATTTACGCGCAAAATAGGTTGCGCTCCGCTGCCGATATACAGATCAGAGGCATGATATTCAATGGCAGTACGCAATAATGTTTGAATGTTTTCTTCGGGCATTTATTTTTGTTTTGAAAAACCTATTTTATGAGCGAGGAACACGAACACGTTCTTCAGTTTCTTCATCTTCAGAGGTTTCTACTTCCTCTTGAAAATTTAGATATTCTTTCTCGGTTAAGTCATCAGTGAGAATAGTGACATTTTCTTGAGCAAGATCATTGTAATCAGTGTAGGTGAGAACGTTCCCTCCTGTTGACCAAGGAGCACTGGTGCCATCTTCATTTTCAAAATAGCCACTTAAGACATAATCTTGAGATGGTCCTAAATCTGTATCATAAACTGCATAAAAATAAGCTTCGTTTTCTAGTGGAGCTACCGGAAGAGATTCAAGTAAGTCTTCATCAATAAGCACAGATTTAATTTCTTCAACCGAAGGGTATTGTTTGTGCTCACTGTAATACTGAAGCAAAGATTCTTCGATTTTGGTTAGATCTGCTAAACGTTGATTATTTCGGCTTTCAGCGTCAGGATTGACGATTTCTTCTTCGTCAGTTTCTTCTTCAATAATTTCATCATCAATTTCCTCTTCGTTGACGATTTCTTCATCAATTGTTTCTTCGTCAGCCTCTTCATCTAGGACGTCTTGGATTGGTGAAGTAGTAGTGTCATCAGCATTATCATTATTAAAAATAGCTTGATAAGTATAAACACCTCCAATTCCTATTCCAATTAAAAGTAAAAGAATAATAACATTTACAATCAAAGAATGTTGACGGTGATGTTCTTCTTCAACAGGTTCAGGTGTGAATGATTCTTCGGTTGGAGTTACGGTTTCAGGCATTGGTGGTTCATCAGCTACCGGTGCTGGCATTGATCCTCCAAAGGGGTCTTCAATTGGTGTTTCAATCGGAGTAACTGGCTCGACTGGAGGCATTGGTGGCTTCACTGGTTCAATTGGTGGAGCGGTTGGCTCGGGAGTCGGAACTGGCTCGGTTGTAGGCATTGGTTCTGGGATAGGCGGCGCTGGGGCCGGGGTTTCAGGTTCAGTTGTTTGTCCTAAGCCCTCTTGCGCTTTTTGCAAAAGGTCTTGAGCAATGCTGTTGTTAGGGGCGATTTTAATAATTTCTTCGCAGCCTTGTTTTACTTTTTCAAATTCACCATTTACAAACCACGCTTGAATTTGAGTGAGAGCGTTTTCTAGAGCATTTTCTTCCATAGTTTTTGTTTTTAAAGGGTAAGGTTAAGAACTGGCTTCCAATCGAGGAATGACGTTCTCAATAGCTCCCCAATCACTGTCGCCTTCTTCGGGGACAATGAGGGTAATAGTGTCTCCTACTTCTGCTTTGAAATAAGTTACAGAAGCAAGAATTACTTGATAACTTTTGCCTTCAGTAAGGACTTTGTATTGACCATCTTCATAAGCCAATACACCTTTGATGTGTTGACGTTCAATCGGGCCAATTTGTTTATAAATAAAAGAACCATTCAAGGAAATACTTAATTTAAGTATATCCCCAGGAATTAATTTAGATTTACTGGCGTAGTTGGCAGGGACAGGATAGGCTTTTTGATTAGGCCCAATCATGTTTTGACCATCAAATACACCTTCGATAACTTGACCATCTTTTTCTTCTGTAGCGTGGAGCCCAATGGCTTTTTCAGCTAAAGGATCCTGTTTATAAGGGACACCAGAAATGCCGCCACCAATATCATTTATAATTTGTTTGGCGGAGCGTAAGTTAGCCTCTGCGGTTTCAATTAATTCGCGGAGTCGGAGGATTTGAGTATCTTCAGGATCGATAGACATTTATCTTTGTTTTTAAAAACTTTAAAATAGTATACCAGATTAGGCCCATTTTTTCAAGAGGGCGCGACGGATGATACCAACGTTTAAGAAAATGCGGTAGGTGAAGACCACGGTGGCCGCTAAATATAGATCTAATCCTAAGCGATCACCAAGGTAAGTAATCCCAACCGCTAAAACAATGTTAAAAAAGAGTCCGGAAACAAAAATTAATGAGTTGTAATCGTTTTTGGAAACATCAGCTCGAACTGCTCCTAAAAGAGCATCTAATAACCCAATAATAACCACGGCAGTATATTTGGTGTACTCGATTGGAATGTCTACTTTTAAGACGTAACCGATTAAGATTCCGATAATGAGTCCTAGGATGGCAAAACGCATAATTTAGGAACGTTTAAAGATGATTTTCTCCCCGTTTACACCGCTGATACGAAGATCAATATAAATTAAGTCCATCTCGTAGATATTTAAGCGGGGGAGGCCTTTTTTGAGTTTATCAAACTGTTCATCAAGGCTCATGGTCATATCTAGCCAAACATAGAAATTTCGCTCTGTAAAGAGATGTGTTTCGCGTTGGGTGTCGTGGTATTCAGCGTTAATAACTCTCATCCCAAACCGATCTTCAAAACCTTGGATGGCTTCTAAAATAAAAGCTAGTTTTTCTTGAGTCATAACGTCGGCTCCGACGGCTAAGCTTTGTTCGCTTTCAGTAAAGATTTCTCGGAGGTTTCCTTCTGTTGCGAGGATCTCGTCGTAGTCTGCTAAGCGGCCAGCTCGAGTTAAGAAAAATTGTTGTTCATTGCCTTCTTCGGTAGTGTTGGTGAGCTTGGCAACAACGGGATAACTTTCTAAAACAACGGTTAAAGTGTCAGGAAGGCTCTTGGAGAGCTTAAGTTTTTCGTATTGCGGATATTGAGTTTGGAGGTATGGTTCGAGTTCGTCAGTGTTGAATAATAGCAAGTGTGAGCCTTTAAAATCATTTAGGAGTGTCGCAATGGGATGCTCATTGAGTTGGAAATCATCTTCAAAAACAGTGATTTTTTGAATAGTAAGGGTATTGGAAAGAAAAAGAGCGTAAGTAATATAAATTGCAACAGTTCCGGCAAGTATAAGAACTAGAATTCGTTTTATTTGTCCCCAAATGCTACGACATCGAGTGTTTTGCCGTTTTCTTCTTTCGGTAGTTTTAGAGGAAGAATCAAGTTTAGAAAGAGTTTTACCAGAAGAGCGGCGTCTGATAGTCCGTTTTCCACGGATTTTAGGATGACGATAAGAAACAGTGCCGATTCTTTTTTTACGAAAAGCCATAGCCATATTAAGATACCAGAAATAACAGGGATGAGTCTAATTGACGCTTATTTTTTGGCAGCCTCTGCCTGAGCAGCTTCGCGACGGGCACGAGCTTTAGCTTTGTTGCGACGCTTGTAAGCTTTGCTTTTTGGACGGTGTTCGTTTACGGAATGCATTCCGTGTTGTTTGGAAGAACTACGATTAGTCATTTTTTGAAAGTTTTAGTCAAATCGGGGTGGAGTATAACAAGATTTGAGAATTATTCAATGATAAAAGCATCAAAGCGTACTCCAGTTTGATCTGTGTAGTCGTGACTTGTATACACATAACGTACTTGGAAGAAATCAATAATAGTGGGATCTGGAGAGCCGGAAGTAGTAAGACTAGACCAATCAATTTCAAATTGATTCCAACCAGTTTCAAAAGTATAAAAGCCTTTGCCCCACCAATTAGATGTATCTTGTCCTATTAGCATAGTTATACTTTCGAGATCTGTTGTTTCTGGAATATACATCCAAAATTTGAAAATACCTCCACTGGTGTAGTAAACACTAAGATCTTGAGGAATGCTTTTTGAACAATTAAGAAAAGCGTAACGCTCAGTACTTAGTCCAACATCTATGTCAAAAGAAATAGAACCAGAACCTTCTAAATAAGTAGAAGTGTCATTAGAAATATTAGTGCCATCGTAAGATGTAGAACAGGTTCCATAAGTTGAACTATTGTAATCATCACCATTGTGAATAATGGTAGTGTAAGCAGTTGGGTCCATTAAAAGAGTGTATTCTTCTAAGTTAGTGAAGCCGTCTGTGTCGTCATCATCAGCAGATTCATCAGTGGCAACAGGATCAAACCCATATTCAATTTCCCAAGCATCATCCATGCCATCTAAGTCAGTGTCATCAGTGGTTGGATCTGTTCCATGAGTATAAACTTCTTCGTAATCATCTAAACCATCATCGTCAGAATCGGTATCAGAATCACTAGAGCCATAAATGGCTTCTTCATCAGCGTATAAACCATCCCCATCTAAGTCATCGATACAACCGTCTGAGTCAGTGTCATAACTAGTGGCATCTTCGGTGGGGCAGATATCAGAATTGTCACCAATTGTATCGCTGTCTGAATCTAGCCATTCAGTGGTATCAGTAGGGAAAACATCGGAGTTGTCGCCATAGCCATCACCGTCGGTATCTGTCCATTCGGTGATGTCAGTTGGGAAAGCATCAATGTCGTCGGTATAACCATCGCCATCAGTGTCGCGTTGATCATCAGCACAACCATCAGTGTCTACAGTTGAATAATCAGTGGTGCCAGAACAAAGATCAATATCATCGCCATAACCATCGCCATCAGTATCGCGTTGGTCGTCAGCACAACCATCAGCATCTACAGTTGAATAATCAGTGGTGCCAGAACAAATATCAACATCATCAGTTATTCCGTCAGAATCAGTGTCATCAAGACAACCATCTGAGTCAGTGTCATAACCAGTGGCGTCTTCGGTAGGACAAGCATCAATATCGTCGGTAATGGTGTCACCATCCGTATCTGTTTGGGAGTCTGAACAGCCAGTAGTTGGATCAACAGTAGTGTAATCAGTAGTTCCAGCACAAAGGTCAGTGTTATCATAAACTCCATCGCCATCAGTATCGCGTTGGTCATCAGCACAACCATCAGTGTCAACAGTTGAATAGTCAGTGGTGCCAGAACAAATATCAACATCATCGCCATAACCATCACCATCAGTGTCATCAATACAACCATCTAAGTCTGAATCATAGCCGGTGGCGTCTTCGGTAGGACAAGCATCAGAATTGTCACCAATAGTATCGTTGTCTGAATCTTCCCATTCCGTGGGATCGGTTGGGAAAGCATCGGCGTAGTTGTCACCATAGCCATCACCATCAGAATCTTCCCATTCCATAGCATTTTCAGGGAAGGCATCAGAATTATCTCCATAGCCATCCAGGTCTGTATCCACCCATTCTGTGGAATCCGTTGGGAACATGTCTTCGTCATCATAAACTCCATCACCATCAGTGTCACGTTGGTCATCAGCGCAACCATCAGTATCAACAGTTGAATAATCAGTGGTGCCAGAACAAAGATCAACATCATCAGTTACGCCGTCTGAGTCGGTGTCGTCAAGACAACCATCGGAATCGGTGTCATAACCAGTGGAATCCTCAGTTGGGCAAGAATCTTCATAATCATAATATCCATCACCATCCGTATCAGTGATGTCGTCAACAAGGGGGTCACTTCCCATATCAACTTCCGTTCCATCATCAACGCCATCGCCATCAGTGTCAGAGTCATAAGCATGAGTTCCTAAAGCATATTCTTCTAGGTTTGTGAGCCCGTCTTCATCTTCATCTTCATCACCATCATTAATACCATTGTCGTCAGCATCTTCCTCTGTAGGGTCAACATTTAATCCATAGGATGATTGATTTTCAATTTCCCATTTATCATCTAAGCCGTCACCATCAGTGTCAGCTTCTCCTGGATCGGTGTTGTAAGAGGATTCTTCCCAGTTATCAAGGCCGTCTCCATCAGGATCGTCAAGGTTGTCATCGGGGTTGTTAGGGTCAACTTCTTCGTAGAGTACCTCCCAGTCGTCACGCATCCCATCACCGTCAGTGTCTCCATGAGAAGGGTTAGTGAAGTAGATATAAATTTCTTCATAGTCAGATAAAGTATCAGAATCACTATTACTGTTAGAATCACTGCCACCTCCAACTTCATAATCAGTGCTATCTCCACATAAACCATCACCATCAACATCATCGCTGTATTGGTTTTCATTGGCGCCAATGTCTGGGGCTGTACAAACTGAGCGTGGGTTTCCCAGGAAATCAGTAGAAACTCCGGACACAGAAGTCCCACTGTTAATGCCAGCTGCTCCATAACCAGTTGTTTTTAGTTCTAAACTAGATGAACTAGTATCAATAACCCCACTGGTGTCATCAAAGGAGTAACCAGCTGTTTCGTGACCTAATGTTTGGGTGGCTTCAAAAGAATAATATTGGTTTAAATCAGAATCATAAACCGGATAATCAATACGATTGTAGATGTTGTAATCAAGTTGTCCTAAGTCGTTTAAGTCAAAAACATTGATAGCTAAATAAGCAGAGGCAGTTGTAGAATCAGTAATATCAAAAACATTGTTTACAATATTGAGTTGTCCTGAGGCTAGGGCGTCATCAGCGTGAATAAAAGCATCATAACTATAAGGATTGTAAAACGTATTATAAGCAATTGTTGCGCCAGCAGCATTGTTATTAAAATAAATACCGTAGTGATAGTTTTCTTCGGAGCCACAAGCGTGAGTTTGTGGTTTGAAGAGAGAGTTATAAATTCCAGAAACTTCGGAAGTATCGATGTAAATTCCTCGGATAGCTGCTCCAAATAAATTACGATCCATTTTGTTTACAGTTGAATTGCTTTCAACGGATACACCAACTTCGCTGTGTAAGAATTCGTTGTCTTGAATGAGGCTTACTTCACTGTCTTGAATCATTAAAGCTTCACCACAACCAGAAATTATATTATTTTCAATATTAGGGATAACACTGCTGTCTTTGATAAGTAGTCCTTCTCCATAACCACTTGGATCACAATACATGACGTTATTGGTAATCTGGGTGATATTAGACATTGAAACTTGGGAGTGGGGGTTGGCTGGTGAATATGAAGCTAGGTAACTTACCCCTAAATGATTGTCATCAAAGCTTTCGATATTAGATAAAAAGGTATGCAAGCGATAAGGGGTTGAAAAGTGATTTTTTTCAATGTAATCAACCGTGACGTCAGCTAGCGCAATAGAAGGTCCAGTTAGTCCAGAGAAATCGTTTTCGGTAATGCTTGTTCCATTAGATTGACCGGCACTGTCTGGAGGATAGGTCCCACTAGGAGCTTCTCCGCTGAAGTAATATTCAAAATCTCCTTCAGTATCTTCAAACACAATTCCTTTTTCAATTTCACGAAATAGGTTTTTGGTAATGGAATCAAAAATAGAGCTTCCACCATTTGCAATTTGGATACCAGTGCCTCCAGTGGGAGCCCCGCCAGCAGTGGTTCCGCCAGTGTGAAAAGTATTATCTTCTATGTTAGTTAAAAAACTAAAAGCCCCAGTACTAAAGACTCCAATGCCATCGACTGCTAAGTCAAATTTATTGGAAATGAGATTGCTGATAGTAGAATTTTTATTGTAAATAGCGGTGTCGAATTCATCGAATTGATTATTAGAGAAGGTGTTGATATTGGATTTATCAAGATGAATCCCAATATTGCCGCTGGCGCTAGCGAAAATGTTTTTTTCAAATTTATTATTTACAAAGCTTGTAACATTGGTGTTTTCAAGAAGAACGCTAGCGTCAGAACCAGCGTAGCGGAAAATATTGTCGGAAATGGAATCAATTGTAGTGGCTGAAGAGTATTCAATTACTAAATTATGATCAAAGTTTTCGAATTCATTAAAGGTGAAGTTTTCTAATTCAGTGTCTACTAAATGAAAACCATGATCAGTTGATCCAGAGGAGTTTTTGAAATCATTGTAGGAAACATCTCCTAGAACGGAATTTTCAGTATAAAAAGCTCCAGCGTTATAGGAATTATTATTTGTTATGTTAGGCAAGGTCGTGCTTCCTTCAACATCATATAATCGAATTGAAATTGGGAAGCTGCTGGTTGATAAGTTGAAGTTATTGTCGTCAATAACAAAATCACCAGTATTTTTGGCGATTTGCACGTATCCTCCTTCAAAATGGTTATCATAAATTGTGATATTGTTTTTGTCGTAAAATCCAGGAACTCCAGCTCCAGCTACTATGATGCCAGAATTAGTAAAATAACAGTTTTGAATGGTTATATTTTCAGAAGTAGTTTGCCAAAAATTAACTCCACTAGAACTACCATTAAAATCAAAGCCTTCTATTATTAAGTCTTTTACCCCACTAAAAAAAAGACGGGCGTAAGTATAGTTGTAATAGGTAGGATCTCCGGAAATGGTTAGAGTTCCACCATTATTATGAGAAAATCCGTTGTGACTAATATATTGGTTGGTGGTGGAGTCTTTGCCCCATATGAAATGAATAGTAGCGTCACTTCCTCCCATGTCACCGTCATCAGCTAAGTAATCAATAGCGTATTGTAAGGTCTCGTATGGCTCAGACTTGCTTCCGTCCCATTTTTCTTTGTCTTTTCCGTCAACGGGATCAACGTAAATAGTGTCACAGCCCGAAGCGGTACAATGATCATGATAGCGTGCTTCGGCAATATCACTAAAAAAAGAAAGGGCCGCTAAAATTATGAGCGATCCAAGTAAGATTTTGACGGGGTTTAGGAGGTTTAGACGCAAGGAAAACATATTCATTCGACCTTTGGTTAAAGATATGGTTATTAGGTTGGGGTCGGATGAGACACAGAAGCAAACAATTAAAATTAAAAAATATTACAAAAAAACCCCTTTTTCAGGGTAATTTTTGAGAGCTGCTTGGTTCCCGTGGTAAACATTAATATTCCTTAGATAGTTCTTTGGAAATCGGGTGTGGGTTTTAACTTATAATCAATTAGACGAATTGTCAAGGGTTGATTTTTCATTGGGATTATTGATTTTAAATCCTTCGGTTTCGTAATTCATTACGTAATCAATAGTGCTACCTTTTAGATTTTTGAAAGATCTGGAGTCAATAAGTAAGGCGACGCCCGCCTGAAATTCGAGTTTTTTTTCTGTTTTTTTTGGGCGGGCGGCAAAATCCATGGAATAAATCCATTCATCCTTTTTTTGTTCAGCTTTGACGCGGAGGTAAGGGTTTTTGTTTTCGGATTCTGCTAGGGCTAAGATTTTTAGAGCAGCGCGTTCAGTTACGTGAATTCCTTGGAAGTCTTTTAAACCTTTATTAAGGGCTGTTAAAAGCTCTTTTAAGGTTTTTTGATCCATGCCGTGGCCTAGAATTCCCTGTTCTACCGTTTCAAAAGCGCCTAAGTGGCAGCCAGCACAAAACAGCCCGAAGTCTTGCATGACCTCGATTGCTTTTGGGTACCTGTTAAGCACCTCATGAATGGTCATGTCCTTTGTAATTTTTTCGGGGTTGGGCATTACTCTTCTGTGGTTTCTTCGGCTGGTTCAGTAGTTTCTTCTTCAGGAACTACTTCAGCTACTTCTTCAGTAGCTTCTTCGGTGATTTCTTCGGTTACTTCGTCAGTTGGCTCCTCAGGAACTTCTTCGGTAACATCCTCGGTATCCACTGTTTCTTCTACTTCTGTAGGAGTGTCAGTATCTTCCGGGGTTACCTCGATAGTACTTTGCCAGAATAAGTAGATTACTCCAGCAATAACCAAGAGAATAACGAGAACCGCAATGAGAGAAGAGTTGGCGCGTTTATTAAGCATAGCTTAAGGTTAGGGCCTTTTAATTAAGTGTAGCACTATATGATTGGAAGGCAAGTTTTTGGTGGTTGAATTTTAGTACAATGTTTCCAAATAACATTTTTCGCAGAACACTTGCCCTGCAAAGTCTTTTTTAAAGGTGCTTTGGATGGGGGAATTACAGTTTGAACAGGGGCGCTTGAATAGCTGGCGCTTTGGTCGTAATTGAATGCGAGATTCATGTCGGCAGTCTGGACAGTTTTGAGGGTTGGGAAGGCCTTTTTGTTGATAGAATTTAAGTTCTTGCTCGATTAAGAGGAAATTTTTGGAGCAAGTTTCGCACGAGGAGGCGTCTGATTGGGGCGTGTCTGAAGATGATTTTTGATCTGTTGAGACTGGAAAGTATTCATTAGCCACGGTCTCTTCGTATTTCCAAAGGGACTTTTCGGCGGGGAAAAATTGACCCCATTCCTTAGTTTTTTTCATATGTTCAATTAAGCGGTCGCGTAACTCAAAATATTCTTCCTTGGAATATTGTTTATTTAAAATGCAGTATTTATTTCGTTTAAGTCCAATACAGCCAAAGCAATCCGAAGAGTTGTTGGTGAGATCGCAGTAGTAGCAATGATTACAGTAGTGGCTAGCCATACAAAAAGCTGAATAGCGCATTTGTAATGTAGAAATTAATTCAAAGGCAACCTCTGGTTTGTAGAGAGAATAGTTTAAATCTTGGCAGTCTTTGGCATCTAGGACATCGTATAAATATTTGCAATCTTCGCAATTGGTAGCGTTAAAAGAAAGATGAGTGTTTTTGCAGTTTTTTAGGTTGTTGCCAGTGGAATTTTCGCAATTAATTAAACTAGCGTCTTGGTGAATAGCGTTTTTTAGGCGGAATTCTTGCCATTGAGTGAGAGCCTTTTTAGTTTTTTCGTAAGAACTGAAATCTAATTCGGTTTTTTTGCGTTTATATTCTTCTTTGGAATAAGGTTTATTGAAAATGTAATACTTTTTTTGACGTAGATTGGTGGAAAAAAGACAGTCCTGACAGCCTTTTAGGTCATAACAAAAAGAGCAATCCGAGCAATCATCACAATTAATGCAATAATTTAGATTGTATCCGTTGTAGGCTTGAATAGTTTCGTAACAAAGTTCTGAATTGTAAGCAAAAGTGCAATCCACACAGTTTTTGGAAAGTTTGGTAAAAAGATTAAAATAGCAATCTTCGTTTCCTTCGCCAGCAATGTCTAGATAGCAGTTTTTGTCGTCTCCACAGTAGTTGCAAAAATAACTGTTTTCACAGTGCACAATGTCGATGCCGAGGCGAGGGACTGTTTGTTGTAGTTCAAAAAATTGATCGAAAAAAGGACGCGAAAAATCTAAGTCGCGGCCGTAATCAAGCGGGTCCCAATCCTCTTTATAAAAAGCGTCGGGATGATAGACCGTTAGATTTGAATCAGCTGAATACATAGAAACAAATTCTTGGCCGGTTTGGTCACATTTACGGGAATAAAAAGTACGATCATTGCGCCAACAAAGTCGGCGTTGATGGCGACAGTCAGGACAATGGGTAGGGGAAGGAATTAGGAGTTTTTTGTAAAGTTCAACATCGCTTTTCGTGACAATGAAAGTGTGGTTGCATTTAGGACAAGATTTGTCAGGCATGGGGATTATTTAAATCCTTTTTCTAAACAATCACGAATTGCTTCTTCGACGGGACGCATTTTAATGCCCTCGTTGGCTAGTTTAGAAGCGTCGAGGATGCAGTTGGAGCGAGGAGCTTTGATGTGTTTTTCGAGTTCTTGGAGTGAAATTATTTCATAGGTAAAACTGGGGTCCACGATTTCGGTGTACATGTCGAGAATGGTTTCGTGATCAATGGCCCCGGGATTAGTCATGTTGTAGGTACCAGTAGCATATTTTTTAAGAAGTTCGTGGGTGGCGGGAAGGAGGTCTTCGACAACAGTCATGGAGTTAGGGATATTGATGACTTTATCGTATTTAGTGATTTTGCTAATAAAATTACGTGGACCAGGATTAGCATCAATCGGCATGCGAAGACGGAGAATTAAAACTGGGAAATTTTTCATCATTTGATCACTCCAGGCTTTGGTTTGACTGTAAAAGCTGCCGTAAAAATTAGGAGTATCTTTTTCGGAAAATCCTTTGCCATCATTGTCTCCTTGATAAATGCAGCCACTGCCTAAATGAGCAAGATGAGTGTCAGTTTCTTGTGCTGCTTTCATAAGCACGAGTGGTCCGGTGACATTGGAATAAAAGGTTTCATCTTGGTGATCTTCGCACCAGTCTACGTTGGGGCGACCAGTTTTTCCGGCGCAGTTAAGAATTGTGTCGGGGGAGTGTTCTTTGAGATCAGCGCGCACTAATTCTAAATTGCCGATATCAGCGGAACCCCAAATTGCTTCTTCGCCTTGTGCTTGAAGATATTCGTAAAATTTGTGTCCGAGGTAACCTTTGCCGTAAATAAGAATTTTCATTATATGAGATTAGTATTTTCTGGGCGTAGTTTAGCATTTTGTAGAGTAGGGGGGAAGAAAGACTTGACAATTTAATGTGGTGCATGTTAATGTTTTAGCACATTAAAACGTTAAACCTTAAAAATGTCTGAAGATTGGAAAAATTCGGAAACAGAAGCGCTTTTTAAGGCGGTCTTAAAATTAAAGACCAAGGGCGAGTGTGAGAAGTTTTTTCGAGACCTTTGTACTTTAAGTGAACTTAAAGCAATGGGGGAACGTTTGGTAGTGGCAAAAATGGCAAATGATAAAATTCCGTATCGTAAAATTGCGTCTGAAACTGGGGCAAGTACCGCCACTGTAACGCGAGTGGCGCATTGGTTACATCATGGAGAGGGAGGTTATAAGCTTGTGCTTAAGCGACTTTAAAAAGACGCACACAAGTTTGACCTCCAGAGCTCAAAAATGAGCTCTTTTTTAATTCTTAAATTTTGTGAGATGAAAAAATTCAATAATGGTCGGTTAAAAATTGGTATTCAGAAAAATGGTCGTTTAACAGAACAAACGATTGATCTGCTTAAGCGAAGTGGATTTGAATTTGATGCTTATGGGCGGAGGCTTTTTTCTACGTGTCGGAATTTTCCGTTGGAGATTTTGTTTTTGCGAGATGATGATATTCCGGAATATGTACAGGACTCAGTTTGTGATTTGGGGATTGTTGGGGAGAATGTGGTTAAAGAGAAAATGGCAAAGGTTGAAGTCGTGGAAAAATTAGGTTTTGGGATGTGTCGGATTTGTTTGGCGGTGCCACGTAATTCGGGAATTGAAAAGATAAAGGAATTGAACGGTAAGCGAATTGCAACTTCGTATCCAAATGTTTTGGAACAGTTTTTAGAGAAAAAGCGGGTGATTTCCGAAATTGTTGAAGTTAGTGGGGCCGTAGAAATTACACCTAGTTTGCAGGTGGCAGAGGCTATTTGTGATGTGGTTTCGACCGGGACAACTTTGCGGACCAATGGTTTGCGTGTTTTGGATGAAGTTTTGGAGTCTGAGGCGCTTTTGATTGGGAATTTAAAGTCTATGAATAAACAGCAAAAGATTTTGGAGCGGTTTTTGATGCGGCTTCGAGGAACTTTGGTGGCACGTAAAAATCGTTATGTGATGATGAATGCTCCGAAGAGTTCTTTAGAAAAAATTAGAAAAATTCTACCGGGATTATCGAGCCCAACAGTTTTGCCATTAGCGGAACAAGACATGATTGCGGTGCACAGTGTGGTGCCAGAGCAAGTTTTTTGGGAGGTAATGGAACGGCTAAAAGAGGCGGGGGCCTCGGGGATTTTGGTGACACCAATTGAGAAAATGATTCTTTAAATATTTTTTTAACTTTTTTATGATGATTTCTATTTATGAGTGGAAAACAATTCAAAAGGAGGATAAGGAGCGCATTATGCAGCGGGCGCAACTTGATGTTTCTAAGGCGGCGGAAGTGGCACGCGAGTGGCTTGATAGGATTGCTACAGAGGGAGATGAGGCAATTTTAGATTATATTCGCACGTTTGATGATCCAGAGAGTACAGTGGATCGTTTGCGGGTAAGTGAGGCGGATATAAAAGAGGCTTATGCGAATGTTTCGGATGAGGTGTTGGGGGCGATTCGCGAGCAGATTCGGATTTCGCGAGCTTACCACGAGGCGCAGGATGAAAAGACAGTAAAAGAATGGGAAATTGAAACTGTGCCGGGAGTGCGCACCGGGGGGAGGATTGTGCCCGTGGATGCGGCGGGGTTGTATGTCCCAGCTGGGAAAGCTCCTTTGCCAACGGTGGCGCAGATTTTAACGGTGGCAGCAAAGGTGGCTGGCGTACCGAGAGCTGTAGTTTGTTTTCCGCCTACGGCTCCAAATTATGAAATTATTGTGGCGGCTAATGAGGCTGGAGCAGATGAAATTTATCGAGTTGGCGGGATTGCCGCGATTGGGGCGATGACTTACGGGACAGATACAATAGTCCCGGTTAATGTGATTGCTGGGCCCGGAAATCCGTATGTTCAAGCTGCTAAATTGCAGGTTTTTGGGAAAGTAGGAATTGATATGTTATCTGGGCCATCTGAGGCCTTGATTTTGGCGGATGAGGGAGTAAATGTGCGCTATGCGGCGGCCGGCGTGCTGGCCCGTTGTGAGCACGGGGAGGATTCGGCCGGCGTGGTGGCAACTACTTCGTTAGAAATGGCTGAGCAAATTAAGGAAGAGGTTGAGTCGCAGGCGTTATCTCTGGGAAGGCAAGAGTTTATTCAGCCGGCTTTAGAGAATTACAGTGCGATTTTGGTTTTTGATTCTGATGAGGAAATGATTGAATTTGCAAATGAATATGCGGCTGAGCACTTGGTAATAATGATGAAGAATCCACGAAAAGTTTTAGAAAAAATCCGTAATGCGGGTTCCGTATTTTTAGGAGAATTTGCGCCAGTGGCAGTGGGGGATTACGCCAGTGGAACTAATCACTGCTTACCGACTGGTGTGGCACCAAAGTTTGCTTCGCCAGTTAATGTGGGACTTTTTCAGAAAAAAATGGAGTTTCAAGAATTAACGCGTGATGGGTTGGCTGCATTAAAGCCAATTGTAGAGACAATTTCTGATGTGGAAGGTTTGGATGCGCATAAACGTAGTGTACAAATTCGGTTTGAATAATTTCTTAAATTTAGAATTATGAAAGTTTATTTTTGGGACATGGATGGAGTGCTTATTGATTCATTACAACTGGATTTGGATGTTGTGAATCCGTGGCTAAAGAAACGCTTTGGTTGTAAGGCTCAGGTTTCGAAGGAATTTATTGCTTCTAAATTTGCTTTAGCTATTCCAGAATTTTGTAAGGCTATTTTAAAGAAAGTTGGAGAGTATGATGATCAAGTTTGTACTGAAATGGTAAAGGAATATGATCAGCTGCGTGAGGAAACGGTTTTTACTCTTTGCCCTGGAGTTAGAGGTTGTTTAGAAGGAATTCAAGCTAAGGGTGATGCCCAATGGGTAGTTTCTAATAATATGGAAAAGTCGATAATCGCTATTTTAGAAAAGGTTGGTCTTAAGGAGTTTTTTGATCGATTTTTGGGTTATGATTCTGCGGCTAAAATTGTTAAAAAACCAGCGCCAGATATTTATTTAAATGCTTTTAATAAGGCGATTGAAAATTATCCAAAGGCAGAAAAGTTTTTGGTTTTTGAGGATTCTGAAATTGGTTTGCAAGCGGCTTTGAAGGCTCAGAAAATTTTTAAAAAGGTTCCAGTTCAGGTGATTGCAGTGGCTACTGGAGGAGATTTGTTTGGGCGATTAAAGGCGGGTGGAGCAGATTTGGTTTTGCCAAATTTGAAATTTTTTAACTTCTAGGAAATGGAAGAAATTTATCAATTTTTACAATCTGGGAACGAGCAAAAAGCAGGTCAATTGTTGGCTGGGTTTTTGCGTCAAAAGTTTAAGCTTAAACCGGAGAAGTTAGTGTTTTTGCAATCTGCAGTTTCTTTGAATTCTTTTAAAGGGTCGTTTGAGGAGAATGGGGAAAAGTATTTTTTTAAAACTCACATTGAACAAAATGGGGAAGTAGCGGAATACGCAGGGGCTAAGTTGTTGGAAGAAGCTGGTTATCCAATAATTGCTCCATGTTATGCGTCGACCGAGCAAGAAAGAGAGCTTTTAGTTTATCCATGGATTTCGGATTCTTCCTTGTTTGAGGTGAGTTATGAGGGAGTGGGAAAATTTGATTTTGCCAAACAAGTAGCGCTTGACGAGAGACTTTTTAAAATTTATATGGAGACTTTTGAACGTGATTTTTATGAATATCCCGCGGTGCAGCAGCTTTTTTATAAACGATTGAATGGACCACGATTTAATAATTTTTATGGGGTTCAACCTCGGTTTGTAGAATTAGCTAATGCCCGTTGGATTATAAATGGCCGAGATTGTGGAATTTTGCGCGAGAAGATAGAAAAAGCAAAGGAGTTGTTGGCTCCAAGTGCAGTTCTCCCTTTTTCTGTGATTGGACATGGTGATGCGCACAATGGAAATGTGTTTTTGGGTGAGGATGGTTTGCGTTATTTTGATCCAGCTTATGCCGGACGAATGGATCCGTTTTTGGATTTAACTAAGCCGATTTTTCACAATGCTTTTGCGCGCTGGATGTATTTCCCAGAGATGGATTTTGAGCTTGAAATGAAGGTTGTTAATAACGTAGTCAAGGTTGATTATGAATGTCCACTTTCTGTGTTAGAGCAGCAATTTTTGCAGTCCAAAATGCAAAATGTAGTGCAGCCGTTAGTGCAGTTTTTGCGGGCTGAAAAGTTACTCCCAACAGATTGGGAAAATCGATTTCGTTCGTCTTTATTGTGCTGTCCATTACTAACAATGAATCTGTTTAGGTATCCCCAAAAAGTTACGGCTTTGGGATTTGCGCGAGTGATGGAAATGGCAACTTTTGATTTTAACCCTTATTTATCATGATTACTATTATTGATTATCAAGCTGGAAATTTACGTAGCGTTACTAATGCGTTGGATCGCTTGGGAGAATCGTACAAAATCACAGATGATCCTGTGATTGTGGCGCGAGCTGAAAAAGTGATTTTTCCAGGAGTGGGAGCAGCTGAGCCAGCTATGAAAATTTTGCGTGAAAAAGGATTGGATAAAGTTTTGCGAAAGTTGAAAGTTCCGGTGTTGGGGATTTGTTTGGGCATGCAGCTTTTGTTTGAAGAAAGCGCCGAGGGGGATGTCTCTTGTTTGGGAGTTATCCCTGGAAAAGTGAAGTTATTAAAAAATCCAAAAGTGCCACAGATTGGGTGGAATGCTGTTAAATGGGCGAATTCAGATTTGACTAAAAACATCCCAAATGAGTCGTATTTTTATTTTGTGAATTCATATGTGGCTCCTTTGGGAGAAGAAACCTCGGGAATTAGTTTTTATGGAGAAATGTTTTCTTCGGTAGTTCAAAAGGAAAATTTTTATGGTGTTCAATTTCACCCAGAGAAATCTGGAAAAGTGGGTCTTAAATTATTAGCTAACTTTTTATCATTATGATTATTCCAGCTATTGATCTGATAAATGGGCAATGTGTGCGTCTTAAGCAGGGGTGTTATGATGCCAAAACAAGTTATCAAATTTCACCAATTTTGATGGCACGACTTTATGAAAAAATGGGTTATAAATGGCTCCACATTATTGATTTGGATGGAGCGCGGAGTGGGAAATCAAAGAATAAAGATATGATCCAAAAAATCTTGGCGAACACAAATATGAAAGTTCAAGTGGGAGGTGGGATTCGAGATTTAAGAACTATAGAAGAAATGTTTGATATTGGAGTTAATAGAGTGATTTTGGGGAGTGTGGCTGTGCAAAATCCACAGTTAGTGAATGAAGCAATTAAGCGGTTTGGGAAAGAGCGAGTTGTGGTGGCTATGGATCTTAAAAATAATGAAATTCGCGTTTCGGGATGGGAAAAAGGGACATCCATTTCGATATCAAATTTTTTAAAAAGACTCCCCAGTGTTCAAACAATTTTGTGCACAGATATTACGCGGGATGGGATGCTTAAAGGAGTTAATAAAAAGTTATATATGGATTTAAAGCGTGATTATTCCCAGATTAAATGGATTGCTGCGGGCGGAGTTTCTTCATTAAAAGAGGCGCGAAAGTTGGCTGATTTGGGTTTTTCGGTGGTGGTTGGGAAAGCATTTTATGAGGGGAATTGTCTTCGAAAACGAATTATTCCGTGTTTGGATGTTAAGAATGGAAGAACTGTTAAAGGAGTGAATTTTGTGAATTTAAGAGATGCCGGAGATCCTATTGCTTTAGGGAAAGCATACTCAGAACAAGGGGCTGATGAATTAGTTTTTTTGGATATTACAGCCACAAAAGAGCAACGAGGGACTTTGGTTGGTTTAGTGGAAAAAGTAGCGAGTGAAATTTCGATTCCTTTTACTGTGGGAGGAGGAATTAGTTCGGTGGCTGATATTCGAGAGGTTTTAAGGGCTGGGGCAGATAAGGTTTCTATTAATAGTGAATTGGTGCGAAATCCGGACTTGATTAATCAAGCTTCAGCGCAATTTGGATCGCAATGTATTGTGGCCGCGATTGATGCTAAAAAAGTTGGTGATAAATGGGAGATTTTTGTGAGTGGCGGTTCAAAGGCAACAGGTTTGGATGCGGTTAAATGGGCGCAAGAAGTAGTAGAGCGGGGTGCGGGCGAGATTTTGTTGACTTCTATGGATCGGGACGGGACCAAAGTTGGTTTTGATCTTCCTTTGTTGCGGGCAATTTCCAAAAAGGTAAAAGTGCCAATAATTGCGTCTGGAGGAGCTGGTTGTAGCGAAGATTTTGTAGAAGTTTTTGAAGAGGGAGTGGCAGATGCAGCCTTAGCAGCGAGTGTTTTTCACTTTGGCGAGATTTCAATTTCAGACCTTAAAAAATCTTTACTATGATTAATTTTGAAAAAATGAAGGGATTGATTCCGGCCGTGGTTCAAGATGTGGCCACGCGAGAAGTATTAATGGTGGGATTTATGAATGAGGAAGCTTATGAGCGTACGCGCGTAACTAGTGAGGTGTGGTTTTGGAGTCGTACGAAACAGCGCTTGTGGAAAAAGGGTGAAACTTCGGGCAATGTTTTACAGGTTAAAGAGCTGTGGGAAGATTGTGATCAGGACACGTTATTAATATTAGTAGAACCGGCGGGACCTACTTGTCACACTGGAAAGCGGTCGTGTTTTGGGGAGACTTTTCGTGGAATGGGATTTTTAGGAGCTTTGGAGCGTTGTCTAGAGGCGCGAAAAAAAGATTTACCTTCAGGTTCTTATACAACGTCTTTATATAAAGGTGGAGTGGAAGCGATTTTGGCAAAGGTAGAGGAAGAATCTTTGGAAGTTTTGCAAGCGGCGCGTGTGGAAACTAAGCAACGTTTAAAAGAAGAAGTTGCGGATTTGGTTTATCATTTAGGGGTTTTATTAGTTTTTCAGGGGCTTTCTTTTGAAGATGTGATGGAAGAGTTGGAAAAGAGGAAGGGGTGAGCGTATAATGCCAGTATGAAAAAGATGTTTTTAGGAATAATTATTGGTGTTTTTCTCTGGTCTTCCATGGTTTCAGCCGGCGAAGTTTTTCCGGATGTTTATGATACAGATTCGGTTTCGGAAGCCTTGGATTATTTAGTGGATGAAGGCGTGGTAGAGGGTTATGGGGATGGGACTTTTCGGCCGCTTAGTCTGATAAATCGGGCGGAATTTACGAAAATGGTGGTCGAGGGGGTAGAGGGTGTGACTCCAGATGAAACGGTTTATAAAAAGTGTTTTACAGATGTTCAGGAGGATTGGTACGCCAAATATGTTTGTTATGCCGAAGAGGAAGGTTGGGTGCAGGGTTATAATGATGGGAATTTTCGACCCGGGGCGTACATTACGCGCACCGAGGCTATGAAAATTATTTTTGAGGCTTTGGAATGGGAATTAGAAGGCACGGTTTTGAGTAGTTCTTATACGGATGTGGATCGTGGTAGTTGGTATGAGCCTTATTTAATGATGGCCGAAGAAAAAGGGTTGTTAGATAAATTAGACCTTTATATAACACCGCATGAATTAATTAGTCGTAAGCAAATGAGCGATCTTTTGTATCGGGCAGTGAAAAGTGAAGCGGGAGAATCATTTGATATCTGGGAAATTGAAGATGGTGATGATTTGTCGTATGAAGAAGTTTTGGAGACCGGAATTACAGCGTCTTACCCGGGAGATATGGATTTTGCACATAATTCGCAGAGTGGTTGGTCTTATGGTTGTTATACTTTTGCGGTTAAGAACTTGTTGGAATGGCGTTATGATTTGGTATTGAATGTAGCGGAGTTACAGGAGAGAATTGGATGGGATGGGGAGTTTATTTGGAATACAACTGAATTCGAAAATTTTGCCGAAGAATATGATATGGATGTGATTTTTACTTACAATGGTTCGGCGGAGTTCTTTTTTAAAAAATTAGCTAAAGGGGAACCACTAGTAATGTATATTCCTTATTATAGTGGAGGAGTGAATATTGGGCATCAAGTGGTGGCGTATTCTTTTGATGAGAATGGAGTTTGGATTGCGGATAGTATTAGTGGTGGTGTGCAAAGACAGATTGGTTTTGACGAAGTTTTCCTGGAAGATGCGCATACAACTACTAATTTAACAGATGTACGGTCTGTGAAAGCGGGTGGAGTTAGATGGTCGCAGATGGGGAGATAAATTAGTTGACGCAAGTGGCTTATGTGGATGAGCGTCACTATTCCCTCTGGTTAAAGGAAGGGATTTTTGCTATAATTTATAGAAATCAAAAAAAACCCAAACTAATTATGTCTAACTCGCCTCTCTTGACGCTCGAATGTGATGACCTGGTCCGAAATTTGGCGCTTACCACTTTTGAAGATGAGAAATTCAAAGCTTTGGATTACTTTCTTCATCAGGTTAAGTTTGCTGAAGAAAACGTTCCTTTTAATGATGAGGCTTTGGAAGATCTGGAGCTTTCGTTTTTGGAGCATTGTGATGAGGTCTTATTAAAAGTGGCCAGAAAAGAGTTAGCAACTGAGGAATGGGATGATTTGCACGATGAAGAATATCGGACGGCTTTACTCACCAGACTTGAAGAAGTACCAATCTTAAAAGGGGAGGCCGGATTAGCGCCTCTTCCTTTAATTATTGAGGAAAGTTGTATGTTAATTGAAGAAATGGAGGATGTTGGAGAGCGTTGGCTACTAGTCACGCTTCTTTCAAAAGAGCGTTTAAAAGCTTTGTTTGATTTATTAATGATTTTTAAAGATCAGCTAAAAGATGAAGCTACGGTGAGTTTAATAAGAGAAGTCCTAGAAGATTGGATGGAAATGAGTCCTTTGCTTAGAGGTTTAGATAGAGATTTATATCAGCAATGTTTACAGGAATTAAATGGAGCGGAAATTGTTTACTTTTTAGGTCGGTTCTTGCAGGTAAACAAAGAATATAGTGAGTTTTTGCAAGATCAGTATTTGCGCCAAAATCCAGAACTTTTGAAACGATTAGCTACTCGTTTAAGGACAGAAGCTACTAAACAGGCTAAGGCTGGAAGGCTCTAATATATATTGGCCATCTCCTTTGTGTTTTGCCAAGTCCTTATTTGGTGAAATGCCTTGACCTTAGGTGGTGATAATAATAATATTTTGCTTACCATATTTAGTGCGTTTTAGTTCATACAACCACTATATGTTGTGTTTTTATGGCTTTTCCTAACCCTCCATATTATGACCTCTACGGACCTTTCTCACGCTATGCGCGTGGGGGAAAAAGGGCTTAAAATAGAGCGCTTTTTTACTAATAAGGGCGAAAGTCCTTACCAGGATATTGAATTTGAAAAAAGAACTTCTAAAATTACTAACCCCGATGGATCAGTGGTTTTTGAAATGAAAGATATTGAAATTCCAAAAGATTGGACCCAGGTAGCTACTGACGTGATTGCGCAGAAATATTTTCGAAAACAAGGAGTTCCTCAAAAAGATAGTGAAGATTTAGGGGCAGAATGGTCTGCTAAACAGGTTATGGATCGGTTAGCTGGGACTTGGAGACACTGGGGAGAGAAGTATGATTATTTTGATTCCAAGGATGATGCCGATGCTTTTGAAGATGAGATGCGTTATTTACTTATGACACAGCGATCAGCCCCAAATAGTCCACAATGGTTTAATACAGGACTTCATCATGCGTATGGGATTACTGGTTCAGCGCAAGGACACTATTATGTAAATGATGAAACTGGGAGGGTAGAACGTTCTAAAGATGCCTACACTAGACCACAACCACATGCTTGTTTTATTCAATCTATTAGTGATGATTTAGTTGGGGAAGGAGGGATTTTTGATGGTGTAACTAGAGAAGCGCGATTATTTAAATATGGTTCTGGGACAGGTTCAAACTTTTCAAAGTTGCGTGGTGCGAATGAAAAGCTCGGAGGCGGAGGACAGTCTTCTGGGTTAATGAGTTTTTTGCGGGTGTTTGATCGGGCCGCTGGCGCTATTAAGTCTGGAGGGACAACTCGCCGGGCCGCTAAAATGGTTTGTGTAGATATGGATCATCCAGAAATTGAAGAATTTATTACTTGGAAGGTGATTGAAGAACAAAAAGTATCAGCCTTGGTGGCGGGTTCACATATTTGTTTTGAAAAGTTGAAACCAATTGTAGAGTCTGTGTATGTCAAAGGTTCAGATCCAGAAAAGAATCCTGAATTAAAGAATTTAGTGTTAAAAGCTAGCAAGGTTCACGTGCCACTTAACACTATTAAACGGGTAATTATGCGGGTGGATGATGGTATGAAACCAGAGGAGTTTTCATTCCGAACTTATGATACGGATTTTCGTTCTGAGGCTTACTCAACGGTGGGTGGTCAAAATTCTAATAATTCCGTGCGTGTGACAAATGAATTTTTGGAAGCAGTTGAAAAAGATACGGATTGGGATTTGATTAATCGGACTAGTGGTAAGGTTTATAAATCTGTTAAAGCACGTGATTTATGGGATCAAATTGCCGAAGCAACTTGGCTTTGTGCAGATCCTGGGATTCAATACGACAGCACTATTAATGAATGGCATACTTGTCCGAAAGACGGTCGAATTAACGCCAGTAATCCTTGTTCGGAATATATGTTTTTGGATGATACGGCTTGTAATTTAGCTTCTCTTAATTTGGTGAAGTTTTATGATGAAAAATCACAGAAATTTTTGATTGATGAATTTAGACATGCTTGTCATTTGTGGACAATTGTCTTGGAAATTTCCGTGTTAATGGCGCAGTTCCCATCTGAATCAATTGCCCAGTTAAGTTTTGATTATCGAACTTTGGGTCTTGGTTACGCTAATATTGGAACGCTTTTGATGCGGCAGGGGATTCCTTACGATAGCGAAGAAGGATTTGCGATTGCTGGAGCAATTACGGCTTTTATGTGTGGTGAATCTTACGCAACTTCTGCGGAGATGGCTAAAATACGGGGAGCTTTTCCTAGGTATGAAGGAAATGAAAAGGATATGCTGCGTGTGATTCGAAATCATCGTCGGGCGGCTTATAATGAGCCAAAGGATAAATATGAAGGTTTGACGATTGCCCCAACGGGGATTAATGAGGAGTTATGTCCAAAAGATTTGTTAGTGGCGGCGCGTGATGCTTGGGATCGTGCTTTGGGTTGGGGTGAAAAACATGGTTATCGCAATGCTCAAGTTACGGTGATTGCACCAACGGGGACAATTGGACTAGTGATGGATTGTGATACAACGGGGATTGAGCCAGATTTTGCGTTAGTTAAGTTTAAGAAATTAGTTGGTGGTGGATATTTCAAAATTGCTAACCAGTCGATTCGGCCTGCTTTGGAAAGACTTGGTTATCAAAAGGAAGAAATTGATGCCATGATTCATTATGTAAAAGGTCATGGAACGCTCAAAGGTTCTCCAACTATTACGCATGATGAACTTCGCGAAAAAGGGTTTGGGGATAAGCAAATTGTGGCTATCGAAGGTCAATTGGAGTCAGTGTTTGAGCTTAAGTTTGCTTTTAATAAGTGGGCTTTGGGTGAGGATTTTTGTGAAGAAATTTTGAAAATGGATGAGGACCAAATGAATGATTCAAATTTTGCGATTTTAAAACACCTGGGCTTTACCGATGAGCAAATAGAACAGGCTAATACTTATGTTTGTGGAACAATGACGATAGAAAAGGCTCCGTATTTAAAAGAGGAACATTACGCGGTGTTTGACTGTGCTAACCGTTGTGGAAAGATTGGTAAAAGGTTTATTCGTCCAGGAGGTCATATTCAAATGATGGCGGCTGCTCAGCCGTTTATTTCGGGGGCGATTTCTAAGACGGTTAATTTGCCAGAAGAGGCAACAATTAGTGATGTAAAAAGTGCTTACATGGAAAGTTGGAAATACATGCTAAAAGCCAATGCTCTTTATCGGGATGGGTCTAAATTGAGTCAGCCTCTTTCAACTTCTTCGATGGCTTCTAATATGGCAAGTTTGTTTAATTTTACAGATGAAGAAATGGATTCTTCCCCAGAAGAAATGCAGCAAGTAGTAGAGAAAATTATTCAAAAACCATTCCGTCGAAAGTTGCCAAATGAACGCCATAGCTTAACTCATAAATTTAGCATTCAAGGGCACGAAGGTTATTTGACAGTTGGTTTGTACGAAGGTGGAATGCCGGGTGAAATTTTTATTAAAATGAGTAAAGAGGGAAGTACGCTTTCTGGAATTATGGATGCCTTTGCTTTGTCGGTTTCTTTGAACTTGCAATATGGGGTGCCGTTGGAGGTTTTGGTTACTAAATTTACCCACTCTCGATTTGAGCCAGCTGGAATGACAGAAAATTCCGAGATTCCAATGGTGAAATCAATTATGGATTATTTAGGGCGATGGTTAGCGCTTAAATTTCTCCCACGAGAGGTTGCTAAAAAATATCATAATAGCGATTTAGTTGATCGTGCTTATGAGCAGGGGACTTTAGCGGAACGTAATTATCATCATTTGCAACGCAGTTTTGAGGAATTAGTAGACTCAATTCACGAAACTCCTCAGACTCCTCGTGAACCCGGCACAGTAAAAACTAAGGAAAAAGAGGAAGTAGCGGTAAAGGAAAAAGTAGCGGCTGTTTCTGGAAAGGAACAGTTAGAAATGATGCAAAACAACATGTCTCTTCGAATGAATAACGAAGACGCACCGCTTTGTACAACTTGTGGGGCGGTTATGACTCGGAATGGAACTTGCTACAAGTGTTTGAGTTGTGGTGAGACATCAGGTTGTAGCTAAGGGTTGACGGGTTGGATTTTTATTGATAGGTTAGGCTCCTTTAAATAAATAATTTTATTAAAGTGAGAGCATTAAATACAAGTTCAACGGAACGTCAGGGAGGAGAGCCAGTTGTAGCTGGAGCTCCAGCCGGTTGTTCTGTGGTAGCAGCTGCAGATACGGTTGATGATTTTAGAATTTCTCAGGTGGCTGAAATGATGCGCGAGAGAATGGTACAGCCAGGAGTGGATGCAGATGAGGATTTACAAGATAAATTAGGAGTTTTGTTGCAACAGACAGTGGAGGAGGAACAAGAATATAGAGGAATGGTGCCAGTGTTTAGGGAATTATGGGAGAGGGAAGTGTTAACAGAATTGGCAAGATTGTTAGAAGAGCCTTTGCCAGAAGAATTCATATTGGGTCGGGCGCCAACAGAGGAAGAAGAGCGTTATTTTCGGTTAAGACTTAAAGAAGGGGTAAAAACAGTCTTAGGAATGGGAGAAAGGGAGTTTTTTGGGAATGTGGATAATGTCCCAGCTTTGGTTCGAGTCCCGCAAGGTAATCCGATTTTATTGAGTGATCCAGCGGCCTTGAGAGGAATATTGGGGGAGGTTGCGAAAAGAGAAATGAAAGGAAAAGCACCGCAAAGAATAGCTCATGATCAAGCTTTGCGGGCTGGGAAGTTAGGAAGTGATTTAGGAGTGGCTGTGCCTGATTCTTTAAAAAAAGGAGGAATAATACATCATTTTAATTGGCAGTGGTATGTAAATGGTTTGAGAGCTATAAGTTGTTCGGTTTTAGGAATGGATGTGGAAGAATTTAATGGTGATGAAAATTTTCCAGCGTTTTTAAGACAGGCTCAAGTTTTTGATGAGTTTTCTTTAGATAGAGATATTGATTGGGTAGTGATGTTGGAAATGGGGAAAGTTTTAAAAGAGTTAATGAATGTTCGGCAAATATATGTTAGTGACCGGAAAGAGGGATTTGTTAAATTAGCGCAGACTTTAGGCTTGCCAATTCCAAGAGGTTTACGAATAGGTGGAACTGTTCCTCCGAATGAATATAATGAATTTAAAGTTGGGGTGAGGTCTGAATGTCGGGAATTATTAATGGCAACTGAAGAGAGCTTTAGAAAATTAATGAATATGGTGCCGTTTTTTGTGCGACAAGCAGGTTTGGATGAAAAATTGGAGATTTAGAAAAAAGGAATGTAGCACGAGATTAGAACGTGTTGTTTTTAAGTCAATGGTTTTTGAATTTGGGAAAGAAGCACGAGATGAAACAAAAAGGGTGAGGACCGACGGGAGAGAGGGCAAGGGCCCCGCTCTCCCGTCGGCAATTAAGGCGGAACAGATAACAGCGGCAAGAAAGCTTCTGCTTCTGCGTTGGAAGGTCCGCCCTTGAAAACGCGGTTATCCGAATCCCTGGTTGCGGTAGTGGCGGGAAGGGACTCGAGGAGCCGCGGTTGAAAGTAACGGTGAGCGAGGGGGGATCCCTCGCCCACCGCGTCACCAGAGGGAAGGGGGGCGGAAAACCCCTGGCAACGATTAGAGTGGCCTGAGAAAAGAAAGGGGGCGCGAAGTGCCTGCACAAATCTTTCCTCAGTGGCTTTTAGGGCTGGTCAAGGCCCTAAAGCCGATGCTGGGCCGTACTTGGGAGTACAGCCCTTGCATCCCATGGTGAACAAGTGACCCCCAGGCCGAGGCAACAACGCCTCGTGCGTTGATGGGAGGGGAGCTAAGAAACCTAAGGATCACTTGAATGCGGGGTGTGGGGCTTGGCGAGGATGTGTATCCTCATTAATGGATACCAAGGCCCACACCCAAATGTTTGAAAAATTATTTATTGTCGCTAGAAAAGTAACGCCTAGAGGGGTGGATGGATATTCTAGGCGCCACATGTCTAGCGACAGTTATTGTTTCATCTCGTGCTATCAAAGAACGGAATCTGCTTCCGGTTGATGAGGATGAACCAGCCTTAAATAATTAAGGCGATACAAGCTACTAATCTGTTGGGGCAGACAACTGGAAAACCAGTTAACTGGAATATATCGGTAGTTGCAGGTTGTTGTCAAGATTAGTTTTTATGTTTTTGCATTTCTAAAAATCTCATGTGAATGAGATAGGGATAGAACACAGTAGGTGGAGGAGTTGAAGGGAGAAGCGGAGGCCGCGAAGCCCGGGGCGCGCAAGCACGCCCCGGGCCATAGCTTTGTTCATCGACTCATTGGTTCGTCTGGCCTAGCCCATGGCGAGGGCTGAGGCCCCCCAGTCCCGCGGGCGACCGCGGGAGGGCTCGAAGATCCACCAGGGGGTCCCGTACCACCTCTGCCGCCGGGAGCGGCTGAAGGTGCCGGTCCCGGTGATCGTCAGGGACTGGTTCCGCCACTGGGGGACCAGTTCCACCTCGACCGGGGCGAAGCGCTTGAACCGGAAGGGTTCGCGTTTGCCTGGCTGGGCGCTCAGGAAGCCGACGACGTCGGCTTCCGTGAGGGTCACAGGGCGGGCGGGGGAGTCCCCGATCTGGAGGGTCCCGATGCGGGGGGAGGACGCGGCTGTTGCCGTGTCCAGGGTGAGCTTGAACGGAAGCATTCGCTTCTTCATAATCTCTTCTGCTCCTGCGTACTACTACGGGGGAATCCTTTCTGTGTGTTTGATTGCCCCTCAAGTTTGCCCCGAATATGGGGTACTTTGCTGGAACTGCTACTTGCAGCCAGCCAATTACTTTTTAGTTAACGCCTTAACCGCGCTTTTCTAAACAGCATCTGACTGACTGCAAAATAAATTACTTCACCTACTGTGTTGTCAATTTCTGCTGCTTAAGTGGATTTTTCGCCTCGCACGCCCAAATAAACGGGGCGTAAATAATGAGAGATTGTCCTACTTTTTCAGCAGACCTGAACAATATCAGGGAGCGAATTCTTAAATTTTAAGCCTTCAGTCTCTAAAATTTTCAGGAAAAGGTTGTTAATTTTAAATCTTTACGTCTATTTTGTCAACCCCAGAGGTCCACCGCAAATATTTTACTTATCTTTAAAGACTTTTCAAGGTATTATTTAGCTATGACTAAAACATCAAAGAAATGGGAAAAGAAAGTGGCAGAAATGTTGCATTTTCCCATAGCATTGGTTTTGTTGGGGATTGGTTTGTTTTTTGTGGTTTTGGTTTTTATGGTGTTTGTAATTATGGTACGAGATTTTTTTGGAAATGGTTATGATTTTCACCAGGCTTTGGAGCAGGTGTTTTTGATCCTTCTTTTCGTAGAGGTAGTGGCGTCCATTAAGTTGTATTTCAATCATAACTATCATTTTCCACTTCGGTTTTTGTTTTATATTGGAATAACAGATTTGATTCGACGTTTAATTATTAGTTGGGATACTGCAGACGAAGTTATCCCTTATGTTTTGGGGATTTTAGGAATGGTGGTGATTTTGTCGATTTGGGAGTTAAAAGGATTTTTATTGGGTAAATGGCGTAGTGAATGTCAGGAATGTCCAAAGGACGAGCGTTTGGAGCTTTAGGAAAGGTCTAGTTTTTGAATGGTTGGCTGTTTTATGGTACAAATATCTCCTGTATTTAATTTAAAAAAATGGTTGAAACTGTTGCTCAAAACCATTTACCCCTGCGAGATTACGGAGGAATGACTTTACCTGAATTTTCCGAAGATGAGGCCAAGCTTCGAGCTGTTGATTTAAGTATTGAGGCTTTTGATGCGTGCGATCCTTATCAGTTAGGATTAGATAAAATGGAAGGTAAAGAAAGTTCGAGAGCGTTGCGAACTATTGATACGATTGTGGAAAGGTTTGTGTTGTCGCAAGTGAAGGAGGCTGGGATTGGAGGGGAGTTATTGACGCATGTGGAAAGAGGTTTAGTTCTCAAAAAATTTGAAGGAGTGGAATCTTCTAGTCCGGAAAAATTTGCTCTTCGAGAGTTAAATGCTCGGGCTAATCGTCTTAAGTTTAAATTGATTCAGAGTTGGATTGACGAAAAAGATGCTCCAGGTTTATCGTCGGTGGCTAAAGAGGAGTTTACGGCTTTGTTGCCAGCCATGGCGGCCACGGATCGTTTGGCTATTAAAATTTTAATTGAGGAGTTTCCAATTGATGCTAAGGAGCGAACCAGAAGAGGGATGACCAATGAATGTGCAGTGGTGCGAGAGGACTCTGGGGGAGAGGTAAAAGAAGTTTTATTACACGATGCTTATTCGGAAGAAGTTCAAGCAATTGTGAATGCTTATCAGCAGGTGTTATCTAATTTAAGAGGATTACCTTTGGACTCGCTGGATGATCATGAACGTGAATTAGTTGAACGAAAGATTTTTTATTATGAGGTTGTTTTGAAGGCTTACGAAACTAGTGATCCTAAAGTTTGGAAAGAAGCGGATTGCATGCTTAAAGATCAAGTAGTAGATCCAACTACAGATGTGTTGTGTGTGCACCAAATAGAAACGAATTATTTAGGAGATCCGATTTTGCGATTTCCAGAAACTAGTTTACGTACCCCAGATTTAGACGCTGTGCGAGCGCAAGAAATTGCTAATCAGACGCAACAAACCATGTTGGCTAATCTTGCTAATGAAAAATATTTTCCTAATTGCCAAGCTATCAAAGATACAATTGGTTTTGTAGAAGAGGCGGCTGTGGTTTTTTATCATTTTACTGGATCTGGTTTAGAGTTAGAAATTAAGCCAAAAGGTCAGGCTTTGCCAAATGAGTTTGATTCGCGTGAAAAAGGCGGAGTGTCTATTTCACTTGATATATCTGGAGAAGAAGAAACTTATGCTCGGGCTTGTGAACATTTTAAAACCGTATTTGGGGAAAAGACTTTTGCGCAGTGTTTTCCAAATCCACCAGATTCTGATAAGAGGCTGGGTCGGCGGATTGCTTCGCATGAATTAGGCCATTTGATAGGTTTGAAAGCGGATACTTACGAACGAATTGGGAGTCGTGATTTGTTGGTGAATCCTTTTTCTGAAGAATGGAAAGCCTCTTCAGGTGGATTGGTGGGGAATGAGTGGATTTCTTATTTGGAGGGGCAAGGTCAGGATTCTCCAGAAGTAGATTTGGATGATTTGAAAGAAGTTTTGAGTGAGCTTTTGTTGGATTGTTGTCGGTTTTCCTCAGAACGTCATAAGCCTGGCGGGCCTAATTATTTCCGGGAAAGTATGATTTTTATGCAAATGATGGAGAGGATTGGGATTTTACAAAAAAGTGATGCTAGTGCGGAATTCCCATGGGAAGTTGATATGAGCCAGGACAATGTTGAAGAGTTTTTTAAGGCTTTAACACAGATGGTTAGATCCTTAGTTGATGTTTATGGTGAAGGAGGCGAATATAATTTACGTGCTTGGTTGTTGCAGTTTTTGCAAGTTTCAGAGGTTAGTCGGTTTATGTGTGATCGAATTCCAACGCCAACACCAGTTCCGCCAGAAGATATGTTGGAATGGCCACCTTATGGGGAATCAGGTGAAGATGATGATCTAAGTGGTGATGGAGAGGTTTTGATTGATGAGGGAATCGTAGCTACGAGAGAAGATTTAGCTGGAGAGTCTAATACCTAAAAAGCAGGCTAGGATCTGGGAAAAGGGAGGGGGCTTCGTGAAGTTTTTTTTGGCTGATGTAACCTTGATGAGTGAGGTTTTTTTGAACGGCTTTTTGGGTAAGAATTTGGAGATGAGTGTGTGTAAACCAGCCACCACTGTCATGTCCTTGACCTATAGAGGCGAATGGATCGCCAGCACATAAAGAGTCTCCTTTTTGGATAACATGTTGACTATTTAAATGTCCATAAAAAGAATAAAAAGGCTCGTTTCCTAAATCATGGCGCAAAATTACATATCCACCGTAATTGCCAACTCCTTCCTCTTTTCCAATTTCATAAACAGTGGCATCAAGTGGCGCGTAAAGAGTAAAACCAGCTGGAACCATAATATCTAATCCTAAATGATAAATTCTGCCTTCTTCGATCATTTGAGGGTAATGGCGCAGAATGTTAGCGCGTTCTTCGAAGTAACGTCCAAGTCCCCAGGAATGTTCGCTTTGTTCTAATTCTTCAAAAATTAAGTGTTGAAAGTTGTTGAAATTTGAAGGATCCATTTCTAGAGTGAGCGGGTTATTTGACGAGAGATCAAAAATATAAGGTTCACCCTGAAGTTGGTTTCCGAAAAGAGGAAAAATGTGCGAATTACGATTAAGTAGCGTGTAGGGGTAGGGCATGAGTAGAGCGAGTTAATTGTTGACCGTCGCCAGGACGAAAAGTGTTGTAAAGTTGGTCGTAATAATGAACAAGGCCTTCGAGAGCGACTAATCCTTTGGTTAAATAATTGCGAAGGCGAAGTTCTTGAGGTTGGTCAGTAGGAAGAACAGGGGTTGGTTTGAGGCGAGCAATGGGAGGTCCAGTATCTATTCCGGGGTCAATAAAGTGAAAAGTAGATCCAGTGTGAACTGCGCGGGTTTGAGCAGCGGCAATGGCATCGGCAGTTGGAGTGTCACCGCGGAAGCAATCTGGGTCAGTAAGATTAGTGATAGCTGGATGGATATTTAGGAGACGCCCTCGAAAATCATGAGGAGCTTTTACAAGATCTTCTAAAATAACCATTAAATGATCGGAAAGTAGGATGTCTGCGTCCATTTGTCCAAAAATTACCTGGCGAAGTTGTTGTTCAAATTCTTGTTTGCCAGTGTGGCGTTGTTCGTCGGTATTGATGGGGCGGCGGTAGTCCGAAGGGATGCTAACGGTGTTACTAGAAAGAAGTTCTCCGTTTGGGGTGCGAAGTCCTGGGGCCCAAATCCAATCTGAACTTGAGGGGTTCATAGAAAAAGCTTCTCCTCTTTTAGGATGGAGGTCTGGGAGAGGGCTGTCATCAAAAACAACTCCTACTAATTGAAAACGTTCGCGGATTGCAGCTCCAATTTTTAAAATACAACGCTCCATGGCGTCAAAATATTCAGGGCCAAGAATTTGACGATTTAGTTGGCCAATGCCTTGAGTCCATTCCAAAAGTCGATCTTCGTCTCCATTTAAAGAATGAGTTAACACTTCGGGGACTCCCATCATGTAAGCGCGTTGTCCATTTAAGTTAAGCCAACGGCCATTTTGGTCTTCACGGCGGATGTCGCGGAGAGAAGTAGCGATGGCTATTTTTAAGGGAGCTCGTTCTTGAGAGAGTTCGGGTAAAGTGTCGGGAGCGAATGTTTCAAGGCGGTCTTGCGGAGCCATTTTGGGTTAGTTAATTTGCTAAAATCTAGTTTTTATATACTTGTTTAGGGTCTTTGTTGTCTAGTAACTATAAAAAACTTTAAAAAATTAACAAAATATGTTATGTTTATAACATGATTCAACTTAGCCAAGTTATACAAACCTTAGTCAACCGTAATCCCCTTATTCATTACGGAATGCACCATAACCTTCTTAATATGTCTAAGGTGGCAGATTTTCTGCACCCCATGATTGAAATTCGGGCTAAAAAACAGGTGTCTCGTGGGTCTATTATGATGCAGCTTTCGCGTCTTCAAAAAAACCTTCAAAAGATTACCCCTGATGGTATTACGTTCCGTACTAATAACCTCACTCTTCACGCTAGTTTGGCGGTTATTACTTATGATCGGACAGCAACTCTTTTGGAAAAAGTTAACAAGATTGTGAGCGCGCAGATGACCAAAGATAGTTTTTTGGCGCTTAATCGTGGATCTTCGGAATTAACATTAATCGTGGACAGCGAGCTTTCTTCTTATATCCAGAATGAAATTCATGCTCATCCTAAAAATATCATCGCTCCAGTGACAGCTATTACGATTCATTTTAGTGAAAAGTACGCCGATGTTCCGGGTTTTCTTTATCATGTGATTCAGCAGATTACTCTGCAGGGGATTAATATTGTAGAGGTAACTTCGACCTATTCAGAATTAACGATTTTGGTAGCGCAAAAGGATGCGCGACTCGCGTTTGATACACTTTATTTGATGGTTGACGATAATTAGCCCACAGCTTCTTCTTGTGTGAAATGAGTTGGCTCGTCTGGATATTCATCACCTAAAAATTCTTCGATCAAAGGCACCACAATATAATCAGTGTAGTTTTCGACGTGATACTCAGTAACTGGGAAAATTAGAGCTGGGACCAGGCGTTCTAAATATTCGCTGCCATCATAGTCATAAATTTTGGTAAGGCCTTCAAAAGGAGTTCCTAAATCAAGGTCGACAATATTATCCGCATAAAGATCAATATAGTTATTGTAACCACCTTGTTCGGCGATTTCGATTATCCGATCTTCATCAGTCATAGTGTCATAAAGTGAACTAGAATAATTTTGTGGTGAAAGTCCCCAAAGACTATCGACACGCTCATTATCTACGGAAACAGTAATGCTAATTCCTTCTGGTGAACCCCAGGCGTCATAAAGGATAAGCCCGTCTTGTTCGATAGGATAAATAACAGTCATATAAGATTCAACATAGCCATTGTAGGTTACTTGATCTTCGATTATTAAGTCGCCGTAACCGGTTAAATCTAAGTCGTAGTCTGTAATAAAATCTTCGACTATTTGAACCACTGCTTCGATGGACATTCTTTTGTTAGAACTGGAGTAGTCCCATTCACCTTCCCAAGAATTTTCATCCCAGTAGGAAAGTGAAATCATATTGTTGGCATAATCAAAGCTGACGGAATAACCAATGTCGTCTTCTGGTTCAATGGTTAAGTAGGACATTTTAAATTCTTCAAAACCTTCTAAATCAATAAGGTCTAAGTCGAGATCAGTCAGCCAATTATTAACTTGAGTGGCCGTGTTGTCGAATATTTTTTTTGTGAATATTTCGGAAGAGTCACCATCAAGAATTAACTCATCACCTTTATAGGAATAAGTAAAAGTGGCGTAGGGGATGTATGTGATGGCGTCAGCTGAGTCTTGCATAGTGCCCATGCCACCGCGGCCCCATTCTTCTTCATCTTCATTAGATGATTCTTCGTAAATGTTTTGGAGCGGAGATTCAGAATTGATAGTTCCGGTTTTGTTTAGATCTATAAGTATAGTTGGGACCAAAATTAAAGCTGCCAAAGTTGCGCCACTAACCGCGTAAGCCCAGCGTGGCACTCCAACCCACCAGGATTGTCCTGATGTTTGTTTGGCTTCGATTTGCTTCCAAACTTCCTGTCTTAATTCAATTTTAAATTGTTCGTTAATTGGAGCTTCTGGTTTGGCGGCAATTAGTTTTTTTAAGATCGGTTCAAGTACTTTTTCGTGTTCTTTGAGCGAAGGGTCAGCACTATAAAGTTCGGTGAGTAGATGGCTAATATCGGGTTTCATGAGGAGTTAGGTTAAGGGGATGAGGATTGAAAGTAGGGTTGTAGAGACGTTTATTTGAGTTTGGAGTTTGTTAACGGCTCGTCCAAAAATAACTTTGCAATTAGATTCAGTTTTGCCAACAATGGCGGCGATTTCTTGATAGGGAAGGTCATCCCAAACACGCATGATTACAATATCGCGTTGGGTTTCGTTTAGGGATTTTAAGGCTTCTTGTAGCTCTTCTAAATTGAGTTGGGTTTGGACTTTATTTGGGATGTCTTCGTCAGTGGATAAGCTAATTATGTCCTCAATATTTAAGGTTTTTTTATTAGTGCGGTAGTGATCGGTGAGAGTGTTACGGGCAATGCGATAAATCCAGCTATTAAAGGTTCCTTTTTTTGGTGAAAAGAGGTGGAATTTTTCGATGGCTTTTAAGAAAGTTTGGCTGGTTAAGTCTTCGGCGATTTCTTTTTCGTTGGTACGGTAATAAAGGAAGCGGTAGATTTTTGGAAAAAAATGATCATAGGCTTCACCAAGTTCTTCGAGGGTTGTGGGGGAGGGGCTAGGGTTAGCCATTTTGATGTTTTAAAAAACCTTACTTTGGTACTTTATCATACGATGCGGTGAGGGAAAGGTAACAAACTAAGTTTCAGACTCTAGATGATTGCGAAGGAGGTTTGGTCGATCAATATCAATTACAAAATAAGGGGCTTCTAAAGAAGTGCGATCCCATTGGCTGCCATGAGTATTCATCCCGCGGGGGATTAGAATTGGCGAGAGATCACCATCATTGCGGGGAAAGTCTGTGAATTCAACTGTTCCGGTAAATTGCATTTGATCTAAAAGTTGTTGCCATTGAGTTATAAAGCGGGTGCGATGAGCTTCATTAGTAATTAGTATTCGCATCCGGTTGCCATTTTGTCCAGCAAGAGCGATCGCTTCTCTGATTTTTTGGAGGGATAAATTAAGAGGTCCAATAGTAGTTAAGCTTTGTCCGTCCTCGGATTCGGGAGGTGTTGTTGGTGGGGTTGGATCTTTTCTTTTTGAACGGCGACGAGCGCTGGAATGAGACTTGTGACGTTTATGCCTTCCCCTAGTTTGCGGTGCTTGTCTGGGTTTTTGGGCTGCTGCTAACCGGTGTGGTTGTCTTGAGATGGATGGAGTTTCAGATTCAGGTAATGACCCGATTTTTAGATCTATTTGTTTTAATCTTCGGTCAATATTACGGCGGATGCCAACTTGTCTTTCTAATATTTGAATTTTATGCTCTCTTTCTGTAATTAGGATACTAAGGTCAGTTAAACGTCGTAGCTTTTGTTGGAAAGCCTTTTTTCTTCTTTTGTAAATTTTCTGGCCATAACGGAGGGCTCGTTGTTGAAGACTTTCTTCGCTTTCTCCTCGTCGTTGTCTTAAAGGCTTGATGTAGCCACTATTTAAAAAGGTTTGAAAGTCATCAGCTTCATTTGAAAGTCGATTGAATTCGGCAAAAAGTTGGTCTGTCCCTTTGATTAAGCGGGCTAATTGTCGTTCTAATTCCTCTAAAGCAGGGAGTTGCTCACAAGCTTGTAAAATTCCATCTCTTTGTTCGGAAAGGACCTCTTGAAAGTAAGCGTCGGGGTCTTCGGCAGCAGCTTCGTGAGCATGATATAAGCTGCTTATTAGTATTGGAGTGAAAGCAGGGAAACGTTGAAGTTTTTTTATTAATCGACCAATAACTTCATATATTTCAACTTCATCTGGAAGGACATCATCCATCCATTGACTGGGGTCTCCTTCGGAACGAAGCCAGCTTTGAAGTTGGGGTGGGCCGTTTTGATCCGCTAGATCTGTAGCAACTTTAAGATGTGCGGATAAAGGAATTACGCGGTCCATGAAAATTAGTTTGATTTAAACGGGAGCTATTTCTTCTGTAGGGGAGGCAGGAGAAGGTATTTGTTGGTCGGGGGGCTCTTCTTCGTTAGGCGCTGGAAGTGTTTGTTGAAGAGCAGTTAGTTCATCTTTTGAAATATCCATGAAAAAACTCATGCCCGCAGTGGCATGACGCCCATAGCGTACATTTATAGATAAGGTTAAATTTTCGTCTCGTTTTTTTGAGCGTGCAGAGGCTGATGTAATTGAAAGATCTAAAAATCGGTATTTTTTTTCTTCTCTTTGGACCATGCTTCTAGCTTTTTTTGATTGCATTACAAATTGAAAAATCGCTTTGTTTAGTTCAGGGTCATCAAGTGAGGAAGTAATAGTTACTCCTTCTAAATTTGTCCATTTCCCGTTGTCTGGACGTAGATCGAGGTACGGAGTGAGATTATTACGAACCCAATCACCAGGGTTGCGTTTTCCTACTTGGGCTATTGTCGAAAATCCAACTAAATCATCGTCGTCTGGGTAATAGTTATCATCTAGTTGGCTTACTCTTTCTGAAACACTTTGGTAGCCAGCAGGAATGCTTTGAAGAGCCTCTCTGATGTTACAATCTGGATGCATGTAATTTTGTTATTGAGTTTTTATTAAAACATAAATTTTATTCTTTGTAAAATCTTGTTGAGTTGCAGAGTTCCAGTCACCTTTTTTAAATGGGGTTGCAGGGATTTGCTTAAAGAAGCATAGAGTACTTTTTGCGCCGGCGTTAGCCGGTGCATATTTAAACCTCCATGTCTCATTTTGAAGTTATAATGGTTTAGCCAAAGTTTTAACCTGTAATTTAAATCATCAACGCTATCGTAAAAGGGCCAAAAGAAGGTTTCTTTCTCTTTAAAAGTACGATGGTATCGTTCAATTTTGCCGTTATGCTGTGGTGTGTATGGAGCGTTTTTGCGGTGCTCAATACCAAGTGAGGCTAAATGGTTTGTGAATGCTTGGCTAAACTCACTTCCATAATCTGTGCGAATAGCTTTAATCGTGCATGGCATGGCTAAAATAAGTTCATTCACAAACCTTATGGAGCTTGCTTGTGTATGATTTGGCATTATCTTTGCATAAACAAACCGTGAACAATCATCTATGGCATCAAAAACACGCTCTTTGCGTGCTCTTCCAAACGGCAAACAAACATCCATCTGTATTTCCTCACCAGGTTCGTCTAAGCAATATAATTGCCTTTTCTTCTTGAGTTTTTTGTAATGAAGGCCCTTCAAATGGATGATTTTTACCATAAAAACAGACTAATTCTTCATTTTTTGCAGATGTACGGTTAACTGCAATGCTGCCTTCTTTTGGCCCTGGTTTCTTAGGGCAAATCCCATCCAAGCCTTCGAAACGGTATCTCGCTAGCCATCGGCTTACTGTCCTTTTATTTACTCCTAATATCTCTGCCACTTCTTTCACTTTCCGCTTCTTGGCTTGGATCTCATAAATTAATTTTTCTCGGAGTAGCAGCATAGAATAACTTGGATACATTCTTTAAGTTTAAGATTAAGTTTTAAACTTAATCTATTTACCTAAAAAAGGTGACATTAATTGCTGCAACCTTAACAAATCTGAAGTATTTTTTAACGGGCAAGGCTTGACAAATTTTGTTAAATATATTATTATCGTTGACCGTCCCAAAAACAGATTTTTAATAGAATAATTTATGGTAGGTGAATTTCCTTATCGTATGCCTCGCGTGGAGGCCTTAGTTGCTCAAAAAAGTTTACAAGTTGAGACTCTTCATCAGGGGGATTTAGCTTTGTTAGTGCATTTGGCTTCTTTTTTTCGAGCCAAGGCGATGCGCGTTTTCCGGCCAACTATGCAGGGTTCGAAAAGGACCTACGATGAGACAGGTGAAGTTTCCAAAACTCCTTTTGCTTTAAGTGAAGTTACTGATGATACTGAGCGACATTTTTTAACTCGAAATACATTTAGTTTTGCCACAGTTAACGGTTGTATGGGTGGTCGTTGGGGATGTGCACGGCCTTGTTATTTGGCAGCGTTACAAATTAAAAGTTCTAAATTTTTGGAACAAATTCCTTTTGAACAAAAATGTCATTTTTTTGATGAGACTTTGGAGCCTATGACTTCGGAAGAAAGGAGTGCCTGGATGGATGAATTTTATATGCATGATGATAATGATCCTTTTGATGATCAAGATTTAGAGCGATTAATGGATTATTTGTATGATAAATATGGAATTGTTCCGGGAATGACAACTACTATCCCGACGCATGCTGAAGCAAAGTTTAAGCGTTTAACAGGGGATGCAATGCAATATGATCGGGTAGGAGATTTGGAGCGTTTTTTAACAGAGGTAGAAAGAGTGAGGGCTGTGATTGCGGATTCACCTTTTACTTCGGGCCGGGAAATAAGAGAGAAACGTAAAGAAGTGGAGGGGCCGTATGAACAAAGATTAGATATTTTGAGTAATTTGGCTTGGTCAGTTGATGCTGAGGGTGTTTCCCCAGCTTTTTTGTGGGAGGATCCAGAACCAGCTTTGGCGCAGTTAAATGAATGGTTAGAGTATTGTGAGTTGCCACAAATGTCTCTTGATGAGAACGTGACAAGTTTGGTGATAGATGCTTTATTTGGAGCTATGGTTCAAAAAAAGAAAGAGGATTTAGCGGAACAAGGATTGGATTTGGATATTGATTTAAAAGATATGCATACAAGTGTGGATGATGCGTTAGAATCAGCAGGATTGGATGATGCTGAGTTTTTGAATGTTGTTGATGATACAAACTTAGATCGGTTGCGGAGGGTTATTGAAGAAATGAAGGATAGTTTAAAAGGAAGGGCTGATATGGGTGAGGCAATTAGAGTTACTGAGTTAGAGAGGCGAGGTGATTTAATTTGGGATTTGGGTCAGACAGGAGATCATTTATTTGAGAGAACTGGTTTTCGTGATGAGTTTTTTGAGGCTGGTAAACCTTTTTATGATTCAGAAAAAAAGGTTGGGGAGTATGCCTCAGATTGTCATGATGGGATCGTGGTGACTCCGTTTGGTGTTTTTAATGTTTTAGTGGGGAAGGTTACACGGGCTTTTCCGCGCGGAAGAGTAATGGTTCCTTTTAAAGGTTTTAAAAAAGAAGAAAATCAATTGGCTCGTGGGACCCAAGTGGAAAATGTTTTGGAAAATGTAGTGGTTTTACGAACGCCTCATTTTAAATTTATGAAGGGGGTTCCAACTGAAATATTTGTTTATGATGGGGAAAAAAGAGTGCGAAAAATTAAATTTGATCATGAAACTTATAATATTTTGGAGGATGTAATTGTTCAGGAAGGAGTGGCATCAATGGATGATGTTGAGGTTGAATACGAGGATAGTCGTCGTGAGTAAATAGGGAAGAAGGCCTGGTTCAGGAAATAGGTTTTTTCATAATGGCAAGCTGTCTTTCTTGTCGGGCTTCATTTATTTTTTCTTCTAAAGGAGTTAGTTTGTCCCAAGCCAATTTTTGGTGAGATAAATCAAGACTGTTGCAGCGGTGGTGTTGCCAGGCTAGTTTTTGAATAGCTTTTAATTCCTCGGCTGAAATTTCTTTTTCGGTTCGGATGTAACGATATTTTCTTAACTGTTCGACGCTGCCACGACGACATTGGGAAACAAGTTGCTTGGCATAGGCAATAATAACTGCAGCTTCAGCATCATAGGCCTGGTTTATAAAGTTTGTTTTTTTAGTTAAATCAGTGATGGTTTTAAGTTTTTGGTCGTGTTTTGTAATTAGTTTGACGAGTTTGAATTTTACGGAGCTAAAGGAGAGAATGTTTGGCAATTCTCCTTCTGGGGCACTAAGGAATGAACAAAAATCTCCATTAATAACACTTTGTTTTATGAGGTGTTTTTGAGTAGCTTTTTTTATCATAAATATTTCAAATGCTTCTTGAGATTCGTGATAGGTCGCAAGATAATTACTTTTATTCATAGGTTGTGTTTATAAAAGGGTATGGATGAATTTTACAAATTAAATTTTGGTTTTAAAATTCTAGTTTTATGTATAAATATTCTTGATCTGGAAAGCTTGCTTAAAAGGTGACACCAGTGATTGGTGGCAGAGGTAGTAACTACTATTGACATTTTTTGAATAAGATTTATTATAAATAACTATTACATTCATCTCTATGTCTTTGGAACCCCCGGGGCTCGCTCCTTCCTTGCCACCCCCTTTGTCAGAATTGGATCGAGAAACACTAATCCTATTGTTTAAATCACAGGTTTTTAGACCGGAGTCTCCTAGGGAGCAGTTAGAGGTGTTGGGTCAAGGACAATGGTATCCACTTGGGTTACCGCCTCTTCAGATGGAGGTTGAGGATCCTTTTTTTAAGACACAAGATGGAATTCGTTTGATGGAGGAGTTGGGGCGGCGACGAGCGGCTGGGGAGTCAGTTTATGCGGTGGTGGCTAATTCAAAGGTTAATATCGAGAATGAATTGGCCCGACGTTATCCCGAAATGTCTGAGTATGAACGAGAGGCAATGGCGGAGGAAAAAAGGCGTTTAATTGGAATTAAGGATCAGCTTTTTTGGGCAGCGGTTCAAGTTTTTAATGCGGATGAAGCTCGTTTAAAAGGTGAGGATATGGATGTGGTGCCAGTTTTTATGATGTCTGACTTTGAATCTGAGGAAGGATTTGATGTTTTGCATCAGGATGTTTTGAATTTATTTAATTTTGAACAAAATTCAGAATTTGTAGAGGCAGTGTATGAATGTGTTCCTCGTAATAAACGACCGCGTAAACATAAAAATAAGAATTATGAAGGTTTAGTAACACTGGGAAATGAGAATCATTTGCGGGCCATGAATGCAGCTTGTAGGTATGTGTTGTATCAAATTGCAATGGTGCTTTTTACGGGAGGGGTAAAATTGGGACACAAGGACGAAAAGCCTTATGATGAGGCCACGAAAATGGCGCAAAATTTGTTAGGATCACATCCTTTTGCAAAGGAACTTGAATTTGAAGAGGTAGAGGTTCCGGAAGCTACTGGAGCTAACCCTTATCGGGCTGGGATTGGAATGAAAGCAGCGAGACGTCCGGATTCATTTACTTCTTATGCGTCTTTAGAAGCTTATATGAAGGATCATGTCCCTCAGTTAGAGGCGTTAGGAGAGCGTTTAATAGAGTTTAACGAGGCTCAAACAGCAATTAATTTTGAGCTGGTTGAATTTATGGGTTCTGGAGTACAAGATTTATCAACTTTAGAAGGTTTTCAAGCTCGGATAGATCGTAATGTTGAGGCTTTTCAAACAGAGCTTTTGGAAAGTTTTCAAAGTCTATCTGCTGATCAAGATGCGGCTGTAGCAGAAGAGGAAAGGCGTATAATAAAGTTTCGCCATATTTTGCAAGTATTGATTGATATAAATAAAGATTTAAATGACACCGATCGTGAGCGAGTGCGAGACGCTTTTTTGGATCAAGATGTGCGTGGGAGTATTTTAACTTTGGATCAGCCACCTAAATACTGGCAGAGTTTTTTGTTAAGACGAACTGGCCTTGCCGAGGCTTTAAGCGGGGATATTCCAGTGGAAGAGCTAGAGACTAGAGTTTCGGAATGGATTCCTTTTGAATGTCAGGCTTGTCCTGGAATGAAAGATTATGCTTTTTTGATGAAAGTTGCGATGCCCTTGGTAGAGTTTGATGAGGTCGGAAAAGGAGTGGCTAGATGGACAGCAAATCGGCATGAGTTTGAAGAAGCAATTTTTAGTGATTGGATTATAAATCCACCTATGGATACTTTAAGCTCTCGTGTAACTGTGATTTTTGGGGTAACTTTTGGTCTTTTTGATAAAATTAAATGGGAGACTTTAGAAGAGTTTTTTGATTTGATTGAAGGAACACCTTTAAAAGCAGTTTACCAACGGTGGTTGGCTGAGCTTCGGGGAGAGGATGCTAGGGAGGAATCTGTGACTGTTGACGCTGATTTATGGGCTTCTGTGCAAAAGCTGTTTGCCTCAGGTGTTTTTAGTCAGGACTTTCAAGTAGTTTTTAGTCAGGCTGTTTGCCAGTAGTTATTGTTGTTTGACTTTTGTTTATGATAGGTTTAGGTTGTAGTCCTTTTTTGTTATTTAACTTTTTTTGCCAATGATTACTGACGTTAAGAAGTTTTTGGAGAGTATTGGGTTAAGTGGAAAGGAGGCCGAGCTTTATTTGTGTTCTTTGCGAATGGGTCCTCAGACGGTGAGTACTTTAAGTAATAAGAGCGGGATTGCTCGTTCGACGGTTGGTTTTGTATTTGGGGAGTTAATTAATAAGGGAGTTGCGAGTAAGGATCAACGTGATAGTTCTACGTATTTTTCGGTGATCCCACCAGAAATGTTGGAATCGATTTTATTACAACGTCAGGCGGAGGTGAGAAAGCAAATTAGTGATTTTAAGGATATGTTACCGGTTTTAGCGGGTTTGCAAAATCGGCAGTTAATTCCGAACGTTAAATACTATCAAGGGTTAGAATCTCTTTATCGTACAATTGATAATTGTTGTGCCACGGATGAGACAGTGTTGTTTATTTCGAGTCATGGGAATATGCATCCTAAAATTCGGGAATATGTTGAAGAAGTTTATGTCTCGAAATCTCAAGAGCATAAAAATAAGAATAAGATGATTTTGTTGGATGGGAGGGATTCGCGGGGATATGTCAAAAAAGCGCAGGGGGTTTATGATGAAGTGATTTTTGTGGATCCTAAAAAAAATCCTTTTAAATTAACAGTGGCTATTCATGGTGATTTTGTGAATTTTATTTCTTATGACCCTACTGATTTATCGGGGGTAGTTATAGAAAATTCTCTCATTGCCGAGCACATGAGAGTGATGTTTGGGGTTTTGAAGGAACATTTTGGGTGCTGAGGTGAAATTCAAAAATTTCTCCCTAGCGTACGATATCCGAACTTGGGTGATTTAAAAATGACGACCCCTCTTAAGAGGGCCGTCATTTTAAATTGGTTTCAGTGGACGATGTCCAAGCTGAGTTTGATTTAGCTCTTAATTAGGCTAAAACAACATTAACGGCTTTTGGACCTTTGTCTGATTGTTCAGTTTCAAAAGTAACGGCGTCGCCTTCTTGCATTTCTGTGAAATTGCCAGCGCTACAGTCGTTAGCGTGAAAGAAGACGTCTTTGTCTTGTCCTTCAACTGTGATAAAACCGAAACCTTTTTCGTTCAGTCTTTTGATGATACCTTCCATGATAGTAAGGTTAAAAAAATATAATCCTCTAAGTTTTGATTTGAGGAAATTATAAAAAAAACCTTAAAACACGACCTAATGGATTTCTATTATACATTTTAATACTTAATTGTCTATTAAATGGCTAGGGTTTGGGGGGAATGGTTGTAAGTTAGGCCGGTTTTTTTTGACTGATGCGTTTTTGATAGAAAGGATTGAACCGGAGTTTTTGTATGGGGGTGGGATGTGAGTTATAGTGGTCGCATAGTAATAAGCTGTATGAAATAAAAAACTTATGGACGAATATTCAGCGGGGAAACACCATCAAAGTATAAGAAAAAGAATTCATCAAAAACATGATTTGTATCCACATCCTAATAAGTGGAAAAGTTTATTAGATAAAGTAATTTTGTTTATAGGAATACTCGGGCCAATTATTACCCTGCCGCAGTTATCGAAAATATGGCTTTCACAAGACGCGGGAGGATTATCTCTTATAACATGGACAGTATGGCTTTTTGTTGATTCTATTTGGATACTATATGGGTTTGCTCATAAAATATGGCCAATAGTTTTTTCCCATACTGCATATTTTGTAATTCAAACAGGCGTTGTTATAGGAATACTTTTATACGGATAGAGGTTTTTATACCCGATAGCATCTGCATTATTGAATTTTCATGAAGCTAAAGGAAGTTAATAGGCTATAGTTGACACATGAACAATAATTCTCATGAAACTTTCTATGGACTTGGCATTGCGCCTGGGCTTTTGAAGCGCCTCGATGCTCTTAAATTTGTGAAACCAACTCCCATTCAGTATAAAGCTATTCCGATAGCGATACGTGGCGAGGATATGATTGGTATTGCGCAAACTGGTACTGGAAAAACTTTGGCTTTTGCCATACCAATGTTGCAAAGACTTTCTGCATTAAAATGTCAGGGTTTGATAATTTGTCCTACTCGTGAATTGGCACTTCAGGCAGATGAGACCTTACAAAAAATTGGTAGACCTATTGGGTTGAAAACGGTTGTGATTATTGGTGGAACAAATATTGGGCCTCAAATAAGAAAGCTTAAAGCGAAATTTGATATAATTCTTGCTACGCCGGGAAGGTTGATTGATCACTTGCAGCAAAAAACTTTTTCTATGCATAATATTGGAGTGTTAGTTTTGGACGAAGCAGACAGAATGCTGGATATGGGTTTTGAGCCACAGATAAAAAAAATCATGGCTGTTTTGCCAAGTAAGCGTCAAACGATGCTTTTTTCGGCAACTATGCCTGCCAAAATTTCTCAGATTGCTAATAAATATATGGCTAAGCCTCTACGCGTGGAGGTTGCGCCTTCTGGGTCAACTGCAGAGAAAGTTGAGCAGGAGCTTTTTATAGTCCCAAAAAATCAAAAAATGGCGTTACTTAGTCAGTTGCTTACCGAATATAAAGGTACAGTGCTTGTTTTTAGTCGCACAAAATATGGAGCGAAGAAAATTGCTAGAGTTATTAATGGAATTGGACACAGTGCTGCCGAAATACATTCAAATCGTTCTTTAAATCAGCGAAAAGCGGCGCTTGAAGGGTTTAAGGCTGGCCGTTTTCGAGTCTTGGTGGCTACAGATATTGCGGCACGAGGGATTGACGTTACGGAAATAGAATTGGTGGTCAATTTTGACCTTCCAGATAATTCGGAAGATTACGTGCATAGAATTGGAAGGACTGGGAGAGCCTCTCATTCTGGTAAGGCCATTTCCTTTGCTTGTCCTGAGCAAAGAAAAGATGTGCAAGCCATTGAAAGACTTATTAAGCTTCAGTTGCCGGTTTTGCCTTTGCCTGATCTCCCAAAGATACCTTCTGTGCCACGGAGTAAGCCATTTAAAAGGAGGAGGCGGTAGGTGTTAAAGCTCCATCATAAACAGTATGACCTCGTTCTCCATGTCGTAGAATTCGATGCCTGTTGTTGGAACTTCGATTCCTTGTGCTTCGAGGTATTCTCCGAACGCCGGGTAGACCTTCATTGGTCCGAACATATAAGAGAGGATGTTTTCTTCTTTGATTACTGATCCGACTTCACTTCTTAATTCTTCGGCAGGTGTTATTGCAGGATCGTTGTAATAAATACCGATTCCATTTGCTGGATTAAAGCCTGCTTTCAGGAGTTTTTCATGCACCTCCATCATAGGAGTTCCAACCTCATTATAAGGCCCGATATGCTCCATATAAGCGTAGGTGATAGATCCAAATTCGCGCTCCGCAATCTTAATTTTGCTGAATATTCCCATATAGGTGAGGAAGGCCACGAAAGCTAGGACGATTACGATAAATAGGATGATTAGGATTTTTAGTGCTTTTTTTATTTCGGTTTGGTCAAAAATATAATGTGTGATGATTATAGCATTATTTAATGGCTCCGGGGGGGCTTTGCGTCAGCTATTAATCTAACGTTCGCTTAAAATCTTTAAGCAAGTTTGAATGCCGTTTTCTAGTCAATAGCTTGGAAACACTCACTGATAATTTGTGAGGGTGTTTTTTTGTTAATTCCGAGATGTAATCTTTCATGATTATAGTATTCTAAATATTCTGAAATTGCTTTTAAATATGAGCTCATATTTTCTGGGACTCTATCCAAACATTCTTCTTGAATTGTGCGGTTGAAACGTTCTACATGAGCGTTGTCATTAGATTTTCTCACTCGGCTATGCCTGTGAATTATTTTAATTCTTTCGGTGAAGTTTTGTGAGAACTCTGGTCCATTATCCGACTGAATCATCGTAAATTCAAAATTAGACTTTCTTTGAGCGCCACGAACAAAATACAAACTTTTGTGAGTATTTATTTTGAATGATGGAACAGCCCATGCCCAACGTGAAAAAACGTCTAAAAGCGTATAAATATAGAGTCTTCCGGGCCTTGCTGGTCCAATATGTATTGTGTCTATTTGAACCAAATCTCCAGGTTTGTACGTTCTTGGCCGCTTGATGTGATCATGATGTCTTTTTAAGTGGCTACGCTTTTTTATGAGCCCGGCACGGTCTAGCGTGCGCTTTACGCTGCTTAAGCTCACAGCATATCCTTCTAGTCTCATTTTTTCGTGGACAATTTCGGAACATCGTCCACGTTCTTTGCGTATTCCAATGATTCGAGAAGCGATTTTCTTATCTAATTCGGCTGGATGTTTACTGGGTCTTGATGAAATGGTTGGGACACGATCCACAAATCCCGGAGGAGCTTTTTTAACCCATTTACTTATTGTTCCTGGCATGACGCTGATATATCTTGCAACCTCTCTGACACCCCTTCCATTGCGCACCATATTTACTGCTTTTGCCCTAACTTTTGGGAGGTGTGGGTTTAATGTATATGCCATATTTTGCTTGGTTATTTACTTGGGGTTATTTTATACCAAGTGTTTCCAAGCTATTGAACCATTACGGAATGCTTGACTTGTTTAGTTTTTATGTGTAGAGTTAATCCTTGTTATTAAAATAAATTTAAATGGTTTTGAGAAGGCTTCCGGAAGAGGATATTCATTCTAATGAAGTTGTAGGAAATTCTTTATTAGATTTTAAAGATTTTGTAGAATGGGATAGATGGGTGGAACTGACAGGATCGGAAGAGGATTTAATAGAAAGATTGCAATCTCAAGCATCTGCACTGAGATTAGATCCCAATAATATGTATATTTATTCTTATGATTCTGAGAGCCAGATGGAGGGATTACCTTGTTTGACAGATTTAAATGGTTTTTTGAGAGTTACAATTTTACAACAGTTGAATTCTCTTTCGCGAGAGTGTCAGACGTATTGTTATGTGTTGGCTCTTGATGAACAGAGACGAGAGAGGTTAATTGATGATCTGACTTGTATTGCTACACGCAAAATTCAGCAAGGATTAGTAGATCCTTATAAATTATATGTTTCCCATCCATATTATCAGCAAGGTTATGGTTGGGGGATTTTAAGTGAAAATGAAACAGATATTTTAATGGCTGAATTATATGGTGATAGTGATGATTGGGATGATTCTAATGGTTCAGAAACTTTTGGTGAAGTATGGTCAAGGGTTGAAAGAGAATTGAAAAATAGCTTTAGATCTGATCAGCCATTGCATGAAAGATTGCCTCAAGGGGGCGTTGACTCTTTTTATGTTAGGGGTTTTGTTCTGGAAATTTTGGGGGTTGAATTGGGTTTCCCTGATAACGTTAGTTTTGTTCTTTTTATGCCACCAAGTAGTGGAGATCCAGTTAGATCTGTTGATGTGTGTTTATATGAAAGGGGGGATAATATAAATGTAAAAGAGATTTGGCATATTAGTTTTTTGAAGGAGGGTGGCGTTGAAATAACTTCTGTTCCTTTGTCTAATATTGGGTTGTCGTAGGATTAATGACGTGCTTATTTTAAGAAAAGGGCTTGATGATTGATCTGGGCTTTGTAATTGGTCGGGTTTGAGAAATAGCACTTTTTTAAAGTTCTGATAGGGTGAGGGACAACTAAATGATGAGACCAAGGAGTAATTTAAAATGGCTCCGGGGGTGGGATTCGAACCCACGACCAATTGATTAACAGTCAACTGCGCTACCGCTGCGCTACCCCGGAGTAATGATACGCAAGGCGACAACCTACGGTTTTCTCCTTGCGGGATCCTCTTTCCCTATATTGTTCTCCCTCGCTCGGGACCCTCGAGACCCGTAGCTCGGTCGTTTAATTCCTCACGGACCTCGACAGGTCTCGGTCCGTTCGACAGTTTGAAAAAGAGCGACGGCGTAACTATATCAAATCCTTCTCTTTTTTCAACGAAAAAAATCGTTATAATGAATACGATCTTTAATATAACCTTATGAAAATTAAATCTACGTTTAAAATTATGTTAGGAATAGGGGTTTTGGCCTTGTTGGGGTGTCAGGCTGTCGCTCCACTTAGTTTTGAGGAGCAAGATAATTATGAGTGGCAGGAGAAAGAACAGTCTTCTACGCGAAGTGTGCAATTTTATGATCAAGAACAATTTGATTTAGAAAATTATATGGATTTAAATGAGAAAGAGGTTGAATTGTTAGGTTCAGTGGCCATGGGGAAAGAAGAAAATCTATATCTTTCTACAGATTTGAGGAAAGGGGAGTTAATTCATTTAGATCCTCATACTTTTTCATCGGTCCCGCTGGAATTGGCGACAGTGGGGTTAATCAATGGATTTTATAGTGAGAATTTGAATAAGACTTTTATTTATGATGAGGGGACTTCTACTGTTAATCTTTTGCATCCTGACAAACATCATGTTTTGGGTTTATATGTTTTGCCTAATAATCCGAATTCAGAGAATGCAAGTTTAGCCTATGATTACACGAGGGAAGTTTTATATATAGCCTTGCCAGTTGAAAATAAAATATTGGTTATGGATGTTCGCGATGGAATGATTTGGGACACAATTGAACAAGATTTAACAGGAGAGACGCAGGTGATGGTTTATGAGCCAGCGGCTAAATTGTTATTGGGAAATAACGGAGAAATAATGATTTATGATGGTTTGAATGATTTTGAATTGATAAAGACAATAGAGGCTCAAGGTGAGATGTATGTTGATCAGGCGCGTGATGTTTTTTATGTTGGGACGGTTATTTATGATGCTTTAAATTATGAAAAAATTGGTGAGATTTCTGATGGTAATCGGGTGTTAGCAATGGATCATGAGGATTATTTTTTGGTGACTTTAGGTGAAAATGAGGGCCAAACTATTTTGTATGCACTTAGCCCAACGGGGGAAGCTTCTTTAGGTGAAAAGGAAATTGATTTTGATTTAAATAAAGCAACGTATTTATACGAAGAAAAAACACACTTAATTTATGTATATGATGGGATCTCTAAAGTGTGGTCGTATTTAGCACGATAATTTGGCGTCCGACAATTTGTTTTTCGCGATGATAGATAAGTTCGTTTTTGATCTGGTAGCCAAAATCTTCTAGCATTTGGGTAAGCCCAGGAAGAGGTTGGGGTTGTCTATTTACGTGATGAAGAGGAAAGGCAATCACGAGTGGAGTGTTAGGCTTGAGAAGCGGGTGTAGGTTTTGAAAAGTGTTTTTATAAAGAGGAAGAAGTTCGTCTTGAATGTTTTTAATTTGGCCCGTGGTCATTTTGGGATTACAAGGTGGCCCTAAATGAGTCTCGGCTACGATTAAATCGGGTTGAGTTGAAAGGTCTGGTTTGGCGATTTCTTGGGCATCTTTTTCAAAAAGAGTGATTTGGCCAGGAGCAGAGAATTTATTTTTGATCCAAGTGGTGTTTCTGGTGGCCGCTTCAATTGCTTTGGGATCTAGGTCTGAACCAATAACATTCATTCCTTTTAATAAACCTTCACCAAGGACGGTTCCACTGCCACAAAAAGGGTCATAAAGTGTGCCAGTTTGGAGTCCGGTTAAGTTGATCATTATTTGAGCTAGTTTGGGGGGGAGCATGCCTTCTTTGGCTAAACGAACGGGTTTTTGGTAATCACGAAGGCTGTAGGTGACAAAGTCTTGGACAGCTATGGTTTGGGTGATTATTTCTTGATTTTGAAGTTTTATTAGATTGAAATCAGTGAGGTCTTTCATTAAGCCACCTTTAACAATCATGGCGCTGGAGAGGTTGCCGTCTTTATTAATAAAACGAGCGTTTCGACCAGCTGCTTTTAATTCGTTTTTGATTCTTTTTAGTTCTTTGCGAAGGAAATTTTTGTTTTGAGGCATAATGTTTAAACCAAACTTGATTTTGCCTTCTGGTTTTTGGGAAAGGATGATTTGAGAAATAGGGGAGTCGATTTTTTGGCTAATTTTGAGAATTCCGCCTAATTGATTTAAGGTTTTTTGGGGATCTTGAATGGTTGTTTCAAGTAACGCTATTTCGCCGTGTGAAATGATTTCTTTTCCAAAAAAAGAACGTAGCTCTGCTAGAGAGAGGTCGCGATTTCGGCCAAGATGAAAGCAATAAGTGGTTTCCATAGTGCGTGCATTATGTCATGGCGTAGCGATTTAAGCGAGTTTAAACATTTGGCAAATTTAACTTAATCAAGTAGCATTCAGGCACGCTTATTTTTAACCCTATTTGAAATGTCGATGTCATTAAACCGCGCCCAAATTATTGGTAATTTAACTCGTGATCCAGAAACTCGTCAAACTCCAAGTGGACGATCTGTGGCTAATTTTGGAATTGCAACTAATCACCGTTGGACTGATGCTAGTGGCCAAAAACAGGAAAAAGTAGAATTTCACAATGTTGTTGTATGGGGTAAATTAGCTGAAATTTGTGCGCAATATTTAAAAAAAGGCAGCAAAGTGTTTGTTGAAGGTCGTTTGCAAACTCGTGAATGGGAAGGACAAGATGGAGTTAAACGTTACCGAACTGAAATTGTGGCTGATAATATGATTATGTTGGATCGTAAAGGAGCGCCAATAGCTGGTGGTGTTGAAGGCATTGTTGATCGTGAACCAGCTGGGATTGGAATTGATGAAGAACCTCCAGCCGAAGAAGCAAAAGAAAAGAAATCTCCAAAAGAGGAGGTTGCTGTAGAGGATTTGCCGTTTTAGGTTTCCCCATGCGATAACAAAAAACCCCACAATATAAACCGTGGGGTATTTTGCAAGGATTCGCATCCACAGATCGCATCTGCCGATTATATCGTGCAGGGATATGTGTTTTGAATACTTAGACTTGAGAGCCGGCTAGTTCTGCTCAGGTAATCCTTCTACCGTTCTTTGGTGAGGTTTGATTTGGTTCACCACCAAGAAAGTTTTTATTTTTGGGTGCATCGCTTGTTTTAACGCAAGTGAATGCCAAAAGCTTTTTTTTATTTTTGTTTTGAGGGTCTGATCTCCTAAGAGGGAGAGAGACCAGGAAAACGGAAGGTTATAGCCGTAACCTACATCGAAAAGTAGAGAGGAAGGGAGGCACGAGCAGGGACTAAAATGGAAAGTTTACTCGTGAGGCCCTCCTTCCTGCCTACTTCTCAAGTAGGGCATGGGTTAGGAATTACCTCGCCGACCGAATTTTGAAAGATCAAATCCTTATATTCTATCATTTTTTACCTGGAATTTCAATCCTCGTTAAGTTTCTGTTAGAATCTTTTTGCGAGTAGGGAATGAAATAATCTTTTTTAAGGATTATAATATAATAACACAAGATTTTAAATTAGTCAACGGTCTATGCCAGGAAAACTATTCTTAATATTAGGCTCATCAGGTTCAGGGAAGGGGACAGTTTTAGCGAAATTACGAGAAAACTATCCAGACTTTGTGTTTCCTTTATCTTGTACAACGCGTCCTAGGCGTCCTAAGGAGAAGCCAGGGGAGGTGTATCATTTTATATCTAGAGATGAATTTGAGTACAAAATTGAACAGGGAGAGTTTTTGGAGTACGCCGTAGTTCATCAGGATCATTATTATGGGACGCTGAAAGATCCGATTTTAAAGGCTCTAGAAGACGGGAAAACAGTAGTTAGGGAGGTTGATGTGCAGGGATTGCGGTCGATTCGAGAAATTATTCCAAAAGAACAATTAGTTTCGATTTTTTTAACAGTGCCGGATTGGGAAACATTACAGGAGAGAATTTTGAAACGAGCCGCCATGTCGATTGAAGAAATTGAACGTCGTTATACTAGTTATTTACAGGAATTAACTTGGATTCCAGAGTGTGATTATGTTATAGAAAGTGTGTCTGGAGAGATTGAAAAGTTGGTGGCTGATGTGGAAGTAATTTTAACAAAGGAAGAAGATTAATACTGGGGCGTCGCCAAGTGGTAAGGCACATGGTTCTGGTCCATGCATCCGGGGTTCGAATCCCTGCGCCCCAGCCATTCAGGATATTGCGATTTTGTGGCCGAAATTTCCCACGGTTTTTTCAGGCGGCAAGCCACTTTTTGCCGCCTGAGCTGAAAGTTCGAGCCGATTTTTTGCAAGAAGCTTCGCTTCTCTTCCAAATTTTTGGTGTTCGCTGCGCGAACGGCTTGGTGAGCCGATAAAATCCATTCTTTGAAAGGTTCGAGCCAATTATTTCCCTTCCGCCCAAAATCCTTCATTTTTTCCTTTAAATCGATTTTGGAATTGATGATTTTTTCTTTGGCTTTTGCGTATTCTTCTTCTGATATTGTTTGCTCAAGGTAAGCGTCGAGGAGTCGCATTTGTTTCTCTTCAAGTTTTTTAATTTCTTGCTTGAGATTTTGGGCGGAAGGTTTTGAGATTTGTGCTTTTTTATAGTCCTTCTGCCATTCTCGGAGAAATTTGTCTTTTAAATCATTATTCAAAGCAACTTTTTGAAAGAGTTTATTGATTTGTTCTACGAGTGGTTGTTCTTCAAGATACTTTTGATGACAAATAACATTCTTTTTTGTGCATCTGTAATAGGTGTAAGTGCGGCCTGACTTCTTTACTTTCTTCTCTGCTGTTACTGAGCGGCCGCACTCACCGCAATTGAATGTTTTGCGAAAAGCAAAAGCCAACTTTACTTTTGCTTTTCGCGGTTTACCTCTGTCTTTCATTACCCGCTGCACCTTGTCAAAAAGTTGCTTTGAAATAATTGGCTCATGACTTCCCTGATACATTTCTCCTTTATGGATAAATACTCCGTAATAGAATGGATTTTTTAACATCTTCTGAATCTTCGAAACTGCAATGGGTTTATTCTTATATCGGCTCACCAAGCCAAAAGAAAGTGACAATTTTTGCAAATATTTAAGTGAGTGTTTACCTGTGGCATACGCCAAAAATAATTTTTTGATTATTTTGTATCGTGTCGGGTCTTGCACGATTGTGTGAGTCCTTAAATCATTCAAATAGCCTGGAGGTGCAAGCCCCGGCCACTCTCCACGTCTGAGTTTTTGGCGTATGCCACGTTTAACATTCTCCGAAAGGCTATCAACGTAATATTTACTTTGCCCAAAAGCGATATTGAGCATGAATTTGCCCTGCGGTGTGTTATCAAACCAGAAAGTGAGGAATTTTAGCGATTCAATCTTTCCAGTATCTACAAGATAAATAATTTTACCTCCGTCTATGCTGTTTCTTGCCAATCTATCGGGATGCCACGCTAAAATTCCAACCTTTTCATTACTTGCCTCCATTAAGGAAATCATTTCATTAAAAATAGGTCTTCCCGGTGCTTTGGCTGTTTTGCTTTCAATGAATTCTTTTGCTATTACCAGATTTTCTTTTCGGGCAAATTCATGCAATTCCGTTACCTGTGCCTCTATTGAAAGCACTTGTCTGTCTTCTTCATCTGTTGATTTACGAGCATACAAAAAATATTTCATAAGAGTTATGTGGTTATCGCTTTTGGGCAAACCGTGCGAAGCACGGAAAAATTGTCACTTTCTTTCCGAAAATTTGGAAGTTGCGCCTTCGGCGAAATGCAAAAAATCGGCTGTTCAGTAGCAATGGTAAAATTATCGTACCATTGCGCTGAACTTTGCGCTCCGCGCAAACGAACTTTCAGCTCAGGCGGCAAAAAGTGGCTTGCCGCCTGAAAAAACCGTGGGAAATTTCGGCCACAAAATCGCAATATCCTGAATGGCTGGCCTTCTATAACGAAGTTCGGACTTATTTTAAAGGTTCTGGAAGCTAGCTTCCAGAGAATTATTGAAAAATGCTGGTGCAGGCGCGCGGTGCG
>Ga0233447_1000187_pt1 | contig 79277 bp, 76 predicted proteins | sample SI_124_October20_3_FD_183014 | JGI IMG/M metagenome (GOLD analysis project Ga0233447, IMG submission 183014) | Seawater microbial communities from Saanich Inlet, British Columbia, Canada - SI_124_October2016_135_MG | ecosystem: Environmental > Aquatic > Marine > Inlet | place: Canada: British...
CTCCTCAGATCTATTATAATTCTATACGAAAGGCGGGCGGGGTATTATTTTAAAAATAAGGGGCGGGGTCTGCGGGATCGGGCGGGGTAAGCTCGCAACAAAACAAAACTCACTACATAACTGGCTATAAACAGGGCGTTTCAGACACCCAAAGCCGCCCCGGACTATTATTAATCTGGTTTTTAAAAATAATCAAACCAATATATCTTTGCCCCCTTACCATATCCTATCAATTGAAAAAATTTGTGATGTTCTGTAAAATATTTAATGAAGGCCTTTTACCAGGCAAAATAATATTATTTTAATTAAAGGAGAGTACCATGAAAACATCAAATGCAATAAAAACTTTTCTTGATTACCAGCAAATGAATTCAAAAAAAACACAATTAGAAATTATCAATATTTCTTAACGGCCTTTAAAAAAGAATATGGCAATTTAGAAATATCAAAAATCACATCCGAAGACATTATGGGGTTTTTGATAAAATTCACTGCTGGTCAAAAACAAGCAACGAAAAAACTTAAATATTCTTTACTCAGATCATTTTTTAATTTCATTAAAGATTCAGTTGATTCAACATTAATAAATCCATGTGATACATCAATTTTGAGAAAAATATTCAGAAAGGCTAAAGGAAAAGTATGGACAATTCTTGATAGGGATGTTGTCGATGAAATTATTTTTAAAACAGATAATGATAGAAACCGCTTGATACTTGAATTAATGGCAAGAGGAGGTATGAGAATTGGAGAGGTCCTGAAATTAAAAGTTAAGAATGTTAATGGTCGGAAACTGATTTTATCAGATCCGAAAAGCGGAAATCAGACTGAGATTGTTTATATCCCCAAAAAAATAGCAGATCGTTTGCGGTATTATATTTCATCCGTAAAAATAGAAGATGGCAACAGCATATTTCCTTTTGGATATACCAGAGCTCGTGAGATTGTTCAAAATGCTGGAAAAATGATAAATGTAAATCTAAACCCTCATGACCTTAGACGGCATGCTGCTACTTACGCAAGCAGATCAGGGGTTCCCATTGAAATCGTTTCAAAAATAATTCTCAGACATGCTAATCTGTCAACACCCAAAGATACCTTGGAAAAGTCAGTGATACGGAAGCAATTCATTGGATTGATAATCTTTATAGATAAGATTTTAGGGGATTGGTAAAAGCCAATCCCCGATTTATACTGAATACCATATGTTGTGGCAGGCCTTAATAACAAGCATGATAGGACTATGAATACAAGTCATTCGAGTTATTCTAAGTTTTGAATCATTTGTTCACTTTATTGTTAGACAACTTGACTTATACTCAACGTTGATTAACTTAATGTTAAACTAATAAATATTGAGGTGATTATGAGGCCGATTAAAACTTTGGAACAGGAAACAAGGGTTCTAAATCTTTATACTCGACTGATGAGGGCGACCAATACCGTAACAGAAAAAATGCATAAGCCTCTTCAATGTTATAAACTATCCATCAGTCAGTTTGGTGTTTTAGAGGCCCTGTACCATTTGGGACCATTAAGCCAGAAGGATATTGGTGACAAGATTTTAAAAACCAGCGGAAATATCACCATGGTGATTGATAATCTTGAAAAAAGAGATCTCGTTAAACGGGCAAAAGATCCTGATGACAGGCGCAGGTTGACTATAACGCTCACTGGGTTGGGTCAGGATCTGATTAAAAAAATATTTCCGGGTCATTCAAAAACAGCCCTAAAAATCTTTTCTGTCCTTGAACCTGAGGAACAGCACACACTTGGTTTGTTATTGAAAAAATTAGGAACCAGAAATAAATGATAAAGCGTATTTTCAAATAAAAAGTGAGCTATTATGATAAATATAATCAAATCAAAAGACAGGCACTTTAGCGACATGGGATGGCTTAAAACTTACTGGCTATTTTCTTTCAGCAACTACCATGATCCGAGAAATATCTCACATGGCATGCTCCGGGTTTTCAATGATGATGTTGTCGAGGCCCATGCCGGTTTTGATACCCACCCCCATGAAGAGATGGAAATTGTTTCCATTATTCTCGATGGAGAGATGACGCATAAGGATACCATGGGGAACGAAACAGTCATTCGGAAAAATGATGTACAACGAATGACCGCAGGTACAGGATTATATCATTCTGAAAAAAATTTAAATGACAAACCTGTACATTTTTACCAAATCTGGGTTATGCCGGATAAAAATGGTCTTGATCCTTCCTACGACCAGAAAACTTACAACCCAGAATTGTGGAAGAACAAACTGGCTATTGTGGCATCAAACAAGCCGGATGAAAGTATCGTAAAATTAAATACCGATACGTCACTATATCGTGCCCAATTGGATAAAGGCAAGGCTGTTGACTATCACTTAGATGATAATAGGATGCCCTATATTTATGTGATAAGCGGCCAAATTGAAATAAATGGTGAAAAATTAGAAAAAAATGATCAGGCAAGAATCAGTAATGAAAATAAACTTTCAATTACTGCCTTTGATAGTTCAGATTTAATCCTGATTGATGTTCCCGCATAAAATCACAAAAGTTAAACAACTTTAAGGAGATACTTATGAATTTTCAAAACATCGTACAAAAAAGGCGTTCCATAAACTTCTTTGATCCAAAGAAAAATGTTTCAGAAGATATTTTGGTTAAAATGGTTGAAATGGCAAGCAATACACCATCGAGTTTTAATCTGCAACCATGGAATCTCATGGTATTGAAGACCCCGATGGAAAAGAAAAAGTTAAAAGCCTTGGCTTGGGATCAACCCAAGGTTGTCGAGGCTCCAATTGTCCTGATTGTTCTTGCAGACATGAATGGATGGCAGGAAGGCCACCCTACTTTTGAAAAAAACTGGAAAAAAAATATTGAGACCGGGTCAATGCAATTGGAACAGCGGGAATGGTTTCTCAATGCCACAAAGTCTCTTTACAACTGGAGCCCAAATGCCAACCTTGCCTTTGCTGCCAAAAATACTGGATTTTTTGCAATGAGTCTGATGTATGCCGCAAAGAGCTTGGGGCTTGAAACTCACCCCATGGATGGATTTGACCATGAGGCGGTTAAAAAAGAATTTAAGATCCCTGACAACTTTTGGATACCGCTGTTGCTTGCAGTAGGACACAAACAAACTGATTTAGAATTACTTCCGGCAAAATGGAGAAAAAAATATAATGAGATAGTGGTTTCGTTTTAGTTTATCGCTTTGTGATTAAGCACAGGGCCATGGAATTATTTATTTTCATGGCCCTGTCTAATTATTATTTCAAAAATTAATATTGAGCCAAACAAACCTTCAACACCGGTAAAAGGCAAATATTATAGGAAAGATTATTGCTTGCTTTGTCGACAAAGATTTAACGAGTACGATCATTAAAGAATGATAGCACTATAACGTGAAGCCATGTTTTTTTCATAAAAGTGACAACCACAATATCTGGTATTTTCAAATTTCGCATTTAAAAATTTATTCTTCCACAATGAAATATTTTTATAGAGAGGACTACCTACATTTCAAGCCTCATATCCGGGAAGGGAAGACCCTGTAGACTTTCCCTGTTAATCCTCGTTTTATTCAAAAAAACCAACCACAATATATAGCACCCTTTGTTTTTTCATCCCCAAGTGTAACTATAAATTTTATTGGAGGTTGAAAATCATCTTTTACTTTTTTAAATTTCACATAGAACAAAAGCCTTGTGTATGTATTTGGTTTGCAACACCCGTTTATCTGGATTTTAGTTTCCCTATGATCAAGGTTCTTCTGACAATGCCCAGATTTCTTTTGCCCTAAAAAGACTTCCATTTCAAGGGGTTCGGCAGATTTTTAAAAATGGATTCTAGCTGTTGCGCATATTTGCGCAACAATGCTTTAGAGCGCTTGGAAACTTTGAACCCTCCCAAAAAGCCACGTCGGAGGAGTTGACTTTTGCTGGAGCGGGTTACTGGCTCGATAGTTTGAGTTGGAGAAGGTTAAGGCGTGCTGGCCGGAAAGAATCGATTAGTTCCCTGTATGTACAATTTCTTAACGATTAAGACAGGGTTTGAGCAAATCTATTATGTATTGACAGATTCTTTTGTTTTTATTACGATTTTTTCCCATAAAGCATATTCGTATTTTTATTGCCTGAAACCATTATTTTATTTAGAGAGAATCTTATGAAAGAACTTCTAAAAACTGTATTATTTAATAAACACCAGGACCTTGATGCAACAATAGTCGAATTCGGTGGTTGGGAAATGCCCATACAATATCCTGCCGGTATCATTAATGAACATATGGCAACCCGTACAAAAGCCGGGATCTTTGATGTCTCTCACATGGGAAGGCTTTATTTTAAAGGCAAAGATACAATTGCTTTTTTGCAGCATGTCCTGACAAACAATGCCATGGCCCTGGAAGTTGGTGAAAGTCAGTATACACTGATCCAGAATGATACTGGAGGGGCCATTGATGATGCTTATTTATACCGATTTAAACCAGACGAGTACCTGCTTGTGGTCAATGCTTCAAACAGAGAAAAAGATGTGGCTCATTTTAAAAAACATCTGACTTTGTTTAAAGATATTGAAATGATTGACAGGACCTTTGAAGTATCCATGATTTCTCTACAGGGACCCCTTTCCAAATCAATTATCCAGCAAATTATCACCCGTGGTACACTGCCCGAGCCTGCCAGAAATTATTTAAGCATTGTTGAAGTCAATGGTGTTGAAATCTGCCTGGCACGGACTGGTTACACAGGAGAGCCACTTGGGTTTGAACTGTTTGTGGAAAACGAACACGCTGTTTTTATATGGGACCTTTTAATGGAAAAAGGAGGAGTTGCCATCGGGCTTGGAGCCCGTGATACTTTGCGGCTGGAAGCCTGTCTTCCTTTATATGGCCATGAATTGGGTATAGACCATGAAGGCAATGAAATACCTTTGTTTGCATCAAAATTATCCAAATTTGCAGTAAGTTTCTCGCCCCTTAAGGGTGATTTTATAGGAAAGGATGAGCTTTATCAACAATACCTTGCCTTTAAACATATTACCGATCAAAAATTTGAAGATATTTCCTCTCTGCCAAGAATGGTCATGGCCCTTGCCATTACAGGGAAAGGAATTGCAAGGGAAGGATACAAGGTATTCTTAAAAGACGTCCACGTTGGCTATATTACTTCCGGAACCATGATTCCTTTTCAAGAACCCGAAGGAAAAGGACTGAATTCTAAATTTAAAGAAGACCTTAAAAGAAGGCCTGTGGCCCTGGCATTGATTAACAGCAGCATTTGTGAGGGGGAAACACTTGAAATCCAGATCAGGAAAAAAAGGTGTGAAAGTATTGTAGTACCCTATCATATGAGTTCTGAGGCCCCCCCTTGTGTTCGATCCATTCCCCATGATCAATTAAAAGCTATAAAACCTGTGGAAAGCGACACAAGATATCCTGAACTTGCAAGGCAGCTTGTATCAAAGGCCTTAAATAATCATACCTGGCGGCAAAAAGAGTGTATCAACCTGATCCCGTCGGAAATGAGCCAGTCTTACATGTCAAGGCTTCTGTCCATAAGTGATCCTGTGAACCGGTATGCCGAGCACAAAGAGATTAAGGCTTTTTGTGGAGAAGATGTTTTTTATTACCAGGGAATTGATTTTATCCAGGAGATTGAAACCCTCTTAAATAAGGAGTTTACAACCTTTTTTGGATGTAGAAATATTGAATCAAGAGTTATTTCCGGTCAAATGGCAAATACTGCTTTTTTCTCAGCACTTGTGGATTTTCTAAATCGTGCGGACAGAAAAAATGAACAAAGAAGAATCCGTAAAATCATTAATAACCATATTATCAAGGGTGGTCACTTAAGTGCACAACCCATGGGAGCGCTTCGTGATTTTGTTGCAAGAGATCCTAAAACAGAGAAAGCTGCGGTTATTAATTTCCCCGTGGAAAAAGATAATCCATATAAAATAGATATCCGTGCCTGTGAGGCCATCATAAAAGAGCATCAACCTGAACTTGTGATCCTAGGCAAAAGCATGATTATCCATAAAGAACCCGTCACTCAAATCCGTGCTCTTGTTGATGAATTCGCTCCGTCCTGCATTATAATGTATGACATGGCACATGTGCTGGGACTTTACGGCTCTCATTTCCAGGAGCCTTTAAAAGAGGGTGCCCATATCATTACCGGGTCTACCCATAAAACATACTTTGGTACACAAAGGGGTGTAATTGCCTCTGATTTCAATGTAGATGATATGGAGTACGGGATTTGGGAAGCTGTCCAGAGAAGAACATTTCCAGGCAGTGTGAGCAACCACCATTTAGGTACCATGACAGGGCTGTTATTTTCCGCCTATGAAATGAATCATTTTAAGGAGGATTATCAAAAAGCTGTTATTTCAAATGCCAAGGCATTTGCTGTTGCCTTAAAGGAACAGGGTCTTGATGTGGCAGGGGACCCTGATATTTCTTTTACCCAAACCCATCAGGTAATTCTAAACGTGGGCTATGGCCAGGGAGCAAGAATAGCACAACAATTGGAAGACAACAATATCATCGTCAACTACCAGGCAACCCCTGTTGAAGAAGGGTTTACAGCCTCGGGCGCCCTCAGGATGGGAGTTTCTGAAATGACGCGGTTTGGCATGGAAGAAAAAGATTTTAAAATCCTTGCAGGCTTAATGGCAGATCTCATCCAAAAAGGAAGCGCTGTTAAAGAAGATATTATAAAATTTCGAAGCAATTTTATTGACATGAAATTTTGTTTCAAAGAAACAGAGGTTCAAGATATGTTAAGTTCTTTTGCTGATGCTTTTAAATAAAGCACTTCATCCAAATGCGTGACAGACCTCAACAGCCAGGGCATAGATGATATCCAGCGGTAAATGCTGTTCTATATTTTTGTCAAACAACAGCCTTGCTTCACTGGGAAAATCCTCATCACCCTGCCAATATAGTACGGCAATGGGGATGGTCGGTGTAATATTAAATAAAAAAGCGGCATCTGCAAGTTCAATGGGGATCCCGCCTAATTTTTCACACCTGGTTTTAAAAAGGTCTATATCCTCCCCAAATCTTGCTGTAATCAAATCAGCCGGTATAGTGTGGGGGCCCCTGAAGAAAGCCGCCCCGCCCGGTATATCTTTTTCAGACACCCAGACCCCTGAAGGAAGCATGTTTTTTGATTTCATCAGGTAAAATAAAATAAACAAGTACAAACAATTATGATGGGGTTTCAAACCTGTTCCTTCTGGCCTGACTTCATATTTATTTAAATCCACACAATATGTAACCCCCCATATATCTACAAAATATTGCTCGCTGATTTTATCAAATTTGCAACCCGTTCTTGATATTACCTTTTCAGGATCACAGGATTTAAGATCCAGAAAATTAGTTCTATCGATCTTTTCACTCATATCATTCCCCTTTTAAAACAAGTTGCCTGATTCCTATATCAAACAATTTAAAATAAGAACATCCAAGCCATACGTTTTAAGACTGTTTCCCCGTCATCTCATCAATAACAACTTTTATCACTGCTGTTTTTTCAAGCATTTCATCCGGATATTCAAATTTTCGATCGGAATATTGTGACATAATCATATTTAAGGCTTGAATCTTTTCTTTTAAATCTTCCAGGAATTGGGCTTTGCCGGATCCGATCACACTTTTAAAGTCAATTCCCCAGTCACAGGGCAAACTGGCTTTCTTTAACTTGATAAGTTCATCAACCTCAAAACAGATATTAGGGTTTTTTTTCATCAAATCAATCTTTCGTCCTTGTTTTGCACTGTGAAAAAAAAGATACCCATTACTATAGCCAAAATTCATGGGGACAATATAGGGTTTATCTTCATCCACCATTGCCAGACGACATACTTTGCTTTCTTTTAAAATTTTTTCTATCTCTTTTGTAATTGTAATCTCTTTTTCTTTTCTTCTCATGCCAATGACTCCTTAAATATTATATATTCTGATTCAGATAGACCACATACTCCTAAAGGACGCTCCATTCCATCATGGCAGTCTGATCCGCCCGTAATTATGAGATCATGTTTTTTTGCCCAGGATTTCATTAAATCCCGGTGCTCTTTAATATGGCCGGGATAATAGACTTCCAGTCCTTTCATACCGGCTTTAATAAACTGTGGTAAAATTTGTTTAACAATTTCAATGGGCGGCAATACTTCTTTATAATGGCCCGGGCCTGTAAAAGAACCGGCTGCCGGATGGGCCAGGACGGTTAGGAGATCATTTTTCCGGATAAAGGGAATCATATCTTCTAATTTTATTCCTGAAGGAAGATAAGCCGGACTTTGGTTTCCAATGATTGTATTGATTGTATCTGCATCTTCAATACCAAAGATTTTATTTATTGCCATGGCAAAATGCCTTCTTGTGGCATTACGACTGAAAGCTTCTATATCTTCAAAAACCATATCTCTTTTTAATAAAACTTTTTTCCCGAAGGGGCCAAAATTTTTATTGATTTCATCAACCCTTGCCTTTACAAGTGTTTTCCCTCTTCCCTGGGCCAGAATATTTTGAAATTCTTCTACAAAATGATTTTCCAGAAGCCGGCCTTGTTTAAAATAGCACAATAAATGTAATGTTCCCGTAAAAAAAGGCAGTTTAAACCGGATGGAGACTTCAACACCGGGGATTACCTCAATATTATATTTTATCCCTGTTAAAACAGCATTTTTCAAACCTTTTAACGTATCATGATCGGTAATACCAATTGCCTTTATCCCAACGGCTTTTGCCAGTCCAATCAATTGTTCGGGAGTAAAATCACCGTCAGAGGCAATAGTATGATTGTGTAAATCCGCAAATATTTTTTGATCCATAATTTTCCTGTTACTCAAGGTGTTTATAAGTATTTTGCCACCCAATAGCTTTTATACCGATTATAATAAAAACACAATCTAAGTTTTTTTGAAAAAAAATAAGATATTATTTGATTTTTTAAAATTTAATGTTAGAAGAGATAAATCCCTTTTGAAAATATAAATTCGGAGACAATACAAAATATGCTTAAAACAGACAATGATATAGACATTATCAATGAACTCGGAAAAGTGAATTCTGAAACAAGTGCTAAAGAAGTATTTAAACAATATATGGATGATGAACATTTGAGCCGGATTTCAAAAATCAAACACTCTGAAGTCTTAAAAAAAATTGCCGATGCAATTGTTCTTTGCAATCCTTCTAAAATCTTTATCAATACAGGATCATCCGATGACAGGCAATTTATAAAAAACCTTGCCCTTGCAGGCAAAGAAGAAAGCCCCCTTGCAATGGATGGGCATACCATTCATTATGACCTGGCTCAGGAACAGGGACGAGTCATTGACAGAACCTATTATATTGCCAACCCTGAAGACCTTGTCAGTTCTCTTGCCAACAGGATGGACAGGCCCACAGCCCTTGAAGAAGTCAGATCCAATATGACGGATATCATGAAAGACATGACCATGATCGTTGGATTTTACATGAGGGGTCCTGTTGGTTCTCCAGTATCCAATCCAGCTTTGGAAATCACTAGTTCCAACTATGTTGCACACAGTGCAGAGCTTCTCTATAGAAATGCTTATGCAGATTTTGATAAAGAAGTGGAAACGCTTGGTCATTTTTTTACAAATATTCACAGTCAAGGTCTGAACAGGACCCAGGATCTCCCCGATGCAAGGGTTTTTATGGATCGCAAATATAGAACAACATATGCCTGGAAATGTACTTATGCAGGGAATACACTGCTGCTCAAAAAAGGTAATCACAGGTTTGCCGTTGATAAGGCTGTGTATGAAAATCTTGGAAATGAATTGTCGGAACATATGTTTATAACAGGAATTCACGGGCCCAATGATCGTGTGACCTGGTTTGCAGGTGCTGCTCCCAGCGGATGCGGGAAGACCACTACAGCCATGGCAGGAAATGTATTTATCGGTGATGATCTTGCTCAAATGTGGATTGCTGATGACGGCAGCATAAGGTCTGTCAACCCTGAATGCGGCATTTTCGGAATTGTTGAAGATGTTAATCTTGAAGGTGACCCTCTGCTGATGAAGGTATTAAGACAACCCGGACACGAAGTGATCTGGTCTAATGTGCTGATTGACGAAAACAAAATTCCCCATTGGGTGGGAAACAATGAAGACCATCCGGGTAAAGGTTTTAATTTCCAGGGAGAATGGTATAAAGGCAAAACAGATGATGAAGGAAAACCCATACCATTGTCCCATCCAAATTCGCGTTGCACATTAAAATCTGATTCCCTTGAGAATTATTCCCCGGAAGCAGAGAACCCTGAAGGTGCTTTGACTAGAGTTTTTACTTACAGCGGGCGGGATGCAGACACCATGCCTCCTGTCTGGGTGGCAAAAGATCCATATGCAGGAGTTGTTATAGGAGCCTGTATTGTTTCAGCTGCCACTGCTACAGAAGTCGGGGCAACAGGTATTAAAAGAGCACCCTGGGCCAATGCACCATTTATTCCGGGCTCATTGGGAGATTATATGGATGCCCAGTTCAAATTCTTTGGGAACGATAAAATTAAAAAAGACTATGCCCCGGTAATGGCCGGACTGAATTATTTTTTAACTGAAAAAGCCCGGGGTGGTGAATCTTCCAGGCTTCTAGGAGAAAAAAAAGATGTAAAAGTATGGCTTTCCTGGCTTGAACGATATGCACATAACGAAATAGGTTATATTTCAACCCCCATTGGTAATCTTCCCAAATATAAAGATTTACAATTATTGTTTAAACAGATTATTGATAAAGAATACTCAAAAGATCTGTATACCAAACAATTTTCCTTATACCTGGAAAATATTATCAACCGGATTGAGCTGCAGAAGAAAGCCTATGCTAAAGAGCCGGGAATCCCCCAGACCCTGTTTGATATTCTGGATAAACAGGAAAAGGCGCTTTTGGCGTTAAAGGATGTTCATGGCAGTATAGTGACGCCGGACATATTAATTAACTAAGTTATTAACCAGGTTTTTAATATCTTCATGAATTGTGGGATGCTTTTCCATCTCACCTTTTTCATCAACTCCTCTGTAACAGAGGCTGGTCTGGTATTGAATATCTGCTGCATCAAAAAAATACCGGGCTGTCAACTTCAGCCCGTCAAACAGATCATTTCCTTTGGTGGCGCCCACTGCAAGCAGTACTCCCTGCCTCTTACGGCCCTTAAATTCATCCAGCTTAAGCCTGTATTTTCTTGACCACAAAACCTGGATTCTATCAATCAAGGCTTTTAATGCTGCGGGAAAAGCATAAAAATAAATCGGGGAGCTTAGGACAATAATGTCCGCCTTTATTACTGCAGGAAGAAAAACATTGGTAAAATCATCTTTAAAGATACAGATCCCTTTTGTTTCGCAATTACCGCATCCTATGCAGGAATTGATTTTGAGCTTGGGTGCATCCAATATCTGGGTATTATATCCTCTGCCTTTCATTTCTTCCATGAAACAAGACATAAGATACTGAGAATTACCCTTATGCCGTGGGCTGCCATTTATGCCAAGAACATGGAAACGGTCTTTTTGGTTTTGCATTAAGATCTCCTTAAACTATCAAAGGATAAATTCAAGTTTGCATCTTTTTCACACTACATTAAAATGCCTGAGAAATCAAAAATTTTACAAAATCCCCCTGGCATTACAAAAAGGTGACTCCACTATGAAGTTTGTTTTATCCGGTTCAGGGTCGCATTGATGCATTCATAATCTGTTTAAACGGTCGCAATATTACTACCATGCTTTTCCAGCACAATTTCATGAAAATAATTTGTAATTATTCAGTTCTTACGCTTGAAACCGCTCTGTCTGATGGATATTTGTTTCGAGGCTATTCGCTTAACCTCCTGCAAATATCCATCAGACAGGGCTTTGGGGATAACTTTTTTTAATGGGCTGAATAATTACAATAATTTTACTTTTTAACATCCTGTAAAAACAAGAAATCAAGTCGATTCTAATCATAAAACCCGATAAAATATATCTCAGTTCCTGCCTGGCCAATGCAGTACCCGGATGTCCCTATACCGGGGCAAATGATCTGGCAGGTATCCTGGAGAAAAAAACCGGAATTAAAGTGATTTTAGGTACCCACGATTACCATTAATAATAAAAAGGAAGGATCCATGAACTCAGCGAGCATTATGGAGGCAATTATCCTGTAGTTCATTTATGGACTTTAATTTGCCTTTCATTGGGAATATTAGGGCCAAATGAAAGGGAATACCTGGGTGAAGATCTAAAACAAGTAAATGTATTTCATCCGGAAACAGCCCTATAACCTCCAAAACCGGCTGGAGGATGAATCATCCTCCAGCCTCTTTGAAAAGTTTTGGGTCCTCTTTTTAATTTCACGGATATTTCCGGGGTTCAACCTTATTTGTGATAATTCATTTTTTTACAGACTAAATTTATAATTATTTGCTTTGCAGGATAAAATTGCAGCAATAAGGATATCAAATTTCAAGGTTCAACCCGGTAAGATTTTTGGATTTAAGATCCGTTAAAGCCAGATAAAAAGCCCCTACTGCCAGCTCTGCACAATGTGAATGATCATAAGGAAGTGTTTCAAGAAACAAAATCACCTTTTCCGGCAGTATTTCCCAGGCCTTGTCAATCGTTTTACCTTGAGCAAGCTTTACGATTGTATTGCAGCAGGCATTTGTATTCAAACAACCCTGGGCACAAAAAGAGATCGATTTGAGAGTATTTTTTTGACAGATTAAAAAAAACTCTATGGTATCTCCACATTCACCAACTCTCTTCCCATATCCATCAGGGTTATTTATTCTTTCAATTTTGTCCGTTCTTAATGCCATTTCAATATAATTTATAGAATGGTTTTTAAAAAAGTTAGGATGATTGTGTTTCATATTACTATATCCTGTTAATTAAAAATAAAGCAGTGGTTAAGGCCTATCTTTTTGTCATAAAATGAAAATAGCAAGGTCTATGCCAACTTTAAATAACTCATTTTATTGGGACAATAATTGCATTATTACAATAGATTATAAAAGCTGTGCCATCAGCAGGTATGTCTATCAGGTATTAAAAACAGTGCAGTAATGCGACTGTATGGAAGAAAAATAATGCGACTTTAAAATACATTAGAAATAACTTGAGCAAGTTTTTATTTTATGAAAAGATAGACGCTAAAACTTAATATGGATTTTTATAATGATAAATAAAAAAATGGTGGGCCCCCTTACCGAAGAGACCACCAGGGTAATTCTTGAGTGTATATCAGACGGAGTTTTTACAATAGATTACAATTGGGAGATAACTTCCTTTAACCGTGCTGCAGAGGAGATCACAGGAATTGCCCGCAAAGATGCAATAGGCCGCCACTGCTGGGAGGTCTTTCGATCCAATATGTGTGAACATGGTTGTGCCCTTAAAAAAACCATGGAAGAAGGCAGGCCATTTATCAACACATCCGGATATATAATTAATAGTGAAAAAAAACGAATCCCCATAACCACTTCAACCTCTCTTTTCATCGATAAAAACGGGGATGTGATCGGGGGAGTAGAAACATTCCGGGACCATTCTCTTGTTGAGGAACTAAGAAAAGAACTATCCAGCAGCTTTATGGTGGAAGATATTGTCAGCAAAAGTACTGCCATGAAAAAGATCTTTAATATTCTTCCCCAGATATCCGGCAGTGATTCATCTGTACTCATTGAAGGAGAAACCGGCACTGGCAAAGAACTTATGGCAAGGGCAATTCATAATATGAGCCCCAGGACAAAAAAACCGTTTATTGCCATCAACTGCGGTGCAATGCCTGATACCCTCCTTGAGTCGGAATTGTTCGGCTATAAAAAAGGTGCATTTACCAATGCGGTAAAGGATAAACCCGGGCAGTTTGCCCTGGCCCACGGGGGCACTGTTTTTCTTGATGAAATTGGAGACACAAGTCCTGCCTTCCAGGTCAGTCTTTTGCGGGTGCTACAGGAACATGAATTTACCCCTCTTGGTGGTTTAAGCAAGGAAAAAACCGATGTCAGGATTATTGCAGCCACTAATCAAAATCTTGCAGAACTATTGGAAAAAAACCAGTTCAGGCAGGATCTCTATTATAGGATAAATGTCATTAGATTAACCCTGCCCCCCTTAAGGCAGAGGATGGAGGATATTCCCCTTCTGGTAGAACGTTTTATTAATAAATTAAATATGCTGCAGAAAAAATTTATCCAGGATATTGATACAAAAGTAATCCAGGCTCTTATGTCCTATGGATTCCCCGGAAACATCAGGGAACTTGAAAACATAATAGAACATGCCTTTGTACTTTGCTCTGAAGGATATATCCAACTTCACCATCTACCCAATTTTCTGCATTTGCAGGCCACTATCAGTGCTGGAAAAAAAAATGACCCGGTCAAGGCTGTTCAAATCAAGCTTATAATAGATGCTCTGGCACGAAATGACAACAACCGGAACTCTGCTGCAAAAGAACTGGGAATCCACAAAAGCACTCTTTTTCGAAGAATTAAAAAGCTAGGTATAAAGCTTTAAATTTAGTTTCAGATATTTAAGAAGGTCGCATCAACGCAACTTATAAAGTCTCGTTTGTTCAACTTTTTGCTTTCTAATCAGTGCTTAACCTTATTTAAAAAAATAGCATACGAATACAACATACTGAAATTTAAGTCAATATAATGATTTACACTTGTTGGTTCTTCTTTGGCATATGCCTTGCACTACAGGTTTTAAAAAGGAGGTTGATCAGCATGAAGATTGCATTAACAGTATGGGGAAATAGAATTTCACCTGTTTTTGATTCAGCGCAGACATTGCTTCTGGCAAAGGTTAAAAACAATATGATTATCAAAAAATCCTATCAATCAATTGATTCAAAAAGCTCTGGTTTTCCAGACAATTTAAAAAAATTGGATATATCTGTGCTGATCTGTGGTGCCATTTCTGAGGTGCCAACAAAAATCATTGTATTTTCAGGAATCAAACTGATTCCTTTTATAACCGGGAATGCGTCCCAGGTGCTTGACCTGTACCTGAGCAATAAACCCTTTCCTCCGGCATATTTCATGCCGGGTTACAAAAGGCAGGGGTGCGGAACCGGGTTAAAAAATGCTGGAAAAAGTTGCTGAGGAGTAAAATACTCAAATGATAAAAGTAATATTGGCAAGCAGGGAAAAAGCTCGTTTTTCAGAGATGATAGATGCATTTCAAAGCCGCAGCATCCTGATAGAACAGGTACAATCTGGAGGAACTGCATTAAAAATGATTGCTGATGGCTCCTATAATCTACTGATTACAGATGAACACCTGCCGGATATGCCCGGCAAAACTCTAATTAAAAATATAATTACCCAAAATCCATTTATGAATTGTGTAGCTGTCAGTGCTCTTTCGCACAAAAAGTTTCATGAAGAATTTGAAGGGATGGGGGTGTTGATGCAGTTTCATCCGACACCCAGCACAAAAGATGTGCAAAAACTTGTGGATCATTTAGACCAGATACACTCACTTTTTAAATAATAAATTAAGGATCGCAAATGAAATAAGTTGAGCAGAAATAGCGCAGGATTTTGGCCCATATACAAGGCGCATTAAAGGTTGCATACTATACGTATTCAGCCTTTGATGCAACAAAGTAGAGGGGCCAAAAGACAAGCAATTTCGTTCAAGTTATAAACTTTGCGGTCCTAAGTTTATAAGGAAAATTTTGCTTATGATTATCAGTATTGCAAGCGGGAAAGGGGGAACTGGCAAAACAACGGTTGCAACCAACCTGGCCTTTTCTTTGGGGAAAAATGTTCAGATAATGGACTGTGATGTTGAAGAACCCAACTCCCATCTTTTTTTAAAACCTGAAATCAGAGAGAGACAGGCAGTTATTGCACCCATACCTTTGATTAATGAATTTAAATGCAGCTATTGCAAAAAATGCATGGAAATCTGCAGATTTGGAGCAATTGCCGTTGTAGGCAAAAAAATTATTACCTTTCCTGAACTCTGTCACAGCTGTGGAGGCTGCATGGCAGTCTGCCCTGAAGATGCAATCTTAGAAAATGACCGTGAACTTGGAGAAATTGAAACAGGCAGTATCGGTGACATATCTTTCATCCACGGGCGTTTAAAGGTCGGCCAGGTCATGTCACCTCCGATTATAAAAAAAATACGAACCCTTGCCGACAAACAGATGGTGAACATCATTGATGCCCCTCCAGGGACTTCCTGCCCCGTGATAGCGGCCATGAAAGGAGCGGATTTTGTTCTTCTGGTTACAGAACCTACTCCTTTTGGACTTCATGACCTGACACTGGCTGTGGAAACTATCAAAATTTTAAATATTCCACATGGGATTGTTATAAATAGAGCCGGTCTGGGGAACAATGATGTCAAGGAATATGCTAAAAAAGAAGGTATCCCAATTCTCATGGAAATCCCATTTGATAAAAAAATTGCACAAGTCTATTCCAGAGGCGAACTGATTGTTGAAAAAATACCTGAATATAAAGATAAATTTTTAGATCTGTTTGATCAAATTAAAAACCTGGTTAACAATCTGGCTAAAAGCCCAGTCAAAGATATTGCCGATAAAGGAGCGGCTACAAAATGAGAGAACTGGTTATCTTAAGCGGAAAAGGAGGTACAGGTAAAACAAGCTTAACAGCAGCTTTTGCATCTTTTTCATCTGATATGATCCTGTGCGATGCTGATGTGGATGCAGCAGATCTTCACCTGCTTATGGCCCCGGACATTCAACAAAAAACAGATTTTCAAGGTGGCAATGAAGCAATCATTAACCCTGATAAATGTACCCGGTGCGGTCTCTGCATTGAATTATGCAGGTTTGATGCAGTAAAGAGCACCTTTGAAATTGATCCTATTGAATGTGAGGGATGCGGCGTCTGTTATGATCTCTGCCCGGAAAAGGCAATTGATTTCCCAGTAACAACCTGCGGAGAATGGTATATTTCAGATACACGTTTTGGGCCTATGGTTCATGCCCGCCTTGGAATTGCACAGGAAAATTCCGGCCGCCTGGTGGCCCTTGTCAGACAGGAAGCCAGAAAAATAGTTCAGAAAAACAAAATTGACCTGATACTGACGGACGGCCCCCCTGGAATCGGATGTCCTGTTATTGCTTCCATGGGCCAGGCCAATGCAATTCTCATTGTAGCAGAGCCAACTATTTCAGGGATACACGATCTTGCACGTTTGGCTCAGCTAGCTGCACATTTTAAAATACCGGCCATTGTCTGTGTGAACAAATATGACCTTAATCTTGACCAGACAAAGGCTATAAAGGATCTGGCAAAAGAAAAAAACATCACTTTTGCAGGTGTGATCCCTTTTGATAAAAATTTTACTGAATCCATGATTCAGGGGAAAAATATAATTGAAACCTATGAAAACTCCCAGGCAAGTATCGCTGTCAGAAAGATATGGGAAAAAGTCATGGCCCAGCCTGCTATGAATATTGAACGATTAATTTAAAACCTTTTTTAAAAAAAGAATTACAAAAAGGAGTGAAACAAAAATGAAAAACGGTAGAATTGCAATCCCCACCAACGGAAAGGGTGGGCTTGACGGTACTAGATCAGGCCATTTCGGTCATTGTGACGTATTTACATTTATTGATGTTGAAGATGGCCAGATTAAACAGGTCACAACGCTTCAAAACCAGGAACATGTTCAGGGCGGCTGCATGGTGCCGGTTAATCTTTTAGCAGACAACAAAGTCACGGCCCTTGTTGTGGGGGGCATTGGTATGCGCCCTTTAATGGGTTTCAGACAGGTGGGCATTGATGTATATCACGATGCCGAGCGTGTGGATATCAAGCCGGTTGTTGAAGATCTGATTGCCGGAAATCTTCCTGAAATCAAAAACGATCAGGTTTGCGGCGGCGATGGTGGACAAATATGAATATAAGTTTTTAGGAGATTTATCATGAAAATAGCAATAACATCAAAAGGGCGGGATCTTGATTCTGAAGTGGATCCCAGATTTGGCCGAGCCGCCTTCATCCTTATCATTGAAACAGATACAATTGAGTTTGAAGTGATTGATAATTCCAAAAATGCAAATTCCTTTAAGGGTGCAGGAATTCAGGCGGCTGCCAGTATTAGTGATAAAAATGCCAAAGTACTTTTGACTGGGTTTTGTGGTCCCAATGCCTTTAAAACCCTGGATGCAGCAAATATTAAGGTAGTCTCTGATGTTGCGGGTAATATCAGGGATGTGATCAATAATTTTAATGAAGGAAAATTTTCTTTTATAAATGCGGCAAATGTTGCGGGACACTGGTAAAGATTATTTTAAAGGGAGAGTAACAATAAATTCAGTAAATTTATTCAATTGAGAGTCAACAGTTATGGTTCCGCCATGTTGTTTGATGGATCTTGAGGCGATAAAAAGCCCGAGACCTGTTCCTTTATTTCCTTTTTCAGAGTAAAAAAGGTTGAATATTTTATCTTTTTTATTTTCGTCCAATCCTATGCCATTGTCTCTAATGGAAAAAATTATATTTGGGCCATTAATTTTTGATAAAAAGCTGATTTCACCCTTATTCTTTTTTGATATGCAGGCATCAACTGCATTTTCAAGAATGCTTGCAAAAGCGGCTAATAAAGCCATTTTATCAATATAAAGTATAATATTATTATTGGGGAAGTCTACTTGCAAGTCGATATTTTGCTGATCTGCTCTTGGCTTAATTGAGGATACAATTTCTTTTATCAGGTCCGGCAACCGAACGGATGATCTGTCTGGTTCTCTTTTTTTTGTATGGAATAGGATGTCAAGAACCATTTGTCTGGTCTTTGAAATCTTTTCCTTTACGATTTTCCAGCCCTCAAAGATTTGCTGGGTGTCTTTTTTATCCAGGCCGGACTCTATGAGATATGAACCACCGTCAAGTCCGGTTAAAACCTGTTTGAGACCATGGGAAACAGAGCCTATGTGAAGTCCAAGTGATGCCAGATGATCCTGAAGTTCCCGAATCATTGTGACATCTGTGGACATTTCCATGACATGCGTGATCTTACCTTTTGAATCATTAATGACCGATGTCTGGATAAAAATATTTCGTACGCTTGAGTCTTTCAGGACAACATCCATTTCAGCAGTATGGGAGGTGTTGTCATCAAATGTTTTAATAACCGGGCACCCGGGGCAGGGAGATTTCCCGCCCTTATACACCTCATAACAGGTCATCCCTTTTTTATAGTTAAAGTGTTCCTTGAAAATTTTGTTTGTCTCAACAATATTTAAATTTTTATCCTGTATCGTTAAATAACTTGGAGATTCATTAAAAAGCTGAATATATCTTTTTTGAGATTCTGCTAATTTCCGGGTTTTTTCTTTTACAAGTACTTCAAGATTTTTTGTGTAGGTCAGGATCTTTTTTCTTGTGTCTATCCTGTCTATTGCTCTTTTCAGGGCGATCTCCAGGATATCATTATCAATGGGTTTTGAAATAAAATCAACAGCATCAAGCTTTAAGCTTTCAATGGCAAGCTTAAAGTCACCGTGTCCGGTGATCATAATGAATTCAGTGTCAGGGGTCTTCTTTTTTACATATTTCAGAAGAGAGATACCATCCATTCCCGGCATTCTGATATCCGTCAAAACAATATCAAAAAAATCGTCATCGGTTTTTTGGGCCGCTTTTTTTCCGTTATCGGCAGTGACAACGTCATATCCAATATCCTGCAAGTAGATTTTTAAAACTTTTCTTATACCTTCTTCATCATCAACAAGCAAAACTTTCACTGCCATAGGGGTTATCCCATTCAATTATTTGGATTCAATACCATTGCCCACTACACTTTTTTTAATGACCCTTTTAAGATATTCCGAGTCGGCATCTTTTGCAACAAAAACTGCAGGTTCCGGAATATCGTGTTCAAGATTAACATTCAGCATTTTTATATAATGAAAAAATGCTTTGCGATCAACTCCTGAAAAAAAAACAATAGGTATGGTTTTAAATTCAGGATGACCTACAAGTTCCTGGTAGACGAGAGCCCCCCCTTTTTCGGGCATCATGATATCCAGAATAATGGCAGCAGGCTTGATCCGGGTTAATATATCAAGCCCCTGAACACCATCTTTAGCCAATACTGGATCAAACCCCAGTGATTTAACAAGGGTCATGAGATAAAATCTCATTTGCATCTCATCGTCAATGATGAGAACCTTATGCCTGTCTTTTTTTTGAACCATTTTTTAAAAATTTATAATCTGTCCGACCTGTTAACACTGGCAACAGGGCAGGCAGATCTTAAAACAACTTGTTCAACTGTTGTTCCAAGCAAAGCTTCATCAGGGTCAATATTCCTAGTATGATGGGCCATAACAATCAAGTCACCACTGGTTTCCCTTGCAAACTTTAAAAGTTCCACATAGGGGATACCTTCCCATATGGCAATCTCATAATTATCAAAATCATTCATTTGAGAAACATACTCTTGTTCAAGCCTTGCTCTTGCAGCAGTTATCTTATCCTCTATTGATTTTTGCCCGGGTGAAACACCAGCCTGAGATGTTTCAATATCAAGGGCATGAAAAAGATAAAGCTTGCACCCGATAGCGTCTGCCATTTTATAGGCGAACTTAAATGCAGACATGGAAGCCTTTGAAAAATCAGTTCCAAAAATAATTTTATTAAAATACCAGAAACAGGTTGCACAAGGTCTGCTGATAATCAGGACCGGACACCTGGCTCTTTGGGCAACTTTCTGCATTGTGGTCCCCACAATACCCCTGAATCTTGCAGCCCCTGTTTCATCGGCTCTTGTGTGAGAGCCCATTATGATGCAGTCAATCCCCTCTTTTCTGGCAAACCTTAAAATCTCTGTTGAAGGGATACCTGCAAGTACTTCAAACCTTGGTTCTCCATGTTTTTCAATCAGTTTTTCATAGGTATTTTTCATCTCATCTTTTACAAATTCTATATAATCCGGGCCTGCATCATCTTCTTCTCCCGTAAGATAATCCGTCACAGAAAAACCGCCTCCATGGGATGGCACTCCAAATACATGATAAAGAATCAATTGTGACTTGTATTTCTCAGCAAGTTCAAAAGCGATTTTAGCTGCTGCATCACAGGCAGGAGAAGATGTTGTGGCAAAAAGTATTTTTTTAAACATAATTACCTCCTTATAGAACATTCCAACGGGTTAAAATTAAAAGAAAGTTCCCAGGCAATACCTTCCACAAATTCGAAAAGAGTGTAAAAGGTCTCATACTGGAAAGCATCCTCCCTATCCCCAAAAACAACATGTTTTAATTTCCCTAATTTTAATTTAAGGTCCAATAAATTTTCCAAATGGAAAAACTTTAAATCTAATATCTCTTTGCCGACGACTCCTTTCAAATTGGTATAAAAATTCAAATTCGGGCTTCCTGGGAAGCCCTTTATTTCAATAATTTTATAAAATAGCAACGACTCCAATTCTTCTGTTTTAAATTCTGAACCCCTGTTTTTTAAAATAATTTCAAGAAGCGGTTCCAATATTTCGCTTATATTTTTTAAATCCGGGTACTTTTTAACCATCGCAAAAAAGGAACCAAGGGTAAATATTTCATCAATTTCAATAGTGTTTCCTAATAATTTAAGAACAGAGGTGATGGTTTTTTTACCTTTTTTTGTAATGACACCGTTTTTATGAAGAAAAATTTTTTCCATGATTATGAAAGTCCTTTTCTTATACTTTGCTCTTTAATGGGATTTTAATAACAAATAGGGAACCTTCTTCTTCCTTTGTCTCAAAAGTTATTTCCCCATCGTGTTCTTCTATTATTTTTTTGGTCGTCATCAAACCAAAACCGGTTCCCTTCATCCCCTTGGTGGTAATAAAATTGTTGAAAATAGATTTTTTTATGGTGTCGTTGATGCCGCATCCATTATCCTGGACCCTGTATACAATATTGTTATTCTCAACTTGAACAAAAATATTCACATTTTTGATCTGATTTGGGGTCACAATTTTGTTAAAAGAGTCAAACGCATTGGTTACAAGATTTAAAATGCAATTATGTATGGCTTCACAGTCCAGAAAAACCAACGTTTTCTGAGTGCTGGGCCTAAGTTTAAAAACAATATTTTTTTCTCTTGCCCTGTGGTTCATCAACTGCATTATCTCTCTTGCCGGTTTATTGGGATTTTCAAGCTGAAGGTTTAGTTGTGTTGTTTTGGCATAGTTTAAAAGATCCAGGGAGAGTTTGGTGATCTTATCGATATTACCCTTCATCATTTCCCAGCCCTGTTTTAGATATTCACGATTTTCAAGCTCAATACCCTGCTCCAGAACAAAAGAACTTCCTTTAAGCCCCCCTGCAATATTCTTAATGGCATGGGACATGCCGGCAATGGTCTGACCGATTGTCACCAGTTTTTCAGATTCGTTAATTTTTTTATCTTTTTCCTTTACAAGGGTTTCAAGGTCATCCATATAGCTTTTTATATTCCTGGAAATTGCGATTCGGTCCTGTGCTTTTTTTATGGCTGCTTCAAGATCCCCTATATCTATAGGTTTAGTGATAAAATCCGCTGCTTCATATTGAAGGCTTTGAACCACCAGATCCATATCGCCATGGCCGGTTATTACAATGACCTCTGTTTCCGGGCTCAGGTTTTTAATCCGCTTTAGAACCTCAATACCATCAATACCCGGCATTTTAATGTCTGTAATAACAATACAGGGCATTTTTTGAGTAAAAATTTTAAGCCCTGTCTCACCATCCGGTGCAAGACATACATCATACCCGTATGATTCAAGGGTAATTTTTAAAACCTTGCGTATACCTGCTTCATCATCAACAAGAAGTATTTTATTATTTTTCATGGCCATGTTATTCATTTAATCCTCCCGGGTTTGCGGGAAAACCAAGGGTGAAGGTAACACCACCGTCAGGGTTATTTTTGACGCTGATATCCGCACCTGACTCCTTTATTATGCCATAGCTTATGGATAACCCGAGACCTGTGCCTTCTCCTACTTTTTTTGTCGTAAAAAAAGGTTCAAAAATTTTATTTATGTCTGCTTCCGGAATTCCTGTCCCCGTATCCGAGATCTTGACGGTCACAACACCCTTTTTAAATAAGGTTACTATGGTGATTCGTTTTATTTTGTCTTCTTCATTATTTTCAAACCGGGTCACGATGGCATCCCGTGCATTAATAAGCAGATTGATGAAAACCTGCTCCAGGCGAACCGGATCAGCAATAATTTCGGGAAGGTTTTTGTCAAGCGTCCATATAACTTCAATCTCCCGGAGTTTTAATTGCTGACTGAAAATATCAAAGGCTCTTTTAATGGTTTCATTTACACTTATAACCTCTCTTGAAAACGTTGATTTCCGACCAAACAAACGCATGTGGTTGGTTATCTTTGCAGCCCGGTCCACATGGATTGCAATCTCCTGGGAGAGTGTGTTTAAAATATCTTTATCAATTTTCTCATTTTTGTTTATTTTTCTGGATATAAAACTTGAAGCCGTTTTAATAACAGATAAAGGCTGATTAAGTTCATGGGCAACACCTGTTGCCATCTCTCCTAAAGTCGCCATTTTACCGGCCTGGATCAACTGGTGCTCTGTTTCAACAGATAAGGTTATATCAACCACTGTTACAAGCAGCACTTTTTGTTCTGTAAACTGGACAGGACTTACCCAGATGTTTACATAGATTCTCTCCCGGGTTTTTTTATGATTTATTAATCGTTCATGAAAAGGTTTATCAAAATTTTGTATAAATTTTGCAAATTCCTCATCTCCCGGGAAAAGAAGAGAAAAAGGTTCATTTTTCAGTTCGTTTTTTTTGTAGTCATAAACGGTCAGAGCACTGTTGTTACAGGTGATAATTTTATAGCTATCGATATCCAGGATAAATACGGGATTGGGAATGCTCTCAAAAATAGCATGATATTTTCGTTCTGAACTTTTTACGATCTCTTCAAGCTTTTTTCTCCGGGAAATATCAATGCTCATTTCCAGGGCTGCAACAATATTACCCTTCTCGTCTTTTAAAGGAGCTGTTTTCACAACCCAGTGGGCAATGGATCCATCCTTGTTTATTCCGGACTCTTCGCTGAAATGGGACTTGCCGTCGGCAAATGTTCTTTCAACGGGACAATCATTGCATTTTTTATTAAGATCTTTATACGCTGAATAACAAAAATCTCCATATTCCGGTTTGAATTTTTTTGCAAACACCTGGTTGAACTCCAAAAGCTGATAGTCCCTGTTCTGAACTGTAATCGTGCAGGGCACCTGGTCAAAAAGGTTCTGGTACAGATCTTTTTGCCTGTTCAGTTCCGTCTGTTTGCTTTCTATTTTATTACCCATGTCATGGATCGCAATGGAAAGTTTGCCGATCTCATCCTGCTGGCTTATTCCATTGGTTTGATTGTTATAATACCCTTTACCAATCAAGTCTGTTTCGTTGATCAATTTCTTAATGGGGTCGGTTATAAGACGAAAAATACTAAAACCAAGTGTTATTGCCAGAATTATAAAAAGATAGATGGCTGTCCATGCAGACATCTTTCTTGCAAAACTGATTTCATTTCTTACATCGTTTAAAGAAACAACCACGTCAAGGGCACCCAGTTTTTTGATTTCTTTAGGATGATAATGACATTGGGCAGTTGAGCAGGAAGGTTCATTTAATATAGGGTTCATAATACCCAGCAGAAGATCTCCCTGATCAGATTTAAAAATCCTGACCCTGTCTTTGATATCTTTTTTCATAACAGGGGTGTCTGTTTCATGGCATGTTTTACAGGCCACAGCCGATTTTTTAGCAATGGAACCCAATTCCTCGGCAATATTTGAAAATTTAATCTGTCCCTGACAATTAAAGATCCTTATGGTTTCAATTTCATTATACACTGACATGCTTTTTAGAATTTCCTGCATATCCCTGTTTGGATTATGCAGCATTGCAAACCAGGTAAACTTTAAAACAGTGTTACAAAATTTATCAATATCAGATATTTTTTTATCGATCAGGTTTTTTTCCTGAAATTTAATGGTAAAATGGGACCAGATAAAAATGCTTACAAACAGGACAATACCGACAGAAATCATCAGTTTTAAGGCAAGATTCTTTATTTTAATAATGGGTTTCAATATTATTTTCCTGTCCTTTTTGAAATTAGCCTAAAATTTCCTGTACTTTGGCTAAAACTTCCTTGGGATCAAAGGGTTTCCCAAAAGTGGCTGCCGCTTTTGGAACGGAATGCTTTATGCCTGTGAGGCCGCTTATGACGATAACCGGCGTATGAAAACCTTTTATCTTGCTGATTTTTCTAAAAAATCTGGGTCCCCATTCTTCAGGCATTTCAAGGTCTAAAGTGATCAGGTCCGGGCTTTGCTTTTTATAGACATCAAAAGCATCCTTGCCATCTTTTGCTATACATGTCTCATACCCGTTATCTTTAAAAACTATGTCAAGATATTTGGTAATAGCAGGATCATCATCTACAATCATAATTTTTTTTGTCATAATTACCTCCCTTATTTGATATGGCATTCGCCACATAAAACAGGTCCGTTGTTAGATTTAAAATGGCACGACTTGCACCGATTGTGAAATGCCATTCTCAAGGAAATACCATTTTCTGGCGTTGTTTTTAAAGAATGGCACTCAGAACACAAACTATCCTCAGAAGACTCATCTTTGATCAATTCTTTACCCTCATACACATGATGGCATATGGAACAATCTTCTTCAACGCCGGCCTTTTCATTATGATCATCATGATCAAAAACTGCGGCAGGTCTTTGGGGATGATCAAAAATTAAATTGTCAACCATTGGAAATTCTTCCTGGGAGTAGGAATAAAATGCTGTTATCATCAAGATGACGATAGTTATAAATATGAATCGTTTTAGTTTCATCATAATCGCCTTTCCATTTTATTTTTTTTCCTGGTAAATTGTCTTTTCCATGACTTCATAAATAATATCGCCAAAAAATTTGATTTCCATATCCACACCATAATGCTCAACGATATCTTCAAGCCCTGAATGGCAGTTATGGCAGGGGGCAATTAAAACCTCGGCTCCTGTTCTCTCAATCTGGTCTTTCTTTTCTCTGCTATTGACCATTCGGGTCCCTTTCCAGGGAGGCCCGCAGTTAATCACACCGCCACCAGCCCCGCAGCAATAATTGTGTTCCCTGTTCGGCGTCATTTCAATAAATGATTCGCACAAGATATTTACCAATTCTCTTGCTTTGTTGTGTAACCCTCTACCCCGGGAGATGTTGCATGGATCATGCAGGGTCACTGTTTTCTTATATTTTTCTTTTACCCGGATTTTGCCCGACGTCAGCATATCGTGATAAAAATCAATTGCATGAACAAGATCAACGGGCGGCATGGCCCATCCAACCCATCTGTTTCCAACATCATACACTGACCGGAATGCATGACCGCATTCTCCCATAACAATTTTTTTCACATGTAGCTTTGCCGCAGTTTCATAATGCACCTGGGCAATTCGAGCGGAGATTTCAAAATCCCCCGTATACATGGCCATATTGCTGTTATCCCAGCCAGGTGTGGATGGCATGGTCCAATTAAGACCTGCTGCATGCATGATCACTGCTGTCTGATAAATAAGCCCGGCCTGGAATTTGGGTTCCGGAGCAATAACAGAATACATGATGTCTGCTCCGTCTTTATCAAGGGGAATCCTTAAATTTTCAAACTCTTCTCTTGCATCTTCCTCCTGCCATTGGAGCGTGTCTATCCATTCATCTTCTTTCACCCACATCTGGTTCATGGTCGCTGAATGGGAATTTACCGTATCCTGAATATACAGAGGTGTGATTTCGAGCTTATGACAAATACGTCTTACCTGAAGCATCATATAGGCGATATCAATACCAAACGGACAATACATGGAGCATCTTTTACATGCATTACATTCAGTATGGGCAATTCTGACTGTATCCTTTAAAAATTGTTTGGATACCTTACCTTTCCTTTTAATCATTTCAAGGATGGTTTGTTTGACTTTAGCGGCTGGAGAAAACTTTGGATCCCGATCGTTGGAAAGGAATATGTTGCAGGCATCTGCACACAATCCACACCGCATGCAGGTCTCCACATACGCCTTGAATCGGGGTCCTGTTTCCTTTGTTAATACCTGGTTGATGACTTGAGATATTTTTTGTGGCGTCAGTCTGGACAATCCTGCTTCCACACCTTCATCAATGACATCTTTTTTATCGGGCTCAAGCTTTTCATCTATTGTTAATGATTCCTGCATGAATATCTCCTTATATTTATTACCAGTCTTTTGCATGCCTGACATTACCAAATTCAGAACCCGTGTAAGCTCTGGTAAGGGGTGCCAAAAACATATGAAAAAATCGTGTAAAAGGGATCAAAATAATCATCAGTTCTCCTGATAGGACATGGACAATGACCATCCATCTATACGCAAAGAACTGGTGGTAGGCTAAAAATCCCGTGACAAACGGCAGGGCCACAATCAGGATAAAAAGAAAATCCGATAGCCTTGTTAAAAATTTTACTTCCGGAACCACAAAGCGTCTGATGAAAAAAAATATTAAAGAAAAAATGACTATCAGGGTTAAGCTATCTGCTGTAGAATCACTGAGGGTAACCCATGACCAGTGCATTGATTCTTCTAAAAGTGCAACATGGGAGAGTAAAAAAATCGGAATCAAAAAAAGCAGGAGATGAAATACATAGGAGATACTGTAAAAAACCGGGCTTTTCCTTGTGCTTACAGGGAGAAAGGGTATGAGCCAGGCAAATATAGACCGGAAACTATATTTAAACGACAGGTAAGTGTATACAAAATTTTCTTTGGCATTGATCTGTTTGAATAACCCAATAAGTCTGAAAATAACACCGATAAAAAATATCAGAAATGAAATCCAGACCATGGGACCCATAATAAAATTTATAAAAGAATGCATGGCTTCTCCTCTAAAGAACTTTTTCTAAACTAAGTATTTGTCTTAAATAAATCCCGTCTTTCATAGCCTTTAAAAGAATCTTATCGTTATTTGGACTGATCTTTGGCTCAAAGATCATATCAAACGGTTCCTGATAAACTTTCCCGTTGACAACCAGAAAAAATGTACCGTCTTTTTCCATTCGGGTGGCCAGTATTTCATTGTTAGAACTGATAACAGGATTCCACAGTTTGTCTGCCTTGATATTCCATGGTTTACCGTTTACAGCGACATCCCAGTATCCCTGGTTCTTAAATATCGCGATGAGCAAACTTCCATTATCAGAATAAAAAAGCTCTGATATCATTGAATCACAGTGAAAATCCCAGATCTTGTCATTTTCAGAAACCGTCCATTTCCCATAGGCGTTGGATACAATGGCAGCAATTTTCTGGCCATCTCCGTGAATCGCCAATTTACCGAGTTGTTCATAACTTTTATCCCAGAAGGGAACACTATCTTTAAAAAGGAGCCATTTGCCGCCCTGTCTTACTGGGGCGATGACAGAAGCACCTTTGTTGATAAATTCAGGTTTCCAGGAAAACTGAAAGTTTTTTTCCCATATCCGGCTGTTTTTAGAGATGGAGTAGTCCAACCGATTTTTTCTGATGGAAGATGCAATCTGCTCCCCTTTGCTGTCAAAGGCCAGATCCCAGATATTCATAAATTTTTCAGGCTGGGCAATTCCATTCAGTGCCACGGCAAAAATCCCTTTGTTGAAGCCCTCAATATCTGCCTGTCCCAGAGGGTCCACCTGAACAACAGCTGCTGAAGTGCCCTGGCTGCTTAAAACCGCACCAGATATATTTTCATAAAACGAATCCCATGCCTTATCGTTGACCGACATTCCATACTGCCCGTCTTTTTGAACGGCTGCAGCCACAAAGGACCCGTCCGGGGTAAATTGTAAATCCCAGATATAATCAAACCATGTTTCCCAGAAAGTGCCATCAACACAGACGGTCCATTCTTCATCATTGGAAGCGAGCACACAAAGCCTTCCGTCGGGTAAAAATCTCAAGCACCAGGCTTTTTCAAAGGTCTCTTCCCAGATGTTTCCATTCATGCAGACACTAAACTCAGCTTCATCCGTATTCACAATGGATGCGATCTTTTCTCCATCAGGACTGACACTATGTTCTTCTACCCAGTTAAAGCGATTCTGCCATTCTTTTACCGGAATTTCTTTTTTTTCTGAATGCCAGTCCCATGATTTTTCATTTTTCATTTCTCATCTCCGGTTTTATTTTAGTTAAATGCTCCTTATTGATTTCACAAAGAATATTCTCAATGGATGCAATACTCAGCGGTTTTTCTAAAAACGTATCAATTCCAGCCATTGATATTTCCTTTTTTAGTTCATCTGTTACAATGGTTGCCATCAAGATCCTTGCTATTCCAGGTTTCTTAATGGCAACCTGTTTCAAAAAAGTCAGTCCATCCATATCAGGCAGAAAATAATCTGAAATAACAACATCAATATCCTGATATTTAAGGGAATTTAAACCTTCAGATGCTGATTTGAATATCAGAAACTTTAATTGCCCTCCGGCAAAAAATAACCCTAAAGATTCCCTGACATATTTGTCATTATCTATAAGCATGATCTGTAATGTTTTTGTTTGTGCTTTTCCCATTAACAATCCGCCAAAATTTATTTAACACCCGCCTTTTACTCGGTTCACAAAGGAGTCTATTCTCAAAAAAATATTCAGGTTTCCAAAGGGACACTATCTAAACCAACTATTATGAAATAATAGCATTAACCATGCCAAGGATAAAAAAGTATATTTTTTACCTTAAATTACAGAATGTTAGATATAAACCATGTGTTTTAGTTTGTAAGAAAAATAGAAAAAGTTCAAAATTAATTTCGAAGAATTAAGAGAATTAGAAGAAATTAGAAAAATATGGGGAAATATGGAGGGCGCCGGCTGTTAAATATTATTTTCAACAAAATATTAGAAAAATTTCAAAATATAGAGAATTCTTCTAATATTTTTTCGAAGAACTTCTAACCTTATGTTCACCATAGAAAACCCTATATGTCTTAAAAATTTCTAACTACCTGTTATTAAAAACAAATCATATCAGCCCTGCCCTTGGCACGATTTCTGCTAATCAGCAACTTGTTTTTATATGATAATTTAGTGCCTGACCGAGAACCCGTATTTGGATGAAAAATTACTCATATACAAGGCGCTATAAATTTTGAAACCGGAGTGTACTCCTGTACATGAGGCTTTCAAAATTTTGCAGCAACGCAGTAGATGAGTGGGTTTTCGTCCAAAGACTAATTTAGGCTGTGGGTGAATGATGAATCCAACGCTTATAGGAAACAAAAAGGATGAACAAATGACATTTCAAAATAAACTTTCAAAAGGGGATTTTGTCGTACTTGCCGAAATGAACACCCCTAAGGGAGTTGATATATCAGACCTTGTGACAAATGTAAGACATCTTAAATCACGAATAGATGCTGTAGTTATTCCAGATATGGATAATGGCGTCATGCACATGAGTGCTTTGGCCGGCGGTTCCATCATTCGACAACAGGGACTGGAACCTGTGATTCACATTTATGGCCGGGATCGCAACCAAATGGCTATACAAGGGGATATGCTGGCTGCACATGTTCTTGGAATTCACAATCTTCTTGTTGTACAGGGTGAAAATATCATCCATGGCGATCATCAGAATGCAAAACCGGTTGATGATCTCAATGAACTAGACTTGCTGGACATGGTTCAGTCTCTTGTAAAAGGGACAGACCTTGCCGGTTTTGAATTAAAAGGAAGACCACAGTTTTTTACCGGATGCCGGGTTCAACCCATCCGGGATGACAATCATCTTGAAAAAGAAATTATAAGTGCCCGAGCAAAAATAGATGCCGGTGCACAATATATAATGGTTCCACCTGTTTTTGATATTGCCTGGTACACTCATATCTTAAAACAATTCACATCATTGAATGTACCCGTTATTGCCACTGTTTTTATGTTGAAAAATGTGGGTATGGCCCGTTACCTCTCCATTAATGACCCTGGCTCTAAACTGTCTGAAGAATTGATCACAAGGATCAGGAAAGCAAAAGACCGGGAAACAGAATGTATCCATATCGCCGGAGAAATGATCAAGGAACTCAAGGCTGAAGTCGAGGGAATAATGATTTCTGCTTCCGGCTGGGAAGACCGTTTGCCGGCAATCCTGGACTGTGCTGGGCTTTAATACAAATCCATCCATTTTTATTATCTGTGTGAACAAATAATACATGTGATGGATATCTACAAATAAAAACAGGTTACAAATGCAAAATCATAAAGATATTCTCAGTGATAAGTCAAAAAATGACAAGTCAAAAGACAAAAGTGTGCTTGTTATCGGTGGCGGTGTCGGAGGAATTCGTGCAGCACTGGATTTAGCTGAATCCCGCAGAAACGTTATACTCATAGATAAATCATATTCCATTGGCGGATTGATGACCCAACTGGATAGAACTTTTCCAACCAATAATTGTGATTTATGTACGGTATCTCCACATTTATCCGAAACTACAAGACAACTCCATCTGGATTTACAACCCATGACCCAGCTTGTGGAATTAACAGGTGAGGCAGGCAATTTTATTGCCACACTGGTTACTGAGCCAAGATATATTGATATTGAAAAATGTACCGCATGTGGAGAATGCCATAAACATTTCCCGGATGCGGTTCGATTTACGCCAGGGCTTGATCCCCGTGCGCCAACCTGCATGCGGTACCCCCAGGCAACCCCGTATTCCTTTTCCATTGATATGGAGAAAATAACCGATATAAAGGCGTTACAAAAAGTGTGCAGGGCAGATGCAATCAACGCTTATGATACCCCCAAAAAAACAAGGGTTGAACTGGCATCTGTTGTGTTAAGCGTTGGGGCACAATTATTTGATCCTGCAGTTTTGGACAATTTTGGTGGTGGACAATTTGATAACGTTATGACGGGTTTGGAATATGAACGGATTATGTCTGCTTCCGGTCCCTTCCAGGGAGACCTTGTAAGGGTCTCAGATAAAAAGCGTCCCAAAAAGGTGGCATGGATTCAGTGTGTCGGATCAAGGGGAATTAATAAAGCAGACGTCCCCTACTGCTCCGGGGTTTGTTGCATGTATGCCTTAAAAGAAGCAATCGTCACAAAAGAACGGTTTGCCGAAAATATTGAGACCACCATTTTTTACATGGATATGCGAACCTATGGTAAGGATTATGAGCTCTACTTTAACCGGGCAAAAAATGACTATGACATCCGGATGGTCAGAAGCCGCCCGCATTCCATTATTGAAGATAGCAAAACCAAAAACCTTTCCATTACATATGCTCTGGAAGAAGAGGCTCTTCAAAAAACCGAAGAATTTGATATGGTTGTGCTGTCAACCGGGTTCAGGATTCCTGAGACCACTCTTGATCTTGCAAATCGACTGGGTCTTGAATTAAATTCCCATCATTTTGCACGAACAGACCATTTTAACCCGGTAAAGACCTCAAAACCCGGTATCTATGCCTGTGGCGTGATCGAAAGCCCGAAAGATATCCCTGAGACAATAGTTCAGGCAAGTGCGGCTGCAAGTATGGCAGCAGTCCACCTCCCTGTAGTGATAGATTCATCTGGAGCCCCCGAGATATTTATACCGGAACGTGATATTTCTGGAGAAAAATCCAGGATCGGTGTTTTTGTCTGTGACTGCGGGTTTGAAATCGGCGGTTTGATAAAAGTTGACAAACTGATCGAATTTGCCAAAAACAGAAAGGATGTTGTTGTTTCTCAAGCTGTCGGGTATGGCTGCAGCCGTGATTCCATGGAAATTATTGAGGGCCTGATTAAGACACATAATTTGAATCGAGTGGTCATCGGCGGCTGTTCACCCAGAACACATGAGACTAAATTTCAAGATCTGTTGCGCCGTGCCGGATTAAATAAATACCTGGTGGAAATCGTCAATTTAAGAGATCAGGATACCTGGGCCCATATAGGACAACCCAAAGAATCACAGGACAAAGCATTTAAACTTCTTCATGCCGGCATCAGCGGAGTTCGTAAAAGCCGGCCACTTATAGATCAGACATTGCCCATGAACCAGAATGCACTGGTTTTAGGAGGCGGGGTCACAGGAATGACTGCAGCCCTTCAATTAGCTAACCAGGACATCAAAGTCTATCTTGTTGAAAGAGGTCCGGTTCTGGGTGGATTGGCAATGTCTATCCAAAAAACCATAGAAGGGGATGATGTTGGACCTTTTATGGATAAATTGGTTGAGATTGTGCTGGCCCATAAAAATATCCAGGTATTAACAAAATCCATCATTGTTGATCACTCAGGGATACCGGGACGATTTAAGACCGGTATTCAGACCGGTATTAGAATGAATTATATGCAGTTGAGCCACGGCGTCACGATTCTTGCCACGGGTGCCCTGCCAAACCGACCAGATTCCTATGGTCTTGGAACCCATATTAATATCACGACCCAGCTTGAGCTTGATGCGATGATTGAAGATGCGCCTGAAAAAATAAAAACCATGAACCATGTGGTGATGATCCAGTGTGTCGGATCACGAGAACCCGGCAATCCCAATTGTTCACGAATTTGCTGTCAGACGTCCATAAAGAATGCCCTTCGCATTAAAGCCATTAACCCTGATGCACAAATTTTTATTTTATACAGAGATATTCGCACCTATGGCTTTTACGAAGATTATTACATGGAAGCCAGAAAAAAGGACGTAAAATTCATTCGATTTTCCCTGGATAATAAACCCATTGTGAGGGTCGAGAATGATCAGGTGTCTGTATTTGTAGATGATATAATCCTAGGTAGAAAAATTCAAATTCAAACAGATTATCTTGCTTTGAGCACGGGGATGATTGCAGATGATGAAACCACGGAAGATCTGTCCATGATGTTTCACCTGCCAAGAACAGCTGATCACTATTTTCTTGAGGATCATGTAAAACTTCGACCAGTGGACATGTCTGTCAGAGGTTTTTTTATTGCCGGAACAAATCATTCGCCCAGAACAATTCGAGAGAGCATTACACAGGCGCTTGCGGCTGCAGGACGGGCACAAACCCTGCTTGCAAAAAAAGAAATTGAGCTGGGGGCTGCCATTGCCAAAGTGGATGGCTCTAAATGTGCCGCCTGTCTTATCTGTGTTCGTTCCTGTCCTTTTAGTATTCCTTTTATTAACGAGGATGGTTATTCACAGATTGATCCTGCCAAATGCCATGGATGCGGTGTCTGTGCTGCCGACTGCCCTGCAAAAGCCATCCAGTTACTTGCCTATGAAGATGATCAGATTCTGGCCAAATTAGACGGCTTGTTTGGAGAACTAAACTAATGAAAATTTTTGAACCGGAAATCGTTGCATTTTGTTGTCATTATTGTGCCTATACTGCTGCTGATATGGCAGGCAGCAAACGGATATCCTATCCTGCAAACGTAAAAATAATCCGTGTGCCCTGCACGGGCAAGGTGGATGCCATCCATATCATGAAAGCCTTTGAAAAAGGTGCGGACGGTGTTTATGTGGCTGGATGCCTCCAAGGTGACTGCCATTTTAAAAATGGAAATACCCGGGCTAAATACAGAGTAGAACAGGTACAAATAATATTGGGGGATCTTGGCTGGGAAAAACAAAGAGTGGCAATGATTAATATGTCGGCTGGAATGGGTGAACGATTTGCCCGAACAGCCCTTGAATTTACGCAAACAATCAAACAACTGGGACCCAGTCCCATCAAGATAACCCATACAGATATAAATCAACAGGCAATTCGCTTTTGATTAAATCTTCGGAGATAAGAATATGATAACAGCAGAACAAAAACCGTTAAATGAAATATTAGATTACATTTCACCCTATGACCGGATCATTCTGGTTGGCTGTAATGAATGTGTGACCGTTTGTGCGGCAGGTGGAAGGAAAGAAGTCGGCCTTCTGGCTTCAGCCCTTCACCTGAATTTTTTAAAACATGGCAGGACGGTTGAAATTAAAGAAATTACACTTGAAAGGCAATGCGATCCTGAATATGCGGAAGAACTTGTGTCTGAAATCGACAGGACCGATGCCATCCTTTCCATGGCCTGCGGATGTGGAGTACAGACCATTGCAGCCAGATATAATGAAAAACCCGTGTTTCCTGCAGTAAATACAAAATTTATGGGTGCATCGGTTTCCCAGGGGATCTGGGAGGAAAAATGCCAGGGCTGTGGTGACTGCCTCCTGGGAATCACCGGCGGTATCTGCCCTGTGGCAAGATGCTCCAAACATCTGCTCAATGGTCCCTGCGGTGGAACATCCAAGGGCATGTGTGAAATCGCTCCGGATGTTGATTGTGCATGGTGTTTGATCTGGGAAAGATTAAAAGCCCTTGGAATGGAAAAGCGATATGAAGAAATTATGGAAGCAAAAGACTTTCGAGCGGCCGGCGGCGGTGGGCCCAGAAGAATAATCAGAAAGGATTTGTCATTATGAAAACTGAAAGCAAACTGGAAAAAGTATTGGCATCGGGAGCCCTTGCCGTAACCTCTGAAGTCGGTCCTCCCCGCGGCGCAATTCCTGAACGAGTAAGACAAAAAGCCAATCTTATAAAAGATCATGTTGATGCTATCAATGTAACAGACAATCAGACCGCCATGGTGAGAATGTCCAGTTGGGCAGCCGGTGTGATTATCAAACAGATGGGTCTGGATCCTATTTTGCAGATGGTCACAAGGGACCGGAACCGCCTGGCCATGCAGAGTGATATTATTGGTGCCTATTCCCTGGGTATTAATACCATGATGTGCCTGTCAGGTGATCATGCAAAATTTGGTGATCATCCAATGGCCAAAGGCGTATTTGATCTGGATTCCATTCAATTGGTTCAGACGGTTCAAAAAATGCGGGATAAAGGCAAATTCCAGGGCGGAGCAGATATTGACACACCACCGAAAATGTTTATCGGGGCTGCAGCCAATCCCTTTGCCGATCCCTTTGAACTACGGGTGATGCGTCTGGCCAAAAAAGTAAAAGCAGGTGCAGATTTTATCCAGACACAATGCATTTTCAATTTGGATAAATTTGAAAAATATATGGAAATGGTGTGTGACAGAGGCCTTGATAAAAAGGTGCATCTGCTTGCAGGAATAACCCCGATGAAATCAGCCGGAATGGCAAGATATATGAAAAATAAAGTACCGGGCATGGATGTTCCTGATGAAATTATCAAACGGATGGCAGGCGTTTCCAAGGAAAAACAACCAGAAGAAGGAATAAAAATAGCCATTGAGTCCATTGAAAGGTTGAAACAAGTTAAGGGTGTACACGGATTTCATATAATGGCCATTGAATGGGAAGAAAAAGTTCCCCAAATTGTAGAAAAAGCAGGATTGTTTCCAAGACCTGCGCTCTAGGAATATAACGTTTTTTAAAGACAATAAAAAGGAGAAATAGCAATGAGCGAAAAACAACTAATTTTAATTGTAGATGATGATCCCGATCTGGTGGAAGCGGTTTCCATGAAACTGGAATCTCTGGAATATAAAGTTGCCAAAGCCTATGATGGTGAAGAAGCCATGGAAAAAATAAAAGATGAGAAACCAGCCCTTATTATCCTTGATGTAATGATGCCAAGGAAAAACGGATGGGAAGTATGTGATGATATTAAAAATAACGATGAACTCAAAGATATTATTATTATACTTTTGACAGCTGTAGCTGATTCGGTAAAAACAACCAGTTATACACATCATGATGGCAAAACAACCCTGGCTGACGATTATATTCCAAAACCCATTGATCTGGATAAATTGATGGAAATCGTCCAGGACCATTGCCAATAAAATTGTATAAAAAGGATATGGCGGGAAAGGGTTTTCATCCTCTCCTGCCATTTTGATTCTGCCATATTAGTGGATTTGTTGGATTTTTAGATGATGGAACCAGTAAAAATAAATGGAATTCGCCTGAATAAAAATTATATTCAGGTGATACAGAAAGATATTGACATGCTGGATCAATCCAGCATGTCGCTATATCAGATTATGGAGTCCAATCGGATCAACATGGTGTTTATGACCTTGAACACAATGGGCAGCAAATCCTTTGTTTCAGGGACTATTGGTTTAAAAAATTTCGGACAAACTATTCATCGGAATGAATCCTGGGAGTATGACAGGCGTGTGTGTACCCTATCAATATTTCCCCACCATCACAGTCTGCAGCTTTTGGGCTTTCTCCTTTTACATCTGGGAGGACTAAGATTGTCATTCAGGCACATGGTTTCTTCAAATGCCATGCTGACTTTTGTTGTGGATCAAGAAAACTGTGATGCTTTCACCGATATGTTTTCAGCCAATTTCGATCTTCCCCAATCCCATTTCCCGTTTGAACAAAAAGAAAATGATGAGTTAACGCAATTTTTAAAGAAAAAATATCCTGAAACCCGTGCAAGCTATGTTGAAAAGAAAATAAAGACATATGGGATTACTTTGGTACCTGATTTGAATCTGGGCTCTTATCGGTTTTCTTTTGATCATTTGTCCTTGTTTGGGCAAAAGATCGGGTACATGGAGGATAAAAAAATCAGGTTTTATCATATATCCATGCATATGGCATCTCCAGAACAAATAAGTGTGTATCTATTAACACAAAAAAGTTTAAGTGTGGCTGCCTGTAATAATTGTTCTGCAGACCTGCTCCATTTTCATGGACCTCATTTTGGAGACCGCCACAGTATTGTCAGCAGGGCATTAAGCTGTCTTGCTAAGGAATCCATTCGGGTTCTACTGGCAGACTGCACTGGAGCAAGTATCAGTATTGTTCTGCCCCAGGGTAAAGGAAAGGCTGCGAAACTATCATTAATAGATGTTTTTGACTCTCCATAAAATAAAAAATTACTGATTTATTACAGCAAATGGATTAAGGCAAATAGCGTGAACAAAGATTTGAGCATATCAGCAGATGAAATGGTTTGGCAAAACAGGATATTTGATTCCCTGTCATATCCCAGCGTTATTATTTCTCCGGATAAAACCCTGGTGGGTGCCAATAAAAAGTTTTATGAGGCATTTAATCTCTCCTTTAATGAAATTTTCGGGAAAAAATGTTATCATACGTTTTTATATAAGGATACTCCCTGTAATTCAGATCAGTGTACTATTTCCAAAGTTATAAAAGATAAAAAGAGCCATAGTTTTACCTTAAAGCATCATTATCGATGGGAGGAGAGGGTGTTTTCCCCTATTTTAGATGATAATGGGGATGTGGCATATGTCATTGGCAGTATACGCGATATTACCCGGACCAAATCCCTTGAAGGTCAATTGCACGGGGTGAAAGAATTTATCAGTCGGGTTATCCATTCCTCGGCAAGCGCAATTATCGCCGCCGACCGCCAGGGCAATATCAATTTGATGAACTCAGTGGCAAAAGAATTATTTGGCGACTATAACGGTGGAGAAGGCAAGATAAAGCATACTGAGCAATTGTATCCCCCGGGTAAGGCCAAAGAAATCATGGGCATGCTCAGGAATGAAAAAATCGGGGGAGCAGGAAAACTATTGATTCCAAGGACGACCATTGTTAATGCCCATGGAAAAAATATTGAAGTCGAGATGTCTGCGGCCATTATCTACGATGAAAAAGGCAATGAATCTGCCACCATGGCGATTTATAATGATTTGAAAGATAAAATCAAGATTGAAAATGAGCTGAAAATGACCCAGAAACAGCTTTCCCAATCTGAAAAAATGGCATCGCTTGGCCAACTGGCCGCCGGGGTTGCCCATGAAATAAATAATCCCCTCACAGGTATATTGTTCTATGCCAGTCTTCTTTTAGAGCGCAAAGATATTGACGAGAGTATGGTAGAAGATCTTGGGTATATTCTTGAAGATGCAAACCGTTGTAAAGAGATTGTTAAAAGCCTGCTTGTATACAGTCGAAGCCAGGGAACAAAAAAAAACATTGTCCAGCTCAATGATATTGTCCAACAGAGCCTTGCCCTGATCCGGGATCAGAAAAAATTTAGAAACATTAAAATTAAAAAAGCCCTTTCCGATGAAATGATGCTCATTAATGCAGACACAAGTAAACTAAATCAGGTTTTGATTAACCTTGTGATAAATGCTGCAGATGCCATGAATGGGTCTGGTACCATCACTTTGACCACCTATAAGGAGAAAGCCATTGGAAAGGTTTTTCTGGAAATTAAAGATAAGGGAGAAGGTATACCCCATGAAAATTTATCAAAAATTTTCGACCCTTTTTTTACAACAAAGGACGTAGGGAAAAGTACAGGGCTTGGCCTGAGTATTGTTTACGGTCTTATTGAGGAACATGAAGCAAAAATTTCTGTAAAAAAAACAGGCTCACAGGGCACAACCTTTATTATTGAATTCCCCATGTATGTTGCCTCGAAAGATGGACTGTCCCTATGTAAGCCCTATTGCTGAAACAATTATGATAATTTAAACTGAAGAATAATTATGAACAATATTAATTCCATAAAAAAGAGTGTAAAAAATATTTTTTTCCAGCCAAGGGTTCTTGTGGTTGATGATGAAATAAGAATTCAGAAGGCCTGTGAAAGATTATTGACTGAGGAAGGATGTCATGTTGAGCTGGCACAAAACGGTATCAACGGGTTAAAAATGATTGAAGAAAAACATTTTGATATCATTTTGCTGGATTTAATGATGCCGGGAATGTCTGGACTGGATGTCCTCACCGATGTCAAATCCCGTCATCCTGATACTGTGATTATAATCATAACCGGATATGCAACCCTTGAACACTCCATTGAAACAATGAAAAGGGGTGCCTTTGATTTTTTATCAAAACCTTTCTCACCCCAGGAATTAAGAATTGTTATCAGCAAGGCCATTGAATTTATAAGGACGCTCCAGGATATTGCAACGGAAAAATCCAGAATGCGGGTGATGATCAATACCCTGAACAATGGAGTTTTGACCACAGATAATCAGGAACGGATTGCCCTTGCAAATCCGGCATTCTTAAAGATGATCAATTGCAGAAAAAAATCTGTTATAGGCCATAAGGTTTCTGAGTTTATCAAGGATCCCAGGTTATTGGGCATGATAGAGAATGCCATTAACCAGCCTGCAGATATATTTTCTGAGATTACGGATGAGATCACCATGCCCATTTCAAAAGGCACAGATGATATGATCATTGGTATCAGGTGTATTCCATTTCGGGACCGTCTCAATCGGAACCTGGGTTCAATTACTGTTTTCAACGATATCACGGCTTTAAAAAAGATTGATCAATTAAAATCTGACTTTGTCTCCATGGTTGCCCATGAAATAAAAAGTCCCTTAAACTCTGTGCTCATGCAGCTGAATGTTGTTCTGGACGGACTGGCAGGCGAATTGACGGAAAAACAAAAACAGATACTGCAAAAAAGTTCTAATCGAATCAAGTCTTTAACCAATCTTTCAACAGAGCTTCTGGATCTTTCCAAAATAGAATCAGGATTGATTAACCAGGAAAGAGAAGAATTAGATCTGGTTGAACTCATAAAAGGTCAGATCGCGTTTTACCGGGATCAGGCAGATACAAAGTCCATTCATTTGACAACCAAAGAAACCAAAAAAGAGCTTTGGATGATGGGAAACCGGATAAACATGGAAGAAGTGGTGTCAAATTTAATATCCAACGCAATCAGGTATAGCCCAAATGGTGGAAAGATAACCGCATGGGCCGATGAAAAGAGTGATTGTACTAAAATTGCGGTCTCAGATACGGGTCTGGGAATCCCGCAAAATGAACTGGAACATATTTTTGACAGATTTTTCCGTGTAAAAAATGAAAAAACAAGGCATATTAATGGGACAGGTCTTGGGCTTGCCATAGTAAAAAGCATTGTTGAAGCACACCACGGTACTATTGAAGTGGAAAGCCAAGTGGATAAAGGCACCTGCTTTTCTGTTTATTTTCCAAAATCTGAATATAAAATTTAACGTAATTATTCAGCTCTTGCGCTTGAACCCGCCCTGTCTGATGGATATTTATTTCGATGCTAAACGCTTAACCTCCTGCAAATATCCATCAGACAGGGCTTTAGGAATAATTTTTTTTAACGGGCTGAACAATTACAATTTAACTTATTTTTTGGAAAGCTTACCCAGTATTAGTTTTTTCCATTTGTATCTAAATGTATGATGATTCATTTCAAGCAGTCTGGCGGCTTTGCTTTCATTTCCCCTGGTAAGCTTTAAAGCGTGTTCCATATATTTTTTTTCAATATTTTTCAATAATTTCCCGATGTTCATTCCCTGGTCCGGTATATGTAAAGTATTGTCTTTAAAGCTATCCAGCTCAATCTTTTCCATATCTCGTGGTTTCTGGTTAAGCCCGAGATCTTCCTTGATGAGCACATCGTTTTGTGCAATGAGACAGGCCCTTTCAATGATATTTTTCAATTCCCTTACATTTCCGGAAAACTTGTGTGAGAGCAGCAGTTCCTGTACTTCTTTTGAGATGTTTTTCAGGTTTTTTTTAAATTTTTTATTAAATCCATATAAAAAATATTTCGCTAAAGGCAAGATATCGTCTCTTCTTTCATTAAGGGAAGGAATTTTTGCTTTTACAACACATAGCCTGAAAAAAAGGTCTTTTCTAAAACGTTCCTGATCAATTAATTCTTCAAGATTTTTATTTGTTGCAGAAACAAGGCGTACGTTTACCTTGTATTTCCTGGTACTGCCAACTTTATAAAATTCACCGCTTTCAAGGAACCTCAGGAGTTTAGCCTGGCCTGCAAGACTTAAGTCTGCTACTTCATCAAGAAAAAGGGTGCCCTTATCTGCTTCTTCAATAAATCCTTTTTTCCCCTGTTTTTTGGCACCGGAAAAGGCCCCTTCCTCATATCCGAACAATTCACTCTCTATTAATTCATCAGGAAAGGCAGAACAGTTTACAGCTATAAATGGTCCCTGGAACACAGGACTTCTGGCATGAATGGCTTTTGCTATCAATTCTTTTCCAGTTCCTGTTTCTCCCATAATCATAATGGGTGTATCAGGACTTTTTGCAACCATATTGATAAAATCCATTACATCTTCAATGTCTTTGCTTTCGCCGATAAAACAGGGATTATTATCTTTCAGGTATTTTTCCTGGAGAATTTTAACCTCTTTTCTCAAAGCAATGGAGGAGATAGCCTTTTTAATGGTTAACTCAAGAATATCAGGATTCATGGGTTTAAGGATAAAATCAAAAGCACCTGTCTTCATTGACAGAATAACCATATTGATATCTTCAAATGCAGTTATCATTATAACTGGAATATCAATGGCCTTTTTTTTGATGATAGCCAAAGCCTCAATCCCATTCATGGCAGGCAGGCCAATATCCATTAAAACCAGATCTGGTAAATTTGTTTCCAGATCTGATAAAAATGATTCTGCATCAGTAAAACAAGAGATGTCATATTCTTCAGACAGAATCAACTCAAGCCCATCACGAATGGATTCTTCATCATCAACAATGCTGATAGAGTATCTTATCACAGGTCAATCTCTTCTCTTTTCAGGGGTAGCTCAATAATAAACCGGGCACCCTCTTTTATCCCGGAGTTGAATCTTAACGAACCGCCATGATCTGTAATGATTCTATGACATATGCTGAGGCCTATGCCTGAGCTGTTGGTTTTAGTTGTATAAAACGGATCAAATATTTTTGACTGATGTGACAGGGGTATACCAGGACCTGAATCCTTTATTGAGATTGCTATACAATCCTTTTTTTTATACGTTTCAAGCTCTATTATTTTTTTACCATCATACTCTTTCATGGCTTCTGATGCATTGGTAATAAGATTTAGGACAACCTGTTCAATCAAATGAGGTTCATTCCAGCATTCCGGGATAGTTGGATCAAGTTTTTTGATAAATTCAATCCCGTTTTTCCTTAATGAGACAGACGTAAGCTTTGTAACCTCATCAATATTTTTATTAATACTGGCCATGATAAACTTTGGTTTTCCTGGCTTTGAGAAATCCATTACACGTTTAATTATGGATTCTATTTTGTTGGATGCCAGTTCCACCTTGTCAATAATGGAGAGAACGTTTTTAATATCTCCCATATTGTTATATATATTTTTTAATGCTTTCAGGTAGATGTAAATACCGGATAAGGGATTCCTTATTTCATGAGCAATCCCCGCAGTGACCCTGCCAAGGGATGTCATTTTATCCTGGATTCTTAAAAAATTTTCAACCTCTTTGGAATCGGTAATATCCATGACATTGGTGATAACCGATTCAATGCCCAGATAATCTATTTTGCGAGCACTGATTAATGCCCATCTTAGCTGAAATTCCTCTTTTACCCCTTCTTCGGGGTAATATCTGAAATCCGCATCAATATTTTTTATTTTGTTGTCAATTAAGTCTTTATAATTTTTTCTTATCCTCTGTTGATCATCGGCATAGATATTTTCAAAATCAGGCGGGTCAAATGCATTTTTACTGAGCTGGTTAACCTTTCTAAGGCCTGTATTCTTATAAACTTTTTTATTGTTCTGTATAATTGAAATACTATTTAAAGAATTTTCAATTAAGGTCTTAAATCTTATCCTATTGTCTTTTTCAGCTTTTTCTGATAATTTTCTTTTTTCTTCCAGATCAATCCTATGAAGTCCAAAGGCGATGTCATCTGAAATCTCTTTTACAATGCTTTTTTCAGTTTTATCATGGCTGAGCTCCCTGGGGATCGAAAGGACCATGAAACCATATTTTTTATCCTCATGGTTAAGCCTTACAGCCATGGAAGATCTGCCGGAATAATTTTTCGAAAGCATACATTCAGTACATTCTTGGACTGGATTTGGGACGCAAAAAACCGCTTCCGATTCAAGGGTTTTTTTAATACACCGTGTAAAAACCCTGTTTTCAACCTTTTTTTGCATTTTATCGAAGTGACTGTTAAATCCCGCATGGGCGATCATCAGGACATTATTAGCCTCATCCAGCAAACCGATCCAGGCATTATAATAGCCTCTTTTCTCTACCAGAATACTGCAAATACCCTTTATGAGTTTTTGTTTATCATTTTGAGTTACAAGAAGCCTGCCAACATCTCTTAATGCCCGTAATACGAGATTCAAACGCTTGATTTTCTTTATCTCATAAGCCTTGTTCACGAGCTACCCCAATAAATATGTTTATTTATTTGTAATTGTTCATCCCGTTAAAAAAAATTATCCCCAAAGCCCTGTCTGATTGATATTTGCAGGAAGTTAAGCGTTTAGCATCGAAACAAATATCCATCAGACAGGGCGGATTCAAGCGCAAGAGCTGAATAATTACATTTCTTTTTTAAAACCTTTTCGACACTATAACAAGGAAAATCATATCAAAAATATGGGAAATGATTTAAATTACGCACGCAGACAATGTGTTAAAGCATTTCTATGTATCCAACTGCTGTTTATCCTAAGGAACCTGCAGAATGAATTAATTCACAATGCCTAAAAGTTCAACTTCGAAAATCAGGGCGGCACCCGGCTTTATGACAGCTCCTGCTCCTCTGTCTCCATAAGCCAGTTCAGATGGAATATACAATTCCCATTTTGACCCCACCTTCATCTTCTGCAGGGCTTCAACCCAGCCTTGAATCACACCACCCACGGGAAATGTTGCAGGCTTGCCTCTTTGATAGGAAGAATCAAACTCTGTGCCGTCAATGAGCTTGCCTTGATAATGGCACTCTACAGTATCCGTTGCCTTTGGCAATGGACCGTCTCCTTCTTTGAGAATTTTATATTGAAGCCCGGATGGCAAGGTTACAACATTTTCCTTTTTCTTATTTTCTTCTAAAAATTTAAGTCCTTTTTCCTTGTTTCCTTTAGCTTCCATTTTATTCCTTTCTATTTGTTTTTGTCTTGCCATACCTTGATATGACATCAAAATCTGTTTTAATTTTTCCTGGGTGAGTTGTGGCTTTTTTTCATGGCTGTCTTTGGCCCCCATAATAAAAAATGCAGGATCAAGTTCAAAATTTTCTTTTAATTTATCAAAAATATCATATCCAAGTGCATAACTGATTTGTTTTTCAAGATCCGCCTTTTCAATGGATTGTTTTTTTTCTTGGGCCTCAATACAGTCCATATTGAAAAAAAACAGGATAATCAGGATAAAAAAATATTTTTTATAATTTTGCATTAAGACCTCCATAAAATCTAAAATTCTACTTAATTTGTTTGGATATGATTAACAAAAAGGCAAAAAATTTGCAATAGGCAAGGCATCTGATAAGTATCTGACAAGCCTGTATAATTATATATCGTGGTACCTTTTTTTTATATTGCGTATAAACATCTCCATACACTGAATACAAGTATTTTTCTTTTTTTTATCATTAGGTTGACCTGGTAAGAACTGCACTATTTGAAAGCTAAAAACAAAAAAGAAAACTAATATAGTGCCTGACCGAAAACCCATGTTTGGGAGAAATATTATGAAAATCATGAAACTTAGTGAAACAAATGAATTTACACCCGGGGCAATGAAACGATTCATCCTTGTGGAAAAGTCTGAATTATTAAGTATTTCCCACTTGTACTCCCTGGTTCTTTTGTATATGTCTGTGTAATTAGTCATTGAATCATTTAATGATTCAAGCCATACTAAGAATCAATTAAAAAATTAACAGGAAAGATCAATATGCTATCGAATAATTGGCAGCTAATTGTGATTAGAGGATCAGAATGAAAGCCAACTACAATGATCATAAAAACATCACCTGCAATTTTTTTAAACATGGCAGAAAATTTATCCAGAAAAATATATTGGCAATGCTTGTCCTTATAAGTTCTATTCTTGTTGCGGGCATTCCATTAATTTACTGTGGAACAATCGATCCTCTGACTCCTGAGGAAAGATCATGGTTGAATCAACATGACGGTAAAATAATTGTAAATAATGAAACAGGCTGGCCGCCGATTATAGATATCGATAAAGATGGCAATTCGTATGGAATTGTTATGGATTATCAAAGACTGGTTGAAAAGAAGCTTAATTTTAAATTTAAAATGGATAAGCTAGATAGCTGGCATAATTTTATGGAAAGGTTTAAAAAAGGTGAAATTCATGTAAATAATAACCTTCAAAAAAATCCGAGTCGGACTAAATTTGCACTTTTTACAAAAGCTTATATAAATATTCCAAACGCTATCATAGTGAGAAAAGAGGTTAAAGCCTCTCTTTCTTTAGAGAAAATGAGCGGAATGAAAATCGCTGTTACCCAAAATTTTGCGATTCATGATTATATCAAAAATAATTATGAAAATTTAACACTAATCCCTCTTGATGATGATCTCCATTGTTTGCTTGAAACTTCTACAAAAGGAGTCGATGCAGCGGTTGTTAACTTGGCAGTTGCATCCTTCATCATAGAAAAGATGGGGATTTCCAACCTTCGTATCGCAGGTTATACAGGGTATACAAATGAACTTTGTTTTGCGTCGAGAAAGGATTGGCCAACGCTGAACCAAGTACTGAATAAGGGCCTCGGTCTTATCACCCAAAAAGAGAGGGACGACATTTACAAAAAGTGGATCTCCTTAGGATATTTGCCGTTTTATAAAAATCGAAATTTCTGGATTGTTATCTGTAGCATATCCGTTATAATTTTCACTTTTTTCTTTATAATACTTGTATGGTTTAGAAGTCTGAAAAGGTTAGTTGAACAACGAACAGAAACTCTTAAAAAACAGACAGATGAACTTAATGCAGAAATGACAGGGCGTAAACAGGTAGAGAAATCCCTTAAAAAAAGTGAAAAAAAATATCGAAATATTTTTGAAAATGCAGTAGAGGGTTTATTTCAGAGCACACCACAAGGTAGTTTTGTCAATGTAAACCCTGCCTTTGCCAGAATGCTACATTATGAATCCCCTGAAGATCTCGTCTCCAGTATTTCAGATATCGCAGAGCAGTACTACGTAGATCCTGAAGACCGACACAGATGTTGATCGCCTCTTTATCTGGGCTTAAATTTTCTGATTATTTTGAACTGATTAAAAATTTTTCAATTTATTTGTACAAAAAGAAGTGGTCGCTTTGCTCCCATGATTGGGTTTTTTAAGGCATAGGTGGGGTAGATTTAATAATACCCAGAAGAATGGGGGAAGCATAATTTATATACTTCCCCCTGGTGCATTATTAAATGCTACCCACTTCCGGCTATCCCTTGTCAGATTTCCTCCCCAGGATATCCTGACTCCGTTTCACCGAAACTCTAAAGATCTTCTTCTCTTTTAAAATGTAATCTTGCATCCAATAACTCTTTAAGGAGCTGATTTTCAGTGTTAATTTTTTTAAAGCTCATAAGTATGATATCCATCATCAGATATCCCATTTGTTCAACTATCTGTGCCATTGTTTTTTCAAATTCTTCTTCATCGATATTCATGATCACCTCGTATGTTAAAAAATTTCTGTTGCGGCCAGACGTACATGCTCTGCCGTGACCATTGCCGATTTTTTTCTGGCTGCAACAATTATTGAACCCCGGGCCAGATGGTTGGCTTTTCTGAACAAGCCACCCGAACCCTGATGAATGGCAGTCATTGCAGCATCTTCAAAAATATTATGATTGACTCCTGCAATGGATAGATGGTGGGTTATATATTCTTCCATGCCTTTTTTATCTACACCCTGAAGGTGACATTTTCCTACAACTCTGGATGCCAATGGCATTGAGTTCCTGTACGTAAGGTTATCAATAAGGTTGGTCTGGCCTGCAAGGACTAAAGGCAAAAAGGGTTTGGAGTCTTTTTCAAACTGGATCAACGTATGCAGTTCTGCAAACACACCCAGCTGGAACAAGGATGCTTCATCAATTATCAACACCACCTTCATTTTTTTACCATGAACGAACTCCAGGACCTCATGCTTAATTTTCCGGATCATGACGGCTCTTGATGTGCTGCCCACATCTATACCCAGTTCACTGAGTATCTGGCGGTACAATTCCAGTATTGAACCGGCTGAAGCTGTCACAAAAATAATCTTGTATTCTGAAGGATGAAGATTTCCAGTTACATACCTTAAAGCAGTTGATTTTCCTGAGCCGATTTCTCCTGTGATCAGGGCCACAGCTCCAAGACGGACTGCATAATGAATACGTTCCTTAACTCCGGTTAAAGAAGGAGTAACAAGTATCTGCTTGTGTGAAATATCAGAGCCAAATGGCTCCTGAACAAACTCAAAAAAAATACGGTAACTCATGACACCCCCCATATTTGGCCACTTTCGGGTGCTATATTTTTTGAAGATATGGCGATGTTATTGTTTTTATCGCGCTTAACCCGGCAGTTGACATGAATATCGATTTGAACAAGCATGCCATAGGATTTGTTCTTGTACCTGATCTCAACAGAGTCTCGTTCATCTTCATGATAAAGCAGCTCCACTTGTTTACCGATCAGCTTAACAGGGGCTTCATACAAGATCCTGTCAAGTATAACTGATCTGTCTTTATTGACCCTGCGTCTGGCAACTTTCCTAAAGTGATCCCTTAGGTTTTGTGGTGTCGATCTTATACATTCAATATTATCAATAAACCGGCTGATAGGAGATTGACCTGTAGATGAATGTTTCCTGGCATGGTACTCATCAGTAAGCCATCTTTCAAAGGCTTGATTTATATCCTCCAAACTTTTACCGGTAAACCCCGGTATAAACTGAGACCGGATTGTTTTAAAAACCCTCTCAATTTTTCCTTTCCCCTCTGGGCTGTATGGCTTAGCTCGGATTAGGGCAATACCAAGGCAAGCCGCTGTATGCATCAGTTGTCGAGATCGATAAGCACTACCGTTATCCACATACAGCTTGCGGGGTAGTCCTCGTCTCAGTAATGCTTGCTCAAAGGCATGCATAAATGACAGGACATTTTCCGATGTATAAAACTGACCATAGGGTATTAACCGGGAATGATCATCAATAAACGCTATCAGATATGTTTTGCGCTTTTTGTCTCCGACAATAAGCTTTGGGCCGTGCATGACATCACTTTGCCATATATCATTGGGCATTTCAGCTTCGAATTTTCTCCTGTCTTTAACCTTTGTGTGCTTTCTCATAAGGTTATGCTGATGAAAAAATCGGTAAACCGTCGAAAGGGCCAAATAAGTGTTCGGTGGGATAACATCACGTTTTTTTATCGCCTCTATAATAAAAGGAACACTGACATCTGGCATCTCTTCTCTCAAACGGATGAGTCCAAGACAGGTTTCTTCATCCAGGGCCCTGTGTTTGCCAAGGTCTTTGCGGGTCCTGGGATAAAGGGACTCAAGATTATTTCCAGTTTTTTGATAAAGCTTTATCCAGCGTTGTATCGTCCCTCTGCTGACACTGGTTTTGTCCGAATGGGGGATAAGCCATTTTCGGTTGCACTTTTCCTTTAGCAGTCTTTCTTTTTCTCCATGGTCCAGCTTTATTCCGCTTACAAAATCATGGATTACACTGTACCGAAAGAGTGCCATATCAATTTTTTGTTTTTCTTCCATAAACGCCCTCCTGTTTTAAGGTTTCCTCCTCTTTACAACAGTAAAAAAAGGATGTCGCCGGAAGCCTTCGGTAGGGTGTTTAAAAAATTGATTTTGGTCAAGTTTACATTGATCGGCTGACAGGGATTCGTCCCAAGCTCATAAGATAATCAAAGGCTGTAGCCAACCCATCTCTCCATTCTTCGGTTAAATGAGCTTTCATCTGGCGCTTGAGATTACAAAGCCAGTGGCGCTGACGTGATCCGGCTGAACCAGGCGGCCATCTGCCTTTCGTGATCCGATATACGAGTGCAGATCGAATGGTATGTTTTGATGATTGAAATCTGGAAAAATGACTTAAAGGGCGCAGTTTAATAATACATCCGCAACTCGGACACCGGTAACGCTTCAACAACAAAGGATCGTCAAATCCTTGAAAAATTGTACTGGCAAAGCCATGACCCCATACTTTCCAGTTCCCACAACAGGGGCACTTCTTCGGTCGGCTCCATGGAAAATCTCGCCCCATGTTAAAAATTTGCTTGAGTATTACATCCACAAAAAGTATCATTAGCTAACTGGTATTAGGGCTATTGCCCCGGTTATTTAAGGCGGGATGAGAGCTGCAACTCTCCCCGCCTTGTCATCAATAAAAAAAGGCTGCCAACTGAAAGCCCATTTAATCTGACATTTTGATACTTTTAGTCAATAGATTTTGAAAATTATACACCTTTTCTGTTTATTTTATTGCGGTGATTAACACAGATATGTGAAGTTGCTCCAAGGAAATGGAACAGTGAAGAATTTCGAGTTCAAAGTTAAATGTAAAGATGGTTTGCATATCTGGGTATCCAATAGTACTCGTACAATCTATGATCAAAATGACAAGGCTGTTTTCTACGAAGGCAATGTGAGCGACATCACCGACCGCAAACAAGCCGAGGAGTCGCTAAAGGAAAGCGAAAATAGGTTCCGCGATGTCTCGTTAAATATGGCAGACTGGATTTGGGAAACTAACAGTGAAAACAAATTTACATACATTTCTCAAGGTGTAAAAGATGTTCTTGGATACGCGCCAGAAGAACTTATTGGCAAAACACCTTTTGACCTTATGCCGGAAGATGAATCAGTTCGAGTAAAAGAGATAGTTTCAAAAATAGTTTCAAAATCTGAAAATATCAAGGATTTGGAAAATTGGAATATAGATAAGACTGGACACAGGGTTTTTATGCTTACAAGCGGTATTCCCATCCTTGATAATGAAGGAAAAACCCGGGGCTATCGAGGAGTAAATCAAAATATCACTGCTCAAAGAAAACTTGAGACTCAGCTTCAACAAGCCCAAAAAATGGAATCCATCGGAACCCTTGCAGGCGGTATCGCACATGATTTTAATAATATTCTTTTTCCTATAATGGGCCATACTGAGATGCTGTTGGAAGATATCCCTGAAGACAGTCCATTCCGCGATAGCTTGAATAAAATTTATTCCGGTACCCTAAGAGCTAAAGATCTGGTAAAACAGATCCTTACATTTTCTCTGGGGATTAAGGGTTTTCTATTAAAACCAATTGTCATGAAAGATCTTTCCCAGAAGATACGGGAAGTCCTGGATAGTAACAAGAATGAAAATACAAATTAATTGCCTACATCTTGTGGTAGGAGAGAATGATTCACTGTTAAACTATATATGGACCAAAACCACCCAAATCCACCATCAAATTTTTGTTTGCCTGCCGGGCCGTCGTTGTGCACTATCCCTGGCCATCAGCAAGGTGCCAGATGCAAGGCGACAAGGAGTGACGAGTGAGGCCTAAGTCATACTCCGCAGGGAGGAACGACCGCAGTCAACGCAGCAGCTGGTACCTTGATGGTGGATCAGGGAACCAATGTTAGGTGGCATTATTGAATATTAATCTCTATATATAAAAATAAATATTTCATCTTTAGCCTGATCTTAAAGCAATATGAGGCTATCCACTCTAGCTATAAAGCCCAATATTCAGACGTCTAAAAAAAAAGAATGGCTATAACCCATCCTTATCATCAGGGCCTGTGACCATACCATTGGTTCAGGCCAGTCGTGCTTTTGAGCAACTTGTTGGTTTGCAATTTCCAATATTTTTACAATTACATCTGATGACAATTTAAATCCCGCTTTTGTGTACGTGCATTCAAAAGCGGGATTTGCAAAGGTCAATTTATTTTGCGCCCATCCCAGGCTGTTGAACTAAATCAAAGCATTTCTATGGCGCATGCCATTGATACCCCGCCGCCGCCGCAAAGAGTGGCAAGACCAAGGGATTTATTCCTATTTTTCATGGCATACATCAAGGACACGACAATCCTTGCACCAGTGGAACCAACAGGGTGGCCCAGACCGATTCCTGAACCATTCACATTGGTAATTTCCCGGTTCAGCCCAAGTTCCTTTTCACATCCCAGATACTGGCCGGCAAAGGCCTCATTCACCTCAATGAGTTCAAAGTCCGCAAGCTCAATCCCGGAGGATTTGATTAAATTGTTCACTGCAGGAACAGGAGAAAGCCCCATGACAGAAGGGTGACAAGCCCCACGTGAGACTGCTTTTATCCTGGCAATTGGAGAAAGTCCCAATTCTTTTGCTTTTGATACAGACATGATAATCATACCAGTTGACCCATCGTTAATACCTGAAGAATTCCCTGCCGTCACCTTGCCGATTTTTGGAACAAAGGCTGGTGAAAGGGCTTCTAGCTGTTCCATGGTTATTCCCGGCCTGAAGTGTTCGTCTTTATCAAAGATAATGGGATCTTTTCTTTTTTGAGGAACTTGAACCTCTACAATCTCATCCTTAAACGATCCGTCATTTGTTGCACGCTCTGTTTCATTATGACTTCTTAAAGCCACCTCATCCATTTCTTTTCTGGAAATGTCCAGATGCTGGGCTATAAATTCAGTGGTATGTCCCATGATATAAGGCTTTCCCACAAAATAACTCAAAGGGGGCTTGGTTTCATCCACGGGTCCGTCTTCAGGATGGGGAATGATATGGGAACCGCAGTGCAGTGCGTGAATCATGTTGTCAACAAAGGTCTGGTCCTGAAGTCTGCACCCCCAGCGGGCATTGGGAACACTGTATGGAGCTGATGACATATGCTCTGTCCCGCCTGCCAGGATAATATCTGCCATACCGGCCTGAATCATGGCCATCCCGGAAATCATGGCCTCCATTCCAGAGATACAGACCCTGTTGACAGTGGCAGCAGGGACCGAGTCAGGAATCCCCGCAAGCAATGATCCAACCCTTGCTACATTGAGGGTGTCACAGGATTCCATACAGCATCCATATCTGACATCATCTATAAGGTCAGGTTCAATATTTGCCCTTTTAATGGCTTCTTTCATGGTCACCGCTGCAAGACTTGCTCCATTCATGGGAAGCAGGGTTCCTCCAAAAGCGCCTATGGCAGTTCGGCAGGCCGATACTATGACTACATCTTCCATTTTCTTATCTCCTGTACTTTAGGGTCCCTGCAACAAATAAATCCCCAAACAAATTCTCTTTTAACCCGTAATTTCAGGATTATTCAGTTTTTGGACCCAAAATTTAATCCATATCTGTTTTAGAACAAACTCTCTTCCATACTGGCTGCCGGGTTATTTTCATATGTGATGGCCGTCAGTTTTCCAATTGTGGCTGGGATGATGGTAGTTATAAAAAATTGAGCTGTTTTGATTTTCCCATGGTAAAAATTCTTTTCCCTTGTATCTAATTTTGTAATAGAAATGTTAGCCCGCCAAAGCAGCATCCAGGCGATAATAATGTCTCCTGCAGCTTCCATCAATGGATGGGCGCAGGCAAAGGCTGAGGTCATATGTTTTGATAAAAGTGCATGGCCCGTATTTTTGCAGGTGTCTTCAAACAAGATAAGGGCGACTTCCAATTTTAGCGCAAGCCCATTTAAATTCTCATGGTCTTTGGCAGTCAATATTGTGGACTGGATCTCACGAACCAGTACGTCCAGCATCGCTCCATTATCTCCAATAATTTTTCGTCCCAGAAAATCCATGGCCTGGATACCGTTTGAGCCTTCATAAATTGAGGCGATTTTACAATCTCGAACCATCTGCTCCACAGGGTATTCTTTGGTATATCCATATCCTCCAAATATCTGCATGGCCTCAACACAGACATCAAACCCTTTTTCACTGGAATATGCTTTAACCACGGGAGTTAAAATTTCCACTATATTTGAATAGTCCCTGGCCTCTTTCTTATCAATGGCATTCTCTTTTTTGTCAAAACAATAGGCAACATAATAAAGCAGACTTCTTATACCTTCCACATAGGATTTCATCTTTAACAGCATGCGTTTCACATCTGGGTGCCGTATAATCGGCACCTGGCTTGCCCCATGGTCTGCAATTTTTTCAATACTGCGGCCCTGTAACCTTTGTTTTGCATAATCAAGGGCGTGCAGGTAGGCAAGATTGGCACTTGCAAAAGCCTGGGTACCAACCTCCAGCCTCACTTCATTCATCATGTGAAACATGATTTGCATTCCCCTGTTGGGAGTACCCAGTAAAAATCCCCGGCACTTGCCTTTGCTGCCAAGGGACAAAGAACAGGTTGGACTGCCATGGATTCCCATTTTTTCTTCAACACCTGTACATACCACATCATTTAATTCACCTAATGTTCCATCTTTGTTAACCCAGATTTTGGGAACAATAAACAGGGAAATACCCTTGGTTCCGGCAGGAGCACCTTCAATTCTGGCAAGTACGGGATGAATAATATTTTCAGTAAGATTCTGTTCCCCATTTGTAATAAAAATTTTACTGCCCGTAATTTCATAGGTGCCGTCATCCAGTTTTTTTGCAGAAGTTGTCAATGCCCCGACATCAGATCCAGCGCCGGGTTCAGTCAACAACATAGTTCCGCCCCATACACCTGTATAGAGTTTTTCCAAAAACAATTCTTTTTGTTTAGCAGTTCCAAAAAGATCAATCATTTTTCCAGCCCCATGGCTGAGGATAAGATAGGTTGTTAAAACATAATTTGCGCAAGTCACATATTCCAGGGCTGCCTGGGCAATGCTGAAAGGAAGGCCCTGCCCGCCATATTCTGGATTTTCAGTTAAAGCACTCCATTCACCTTCCACCAATAGTTGGTGGGGTTTTCTCAAACATTCCGGTACCCTGACCGTTCCATTTTCAAAAGTCACGCCTTCTTTGTCACATTGAGTATAGGTGGGGAAAATTTCTTTAACGGCCAGGTTTTTTGCCTCTTTTATCACCATATCAAACATTTTTTTGTTAAAGGCCTGGTATTTTGGTAATTTTAAAAATTCATCCACCTTAAATTGTTCATAAAGGACAAAATCGATATCTCTTTGATCGCTGATTTTTATGGGCATTCTACACCTCTTGTCTGTATTAATATTTTGGTAAATGAAATTTACTTATCCAAGTAAAACATGTCAAGAAAAAACAACTAAGGATCAATCATGTAAACATCGTTTATCAAAACAGATAAGAAAAATTGTTATGAATATCAGATTTGAAAATAAATTACTTTGATTTAACTTTGATTTAACTATGGTCGGTTTCTTTTATTCTTTTCTCAGATTCTCTTTTCCGATGGCCAAAAGACTTGCGATGGTGATTTCATCAAGACGATCAAACATTGCACGACCGGCCTCAACCCAGACCCACCTGGACAGACACTCTCCTGCCCCGTTGCAGGCTCCACAGACCTGTCTTCCCTTTTCGGCACAATCTATAATGACCATAGATTCCTCTAAGATCCTGACAATTTGACCAATGGATATTTTATCCGGAGATTTAGCAAGTCTGTGCCCGCCAAGCTGGCCTCTGTAACTTTCTAGAATGCCAGCTTTTTTCAGTTTGCTCGTAATCTGTTCCAGGTATTTTAATGAAATTTTCTGCCTGGTGGAAACATCACTCAAAGGCACTGGTTTTTTTTTACCGTAAGTTGCAATATCAAGGAGAAGCCTTGTTCCATACCTGCTTTTGGTTGTTACCCGCATAGCCTCTCCTCAAACAATCAAAAATCCCTATTCCTCCTCAGGACGTAAATGCTCCGGAATAATCAGCATTTTTATAATCAATGGCTTTAAAAATGACCATTTTATACCAATTTCATATACTTCTTCAAGATCCCGGATTGCATCCCAGCAATTGTGGCATGGGGAAATAACAAGTTTTGCTCCTGTTGCAAGAATCTGATCTCTTTTGACTTTAAGTCCTATATTTCTTTGTTTTCTAAAGTATCCGATACCATTAAAACCGCCACCACCACCGCAGCAAAAATTATGTTCCTTATTAGGTGCCATGTCTATAAAATAACCTGGTTCTACTATATAGGATATGATTTCTCTGGCAGTTTCTCTTAACCCATGATTTCTGACATAGTTACATGAATCCTGCAGGGTAACAGGTTCTTTAATCCTCTTGGCAGGATCTATTTTCAGTTTACCTGTCCTTAAAGCCTCTGCCAGCCATTCAATATAGTGGATGGATTCAACAGGCGGCCTGCCGCTTTTTCTACCTGCCCAATAAGGTCCCTCAACAACAGTAGCTCTGTGAGCGTGGCCGCATTCAGTTCCTATCATTCTTTTTGGTCTTAAGCGTTCCATTGCATCATAGACACTGTCCACCTGCATTTTACAGGCAGCCCAGTCCCCTGCAAACATGGCAAGACTTGTCAGTTCCCAGCCTTTTGACGGAACCGTCCATTTTTCTCCGGCAATATGGTAGAGGATAGCAGCTTCAGCCAGATCTTCTGGATAATGTTTTGCCTCTCTGGCATTAACAGTGTACATAATATCGGCATCTTCCACATCCACGGGTACGGTCAAGCCTGGATAATCATCTTCATACTCTTCCACCATCCATTCAAAGGTATCAATATAATCTTCACTTGTTATATCCATCTGGGCATTATAGACCCTGTGCATGCCTGCACCGATTTTCATTTCCCAGGGTACAAATCCCTGCTGATATAATAGACCTCTAAGATATCCGAACATAATTCCAGTATCAATACCATGGGGGCAATAAGTGCCGCAACGATTACAGCAGGTACACTGGGCCCATGCAACTTCCATGGCATGAAGCATAAATTTATTATCAACCTTACCTTTTCTTTTGATGATTTCACCAAGGGTTGACTGGATCTTAAAGGCAGGAACCTGTTTGGGATCCCTGTCATTGGCAAGATATAAAAAACAGCTGTCTGCACACATACCGCAGTGAGCACAAATTTCAAGCCATGTCCGGATACGGGTTTTACAGGTGTTCTGAATAGTTTTCCATAAAAGATCGGAATCAACTTCCAAACTTTTCATTTCTTCATAATATGTTTTACCGCTCTGATCGGCAAGAAGTGTTGTTATCCCTTCTGCTGTTTCAACGGGTTTTTTATTGCATAATGTTCCTTCTGGCATGGATTATCTCCTTTAAAGCTGGTGTGAATAAAAATTTAACTACCAGGCCATTTTACTTCCTTTTAGTCCGCCTCGTTTTATTCCAAAATCCATTCCAAGCTGTGCCCTTGAGGCAAAGAATAAAAATACATGGGAAAGCTTGGTAAAGGGAATGGCTAAAAGAACAATTTCACCCGTCAGGATATGTGCGGTCAGCCAGAATGAATAATCACCCACCTGATAACGTGCAAGCATTCCTGTAATAAAAGGTGCCATGGAAATCAATAAAATCCCCCAGTCTTTTCTGTCGGTCAGAATTCTTACTTCAGGAAGAACAAGTCTTCTCAGGATTAAAAAGAATAAACTGATAAGAGCAATCCATGACAAATAATCCGCAACAGGGGTGCTTAGGTTAAAAAACAAAGAAAAACCCAGTTTTTCTTTTAAAAATACATTATGGCCAATAAGGAAAAGCGGCAGGAGAACAGCTCCCACATGAAATCCAAAAAATGCTGCAGCCATAACTGGTTGTGCTCTCCAACCATAAGTTCCATAAGGTATCAGCCATTTGTAGATAGATCTTACAGCCCCTTTAAAACCCATGGCCGGATATTCTTTGTAAGCGACTCTGTCCAATTGCCATGAAAGACCGTTAAAATACTGATAGAATCGTACAATCATTCCAATAATACAGACCCCAAGCGATAGATAGAAAACGGGCCCGGTTAATAATGAGTACATTACTGCCTCCATATTCCTTATTTAATTATTTCTTTAATTTTCAATCTAATCATCCCTGTCTGTCAGGTACAGCCAGTAAAGCGGCATAAAAACCAGGATCGCTCCCATTACAAGGTAAGTTATACCCTTGGAATATGTCATAAAATCGTGGAGAGTAAAAAATTCCATGATGTTCTCCTTTTCTAATGATCTTCTTTATATTCAGGATGTTCATATAAAATCGGCATTTTTGTTACTGCGAATTTATATACAACCACTCCTAATGTTATAATAAATATAGTGATAAAAAATTCCATAAAACTTGGAAAATAGCGATCTGCAGAAGGCAGGTGCCAGTTAAATGCAATTAAAGAAACATTCAATCGATTGAGTACAATACCCAAAACCGTCCAAATGGCTGCAATCCTTATCAATTTGGTGTTCTTTTCCCTTGATCCAACACTATACAAAATTGCCGGGAATAGTACAAATCCGATGAGCTCAAGCAAATACCAAAGACCCCATCCCGTTGTAAGGTAATGCCAGTTGTTATCCACAGCAAGACCGATAATTTTAATGCCCACATACCCCATCATGATAAATGATGCTGCTTTCCCAAATCCCAGGACAACGCCCCTTGACTCGGCAAGATGTGTTTCATCCATCTTGTGGTGGAGCCATTTATGAGCCAAAGTACCTTCAAAAATAACCATGGACAAACCTGCAAACATGCTGGAAATGAAAAAATAGACATGCAGATATCCAGAATACCAGAGCGGATGAAGTTTGGAGGGCGCAATTAAAAAAAGAGCCCCTAAAGAGGATTGATGAAGTGTTGAAAGAACAACTCCAAAAATGGTTAAAACCAGTGTTAATCTCATCACATAGCTGCGGATCTTTTTAAAACCTAACCATTCAAATGCGGCCGGCGTGGTTTCTACAAACAGAACCGTCAGGTATAAGAAAACGCAGAGACCCACCTCAAACAAAAGAGAAGAGGTCCCCTGGGAATAAAATATAGGATAAGGCAGTTTCCAGGGTCTACCCACATCGTAATTCAGAGCAAATACAACCAGGGCATAACCTAAAAATGCTGTTAATATGGCGGGTCTAACAGCTGAATGATATTTTTTTAATCCAAAAACATAACAGGCCGATGATGTCATGTATCCGCCAGCGGCAAGAGAAACACCACAAAGCAGATCAAACCCGATCCAAAGCCCCCATGGATTATTGTTGTCAAGATTTGTGACGGCTCCAATTCCCTTTGTGAACCTGAGTATGGTGATGATCAGCCCGACAAAGATAATGATACCGGCAACCACATTAAAGGGTGTAAAATATTGCTTTTGAGCAATGGCTTTTTCTGATCCCATTTATTCCTCCTCTTTCCCAGTATCTTCTTTAGATTTGGCATCCTCTTTAACTTCGATATCTTCGGCAGCTTCAGCCTCTTCTGCAGCCTTAGCTTCTTCTTCAGCTTTTTTTACTGCTTCCTGCAGGGCTTTTTTAACTTCGTTCTGGATCGCCGTCTCTTTTTCTTTTGTCATTTTATCTTTAAGCTTTGAAAGCGCGTTGTCCATTTCATCTTTAGCAAGGGTTTTGGTTGCTTGAACGGCATCTACCTTTTCTTGTTCTGCAATTTTTTCTTTTCGTTTTGAAATCGCATAAACACCTGTTAACAGAACTGGCCACAGTCCAACTACTATAGGTACTGTACCAAGGGCGCCTGCAGTAAATTGCGGCGCCGGGGTCACGCCCAGGTCTTCTCTCATACCGATATTTTCAAAAGGAGTGCCGGAAAGATAAAGCCAGCTTGTACCACCCATTTCAAACTCACCATAAACATGTTCAATATATTGGTCAGGGTTTTTATTAATTCTCTTCCAGGCAAGCTTTAAAAGATCTTTTCGCTTCCCAAACACAAGCGCTTCTCTGGGACAAATATCCACACAACCCGGTAGCTTTCCTTCTTGGATTCTGGGAAGGCACATGGTACATTTGGTCACTTTGGGTGTTAAAGGATCATTATAAGTATATGCAGGAATATTAAAGGGGCAGGCAACCATACAGTACCGACATCCCACACAAAGAGATTCATCATAAACAACAGCACCTGTTTCGTCTTTTTTTAATGCCTTTACAAAACAAGCTGATGCACAGGCCGGCTCCTGGCAGTGATTACATTGTTTTTTTGCAAAGACAAAAGAATTGTCTTTAAACTTATTTACCACGGTATAGCTTGCTTCGCCTGTTCGCCTTTTTTGATCCATTACCTTAAGATCATCAAACGGTATTTCAGGTTTATCAAGCGTGTTGACTTCATTACAGGCTTGTTCGCATTTCCTGCAACCAATACATTTGGTTATATCATGCAAAACGCCAAAGCCTTCCGGATATCCCTTGAAATGTTTGTTTGTGGCACTATAAGCTTTTGTCAGGGCTCCTGTTGTGGTGGCACCGATCGTCGCTCCAAGCGAGCCCAAAAACTTTCTACGAGAAATAGCCATAATTATACCCTTTTTATTTATATCCTTTGAATCTTCTATTTCTTTTCTTCATGACATTTAGCACAGTCTGTTGCTGCGACGGTTTTAACTTGCATTTTCTCATGGCAGGTTATGCACTGGCCATGGTAGGCTCCCTTTAACCCGGGCCTGCCGTCTGATTTACCATCTGTGACAGGGCCATTTTTATTGTGACAAGAAGCACATTTGGGTGGTTCAAGCGTTTTGGGGCTATTGTGATGGCATCCCATGCACAGCCCTGCCTGGTCAATATGAAACGCCTTAGCCATATTACTTTTTTCAACCCGTTTAAATATCGCTTGAACCATTTTCCGGTGAGGGAATGAACTGGGTTTATACTCTTTGGCCAAAATATCTATCACTATATTTTCAGGAATCTTGTCAATCTGAACAGGATTGTAATGTGAAGATTTTGCTTTTAAAGCGGTTTTTGCCACTTTGGAAGGCTCCATGGCAGCCAGTTGTGTTAGTTCCAAACTATGGCATGTCTTGCAGGATTCGGAATTATCTTTATTGGCCCGTACCTGAAAATGACAGCCGGCACAATCAGAATTTTTTGTAAATTCCTTGTGACATCCGACACAGCTTCTTGTGCTGTCCTTTTCATGCATGGCCTGTTCGAGGCTAACAAACCCCCCTTTTGATTCTCCCCCTTCAGTTCCATGACAATCATCACATTTTTTTAATGTCTCGTGATGACACGCCTTACAGCTTTGTGCTTTTTCTTCATGGAACTTGTGATCAAAAGCAACTGCGTTCATATAATTTTTAGTCGTCTGACTGCTTTTTTCCCAACCTGTAATGGCTATGATATCAGGCTGGTTTCGCTTGAGTCTGGGGACATCGGCAATCTTTTTGATTTTTTGCTGTTCTTGTTTGTCATGGCAGCCTTCACAGGTTGTGGGGCCTGCAGCAATATTCTGGCTTTTGAAGGTTTGATGACATTTTACACAGGAATCATGGGATGCCTCCCCGATGGGCCTGATGTCGTCATGTTTTTCTGATTTATGACAATAAAAACATGACTCCTCCTGGCCTTTAACATAAAAAATTTCTTTTGTTTTCTCATTATATTCATGATGGCAGCTATTGCAATTTTCTTTAATTGAATCGTCTTTGCCCTTAATTAACTCTGAACTTTCATGAATAAAATGTAATGATTTATCAAACTTAATTTCTTCCCAGGAAGTGCCTTTAGATTTACCTTCAATATGGCAAGCTCTGCATTCTGCAGTGATAGGCCCGGCAGGTTCTTTGGCTGCCTTCTTTTCTATATGACATGTAACACACCCGTCATGATAAAAATCCATGGAAGCTTTCTTGCCGGTTCTTTTGAACTTAAAGATAAAGGCCTTATCTTTTTCAGTATGACAGGTCTCACACTTCCCATCAACAGCCTGGGTGTGAAGATCATGCTTAAAACTAACAGACGGCATTTCATCTTTATTCGAGCCGGCCTCAAGCTGAATAGTAATACGATCCGATCTTTTATCATTATCACTATTTTTTGTACTGGCTTGCCCTATAAACGGAAACAAGAAAGACAAGATAATCATCGAAAGAATAATCAGCTGAAGTGATCTAACTTTTGACATGGTTCAGTCCCCTGATTGATTTTTTTAAACTCGATTCTAATATACCAAATTAAATTAACCGGATAATTCCTACTATTTTTCTATGATTAAGTCAATTGGAAAATATGAACAGTCAATAAATTTTAAAAAACCTTATCATTACAGTAAATTATAATCAAATACTATATTAATCATACAATAAAACCATGGTTACTCGTAAGTCGACAAAATAATATCCTTTTCAGCTCAGGGCAAGATTGTCCTTTTCTACTTGATTTTATTGAATTTTTCTGAGTATTATAGACCCCTTTAAACCAAGGTGTAAACTGGATTTTCCAGTCAAATGCTGATTAAGATGTAAAAATATAGAACAGGAGGATGGAATGGCAAAAATTGTAACTCGTGAAGAAATGGCTCAAGGAACCATAATTCTGAATGAGATAGAAGCACCCCGCATATCACGAAAGGCTAAACCCGGCCAATTTGTGATACTTCAAGCCGATGAAAAAGGAGAGCGTATCCCTTTGACAATGGCAGATACAAACCCGGACAAAGGGACTATCACCATTATATATATGGTAATCGGGAAATCTACAGCCCGGTTTAAAGAATTAGAGGTGGGCGATGAATATTACGCTTTGATAGGCCCCCTTGGGAAACCAACCCATGTTGAAAAAGTTGGAAAAGTTATCTGCGTAGGTGGTGGAACCGGAATTGCGGTTCTTCATCCCATCGCCAGAGCCCTTAAGGAAGCCGGTAATGAAGTGACCACCATCTTGGGTTCCCGAAGCTATGACCTTCTGATCATGGAAGCAAAAATGAAAGCTGCATCCAATAATTTTCATATATGTACGGATGACGGGTCTAAGGGGCACCATGGATTTGTGACTGATGTATTAAAAGATGTATTAGAAAAAGAAGATATTGACCTTGTCGTTGCCATAGGTCCTATCCCCATGATGAAATTCTGCAGCCTTATCACCAAAGAAAAAGATGTCAAAACTCTTGTTAGTCTCAATCCAATCATGGTGGATGGCACAGGAATGTGTGGTTGTTGCCGTGTGACCATCGGTGACGATACCAAATTTGCATGCGTTGATGGCCCTGAATTTGATGCACACAAAGTAAATTTTGATGAATTGGCCAACCGCCTGGCTTCTTACCTTGAAGATGAGAAAAAAAGTTTAGAAACTTATGAAAATTGTAAAGCCTTATAAAACATACCATCGCAATTGGTTATATGGAGGAATAAATGCCAGATAAAAAACCAAAAAAAATAAAAACCCCACGGGCAAAAATGCCCGAACAGGACCCGGATCTGAGAAGAAGAAATTTTGATGAAGTCCCTCTGGGGCTTACACCTGAAATGGCCATGCTGGAAGCTTCAAGATGCCTTCAATGCAAAAAACCACTTTGTGTGGATGGATGCCCTGTTTCTGTTAAAGTACCGGAATTTATTAAATTGATTGCTGAAAATGATTTTTCAGGTGCTGCTAAAAAATTATGGGAAACAAATGCGCTTCCTGCTGTTTGCGGGCGTGTCTGCCCCCAGGAAGATCAATGCGAAGGCAAATGTATTGTAGGCAAAAAAGGCAAGCCCGTAGCCATTGGATATCTTGAAAAATTTGCGGCTGACTGGGAAAGAACAAAAGGTTCCGGTGAGACTCCTGCTGTTGCTGAAAAAACCGGCAAAAAAGTAGCTGTAATTGGCTCTGGTCCGTCCGGTCTTACAGTTGCAGGAGACCTTTTACTTAAAGGCCATGATGTCACCATTTTTGAAGCATTCCACAAACCAGGCGGAGTACTGGTCTACGGAATCCCTGAATTCAGACTTCCAAAAGAAATTGTTGCCTCGGAAGTTGCCACCCTCGAAAAAATGGGAGCAAAAATTGAATGCAATTCCGTTGTTGGAGCTTCAGTTACCATTGATGAATTGTTTGAAGAAGGATATGATGCTGCATATATAGGTGTTGGAGCCGGCTTGCCAAGATTCATGAATCTTTCCGGTGAAAACATGATCGGTATTTATTCGGCAAATGAATACCTGACCCGGACCAATCTTATGAAAGGGTATCTTTTCCCTGAATATGACACTCCTGTTGCCAGGGGTAAAAATGTGGTTGTCTTAGGTGCGGGTAATGTTGCCATGGATTCAGCCAGGACTGCCATGCGGCTTGGTGCCGAGTCCGTAAAAGTTGTTTACAGAAGATCGCGCGATGAAATGCCTGCAAGGGCTGAAGAGCTCCACCATGCTGAAGAAGAAAAGATTGAATTTGTTCTTCTCACCAACCCCACTCAATTTTTTGGAGATGAGAGTGGTCGTCTGACAGGTATGGAATGCCTTAAAATGGAATTGGGCGAACCCGATGCCTCGGGCAGAAGAAGACCCATACCCATTGAAGGATCGGAATTTAAATTTGACTGCGATCTTGTGGTTGTATCTGTTGGTTCCAATGCCAATCCACTGCTCACAAATTCAACGCCTGATATTGCCCTTAACAGATGGGGTAATATTGTTGCTGATCCTGAAAACGGAAAAACCTCTAAAAAAGGGGTCTGGGCAGGAGGTGATATTGTAACAGGAGCTGCCACTGTTATTCTTGCCATGGGTGCAGGAAGGAATGCAGCCACCTCAATGCACGATTACCTGACTCTAGGCTGGTAAACCAAATTATTACCATGAAGATCATGAAACAAACTTCATGATTTTCATGGCAATTCATCATCCAAACCTCCATTTAAGAGAAAATTTATCAGCAATTGAGCCCATTGAAGCAATCATTGAAATCATTTATGTGGAAATCTTTCCTGATCCATGACCTGGTTTTATTAACCGACATTCCCTTCAGGGAGTGGTTGCCGACACCTGCCTTGCCTTTAACAGGAGATGCTGGTCCTCTTTGTAAACCCTCCACCCGTATTGCATTCTTCAATGGTTAATTGTTTTTTTTTCTTCTCATTTCTTTGAACATGAATCACCTTTTCATTTTGAAAAAGATCTCTCTTGGAAAATTTTCTGACGGTTGAACTGTACTGACCCGGCCGGAGCTCTGTTCCTTTCGGTACTACACACATTTCACCGGTATTTAGATGAACCATTATATCTCTGAATTCGAGCTTCATTTGTCCTTCTACCACATAAAAGACCTCATCCGAATTTTGATGCTTATGAAAATCCAGGGTTCGATCTTTTGCTTTAATAAGGGTAAAAATATGGCCGTTCATTCTTGCGACCGTATTGTATTCAAACAAATTTTAAATCTTAGCTGACTCTATCTACCTTTAGATTGATTGATTCCATATCACCCTCATCAGTTCTTCAAGCAAACGTTAATCAACGGGTCCGAACATCTTGTAAATTTGAATGATATCTGACCAGATGAATCAAAAAAGTCGAGTCAATAATTCCGTATCAATATATCTTTTGTATGTAAAGAAATTTCAATAATCAACTTATAAAAAAATATAAATTATTCAGGAAGCATCTGCCAGAATGTTTTTTATTTGAGACCATTTTGATTCTGGCACAAGCCAGGAAATATTTTTTCAAAATCTGTCAAAATATTTTTAATATTATTAAGAAGGCATTTCAGACAAGTTTCCTTGTTGTAATTTTGAAAAAAAATATATACCATGGCGCCTCCGTTACAAACAAGTAACTAACTCATATGGTTTGGATTTATATTAATTGTGATAAAAGCCCATAAAATTGATAAGAAGCAAATCTATGCCGAATTGGTTCTGGCATCGGTGACCATATTCTGGGGAGCAACATTTCCCATTGTTAAAGATGCTATTACTGAAATGCCAGTAATGGCATTTTTATGGATTCGATTTGCTATAGCTGCGGTATTGCTGGCAGGTTTAGCTGGAAAGAAGGGGTTTGCCACCCTTGATCGTCGCGGCTGGCTTATTGGAATAATACTTGGAATACTACTTGCCCTTTCCTATATTTTTCAAACCTTCGGTCTTGAGCGTACATCCTCTACCAATGCAGGATTTTTGACTGGCCTTGGAATTGTCTGGGTACCGTTATTGGCCGGACCATTATTGAAAAAACCCGCGGCCTTTGGATCGAAGGTTGGGGTTGGATTTGCTCTGTTGGGGTTACTTCTTTTGACCTGGCACACCCCATGGACGATTAATTTTGGTGATCTTCTGGTTGTTATCTGTTCAGTTTTTATTGCCTTGCATATCCTTGGACTTGATATTTTTACCAAGGGCTACGACGGTAAGGCTCTTACCTTTGTACAAATCACCACTGCCGCATTTATTTACCTGATTGGCAGTCTAATTTTTGAACCGACTTCCTGGCCACAAGTATGGACCGGTTCCTTGGTTTTTGCTTTCGTTATAACCGCCCTGTTCGCCACCGTTTATGCTTTCTGGGCGATGACAACCTTTCAGAACCGGACAACCCCAACACGAGCCGCTCTTATTTATACACTCGAGCCAGTATTTGCCGCTATCTTTTCTATCTGGATAGCAGGTGATCGGTTAACTGCAATCGGTTGGGTCGGCGGCGGACTCATTGTCGCTGGAATGTTTTTTGCCGAAGCATGGCCTGTCTTTGTCGCTAAAAAAGTTAAAACCTGAACAAAACCTGCCTTTAATCTTTACTTAATTGGAATAAAATTAAGCGAAAAACATCCTGATATGGTGCGGACTTTGCCTATACGTCTGGTGTGGTCTCCGAAATTTTATTGGTTCTGGTTTAGCCAGGAAGTCCAGCCTTTTTACACTTAGGCGGATATGTTAACAGCTTGTCTATCCACACCCACTACTCACCCGTCTGTTTGATATATATCTTATGATCCACCAGGGATAAAGAGTGGACATGACCTTTTATAAATTTTTGTTCACCAAAGATAGAGACAAGAAGGATACCGTCTTCATCCGGTTCAACCTTGTCAACGGCTTCCATTAACAATATTTCATCGGGCTTGCCAGGCTTGCCGTCATTTTCAAGTAAATATGCATTTGCCTCACACATTACACCATCACTCCTTAATATATTATAAAAAAATTAAATGTTTATCCAAAAGTTCGTCTACCAGTTGAGGCAGGGGTAATCCACGCACCCCGACAATCTCCAGGTTTTCCTGGGTCAAGGGCAATAAAAATTTTTTTGCATCGACAGAACATATGGCTTCCGCCATAAGCGGTGTTACCTCTCCCATCATTGCATTGGGTATGATGATCCCCACAGGTCCGATAATAACATCTGCTTTTTTAACCGTCTGAACAATTGCATTACTGCCGGAAGCCCCTTTATTTGCTTTTGCCTTTAACATCTGAGCTGTTGCTATGGCATTGGTTCCAAGAGCTATGACTTCTATTCTCTCTTCAAACCGTTCTTTGAGTTTCTTAATAATCACAGACCCTATGCCGCCTCCCTGGCCATCAATGACACAAACTTTTTTTTGGTTTTTTGTTCCCATATTTTTGTTTGCCCTTAGCTTATTTAATGCACTCAAGTCTTCTGGTCTTTGGATAATCCCTAATTATCAATTATCTTTTTAACTTCATTAAAAATATTATCTTCAACCTTATCCATGGTGGTGTTGCCATCAATAATAATAATTTTTTCAAGATGCTTCAATGTATCAAATGCTTTAAAATAGTTGGCTCTGACTTTTTTCATAATATCTATTCTTTCATACATCTCAAAATTACTGCGGCTTGATTTTATTCTCTCAAAACAAAGGTCCGGGTCAACATCGATAAAAATTGTTGCATCAGGCCTTAAGATATCTGCATTCAGGGAATTTGCCTGGATCACCCATTTCATATCAATATATTGGGAATGATAGGCATAGGATGAAAAATAATACCTGTCACATAATACAATCTCGCCCTGATCTACTTTCATCCTGATCCCGTTATCTTGATTCACCAGGTGATCTGTCCTGTCCGCAGCAAAAAGGGAGGCAATGGTTCTTTGATCAGTTGCAACTTTTCCAGAAAGCATCTGCCGGATGAGTGATCCAATAGGGCCATCAGTGGGCTCAAATGTTGAATAGACATTATCCCCACTGATCTCCAGCCGTTTTGATATCTTCTTTATCTGGGTACTTTTCCCAGACCCGTCAATTCCTTCAAAAACAATAAATCCGCCCTTGCTTTTCCCACCCAAATTCTTAACCCCCAAACTTTTTTCGTATTATCAATATCTCTGAAACGCAATATATAACAACATACTGAATGCTTGGCAAGCATTTGAACTTTTCGTTTAAATTTATTCATATATTTTTTTAATGCTTAAAAAGAGACTTGCTATCATTATTAAACCGGTTTATTTAAAGTTAAGATTCAAACTTTTATTATTCAGGTGGTATATGACATATGATGTAATTATCGTTGGGGGAGGTCCTGCCGGGCTTTTCGCAGCATATTATTTAAAGGAGCACTCCAGGCTAAATGTATTATTGATCGAAAAGGGCAAAAGCCCTTTTAAAAGAAAATGTCCAAACCATAATCTTCAAAAATGCATTCAGTGTGATCCCTGCAATATTCTGTCCGGAATAGGCGGTGCCGGCCTTTATTCAGACGGCAAACTTAATTTTATTCCCAGGCTTGGAAAAACAGACTTGACTCAATTTATGCCTTTGGATTCAGCCCTGAATCTGATTGATGAAACAGAAGAAATTTTTACAAAATTCAAAATGGATGGACCTGTTTTCCCGACCAATATGGAAGCGGCAAAACAAATCCGAAAAGAGGCTAAGCGCTTTGGGATAGACCTTCTTTTGATTAAACAAAAACATCTGGGATCTGATAATCTGCCGGGATTTATTGCCGGGATGGCCAGTTATATCCAGTCAAAAGGGCTTGAAATAAAAACCGAAGAAACGGTAATTGATATAGTTGAACAAAACGGTTGTATCAAGGGTCTTATAACTGATAAAGGCAAATATGAGGCTAACAATATTATCCTTGCTCCCGGTAGAATCGGGGCAAACTGGATGGCATCGCTTGCCACGAAACACGGGATCAACCTGAGTCAGAGAGGAATAGAAGTCGGGGTCAGAGTTGAAGTCCATAATGATATTATGGATGACCTTTGTAATATTATTTATGATCCAACATTTTTTATCCAGACACCCACTTATGATGACCAGACCAGAACCTTTTGCACTAACCAGGGCGGATTTATTTCTCTTGAAAACTACAAGGAATTTGTCTGTGTAAACGGTCATGCCTATTCTGACAAAAAATCTTCTAACACAAACTTTGCCTTTCTTTCAAAGGTAGTTTTAACAGAGCCTGTCACGGATAACCAGGCCTATGGCGAGTCCATTGGGAGACTGGCCACCATTATCGGAGGCGGCAAACCTATTTTACAACGGTTTGGAGATTTAAAGAGGGGGCGGCGCTCCACCTGGCACAGAATCAGCAAAGGGTATATTGAACCGACCATGACCAACGTCGTCTGCGGTGATATTGCCATGGCACTGCCTGAAAGGATTCTAACAAACCTGAGGGAGGGGCTGGAATCCTTAAATTCAGTTGTTCCAGGTGTAGCCAACGATGAAACCCTGCTTTATGCACCAGAAATAAAATTCTTTGCCACACAGGTTGAATCAAACAGCCATCTTGAAACCGGCATAAAAGGGATGTATGTGGCAGGTGACGGCCCGGGAGTGGCAGGGAATATTGTCTCAGCAGCTGCTACGGGTATCATACCGGCCAAACGAATTATTGAAACATCTGGTTAGTGCCGCTTTTTATTCCTTTGAAGAACGGTTTATGCTTTCTGGAAAATAAGTTGCACAGGCATCATCCGATTCCCAGGCCATGACTTTTGAAACATTTACACCTTTACTCTGGCCTTGATCTAAAAGATCCTGCACTCTATGGGCAATATATACTGCAATTCGCTCTGATGTGGGTTGCACACCTTCAAACATTTTGAGATCATTTAAAAATTTATGATCCAATTCTCCTTTTACAATTTCTCTGACTGCTTTTTTTATATCACCAAAATCAGCAAGTACACCTGCTGAATTCAATTTTTCCCCTATAACACAAACTTCAATGTGCCAGTTATGCCCATGCAAATTTTCACATTTTTGGCCCACCATAGTCAATCTATGAGCACCTGCAAAACGCGTTTTTACCTTAAGTTCAAACATAGTGTGTACCTAAATTGCCTTAAAGATTCTTGAAAAGATTTTTCAATTTGTTTGAGATTTTATTTGAATCCAGCCTATTAAAATCTTTTAATAATTTTATCTGCTTTTGATTCAATTTTGTGGGTGTTTTTATGATAACCTTGATAATCTGATCACCTCGCCGACCTGTTCTAAGAGAGGCGATCCCCTCCCCTCTCAACTTGAATACATCCCCATACTGGGTACCTTTTGGAACATTAAATTTTTCTTCACCCACCAGAGTTGGGATAGTAATTTCGTCTCCAAGAGCTGCCTGAACAAATGAAATATCAATGGCACAGATAATATCCATGTGATCCCGTTGAAAAAACTTATGTGGTTTGACATTGATCACCACATAAAGATCTCCGGAAGTCCCGTCAGGCGTGGGGGCGGCTTCCCCCTCTCCCGTCAGCCGAAGTTTTGATCCAACATCAACTCCTGCAGGAATCTTTACATTAACTTTCCTGGTTATTTCAACCTTGCCGGCCCCTCTGCACTTTCTACAGGGGTTCGGGATAATGCTTCCCTGGCCCTTGCAATAAGGACAAGTGGTTTTTACTTTAAAAAAGCCCTGACTTTGTATAAACTGACCTGTCCCATGACAATGGGAACAGGTTTCAGAGCTTGTGCCTTTCTGACATCCTGATCCCTTACAAGTCCTGCAAATATCCATTCTTGGAATTGAAATGGTTTTTTCAGAGCCAAAGGCAGCCTCCATAAAATCTATGGTCATGTTATACCTTAAATCAGAACCTCTCCTAACCCTTTGGCCACGACCGCCTCCATTTCCAAATCCGAAAAAATCCTCAAAAATATCTCCGAAACTCGAAAAAATATCCTCGAATCCGCTGGGTCCTGAATGACCGGCACCTTCTAACCCCCTGTGACCAAATTGATCATAAATCTGACGCTTATTATCATCGTTGATCACTTCATAGGCTTCGGATGCTTCTTTAAATTTATCTTCTGCTTCTTTATTATCAGGATTCTTATCCGGATGATATTTAATTGCGAGTTTCCGATATGCTTTTTTCAATTCCGGTTTTGAAACATCCTTGGCAACACCAAGTATTTCATAGTAGTCACGTTTTTCTGTCATCTGGGCTCCAACCATTCTTGTATTCTTCCCTTGATTATGATACTTTTCCAACCTGCCTTGGCAAATACCTTAAACTAACTCAGAAATCCAGGTTGTCAACGATGAATAAAGAGCTTGATTTTATCAAAGACATGTTCGACCGTATCGCACCCAAATACGATTTCTTAAACCGCCTTTTAAGTATGGGGCAGGACATTATATGGAGAACCCAGATGGTAAAGGCTGCAAATCTTGCCAAAAACAGCCGGGTTCTGGATGTGGCCTGTGGTACCTGTGATGTTGCTCTGGAGGTAAATTCTCAACTAAAGGGCCACTCCCAAATTTTCGGACTTGATTTTTCCTTTGGCATGTTAAGGCTTGGAAAACAAAAATTAATAAAAAAACAAAATAGCAATATAGCTCTCTTAAATGCTGATGCCCTTAATCTACCATTTAATCAGCAGGTTTTTGATGCGGTTTTTATTGCATTTGGTATAAGGAATATAATTGATCGGCAAAGGGCCATCACTTCATTTTTCAATGTCCTGAACAATGGAGGCAGGGTCGCTGTCCTTGAATTAACCACACCTGAAAAAGGAATTTTACGGTCATTATATCTTCTATATTTTCAGAAAATTTTACCGATTATCGGCTCATTTTTTTCAAAGCACAACAATGCATACACTTATTTGCCCGAGTCTGTGTTAAAATTTCCCAATCCAGTAGAATTTTCAAAAATCATGAAAAAAGCAGGGTTTGAAAACATCAGATTCAAACCGATGACATTTGGAATTGTAACCCTCTTTATCGGAATCAAGCCATAAAGCAACCATTGAAATCATTAAAAAGTATAGCTGCATCAGGAGAAGAGAAGATACAGGGTATTGTATATTGTGGTTGGTTGGTTTTTAATAATGTGTGGTCTATCAGGGATAGTCTGGGGTATTCAGGTACCTAAAAAAAATGAGCTTATCTTGGAGAAAGTCCTCTCTATAAAAAAAAATCAATTTGGAAAAATTAGATCAAGGGGAAATTAAAATAACAGCCATGCCTGTTTTGAAATCACATATAATCCAGTTTGACCTTTAGAATTTATCACTCAAAAAAACAACATTTTTTTTATTCAGTTGTAATCAATAGTTGATTTTAGTGTGTATGGTGTGTATAAAATAAATATGGACAGCAGGCAGATTATAAAAGAGCTTAAAAAGGCGGGATTTGTATTGGTTAAAGTATCTGGTGATCGTCACAAATTCAAGCATGAAAATGGGAAGATAGTAATTGTTCCCCATCCCCAAAAAGATCTGCCTATTGGGACAGCCAGGAATATTTTTAAAATGGCAGAATTGAAATGGAGAAAGTAAAATGAAATATCCGGTAATTATTCATAAGGACGAAGAAACCGGTTACGGGGTGACCATTCCTGATATACCGGGATGTTTTGCCGATGGCGATACCCAGGAAGAATCCATCCTCAATATACAGGAAGCGGTAGAATTATATTATCACGGAGAAGATATATCTGACCCCCCGGCTGCATCTCAAATGGAAGACCTTTTAAATTCTGAACTATATACCAGAGACAGCTTTTTGTATCTTGCTGATATTGATTTTGCCTTCATAGCCCCAAAAACCCAGAGAATCAATATCACAGTGCCTGAGTATAAACTTATCAGGATTGACAGGGCTGCAAAAGATAAAGGAATTTCCAGGTCTGCTTTTTTTGTAGATTCTGCTGAACGACTCATTAGTAATTTGAGTGTTGCGAAAACTGTTGGAAGAAGGAAAAAAAAGAGTGTGCTCCCCCATAAGGTTCAACAGCATTCAGACAGATCCGGCCAGCACTTCACAGATTAAAATAAACCGAAAGGCAGGAATTTAAATAGTTTGATCAAATCACTTTTGAAGAGCACTAACAGGGATAGTCTGGGGATTTTTTAAAACCCTGGAAAGCGTTGACAATAAGCCAGTAGTCCGCTCCCGGCTTGCATAATTTTTATATATTATATCGTTTAATATGGAAGAATGGCTTTTGATGCTGGTTCTGGTTCATATAATTGAATGCCAGAGGACAGAATATTATACTTTCAAGACACAAGATATAGACTCCAAGCATAATTTAAATAGTCAGAAGAATGCTCCTGCTATATTACAATTTCTGGAAGCCTTAAAAGCGAATCAACATAAGTCTATTATTCTTGCCAGGGACATTAAGTTCTATCCAATACTTTTTGAATATTCCCTGAGAATAAAAAAAGAAAGCGTTTGTAAACCATATGGATTAGATTATGATTCTTATCCTTGGCGATAATTAACCATGCCACACAAGGAGAATTCCAAAAACGATTTTTTATTTAAAACCCGTTTTTGGACAACAGTGACAAAAAATAAAATTTGAAAATTTTAACTGATTGCCTAAGAAATGTAATTGTGATAATGAATTTTGATTATGACTCAAATTATCAGTATAGCGAACCAGAAAGGGGGAGTTGGCAAAACAACAACTTCTATTAATCTTTCAGCCGCTCTTGCTAAAATTGGAAAAACAGTTTTACTAGTTGATTGTGATTCCCAGGCAAATGCAACAACGGGTATGGGAATCGATAAACCCTCCCTGGAATATTCTCTGTATCAGGGTCTTATTGGTGAGGCAGAGGTTGAGGATATTATTCTCCCCACGGCATTGCCAAAATTAATGATGATCCCCGCCAATATGGATCTCATCGGCTTTGAAATTGAGATGGTGTCGTCAAAAGACAGGGAGAAAAAGCTAAAAACACTTCTGGAACCGCTAAAAGGAAGATTTGAATATATTATCATTGATTGCCCACCGGCTTTAGGTTTGTTGACATTAAATGCTTTTACAACTTCAGACTCTATTTTGATACCGCTTCAGAGTGAATTCTATGCCCTGGAAGGCCTGGGTCAACTCTTAGACACCATAAAACGCGTCAAATCATCTTTTAATCCCGGATTAAAGATAAACGGGATACTTTTGACCATGTATGACAAAAGAACAAATCTTGCCCAAAATGTTGTTGAAGATGCAAAAAAATATTTTAAAGATATGGTTTTTAATACAAAAATACCGCGTAATATAAATCTTGGTGAGGCACCAAGCTATGGGTTGCCGATAATTTTATATGATAAAATGTCAACAGGGTCAAAAAGCTATATTACTTTTGCAAGGGAATTTCTAAACCGGAGGTCACACGAAAAATGATGATGAAAAAGAAATAGACAAATGCCATCAGATAAAAATTCACATTCAAATTTACGATCAGAAGTCAGAGAAATTGCCAACGCTTATTCCAGTGTTGAGTTCAGGCTTGTAGATCTTCCCTTTGTCTATCATTTTAAATTAAGAGATTTTTCTTCACAGGGGATGGGAATACTCGTCAAAAAAGATTCAAAAATTTTGAATCATCTGCATGTTGGAGATATATATGATATGCGATACCATCCGGAACAGGCCACAGTAAATCCTGTATCCCTGAGTACGAAGATTATACATATTTCCGAACCGGAAATAGGAAAATATAAAGATCATTTTATCGTTGATCTGTTTATTGTAAAATAATTAAATCCAAAGAAAATAGATATTTTAAAAAATTTTTAGAAGAAAATCACGCAACAAAATAAACTGGCAACATAATTGGATAGTTCCTGTAACCGATTGATACTGAATTCTCTCATTAATATTTTAACATCATGCCTATAAACCTGGGGTAGGATTTTTAAATAAAATAAAAATCCCCAAGTAAATCACCTTGGGGATGGTTTCATTTTTTTACCAGCCGGATGCTCTATTAATTAAATTGTGCAACATTTCAGCAGTTGGATGAAGGTATCTGGAACTTATTGTTTTCTGAGTGTCTCCCAATAAACGGGCAACATGATCCAGATCCATCCTAAAATTGTAACGCAAATTTGTTGCCACATAATGGCGGAAGGTATGCGGCCCTCTTCCATCACCCTTTGTTTTAATGCCAAGGTCTTTAAGCATGCTGTCAATAATTTTGTAAATCATATTTTTTCCTGGGAAGACCTTTTTAAATGAATCTTTCTCAGGATCAGGGAAAGATGCTTCCAGATGCTTGTCTAAATAAATTGCGGTTTCTGGGGTGAAAAAAACTGGTCGTGGTGTAGTTTTTGACCAGGACAAAAGGATAGCCTTTTCTTTGAATTTTATATCACCAACACAGATGTTGGCAATTTCATTAATTCTGGCCCCGGTTTCACACATTAATCTAACAAGCAGATGATTCCGGATATGATTGATCTTAAATATGTAAGTTTTACATTTTGCAATATCTTCTCCAGAGAACCATCTTTTTTCATGTTTCAAATCGAAGGCTTGTTTATCCTGCCGAGGGATTTTGTATGTATGCTTAATATGATGTCCATGGTAAGTGAATAAAAGTTTTGTGATGGTCAAATAAGATTGAATCGTGTGGGCTGATACTTTTTTATCCCGAAGAAACCCACCAAAACCGTCCATATGGTCCGTGAATTTTTCATTGAGATTGTCGATTCTCTGTTCTTTGCAAAAAGGTAAGAGTTTTTTTCTGATGACAGCATTATACAATGCCTTTGTGCTGTCTGCTAAAGCCATAGTGTTTTGAGAATTGAAATACTTGTTTATCTGAGATTCAACTTCTGGTAAATACGAAATAGACATTTCATGCCCCCCTTATTAGGTATGTTTTTGTTTAGGCTCTGTTTGATATAGAAGTATCTTTCAGGGCCGGTCTACTTGTATATTTGCTGAATTTAATCAAAAAGAATAGAGGGTACGCATTACCAATTTGTCTGGTGGAAATATTAAAAATAATTTTCGGGAATATGATGAATTTATTGAGTTGAATTTGAAAAAATGGATTCTTATAACGGTCTTGGTTCATATAGTGTAAGCTTAACTGCTCGGCTTGTCCGCTCCCGCTGCTGTTTTTTCTTAGGTATCAAGCCACTTTCTGGCATCATCAATACTGTTAAATGTTTTGATTTCCCATATTTTACCATTTAAAGCCAATCCGAAATAGACTTTGTACATACCTATTATTCCCTTCATTACTGCCAGAGTGCCTACAACTGCTATTTTTATATCAGGATTGATTTCGTATAGCTTTGCATCTATTTCTGCTGTCTTTTTTATATCTTTCGACTCTATTGGGAATTTTTTAACATCAATTAGGTTATACAGTACATACATAGCACTGGGAAAGCGGGCATCTAAAACAAATTCATTATTCGCCTGCCAAACTTCCTCGTACGAGGGCTTCTCTTTGAAGACAATCTGTGCGCCTTTTGTTTCCCAAATAATCTCATATGCCATAGGTCACCCCCTCCTTTTTTTTGTCGATTTTTTTTCCGATGTCTTAACAAACTTGAATTAATTCGTCTATAGGTAAACTACCTATTTTTTAAGAAAACTTATCTGTTTTTTCCGGAGTTATAAAAAAAAAGGGGAGGGGACAAAGGCAAGAAGATATCCAAATTACATTATATGAAAAACTGCATGACCAAATAAATCAAGATCCCACGAGACTATATTGGAGAGCAAGCGGAATTTTCAAAATCAAAATCTTGGGATTCGGAGAAAATATTTTTTGTATATTATAGAGTAGAATGCGGAAGAATGGCTTTTGATGCTGGTTCTGGTTCATATAATTGAATGCCAGAGGACAAAATATTATTCTTCCCAACCACAAGATATAGAGGCAGGTTTTAATTAAAAAATCAGCTTTTTCTATTCATCCAATACTTCTCTGACAATTGTTGCCAGATCTTTTTGGGAAAATGGCTTTTGAATAAAGTGCACCCCTTCGTCCAGGACTCCATGATGGGCGATGGCATTGGCAGTGTATCCGGACATGAACATACATTTTAAATTTGGGCAAAGGGATTTCAATTGTTCTGACAGTTCACGCCCGTTCATTTCAGGCATGATCACGTCTGTGACGAGCAGGTGAATTTCACTTTTATGATCTTGTGCCTGTTTTATGGCCCCTTTTGGTGTATCTGCAATCAAAACGTTATACTTCAGTCCTTTAAGGATTTTCTGAGCAAGTTTAAGGATGGAAAGATCATCCTCCACAAGCAAAATGGTTTCACCGTGGCCCTGGGGGATCTTTGCCGTACTTTCCTCCTGGATCTCGACAGCTTTGCCATCGTGCCGTGGCAGGTAAATTTTTATACCTGTCCCTTTGCCTGGTTCGCTGTAAACATTTATAAACCCGTTGTTCTGCTTGACAATACCGTAGACTGTGGAAAGTCCCAGGCCGGTTCCTTTATCTACATCCTTTGTGGTGAAAAACGGTTCAAAAATATTGCTCAATATTTCTTTGTCCATGCCGCAGCCATTGTCGCTTACGGCCAGAAGAACAAACCTGCCTGGAACAAAACCCAGATGATCGGCGCAGTAAGCTGCATCAAAAACTATATTCTCAGTTTCAATGGTGATTCTGCCAACTCCTTTTATGGCATCTCTGGCGTTAACACACAGGTTGGCCAGGATCTGGTCGATCTGGGAGGGGTCCATCTTGACATTCCCAACGCCATTGCCAGGCATCCAGACAAGGTCAATGTCCTCACCGATAAGTCGCCGGAGCATTTTAAGCATGCTTTCCACATTCCCGTTCAAATCAAGCACTTCAGGGGCAATGGTCTGCTTTCTGGCAAAGGCCAAAAGTTGCCGGGTAATGTCCGTTGCACGTCTGCCAGCTTTGAGAACCTGATTGAGATCAGCATGCAATGGCCCTGCCGGATCTGAATCCATCATGGCAAGTTCAGTGTAACCCATGATCGCTGTGAGCGCATTGTTGTAATCATGGGCAACCCCACCTGCCAGGCGGCCAACGGATTCCATCTTTTGGGCTTGTCGGAGTTGGGCTTCCGTCTGTTTCTGATTTGTGATGTCCTGCAAAATTTCTATGGCACCAATAATATTGCCCTCTTGATCTTTTAAAGGTGCGCCTGTAAATAAAAGCCATTTGCCATTTTCTTTGAGTTTAGGACAAAAAGCTTCGCCATTATATGCCCCTTCAGCAAAGGCAGACGAATAAATTTTTTCTTCATAATGTTTTTTTATCTCTGGATCTGTTTTCCTATCCACTATTAAATCAGCCAGGACATCTCCTTCTTTTTCATTGATGGCAACCCTGTGTTTCTTGGTCCCCAACATTTCAACTGTTGAAAAACCGGTCAACTTCTCACAGGCATTGTTCCAGTGCGTGAGGACGTGGTCCCTATCAATAATAAAAGTTGGGATAGGATTTGCTTGAACGGCTTGTGCGAATTTTTTTTCACTCTCGTGCAGGGCCTGTTCTGCTTTTTTCCTTTCGCTGATATCCCTGACGGCTGAGATTCTAATTTTTTTATTTCCGATTTTTATGTCTTTTGATTTAATTTCTATCGGGAAAAATGTCCCATCCTTTTTTATCGCCATCACTTCATAGAGCTCCACACTATTTTGGCGAATTCTTTTTTTTACTATGGAATGATATTCATCTGGCAAAAGTAATTTAATCACATTGTTACCAATAATTTCTTCTTTATTGTAGCCAAACATCTTTAAAAAAGATGCAGTAACATCTATAGCTATACCATTGTCATGAATTAATATCCCTTCAAACGTTATATTTGAAAGAGCCATGGATTTTTCAACAGTTTCATGCTCGGATATTAATTCCTCTAATTCATGAATCCTTTTTTCTAATTCCTCATAAGTTTTTTTTTCAACCATATGAAGCCTCTTTTATAGTTTAATTTAAATTTTGGAAAGAACACCAATATGCTTGTTATATTCTACTCACATCGCCAAATGATAATCGCCAGGGAATTGATGGCATTCAATTTAAAAAAATACATGCCGACAGACTATTTCCCGAATATCTTTTTATGATACATCAATTACTTAATTAATCCACCTTTTTTTTATTCCCAAACAACTTAAATTTTAAAATAAAATCTCACTATTGTCCAAGAACGGTTAGTAAATTAAAATTGATTCGTCAATAGGTATAAACGCCTATTTTTGAAGAGAAAAATGTTCCATAAAATAACTCTTGTTTGAATAAGTCTGTCATTTCAATATATGGGGGATCGCCATCATCAAATGAGCCAAAGCTCCATTACTGAATATTGGAGATTGAGTTCCCAGGCTCCCTAAAATTTTTTATATCCTTTTGTTCGTACCCCGGAAAAAATTTTCAGAATGGGATGAATATATTATA